>Ga0181521_10000431_pt1 | contig 50914 bp, 49 predicted proteins | sample PEATcosm2014_Bin_32_FD_119764 | JGI IMG/M metagenome (GOLD analysis project Ga0181521, IMG submission 119764) | Peatland microbial communities from MTU Mesocosm Facility, Houghton, MI, USA - PEATcosm2014_Bin02_60_metaG | ecosystem: Environmental > Terrestrial > Soil > Wetlands > Peat | place... | reverse complement strand
TGCAGGGGCGAGATCGAGCCGTGCAGCACGTGGTAGACGCCGTTGAAGTGGTGCGTCTTCTCGATGGCGGTGATGTTGGTGGGCTCCTCGACCACGCACACCAGGCGCTGGTTGCGGGTGGGGCTGGCGCAATAGAGGCAGGGATCGACGTCGGTGATGTTGTTGCACACCGAGCACAGGTGCAGCTTTTCTTTGACGTCGCGGATGGCGGCGGCCAGGCCCTCGGCGTCATCTTCGCTGGCCCGCAGGATGTGGAAGGCCAGCCGCTGCGCGCTCTTCGAGCCCACGCCCGGCAGCTTCTTCAGTTCGTCGATCAGGCGAGCCAGGGGCAGGGCAAAGTCAGGCATAGGGATTGGGTGATTGGGTAATTTGGTAATTGGGTAATTGAGGCTGCGGCTGCTGGATTTTTCAATTACGCAATTACCAAATTACACAATTACCCAATTACACAAGCCCCATCCCGCCCAGCATCCCGCCGAGACTCGACTGCATGGCTTCATCCACCTTGTGGCCGGCGGCGTTGACCGCGGCCATCACCAGGTCCTGCAGCATCTCCAGGTCGCCGGCTTTGGCCACCTCGGGATCGATCTTGATGCCCAGCACCTGCTTCTGGCCGTTCATCTTGACGCTGACGCTGCCGCCGCCGGAAGTGGCCTCCACCGTGGTCTGCTGCAGCTTGCGCTGGAGTTCCTCATACTGGCGCTTGGCCACGGACACCATTTCCTGCAATTGTCGTGGATCGAAGCCGGGCATGGATCCTCCTCCCAGCGAGGATAACAGGAGGCGGGCCTGCAGGAAACCCCGCTCAACTGCGCCCGACGTGGATGGAGCCGTCGCCGGTGCGGATGCGCAGCGTGGGTCCGCCGCCATTCAGCTTGCCGCGCACTCGCGAGCGGCCGAGCTGGCCCGCCATCTCCACCGGAATGTCCACGGTCACGTGCCCGTCGTGCGTTTCGGCGTCGAGGTCGGCGGCGAGTTTATCGGGAACGAGAACGTCCACCCGGCCGTCCTTGGTACGCACGCTCCAGCCGCCGCCGATCTTCGAGCCGGGCTGCGCGCTCACCCTCACGTGGCCATCGTGAGTGCTGACATCGAGCGCGTCGAAGCGGCCGTCGGCCTCGATGGAGCCGTCGCCAGTGGAGGCGTTCAGCGAGCCGTCGGCCCGGTAGACGCGGATTCTCCCGTCTTTGGTGGCCAGACGAGCGTCGCCTTTTATGTCCATCACTTCGATTCTGCCGTCGCCGGTGTGGATGTCGAGATCGCTCTCGCGCGGGAGCGCGACGTCGATCTCCACCGAGCGATTGGAGAAGCCGATCACCACCTGGTGCGGCACGCGCACTTCCACCTCCACGCGGTTGCCGGTCTGCCGCTCGGAGACGCGCACTTCGTCCCCGATGCGGTAGCCGGTGGCGGTCACGCGCACCTGGACTTCGCGCGTCTCGGAGCCGGTGATGTGCACCGAGGCGTCGTTGGTCTCAACGCGCACCGTGGCCTTGCCGGTGATGGTGAACGTCTTCTGCCAGTCGGCGGCAGAGCAGGGAACCGCGAGGCAGCCAAACAGCATGGCGGCGAGGAAGACTTTGGGTCGCATCGAGACACCTCGAGCTGGGTCAATGATGCAGGATACGAGGGTGGGCGAGAAAAGGTTCCTGGCCTCCGGCGCCCTGACCAGCAGCGGCTTGTGAAATGAGGATGCTACCGGTGTGGTGCGCCCGCGGCCAGAAAGGAAGAGAAGGGAAGGTTGCGCTTTGCCGTTTCAGGGTGCTACATTGCTTGATTTTGGTGCTACGCCCGGCTTTAGGCCGGGGATTGAACGGCTAACATTCAGCCACATTAAACCGTAAGGAGTCGAGTATGGCTCTCCAGCCCGCCATGGTTATGAACGCGCCTGCCGCCAAGGTTCGGGAACTTCGCGTGCGAGCCGTGAAGGTGCCCATGACTCCGCCACATCAGACCGCCAGCGGCACCATCACTGAATCTCCTTTGGTGTTGACGGATGTCATCGCCGAAGACGGTACCGTGGGGCACAGCATTGTCTTTACCTACACGCCGGCAGCTCTGAAACCAACCACTGACCTGATCCGGAACCTCGAGACCCTGGTCAGGGCGGAACCTCTTGCGCCGGGCGCAATCGCACAGAAGCTCGGCAAGCGATTTCGTTTGCTCGGGACACAGGGTCTGGTTGGCATGGCACTCTCGGCGATCGACATGGCGCTGTGGGACGCTGTAGCCCGCAGCCACAACATCTCGCTCGTGCGTTTGCTGGGTTTCACGGAAAAGCCCATTCCCGCGTATGGTGCAGCGGGGTATGACGGAGCCACCGCTTGCGCGCGCGTTGCTGAGGACTGGGCGAAACGTGGATTCAAGGGAGTCAAGGCAAAGATTGGCTACCCCTCCGTCAGCCAGGACCTCGAGGTCGTGCGCGCCATGCGCAACAGCATGGGGAACGATATGGCGCTTATGGTCGACTACAACCAGTCCCTGACCCCTGCGGAAGCCGTACAACGGCTTCGCGTGCTCGACAACGAGGGGCTTACCTGGGTGGAGGAGCCCGTACTGGCGCACGACTTCACCGGCCATGCCCTGGTTGCCCGTGAGATCAAGACCCCAATCCAGTGTGGCGAGAATTGGTGGGGACCTCTGGACATGCGGCATGCCATCGAGGCCGGCGCCTCGGACTACATGATGCCCGACGTGATGAAGATTGGCGGGGTGACGGGATGGCTGCAGGCCGCGGCTCTGGCTGAGGCGCACGGGATTCCCATTTCCAACCACTTGTGGCCCGAAGTCAGCGCGCAACTGATGTGCGCAACCCCCACCGCTCACTACCTGGAATATGCCGACTGGTGGAATCCTATTCTCGCCGAGCCGCTCCGCGTCGAGCACGGCATGGCCGTGGTGGAAGGCGTGATCGGAACCGGCGTTGCCTGGAACGAACAAGCGGTGGCGCGATTCCTGGCTTGAGCGGCGGAGCCCTCCTGGATCCGCGCGGGGAAGGGCTATGTTTCTGGCTTCTGTGCTACGAGGGCTTTAGGCTGGAGAGGAAGGTTGGTAAGCGAATGGGAAATCTCAGTCGTATCGGGGTGTCGATCGATTCCGAACTGCTTCGCCGTTTTGACCGGTTCATCGCCGAGCGAGGCTATGAGAACCGCTCGGAGGCGTTTCGCGACTTGATCCGCGACCGGCTGGTGGGCTCGGCGGTGGTGGCTCCAGCCGCCCACGTGGTGGGAACCCTGACCCTGATCTACGGCCACAACACCCGGCTACTGCCGGAAAAGCTTACCGACCTGCAGCACCAGCACCATGAAGTGATCATTTCTACCTTGCACGCCCATCTCGACCACGACAGTTGCCTGGAGGTGATTGTGCTGCGCGGCAAGTCGAGGGAGGTGCAGGAACTGGCGGACCGGCTGATCAGCACCAAGGGCGTTCAGCATGGGCGACTGGTGATGAGTTCACCGGGGATCCTTCCCCATCACCATCATCCCCATCACCACTGAGCCCTGGCGCGGCGCTTTGAGCTCTAGCCGCCGGCCGGAAAATCCTGATACCCGCCCATTTAACAGCTCCTCCATAAACGGCGGAAACCAGCGCCGGTCGGGCTTTTCCAGACAATAATCGGGCTTGACGTTCACGGCCAGACTGTGGTCTTATTACGCCGTTTGCGGTAGCACGAACACACCTTGCGTGTTACTTAGCGGTAGCACGAATGTATGAAACGTAACATAGCTTGGCTGGCGATATCGTTTGGGCTCCTCTTCATCCTGCTGCCGCTTCCGCTGCTGGCGCAGGAGATTGCTCTGAAAGGCCGTGTCGCCGACCCTCAGGGGAATGGCCTGCCGAAGGCGTCGGTCCAGCTGGTCGGCAAGAACCAGGTCCTGGCGCAGGCCACTTCCGGGCCTGATGGCGCGTTCGAACTGAAGGTGGGCGCGCCCGGACAATACCTGGTCAAGGTGGACGTTGCCGGCTTTCGCCAGGTCAGCCACCCGGTGACAGTTCGCGGCAGCGGCAACCCCGAGATCCAGATCAGCGTGAGCCAGCTTGCATCCCACATCGAGAACATCACCGTCACCGCGGACGTGAATGAGACCGATGTGCTCTCGCCCGACCCGGCGGAGAAGGTCTTCGTTCGCCAGGACCTGCTCGATGCCAACCCCGGACGGCCCGGCGCGCCGGTATCAATCCCCGGATATCCCATCGAAACCGCGTCCAGCGGCATCAAGGCGCCGCAGTACTTCGCCCCTGGCGTCGCCGGAGATCACGGCGAGCCCATCGCCCAGTACATTGCCGTGGGCAGCTACCTGTTGCCCAACAACCTGTCGGCGAACGCCCATGGCAACGGCTATTCCGACCCCAACGTTTTTATCCCGGAGGTTCTGGAAAGCGTGCAGGTGGATGGCGGGGCGTTCAACGTGCGGGAAGGGAACCATTCCGTCAACCTGGCCGCGACCTACGGACTGCGCTCTCGCCTGGATCCGTTCATTACCGTAACCGGAGACTACCGGGACATCGACGTGGTGGCGGGATTCAGCCCCACACCCGATTCCTTCATGGCCTTCGCCGGCTCCTACGGCAACGGCTTCCTCGACCGGCTGGAACATCGGCAACAGTACAAGTTCAATGGCCAACGGGTTTTCCGCGTGGGCGAGCACCACATCACCCTGTTCGGCATCGGGTATTACGGCTTCTCCTACGTGCCCGGACTTACCCCCATCTATCCGCTGAATCCCCCGAACCCCAATTTTTCGAATCTTGGGGACACTATCGATCCCCGGCAAAAGGACCAGACCCATACCGCGCTGGTGGCGGTGAACGATGTCTGGCAGCTCACGGGAAGCCAGCAGCTCCAGCTCTCCGGATTCTTCCGTACCTACAACCTCTCTCTGGACTCGGATTTTGGGCTAGGTCTGATTCGGCAGAGCGAGTTTCGCACCGTGGCCGGGGGCAGCGCGAACTATGTGAACAAGATCGCGGAAGCGTTTTCATTGCTTCTGGGATTTGACTACCAGCGCGAAGCGCCGCGCCGCGATGACCTCGACCACTATGGATTGTTTAATCCCAGCGCCCCCGCTTATTACGGCCCTTTCACTCCTGTGGACGGGAATAACATCACCATAAGTTCGCTGACACCCTATATTGCTGCCGAGGGCGCGCTGGGCCGTTACTTCCGCTATTACCTCGGCTGGCGCCGCGATCAAATTGATGTTGATAACGACGATCGTCTGAACCCACAGAACTCGTTTCACACATGGGTGGGCGTGAACTCGCCGAAAGCTACGGTTTCTTTTATTCCCAAGGAATCGTGGCTGGTTCCTCGTGTCTCTCTCAGCTTTGGCCAGGCTTTCTTTACGGAGGATCCTCGGATCGGCACGGGAACGACCGCAGGCACCCCGGTGGCCACGTCGCATTCGTATCAGCTCGTGGCCAGCAAGACCATCCACAAGACGGATGTGCGGCTTACGCTGGGCCACGTCACCAGCAGCGCGGAATTGGCAAAAATCGACCCGGACACCGGTTTGCAGGAGAACGAGGGACCCAGCCGCCTTCGATTTATGACGGTCGCGGTGCGTCGAAACTTCAGGTATGGGTCTCTGCTCGCGACTTTCTCCAAGGCGGATGCCCGTGACCTCGATTCCGGACAACCCACACCGGAGGCGCCGCGGACCATCTTCGATCTGTTGGGAACGATTCAGAAGCTTCCGTTTGGGTTACAGATGCGGGGTGAATTTGAGTATGTTGGCGCGAAACCTTTAGGCACGGGATGCCTGCCGGACTTGAATGCCCAATGCACAGGAACTCCGGTGAAGGAATTTCGCGGGGCGCTGATCCGGCCCTTCATGAATGGCCGCTTAACTGCCGGGGTGAACTTCCTTATCGCCAGCGGCTACACCGGCCAGACCATCGAGAATTTCTGCGTCCCACCACCGGTGCCCCCTGAGTTCGGTCCCCCTGTTCCTTGTCCAGCGCAGTCCCCGACACCGGGACTCCTAGTGTCCCCGATCTCGGAAGTGGTCGGAGTTCGCATCCCGTCCTACGCGAGTATCACCGTCACGTATAAGTTCGGGCGTCAGGCCGCGCCCTGAGGTCCACAGCAACTAGCGCGCCTTGACGAAGAAATACGCGCTCAGCCCCAGCCCCAGCGCGATGATGAACCAGCGCACCTTCCTGGGATCGGCCTTTTGCGCGTACTGCGCCCCGAACCAGCCGCCGCTCAGCGCCCCCGCCATCATCACCAGGCACTGTCCCCAGAAGACCGCGCCGCTCACGATGAAGGTCAGCACCGCCACCCCGTTGATCACCGCCGCCAGCACGATGCGCAGGGCGTTCATCACGTGGATCTCGCGCATGCCCAGGAGCGTCATCATGCCCAGCATTACGAAGCCGATGCCGGCGCCGAAATATCCGCCGTAGGTTCCCACCGCCAGTTGCAGCAGGCAAGCCAGGGCGATGGCCAGCCAGGAGATGTCCTTAGTCACGCTGAGGTTGCCGGTCCTGCCCGCCATCGCCCGCAGGCGATTGCCAAACATGAACAGGAGGGTCGCTCCCAGCAGCAGCCAGGGAATCAGGTGCAGAAAGGTGCGCTGCGGGGTCATGACCAGCAGCAGCGCGCCCGCCAGTCCTCCCAGGATGCTGGTGATCAGCAGCGGGACCAGCAGGCGCCGCGGTACGTTCAGGTGGCGCCGGTAGGAGGCCACGCTGGTAGCCAGCCCTGGCCATAGGGCTACCGTGTTGGTGGCATTGGCCTCGACCGGCGGAACGCCGACGAACAGCATGAGTGGGAAGGAGATGAAACTGCCACCGCCCGCCACCGCGTTGAGCACGCCCGCGATTACGCCGGCAAAGAATAGAAGGATGGCTTGCTTAAGGTGCAAGTATCACAGGATTCAGGCAAGCTGGATGAGGCTGCAGTTTTTCGCCGAAACGCGGATCACTTGGCTGGTGGCGTGGCCTCGGCTTTGACCGGCGCCACCCCCAGCTTCTCCACTTCCGCCAGTTGCTGCCGGACTTTCTCGGCGTTGGGGGCGGTCGGCGCTGCTTTGAGATAGGCGCGCAAGTGCTCGGCGGCCTCGGCATATTCTTGCCGGTTGGCCAGCATCACGCCCAGCAGCAGGCTCACCTGCGGAAAGGACCGCTGCGCGCCCAAAGTCTCGGCTTTGCGGGCGCTCACCTCCGCCTGCTCCAGGTTGCCCAGGCGGTAATTGGCCAGCGAGTTGTAGTAGAAGGCGGCGGGGAAATCCACGCCGTCCAACTGGGTGGCGCGGGCACTGAGGTCCGCCGCTTCCGCCCACCTGGACTCGCGCACCGCTACCGAGGACAGCCCTACGAACGCCGGCACAAACATGCCATCCGCGGCCTGCGCTTGCGTGAACGCGTTGCGCGCCTTGTCGAGCTGGTCTTGCTGCGCGTACACCCATCCCAGATCCTGCCAGGCAGCCGCATACTGGGGATACAGTTGCACCGCCTTCTCCAGCTCCTGCTGCGCTTCCGGCAGCTTGTTGTTCTCGATGGCGTGGTGGCCTTTGTCGTAAGCCTTCTTGGCGTCCTTGGGAGCGTTCAAACTGGTGGCGCTCACCGTCACTCCCTGCACCTTCTGCATGCTCTGCAGCACGATGGTGCCGACGTTCACAGCTCCCACGGTGGTACCGAGTCCGCCCTGGGGGATAGCCAGGCTGCTGGAATGAAATCCTGCCAGAGAGGCTCGCAGTTCGCAGCCCGCCAGCGCGCTGGCGAGAGCGGACGGGTTCTGCGGCGTTCGGGACTGGATCGTGCCGACCGTGGTGAGGCCGCTCCCACCGCCGGCTTCGGCGCTGCCTTCGGGGTCGCCAAACTGGAACCCTCGAGTGGCCGCGATACTAACAGTGAAGTAGCCTTTGAAGTCGCTGCGGCCATCGCGCGAGACGCGGCCGCTGCAAACGCGCTCGATGGATGCCGGTCCCGGCAGTGGCGAGCCGTCCTCCGTGATGACATTTCCCGACAGCATGAGCGTCACCTGGTTCCCGCCGGGTGGCGAGGGCGGCGCAATCGAGGTTCGGTTCGATGAACCTCTTCCTTGTCCGATGGCGGGTGGGGGCAGACCGGCCGCCACCACCACGACGGCCAATAACCTGAGCGCGCGAGGGAAGCTCATAACCCTACCTCGGGGGGGCCAACATCGGGGCTGGTCGGGGCTTGAGAAGCCAGCTTCGGTGGCGCAAGTGTCCGCCTCCGGGCCGGAGTTGTCAACAGCTATAGAGGCGCGATTGTAGTGTGGAGTGGCTTGTTGGGATTGTAACTTTTTGGTCCCAAATCGGAGAGCGGGGACCCGGTGATTCCGGCGTGATCAGTCGTGCAGCGGAACTTGCGGCGAGCGGCCCCGGCATTGGGTGGCCACCCGCTTGGGGTCGCCGAACAGGGCGTTGATGGTCACCACCGGACCGTAGCAGAAGACGGCATGGCCATCCTCGGCCATGTGCCAGCGGCCACGCTTCACCGGCTCCGGGTTGACCACGCGCGGCCGTTCCTTGGCAGGCTGCGGTGGCAGGGTGCTCTTGGCGCACGCCATGGCACTGACCAGCAGCAGCAGCCATGCCAGTCGCGTCCGCATGGCTTTACTCCGCCGCCGGCGAAGGCAGCGCGCTTCGCCAGGTGGCAATTTCTACTAATCCTTCGCGTTCGGTGCGCACGAAGAAGCGCACCCGGTGCCGCAAGTGCTCAAACTCGTGGATGTCGCTCCACAGTTCGGCCTGGCGGATCTTGGAGTGGCTGCCCGATTCCCCGCAGGTGGCGCAGCGGGTGTAGAGCAGGTCGTTGCGGCGTGCCACGCCCGGCAGTTCGATGATCACCAGGCGCGCGTCCTGCACCTCGTCCTGTTCCCCCAGTTGCACGTCGTACTTGAGCAGGAACGGGAAGCCCGCCCGGCGGGCTACGATCTCAGCCTCCAGGGAACTGGCGAACGGCCCGTACTCGGTTCGGCCGTCATCGATTGTGTCGGAAGCCATCCACCGCGTTACACTCTGTGCCATAGGACCCCAATCGGGAGAGAGGTGCTGTTTGCCTGCGCTGTTGAATTGAGCAGCTACTGTGCCAATTTGTCCCATTCCTAAATCACTGAGCCAACGCGACTTACGGTGTAGGCTGCGGCTCCCCGTGTGCAATGTGTTTCACAACTCGGGGCAAAAGCTTGTTTTCTTTTAGCACTCGCCGCTGCGGATACCGATTTGGGCTGGAAAAATCAGCCGGCATTCTCTATCGTGCCGCAGGTAACTGCGCTTATTACGAGCGTGTAGGAATCTGAAACTGGAGGCACGATGGCGCAAACTCTTTCTCGAACGCGGGTGGCAGTGCTGGGAGCAGGGAAGATCGGCGGGATCCTGCTGCAAGGCTTCATCAAGCGTCAACTGATCTCGCGCGACCACGCGACCGCGACGGTGCAGCACGCCGAACGCGCCCGCGCGCTCAGCCGCGAGTGGAAGCTTGCCGTCACCACTGACAACGTGGCCGCCGCGCGCCAGGCTGACGTCATCATCATCGCGGTGAAGCCGCTGGTGGTGGCCGAGGTCGCGGCTGAGATCCGGGCGGTGGTCGATCCCCACAAGCTGGTGATCTCGGTGGCCGCCTCCGTCCCCACCAGCAGCATCGAGAAGCTCTTTGATTCTGACGTCCCGGTGGTGCGCGCCATGCCCAACACCCCCAGCGTCGTGGGCGAAGGCATGACTGCGCTATGCAAGGGCCGCTATGCCGGCGCCAAGCACCTCGAGACCGCCGGCGCTTTGTTCCAGAGCGTCGGCAAAACCGTGGTGGTGGACGAGAAGCACATGGACGCCGTCACCGGCCTCTCCGCCAGCGGGCCGGCGTTCATCTACATAATTCTGGAATCGCTGGCCGAAGCCGGGGTGAAGCTGGGGCTGCCGCGCGAGACGGCGACGTTGCTAGCCGCTCAGACCGCGCTGGGCGCGGCCAAGGTCGTGCTCGATACCGGACACCATCCCGCGCTGCTCAAGGACGCCGTCACCACGCCCGCCGGCTGCACCATCGATGGGATCATGGAGTTAGAAGAAGGGAAGCTGCGGGTGACGCTGATCAAGGCCGTGGTCAAGGCGGCTCAACGCGCCCGGGAACTGGCGAACCCGGAATAGCGCCGCAGTCCGCCGACGTTAAATAAACAATTCCTCATCCTGGGTGACGCGCGCAGCGTTGGAGGAGCGCCGGCGGCGGCTGGTGCGAGTCTGGCTGAGGAACGCCGAGATGCCCACGCTCAGCCCCTGCACGATGCCGGAGATCTGGCGCACGGGCGAAACCACGGTGTGCTGCACCAGTTCGCTGGTTTCCTCCACCCGGTCGAGGGTGCGGGTGACGATGTCGTCGGCGCGGATCACCTGCAGCCGGGTGCGGTCCACGATGTCGTTCACCGTGGCGTCCAGGCGGTCCATCTGCGTCTTGAGCGTGCCGGTGGTGGCCACCAGGTTGTTCATCACGATGTCGATCTTGCCGCGCGAGTCGTTGAGGATGGTCTCGGCCGCGGCGAGGATGGGCAGGGCGCGGCCATGGACTTCGCTGGTCAGCTTTTCCACCTTGGCGCTGGTCTTGTGCAGGCTGATGGCCAGGCCCAGCAGGATGAACATCTGCAGGACGACCGCCACCGCGGTGGCGTAGATGAAGATCTTGAGCACCGGATCCATGGTTCAGACTCCGCCAACTCCAGTCACGCCGCTGCACGCGGTCAGCTTCGGGCGGCAGCGGACGCGCCGGTAGGGTGGCCGCGCTAGGGGGTCTTGACGCCGCTCTCGGTGGCTTCGTGATAGGCCTGCCGCCCGGCCTCCACCGCCGCCGAGAACTGGTCCTTCTGCTTGTTCAGCACATCGCGGCCGCGGTCAACCCACTGGTCGGCCTGCACCCGCGCCTGGCGAGCGCGGTTGACCACATACTCGCGGCCTTCCTCGGCCGAGCGCAGAATATCCTCGCGGGTCTCGCGGCCCGCCTTGGGCGCATACAGCACGCCAATCAATGCTCCCAGGCCCAGGCCGGCCAGAAACCATCCGAAGCCGCCACTGTCTTCCGCCATAGAAACCTCCTCTACATCATTCCGTTGCTTCGATGACCTAAACTCGCGATGGTACCACAAACGACCCCCGGAAGCAGGAGGCAGGAGGCAGAGGAGGACGCAGGAGGCAGGACGCAGGAGGCAGGAAAAACAAACTCAATCCGGCCTGCCTCCTAGGGTTTCTGAGTTGGCCGCAGCAGAATCTCGCTGACGAACGACTGCGGCGCCTGGGTGACGATCATGGCCACGGCATGGGCCACATCGTCCGGGAGCAGCAGCTTCTTCAGGTCCTTACCGCCGTGGTATCCCCATTCGCTCAGGGTCGAGCCCGGGCAGATGACCGACACGCGGATGTTCTGGCCGCGCAGCTCTTCCGCCACCGAGTAGCTCAATCCATTCAGACCCCACTTGGAGGCGGCATAGCAGGCGCCCTTGGGCAGGGCGTTCTTGCCCGCGAGCGACGAGATGTTGATGATGTGGCTGCCCCCCGAACGCAGCATCAGCGGGACCAGCGAGCGGATCATGTAGTACACGCCGCGCAGGTTGGTGTTCATCACCTCGTCCCAGACCTGGGGAGGATATTCGTGCAGCGGCACGCGCGCCCCGCTCACGCCGGCGTTGTTTACCAGCACGTCCAGACGGCCAAAGCTGGACTCCACGTGCTTAGCCAGGGCCTCGACGCTCTCCAGACGGCTGACGTCGCACTCGGCGGCATCGCAGCGGCCGCCGGCCTGGCGAATGGCGCTGGCGGTGGCCTCGAGCGGCGCGCGAGTGCGCCCGCAGAGCACGACCATGGCCCCGAGCCCGGCCAGCCGCGCCGAGATGCCCGCACCGATGCCCCGGCCGCCTCCCGTTACCACCGCCACCTGTCCTTCTAATCCCTGAACTGTAGGTGCCATTTGGGACTACCTCCCGTTGCCCATGCCTTGGGTCCGGCCCGGCGTCATTTCTCCCGTCCGCTTGCGACGGAATCTTGCAGAACCGGAGGTTAAGGAACATCCAGCCGCGCTGTTGCCGGCATCCAATTGGAGCACAGGAAGGTTACCACTGCGGTACTTAACTTGCCTTAGGCCATCAGCATTCTTATAATCCGGCCCTCGCCGCTTAAAGCTGGGAGTGTGTCATCCGGAGGGAGAGGCGGCGTTCCGGATCGGACCCAGGCCTTGCCGATGTTCCCAGGACGGACGCGGGCGCAGCCTGCCGTGCGTGCCGGAGTCAGTACCACCCGCGGTATTAGAAAGTAATTGCTGGCAATCTTCCAAGGAGCCTCGCATGAAGAAGTCTCTCGTCACGCTGGTGTTGGGGTTGGCCGCTCTGGCCGCGGCGCAACAACCCACTGCTCCCGCAGCCCCGCCTGCCCAGTCCGCCCCGCCGGCGCAGCAGAAGAAAGAGATCAAGGACCCGGCCGAGTACAACACCTACATCGCCGCGCTGCGCGAGGCCAATCCCCAGGCCCAGGCGCAGGCCTTCGAGACCTTCCTGCAGCAGTATCCCAACACCGTGGTCAAGGAAGACGCGCTCGAACAGTTGATGGCCGCCTACGAGAAGCTGGGCAACGCCGCCAAGACCATGGAAACCGCCGGCCGCGTCCTGCAGGTCGATCCCAACAATGTGCGCGCCCTGGCGCTGCTGGCCTATACCAGCCGCGCCTCCGCCGAGGCCGGCCAGGCGCCGCAGCAGAATGCCGCCGACGCCGCCAAGTATGGTCAGGCCGGGCTGCAGGCCCTGGCCCCCATGAGCAAGCCGGAGGGTATGTCGGACGCTGACTTCGAGAAATTCAAGATGCAGGTGGCCATCATCTTCAATGGCTCGGCCGGCTTCGGCGCTTTGCAGAACAAGGATTTCGCCGGCGCCCAGAAGTATCTGCAGGCGGCGGTCGACCTGGAAATCAAGCAGAATCCCAGCGACCCCAACGCTCTGCGCGACATTTATCCCCTGGCGCTGGCGTATCTGGAAGCCAAGCCCATCAATCCCACCGGTTTGTGGTGGATTGCCCGCGCCGCCGCCTTGAGCAACAACAATCCCCAGATCGTCAAGTACGGCCAGTTTAAATACACCAAGTATCACGGCGCGCCAGACGGCTGGGACCAATTGCTGGCCCAGGCCAAGGCGAGCGCGGCGCCGCCGGCGGATTTCGCGGTTGCGCCCGCGCCCAGCCCAGCGGAGCAGGCGAAGCGGCTGGCGGACAGCAAGAATCCGAAGGAGATGACGTTCGACGAACTGCAACTGATCTTCACCGACGGCTCCCCCGAGGTGCAGCAAAAAGTGTGGGCGCTGATCAAGGGAACCGAGATTCCGTTTGCCGCCAAGGTCATCAGCGCCACCCGCAACAAAATGGAGCTGGCGGCCACCGCCGATGACATCGAGAAAAACGCCGCCGATGTGACCTTGACCATGGTGGCGCCGCTGCCGCTCACCAAAGTACCCAAGGCCGGCGACGAAACCCAGGTGCTCGGCAAGCTGGACTCCTATACCAGCAGTCCTTTCATGATCAATATGATCGAGGGACAATTGATCGCCAAGCCCGCGGCCAAGAAGCCGTCCCCCAAGCGCTAGCACTTTCCCGTTCAGAAAACAAGGCAGCCGTGAGGGGCTGCCTTGGTTTATTGGCGCGCATCGCGCAGAGACGCAGCACGATGCGTGACTCGGTACTTGGCACTCGCTACCGCGCCCCCGCCTTTTTCTCCAGGATCATGGGACGGGTGCCGCGCGGGGGACGGCGGGCGTTGTCGCGTACCGCGCGCATATCCAGCTTGAGTTCGCCGATAGTGCGGCTGAGGGTGTTGCGGTGCATGCCCAGCTCGCGCGCCGCCTTGCACTGGTTGCCGTGGTTCTCCTGGAGCACGGCCAGGATGAAGCGCTTCTTGAACTCGCGCACCGCTTCCGAATACAGGATGCCGCTCTTGTGCATCTGGCTGACCAGGGCCTCGAGCTGATCCTTCACGACCGCCTCCTCCGCGCTATGACACGCACTTCGTTATGAAAACCGCTCATCTTACCAGCGATGCCGATTCAGTGTTGCGCCGATTGCGGGCCCGCGGCCTCGCGCATTGCCGCTACTCCCTGGCGTAACTTCTGCCGCAGCGTGGCCGGCGCCAGCCAGCTCATGCCGCGCGACCCTACCAGGAAGTAGCCTCCCAGGCTCGATCGTCCCAGCCACTGCGACCCCGGTGCGAACGCCGCCAACGCCAGCACCAGCACCGCCACCATGGCGCTTCCACGCACCAAGCCGAAGGCCGCGCCCAGCAAGCGGTCGGCCCAGCCCAGGCCGGCCTCTCGCGCCAGCCAGCGCGCGATCCTGCCGATGATCCCCGCGGCGATCACCACCGCGACGAAGATCCCCAGGAAGGCCACGCTCTCCGCCACCGCGTCCGACTTCACGTAGGGCGCGATCCGGCGCGCGACCCGCCAGTACTCCCAGGCCGCCAGCAGGTATCCCACGACCACGCCTGCCAGCGAAATCACCTCGTGCAAAAAACCCTGCGCCGCCGCCAGCAGCACCGACAACACCAGGATGGCCACGATGGCCCAATCCAGGCCGTTCATGTTACGCCGGCAGCTCGCGGCCGGTGAGCCGGCGGTACGCTTCCACGTACTTATCGCTGGTCTCCTGCACCACCGCGGCGGGAAGCGCGGGCGCCGGCGGCTGCTTGTTCCAGCGGACCTTCTCCAGATAATCGCGGACGAACTGCTTATCGAACGATTCCTGGCTGCGTCCCGGCTGATAGCGGTCGGCGGGCCAGAAGCGCGAGGAATCCGGCGTCAGCACTTCGTCGGCCAGCACCAAGCCGCCGGGGGTGCGCCCGAATTCAAACTTGGTGTCGGCGATGATGATGCCGCGCGCCGCCGCGTGCTCCGCCGCCTTCCGGTAGATTCTCAGGCTCAGTTCGCGGAGTTGCTCGCTCAGCTTCGCGCCCGCGTGCTGCGCCATCTCGTCAAAGCTGATGTTCTCATCGTGGCCGCTGGTGGCCTTGATGGCCGGGGTGAAGATCGGCTCCGGCAGTTGCTCCGACTCACGCAATCCACGCGGCAGTTCGATGCCGCACACCTTCCCGCTTTGCTGATATTCCTTCCATCCCGAGCCCGAGAGATATCCCCGCACCACGCACTCGATGGCGATCATGTCGGCGCGCGCCACCAGCATGGAGCGTCCCTGCAACTGCTCGGCGTAGGGTCGCAACTGCGCCGGATAGCGATCCACGTCGGCGGTCAGCAGGTGGTTGGGCACGATGTCCGCGAGGAAGTCGAACCAGAACAGCGACAGTTGCGTCAGCACTCGGCCTTTGCCGGGGATGCCGCTCGCCAGCACGTAGTCGAAGGCGGAAATGCGGTCGGTGGCCACCACCAGCAGACGCTCCTGGTCCACGCGATAAAGGTCCCGGACCTTGCCGCTGGCGTAGCGTTCGAGGCCGGCAAAATCGGTTTCCAGCAGAACTGATTCCAACGCCTGGTTCGTCACGTGGGGTTCGTTTCCCTAGGGGCTTGACTGAGGAACAGTGGCGTATTCTATTCGGCACAGGTTTTTTGTCAACGCCGACCTTCGCCGGGTGACGCGGGTCACAGAAGAAATTTGCTGGAAAACTGTTGACAGGACCCGATTCTTGCGAAATGCGCGTCCCGAGCCGGTTTCCAGCTCCTGCCCGCGGCGCAGCGGAAGCCCCGCAGTCGCCGCAAAAAACAATTCGATGCTTGCGATCAGAGAGATTTATAGCGGAAGACGATACACTCGTCTGCCCCTACCCGCGCCGAGCATGGCGCCGCCGGCTCCATCCCTCACCCCCGCCGCCCTGCCGCGCGGCGCCACCCCCGGGTCTGGCGCGGCTGCCGAAGGTTACTGACGTTTTCTCCGGTGTGCGAGCTGAAACACCCTGCGAGCCGATAACAAGGTTGAACACCGGCAGGGCCGTCGAGGCAAAGGTGCGCAGGCCTGCCTGCGAGGTGACGTGCTTCCCGAAATGGAATCGCGACAAATTATGAAAAGGCAGAGGGTCGGCCTGCGGCTGGGGGCCGCATTCGGCCTGCTGATCGCCATTTCCGTGGGGATCGGATACCTGGGGCTGAGCCGCATGGATCAAATTAATGGCGGCCTGCAGGAGGTGCTGGGCCGGCGCTGGGCCAAACTGCAAATGACGCGTGAAGCGCTCACCTATTCCAACCGCAACAGCCGCATCGCCATGGAGGTTTTTCTGGTCCGGGACCGAGCGCAGATCGACACCCTGCTGGCCGCACGGGATGAGAACACCAAAAAAATATCCGTCATCGTGGAGAAGTTGGAGAGTCAGTGCGAGTCCGAGGAGGAGAAACAGCTTCTAGAAACCGTCAAGGCGAACCGAACTCCTTACGTGGAGAGCTACGTGCGGGCACTGCATTTGCTGGTCGAGGACGGACGCCGCGAAGCCGCCAGCACCGTAATGCTCCATGCAACCCTGCCGGCCTTGTTCGAATACCACGCCGCGTGGAACGGCTTCCTGCAATATCAGTCCGAGCAAATCAACCACGCCACCCGGGAGAGCCGGGCGCAATACGCCAGGATCCGTGCCCTGACCTTGTTTCTCATGGCGCTGGCGGTGGCGATTGCCGGCGCCATCGCCGGGTTCATGACCCACATCATGGTGCGGGAAATGAGGGCACGGATACAGACGGAGCACGCCAACCAGGAGCTCAACGCTCAACTGGAGCAAAGAGTAGCCGATCGCACGCGCGAGCTGGCGAATGCGAATCAGGAGTTGGCCAAGGAGATCGAGGAGCGTCAGCTTGGCGAGGGACGGCTGCGTCTGCAGGCGGCGGCGCTGGCCGGCGCCGCCAACTCCATCGTGATCACCGATCTGCGGGGCAGCATCGTCTGGGTGAACCCGGCCTTCAGCCGTATCACCGGCTATCTCGCCGAAAACGTCCTGGGACAGAATCCGCGCCTGCTGCGGTCGGGCCAGCATCCGCGGGCCTTCTACGAGGAGCTGTGGCGGACCATCATTTCGGGCAACGTGTGGCACGGTGAGGTCACCAATCGGCGCAAGGACGGCAGCCTGTATGCGGGAGAGATGACCATCACGCCAGTGCACTCGGACGGCGGCGAGATCACCCACTTCATCGCCATCCAGCAGGACATCACCGGGCGCAAAGTGATCGAAGACGCCCTGAAGCAGGCGGAACAGAAATATCGCGCCATCTTCGAAGATGCGGTGGTCGGCATTTTCCAAACCACCCCCGAGGGCCGCCCCTTGAGCGTGAACCGTGCCCTGGCGCAAATGTATGGCTACGATTCCGCCGCTCAGCTTATGGCGGAGGTGGCGGAGACGGCGCCGCCGCTGTTTGCCGATAGCAGCCGCTGGAAAGAGTTCGCGCGAGTACTGGAACAAGGCGGCGTGGTGCGCAATGCCGAGTTGGAGCTCTCTTGCAAGGATGGGAGCAAGAAGTGGCTTCTGGCCAACGTGCGCGCCGTGCGCCGCGCCGATGGCCGCGTGGTGCAGCATGAAGGCACCGTGCAAGACATTACGGAGCGCAAACTGCTGGAGGATCAGCTCCGGCAATCGCAAAAGCTGGAAGCCGTGGGACGCCTGGCCGGAGGTGTGGCTCACGATTTCAACAACGCGCTGGCGGTGATCATCGGCTACAGCGAACTGCTGCAGGATCGGCTGGATCCGGCGAATCCACTCCGCAACTTTACCCAGGAGATTACCAAGGCAGGAGAGCGGGCGGCCTCCCTCACCCGCCAGCTTCTAGCCTTCAGCCGCAAACAGATTCTCCAGCCCCGGGTCCTGGACTTGAATTCCATCGTGACCGAGATCGACAAGATGCTTCGCCGGCTGATCGGGGAAGATATTCACCTGGTAGTGGACCGCGCATCCAACCTGGGACGCGTGAAGGCTGACCCGGGACAGATTCAGCAGGTGCTGGTGAATCTCGCGGTGAATGCCCGCGATGCCATGCCGCAGGGCGGCAAGCTGATCATCGCTACCGCCAACGCCACCCTGGACGAATCCTACGTGCATCACCGTCCGGTGGTCCGCCCCGGCGCCTACGTGATGCTGAGCGTGAGCGACACCGGCTGTGGCATGGATAAGGCCACCCAGGCCCGTATCTTCGAACCCTTCTTCACCACCAAGGAGCCCGGCAAAGGCACCGGACTAGGTCTCTCCACGGTATACGGCATCGTCAAGCAGAGCGGGGGCTTTGTTTGGGTGTACAGCGAGCCCGGGCAGGGCACCACCTTCAAGATCTATTTGCCGCGAGTGGACCAGGTCGCTGAAGCCTTGGCAGACGCCTCGAAACCCATCCTTCCCAGCGGCTCCGAAACGATACTTCTAGTGGAAGATGAAGGCGCCCTGCGCCGGCTGGCGCAGAGCTGCCTGCAGAGCGGGGGCTACCGAGTGCTGGAGGCGGAGGACGGCAAAACTGCAGTCGAGATCGCCAGGCGGCAGACGGAACCCATCCACCTACTGCTGACCGATGTCGTCATGCCCGCCATGAGCGGCGTGGAGCTGGCGGAACAGTTCGCATCATCCTGGCCGGAAACCAGGCTGCTCTACATGTCCGGGTACACCGATGAGCTGATCGCCCAGCACGGCGTGCTGCACACCAGAACTGCCATCCTGGAGAAACCGTTTAGCCGCGAATCGCTGCTCCGCAGGGTGCGCGAGGTGCTCGACGCCAAGCCAAGCACCCCGCAAGCTGCCGTGCTCACGTAGAAATCAAACAAGAATCCCTCCCCGGGGGCAATCTCCTCAGGGAGGGGTCTCGAGACTTGGTCTCGCTTATTTCTTCAGGGTGCGGATGTAAGCCACCAGCGACTTGATGGTGGCGTCGTCCAGGCCCTTTTTGGCGAAGGCGTGCGTCTCCTTGCCGCCGGGACCCTTGGCGATGGCATCCGTTAGTTCCGCATCGGTTTTCTTCTGGAACTCGGCGGTGCGGAAATCGGGCGTGCCCTTCATTTTGCCGGCGCCATCCGGACCGTGGCACATGGCGCACTTTCCGGCAAACACTTTGGCGCCGTCGTCGGCCACCAGCGTCGGCGCTGCGATCACCACCAGCACCGCCAGCACAACCATAACAACCAGGACTCTCTTCATGTCACTTCCTCCGGGGGACAGTCTGCATTGGGGGCCCAGTACTGCGAGAAAGCCACTTCCTTTTAGATGCCGGATCAAAGAATGTCAACCAGTCCAAAATGTTGTTGCATTATTGAGCAGTGGCTATTGATGAATTCAACATCCCAGCTTTCCTCGCAAGCCACACATTCTGCTCGCGGTCGCAGAAAAAGCGGCACTTAGCCTACTCTTGGGCGTTGCGATTCGCAACAAATCGCCGTTGAGCATTTCAGCACATGGCCCCGCCGATGGACCCTCACTGGCGTTCTATCTTGTTTAACCTCAGCCACATACAGCCAAGCACCTGGAAATCTTCTGCTCTGGCATGAGGGTTGCCTTTAGCAAAGGTGCAAGTTGGAAATTAGACCGCGCCAAGGAGCTCATCATGACCGTCATTCTGGTACTCGCGACTTTCGTCCTCTTCTTACTCATCGATCATTTCTACAGCCGGCGTCCCGCAGTTCGTCCCGTGATGGTAGTTCAGCCGCAGCCCGCGACTTCGACCTTGGCCGTGGCTCAGGCCGCCGCCCTTCAGCCTACCGTAGTGGCCGGGTTCCAGGTGCCGGAAAACCTGAAGTATCACCCCGGACACACCTGGGCCATGAACGAAGGTCCCAAAATGGTCCGCATCGGCCTGGATGATTTTGCCGCCCGCCTGCTGGGCAAGGTGCAGAGCATCACGCTACCGCAGCGCGGACAGTGGGTCCGGCAAGGGCAGAAGATCTGGACGGTGGAGCGCAACGGCGCCAAGGTCGACATGGTATCGCCCATCGAGGGTGTGGTCACCGACGTCAACGACACCGCTGCCAAAGATCCTGAACTGGCGCGCCGCGATCCCTACGGCGATGGCTGGCTGGTGAGCGTGGAATCTCCCGACGCCAAGCTGAACTTCCGCAACCTGCTGAGTGGCGAACTGGCCCGCTGGTGGATGGACGAAGCGTCCGCCCGGCTACGCAAGTTCATGCCCATCCCGGCTGGCGTGATGCAGGATGGCGGCACCACCATCAACGACCTGACCACCCTCCTCGGCGATAAAGAGTGGGCGGATGTAACCCGCGAGTTCTTCCTGAGCTGAGGACCTCCTGATGAGCTTCCCAGCGCGGCCAGAGCGGCAGAGGCTAAACGGCCTCTGCCGCTCCAGATTTGTGGCGAACTTCTCAACAATGTGCGAGCCCGCGCATGCGCTGCGCTTAATTTCTCAGCACCAGGCCGGCGAGATCGGGCACCCATTTGTCGAAGAAATCAGCGCTTGGATAAGTCATTGGTAGCGAGGCACTTGGCCGTCTCACCGCTTTCCAATCCCCAAGCCTCGGTCGGCAGGCGGATTGCCCTCCACCAAGTTGGTGGTTTGTGTTGGAGAAAAAGATGAGCAAAGCAATTTTATATGACGCCACGCTCTGCATCGGCTGCAAGGCCTGTGAGCAGGGGTGCGCGGAACGCAACAAGCTGCCGTACAGCGATGCCGTCGCCGCTGAGCAGGTGCAGTCGGCGCACAAGTACACCGTGGTCCTGACCAAGGACGACAAGTTTATGCGCCGCCTGTGCATGAACTGCGAGGAGCCGACCTGCGCCTCGGTGTGCCCGGTGGGGGCGCTGCGCAAGACCAAGGACGGCCCGGTGATCTACGAGGAAGTCCGGTGCATGGGCTGCCGCTATTGCGTGGCGGCGTGTCCCTTCGGTGTGCCCAAGTACGAGTGGGACAAGGCGCTGCCGGCGGTGCGCAAGTGCGACATGTGCGCGGACCGGCTGGCAGCAGGCAAGATGACGGCCTGTGCCGAAGTCTGTCCCACCGGCGCGACCAAGTTTGGCGAGCGCGACGAGCTGATCGCCGAAGCCAAGAAGCGGTTGCACGAAAATCCCGGCAACTACGTCAACCACATTTACGGTCTGGAGGAAGTGGGCGGCACCAGCGTGCTGCTGCTCTCCTCGGTGCCGTTCGAGAGCTTCGGCTACCGCACCGACCTGGTGCGCGAGCCGCTGCCGCTGTTCACTTTCCGCGTGCTGTCGCGCATCCCTGACCTGGTGGGGCTGGGCGGCGTGTTGCTGGGCGGCATCTGGTGGATCACCAATCGCCGCACCGAGGTCGCGGCCGCCGAAGGCAAGCACGCCGACGAGAAGGAGAAGTGAAGTGAAACAGAAACTGATGAGGTTCACGCTGTGGAAAGTGATCTTCTTCGCCATCATGGCAGCGGGGCTTTACGCCACCGTGGTGCGCTTTACCCGCGGCCTGGGGGCCTCGACCAACCTGAGCGACCAGTTCCCCTGGGGCATCTGGGTGGGCTTCGACGTGCTGTGCGGCGTCATGCTGGCGGCGGGCGGGTTCACCCTGATGGCGGCGGTCGAAATCTTCCACATCGAGCGCTTCAAGCCCATCATCCGCCCCGCGGTGCTGACGGCGTTTCTGGGGTACCTGCTGGTGTCGGTGGCGCTGATGTTCGACCTGGGGCGCTACTACCGCATCTGGCACCCGCTCATCATGCGCAACCCGCACTCGGTGATGTTCGAGGTGGCGTACTGCGTGATGCTCTACACCACGGTGCTTTCCCTGGAGTTTGCCCCCATCGTCTTCGAGCGCCTGCGCATGGAGAAGCCGCTGCGCATCCTGCATGCGGTGGGGATCCCCATCGTGATCCTGGGCGTGATCCTCTCCACCCTGCATCAGTCCTCGCTGGGCACGCTCTACCTGATCATGCCCAACAAGTTGTATCCCCTCTGGTACACCCCGCTACTGCCGGTGTTCTTCTTCCTCTCCGCCATCGCCGTCGGCCTGGCCATGACCATCTTCGAGTCCTACATGAGTTCGAAATACTTCCACCGGCAACTCGAACTGCCGCTGTTGAGCGATCTGGGGCGGATCCTGGCGGTGGTGCTTTCGTTCTACGCCGTGCTGCGCTTCGAGGACCTCTACCACCGCGGGGTGCTGAAGCTGCTGCTCCATCCGCGCTACGAGACCTGGCTCTTTCTGCTGGAGGTGGTGGTGGGATTGCTGCTGCCTATCGCGATGCTGTTCACGCGCCGCATCCGCGAGAGCACGGGCGGGCTCTACCTGGCGGCTGTGCTGACGGTGCTGGGCTTCATCACCAACCGCCTGAACGTGAGCATCACCGGCATGGAAGGCGCCGCCGGCATGCACTACATCCCTAAATGGACGGAGATGGCGGTGACCGCCATGATCGTGGCCGGGGGCTTCGCCCTGTTCGGCCTGGCGGCCAAGTACCTGCCCATCTTCCCCGCGGAAGGCGAGCACGCGCAACCGGCGGCGGAGATGATGGTCTCCGCACACACGATGGAACAACCCGTAGCAGGAGATTGATCCCATGGCCTCCGGAAGTGTTGCCGGGCACGCTCTGCGCTGGAGGCGCCTGGGGAACACTCTGAGCGCCCGGCTGATCGTGCTGTTGCTGGCGGGGATGGTGGTGATCTTCGCCCTGCTGGGCTATCTCAACATACGCCTGCACCGCCGCCACCTGGAGGCGGCTTCGCTGGTCAGCGCCGAGCGCATGAGCGACGTCATCCAGCACGCCACCACCTACCACATGCTGCGCAACGACCGCGAGGCTCTCTATCAATCCATCACCACCATGGCCAGCGAGCCGGGAGTGGTGCGCATACGCATCTTCAACCAGGAAGGGCGGATCAGCTTTTCCAGCGACGCCAGCGAGGTCAACACCTACGTCGATAAGCGCGGGGAAGCCTGCTACGCGTGTCACGCCCAGGCGCAGCCGCTCACCAAGCTTAACCGTCCCGACCGCTTCCGCATTTTCAAGCCTAACGGGCATCGGGTGCTGGGGATCATCACCCCCATCGAGAACCAGCCTTCGTGCTCGACGGCGGCTTGCCACGCGCACCCGGCGGAGCAGCAGGTGCTGGGCGTGCTCGACACCAACGTGTCGCTGGCCCGCGCCGACGCCGACCTGAGAGAAAGCAGCATCCGCATGCTGGCTTATACCCTAGTGGCTGTGGTGCTGATCGCGGTGGTGAGCGGCATCTTCGTGTGGCGGGTAGTGCACATCCCGGTGAAGAAGCTCACCGCGGGTACCAACCGGCTGGCGCGCGGCGAACTCGGCTACCAGCTCAATATCGTTTCGCGCGACGAACTGGGCGAGCTGGCGCTCTCCTTCAACCAGATGAGCCGGCAGTTGCGCGAGGCGCGTGAGGAGGCCGACAACTGGGCGCAGACCCTGGAGGCCCGCGTCGAAGACAAGACTCGCGAGCTCAAGCACGCCCACCAGGCGGTGATGCAGTCGGAAAAGATGGCGTCGATCGGCAAGCTGGCCGCCACCGTGGCGCACGAAATCAACAATCCGCTGGCCGGCATCCTCACCTACGCCAAGCTGCTGCGCAAGTGGCTGGACCGCGACGGCTGGAGTGCGGAGCGCCGCGACGAGGTGCGCGGGTCCCTGGAGCTGATCGAGTGTGAAAGCCGGCGCTGCGGCGAGATCGTACGCAACCTGCTGACCTTCTCCCGCTCCTCCCCCATGAACTTGCAATGGGTGGACCTGAACCAGGTGATCGACCGCTGCGTGCGCCTGGTGCAGCACCAGACGGAGCTGAACAGCGTGCAGCTTCAGCCGCAGATAGCGGAGGATCTGCCGCAGGTGCAATGCGATGCGGCGCAGATCGAGCAACTGCTGCTGGCCCTGATCATGAACGCCGTCGACGCCCTGCCCCACGGCGGCAACCTGTGGGTGCGCAGCCGCATGGTGCCGGAGATCGGCGCGGTGCAATTGGAAGTGCAGGATGACGGCGTGGGTATTCCCGAGAGCATCCTGCCCAACCTGTTCGAGCCTTTCTTTACCACCAAGGAAAAGGGACATGGAGTGGGATTGGGCCTGGCCATCAGCAAAGGGATCGTGGAACGCCACCGCGGGCGCATCGACGTGGACTCGAAGCCCGGGCAGGGAACCAGGTTCACCATCACCCTGCCGGTGGATGGGTACGCGGAGGTGGGCGCAGCGCCCGCCGCCACGGCCGGAAAAGCGAGGTAAGCGATGACGGCGAATGGTAGTCGAGCAAGCCTGCTGGTGGTGGACGATGAGAGGATCGTCCACGACTCTCTGGGAAAATGGTTCCGCGAGGAAGGCTACGACATCGGAATCGCGGAGAGCGCGCGCGAAGCCCTACAACGCATGGCCGAACGCCACTGGGACGCGGCCCTGGTGGACATCAAGATGCCCGGCACCGACGGCATCGAGTTGCAGCGCCGGCTGAAGGAGATCGATCCCGAACTCGCCGTCATCATCATGACCGGATACGCCTCGGTGGAGACCGCGGTGCAGGCGCTGAAGAACGGCGCCTACGACTACGTGACCAAGCCTTTCGACCCGGACGATATCGCCCACGTGGTGCACAACGCGCTGGAGCACCGCCGCATGGCGCGCGAGAACGTGCGTCTGAAGGAGGCGGTGGCCGAGGTGGTGCGTCCGCCCGAGCTGGTGGGGCAGAGCACGGCCATGAAAAAGGTGTTCGACGCCATCGAGACCGTCGGCCCCACCGACGCTACCGTGCTCGTCACCGGAGACAGCGGCACCGGCAAGGAACTGGTGGCGCGCGCCATCCATGCCCAGAGCCCGCGGCGCTTCAATCCGCTGGTCGCCATCCACTGCGGGGCGCTCACCGAGACGCTGCTCGAGAGCGAGCTCTTCGGCCACGAGAAGGGCGCGTTCACCGGGGCCCAGTACCGCAAGAAAGGCAAGTTCGAAATCGCCGAGGGCGGCACCGTCTTTCTCGACGAGATCGGCGACATCAGCCTCAAAACCCAAACCGACCTGCTGCGCGTCTTGCAGGAGCGCGAGATCACCCGCGTCGGCGGCAACCAGCCCATCAAGGTGGACTTCCGCTGCGTAGCCGCCACCAACAAGCGCCTGGAGACGCTGATCGAGGAAGGGAAGTTCCGCCCCGACCTGTATTACCGGCTCAACGTATTTCGCCTCGAGGTGCCGGCGCTGCACGAGCGCAAGGAAGATATTCCGCTGCTGGTGGACCACTTCATTCGCAAGTTCTCGCAGGCCATGAACAAGCGCATCGGGCGCGTGTCGCCGGCGGCGATGTCCCTGCTGCAGCAGTATGACTGGCCGGGCAACGTGCGCGAACTGGAGAACGCGGTAGAGCGGGCCATGGTGGTGGCCCAGGAGCCGGAGCTGCGCGAGGAAGACTTCACCCTCAAGCTCAGCGCGGCGCCGGAAAGCGCGCCCATGACCCTGGACGAAGTGGAGCGGGTGCACATCCTCAAGGTGCTGGAGGAGTGCGGCGGCAACCAGACCCGCACCGCCGAGCGGCTGGATATCGACCGCGTCACCCTCTACAACAAGCTGAAACGGTACGGCTGGAAGAAGACTCCTGTAGGGGCCTGATGAGCGTCCTCCACCTGCTGCCGGTGGGAGAGATCGATGGCCGCGCGCTGGAAGACCTACGGCGCGGCCTCGCAGCCGAGTTCCGCGCCCGCTGCGAGGTTCTGCCACACCATCTGGAGCCGGAGTTCGCTTTCGACAGCCGCCGCGGGCAATATCACTCCACCGAGATCCTCCGCCGGATGGAGAAGAGCGTCCTCCCGGGAAGCTGGCGCGTTTTGGGCGTCACCGGGAATGATCTCTTCATGCCGATCCTGACTTTCGTCTTCGGCGAGGCTCAGCTCAACAACACCTGCGCCGTGGTCTCGAGCCACCGCTTGCGGCAGGAGTTCTACGGCCTGCCTGCCAGTCCCGAGTTGCTGCGTGAGCGCCTGCTGAAAGAGGCCGTCCACGAACTGGGACACACCTTCGGGCTCACCCACTGCCGCGATTACGACTGCGTCATGACCGCCTCGCACGCGGTGGAGCGCATCGACCTCAAGGGTAGCCATTTCTGCGGGGATTGCCGCTCGCGCGTGTCAGCGTTCGTGCCGGCAAGGAAATTCCTCGGAATCTTCTGAGGAGCCAGCCTGTCCTGCGCCGTTTGACACCTGCTGATCGGCGCGGTAGCGTTGTTTTTTGGGGGTGTGCCACGCAGCAGCAGACGGTAAGTGAGCAAGTGCGGCAACTCCGGGCACAGTTGGAGGAGATCGACAAGCGACCGCAAGGCGCACCCTTGCCGATGGCGGTGCTGGAAGACCTCAAGGGCGCCGTGGATCACCTGCGTACCACGCTGTGGGCCGCCATGTCGGCCAACACCGATGACCCGGATGCGCTCGCCTCCAAAGTGGCCAGCCTGCGTCTGCAACGCGCGGCCGAGATTTGCCGCCAGATTCGCCTGGACATTGACGCCAACCAAGTGGATATCAATTCCGCCGAGTTACCCAAGCTGCGCGAGGCCTTGCACCTCACGGTGAATCGCGTCGAGCGCCTGTACAAATCTGGAATGTGAGCCGAGCCCCTCAGGCCTTCTCCGATACTTCCTGGGAAACGATTTCCTGCGGCGGGTCGCCGCCGGCCAAACCTTGCGCGAGGATGAGGCGGCGGGCTTCCAGGCGCATCACCGGCAGGCGCATGCCGAAGGCGGCCGAGCCCAGCATGCAGGCCATGCCGCCGATGGCCACGGTCAGGGGCGCGCCCAGGTGATGCGCCACCACGCCCGCACCCAGCGCTCCGATCGGCGCCATGCCCATGAACATCATCGAGTACACCGACATCACCCGGCCGCGCAGGCGGTCGGGCACCATGGACTGGATCAGGGTGTTCGACGAGGCCATCTCCACCATCATGCAGTAGCCCACCGGCACCAGCAGCGCCACCGACAGCCAGAAGTTCTTCGAGATCCCGAACAGGATCAGCATCGCGCCAAATCCTGCCGAGGAGAGCAGCACCCAACTGCCCAGCCCCTTCAGTCCCCGTTTGAAGGCCAGGCTCAGCGCGCCGACGAGCGCGCCCACGCCGGTTGCGCCCATTAGGATGCCCAGGCCGTTGGCGCCGCGGTGCAGGATGCGGTCGGCGAAGATGGGCATCAGCACCGCGTACGGCATGCCCACCAGGCTCACCAGGCCGAGTAGCAGCAGGAGCAGGCGGATCGGCTGCGTGCTGCGCACGTATTGGAAGCCTTCGATGATGTTCTCCAGCGGCGACCCGGAAAATTTTCCGCGCTGCCAGGTCACGCGCATCAGCAGCAGGCCGACGATCACCGCCACATAGCTGACGGCGTTCACGAAGAAGCACCAGCCTTCGCCGATCGAGGCCACCAGCAATCCCGCGATGGCCGGGCCCACCACGCGCGCGCCATTGAACATGGATGAGTTCAGCGCGATGGCGTTGATCAGGTCTTCCTTGCCGACCATGTCCACGATGAAGGACTGGCGCGCCGGGATGTCGAAGGCATTCACCACGCCTAGCAGCGCGGCCAGCACGAAGATGTGGCACACCTGTACCAGCTTGGTCAGCGTGAGCACGGCGAGGATGAACGCCAGCAGCATGGAAACCGTCTGCGTCGCGATGACCACGTGCTGGCGGTTCTTGCGGTCGGCCACGATGCCGCCCACCGGCGCCATCAGGAACACCGGAATCTGCCCCGCGAACCCCACCGCACCCAGCAGGAACGAAGATCCCGTCAGGCGATAGACCAGCCAGGCCTGGGCCACGTTCTGCATCCAGGTGCCAATCAACGAAATCAGTTGTCCGCCGAAAAAGAGCTGGAAGTTGCGGTGGCGCAGCGAGCGCAGACCATGCGGAACCCTGGCGGGAAGGGAAGCGGCGGCTTCGGCCGAGTTGGTTTGGGGAAAGTCCGTCATGGTTACAGAGAAAGAATCTGAAACAAGTTAGGCCTGGAAAGGGCGCGGCTTCAAGCCACGCCGAGCGGCTTTCTCGATTCGTCATTCCGCGGCCAAAGAATTTCCGTCCTACTTCCCCGCGGGCAGCCACACCGCGTGCGATTCGCCGGCGGGCACCTGGAGAATGTGGGGCGTGACCACCAGCAGAAATTCGTCATCCTCGACGGTCTTGTTCTGGTCGGCCACCACCAGGCCCAGGTCGGGGATGGCGCCCAGCCCTGGCAGTCCCCCCAGCGATAGCTGCTCCGTGCGGTTGATGTAGCCCGCCACCACCGCGGCTTCGCCGTCCTTCACCGTGATGGTGCTCTTGTAGGAGCGGTTGGAGATCACCGGCACGCCGTTGAACCCCTGTCCGGTGAGGGCGCGGATTTCGGTCTCCAGCTCCAGCGTGACGTCGGACTCGCCGTGCACCGAGGGCGTGGCTTTCATCGTCAGCCCCAGATCCTCGTAGCTGATCGAGGGGAAGGCCGCCTGGAGCGTGTTGGCTTGGATGTTCGAGGCAATGGCCGGGCTGTTGGCGATAGGGGAGAAGGTGGCGTTCACGATGGGATAACGGCTGCCTACTTTCAGGGTGGCCGCCTTGCCCTGCAGGGCGCGCAGGGTCAGGCGTTGCAGGGTCCGGACGTTGGAGCTGTTGAACTGGAAGTTGGCCGTCGCCGTGGGAATGGTCACGCCGAACAGGGTGGTGCCTGCGCCGAAGGTGGCGAATGGAGTGGTGAGCAGCGGACTGAGCTGTTGCTGCTGCAACTGCGCTAACAGCGCCGTCAGCGCCGTGTTGTTGGCCTGGTTGATGCCGCCGGAGGAGATGAGCTGGTTGATGAGCTGCTGGGCGTTGGGCTGGCTGGCCAGCAGCGCCGCCGCCCCCGCCAGGCTGAACATGTTGTAGGTGACCGGCGGCTGGATGCCCAGGTTGCGCAGCACCATGCGGTCGATCTCGAAGACCTGGACCTCCAGCATTACCGGCGGCGGTCCGGCGGTGGAGAGCTGGTTGAGGAACTCGGCGGCGGCATCCACGGTCGCGCGCGGCGCGCGCACGGTGATGAGGTTCTCGGCGGGGCTGGCGTTCACCAGTTTAATGTCGAAGACGCTGCGCAGCAGCCCCACCACGTCGTTCAGCTCCTGCGGGCTCGACGCCTCGCTCACATAGAAGCTGCGCAGCGACATGCGATCGAGCTGGCGATGGTTCTCGGCCGTGTCCGGCGCCACCAGCACTTCGTTTTCCGACAACGGCACCCACATCGACTTGCTCACCAGGCCCGCCAGCTCCATGGCCTTGGCGAAGTCCACGTTCTCGACGTTGAAGCGCACCTGGCGCGAGGTGAAGGATTGATCGAAGCTGGCCTTGATCCCGAAGGTGCGCGCGATCAGCTCGTAGAGCCCGCGGGCGTCGCCGCGATAGACGAGGTCCTGGCTGCCGGGCCGCGGCGCCAGATCCACCGGATCCGAGCGCTCGACCATGCGCAGTCCCTTGGAGAGCTGGGGGATGGCGCTGCCCAGCGCGTCCATCAGCCGCTGTTCGGCGAACCCGTTGCTGGCATCCAGTTGCAGGGCGGAGCGGAATTCCGCCACCGCTTCCACCTGGCGCCCACCCGCCAGCAGCCGGTTGCCGCTCTCGATGTGCTCCTGCGCCAGCGCGCTGCGAGCCATCTCCCGCGCATTGGCATAATCGACGTTGCCGGGAACCAACTGGGCGGCCTCGGTGAACTCCCGGTAGGCGCGGGCGAGGTCCTTCTGGCGAAGCTTCAGTCCCTGCCAGTAGGCGGAGGATGCCCGTCTCAAGTCTTGGGCAGGAGCCTCACAGTTGTTGCCCTCGATGGTGCAGGGAACCGGAGGCTTCTTCTCTGCCGCGGTATCGGCGGCAGAGGCGGCGATTGCCGCCAGGCAAACCAGCAGCGCCCACCACGCGCGCGGACAGGTCCCGTGAACTCGCATGAATGGAGAATTTTACTCCAACGGGAAGATTGAGCCATTGAGTCATTTGGCCATTGAGTCATTGGGTCATTGAAAAACGGCATTGACGCGCTCCTCTGTCATCCCGAAGCCGGATGTGTACGCGGGCGGTCTTGGGTTTTCAATCGTAAACCGATTAAACAAAGGACTTACCCGCAACAGCCGATTCTCAAAGGACTTAGCTTATGCTTTTCTGGCCATTTTTGGGCTTTTTGTCAAAGAGCGATGATTCGTCCGTGTTAACGCCCTGGATAACACGGCTGCGGAAACGACCTGCGCCGGGGCCCGAAGAAGCCTCGGATCTATTTCACCTAGCTATTTAGTTAACGAATATGATAGCACATAGACGGAGCGCGTTCAAGAAAAATCGGCGACGGCGCAGGATGCTGTCGGAGTCTCCGAAGCCCCCACGAGGTGGTCGCCGAAACGCCACTTGATCGCAAGCTGATAATGGGGGCAAGATACCTTTAATAGCGGACGGAGTATGATAGCCAAAGCGGTGCATCTGAAAACGCCATCGAAGCCTCGCTTCCTTCCTCATGAAGAGATTCCTTCCCCGCTGCCTATTCTCTGGGAACCCTTCTTGCTCCTGGAATTTGCTGCGCTGCGGCTGTCTCCGGTTTATTACGGCCTGGGGGTTCCTGCAGGAGATGGAACGGCAGTCGTCATCATCCCAGGTCTTATGGGGATGGACTTGATCCTGTTTGAACTCTACGGTTGGCTCGCCCGTATCGGCTACCGTGCATATTTCTCGGGGATGGGCTTGGCTGCCGACTGCCCCAACGTGATGGCGCGAAACCTTGCGGCGACCATTGACCGGGCATACCTGGAGACGGGGCAGCGGGTGCACCTGGTCGGGCACAGCCTGGGCGGAATCTTCGCCCGTTCCGCGGCGGTCCGAATGCCCGACCGCATCGCCTCCGTCACCACTCTGGGCTCTCCCTTCCGGGGGCTCGTGGCACACCCACTGGTGCTGAAGCTGGCCAACCTGGTGCGCCGCCGGATCCGCAGCCTGTATCCGAATCCGCCACAGGGATGCGCGACCAGCCGGTGCTCCTGCGCTTTCGCGCGCTCCCTCCGCCGGAAATGGCCAAGATCTGTGGCCCAAACCGCCATCTATACCCGTGAGGACGGGATCGTCGACTGGCGCTATTGCCGGACCGGTGACCCGAAGGTGGACGTCGAGGTTTCCGGGACGCATATTGGGCTTATCTGTAACTCGGCAACGTACCTGTGCATTGCTGAGCGTCTGGCTACCGTGCCTCGGAAGCGAGCTGCAAGCCCATAACACTCCGTGCCAGCGCGGCTCTGACGAGAAGGCCATTTTACGCCAGGTACTGCGGTAAGCTGCCGAGACAAAACCAACGTCAACTGGGGGCAGGGGCGTGAAAAAGGCGGGCCAGTGGCTCCATGAGCCCCGAGACGTGACCGTCCTATCGGAATACGAGGTTAGTTCGCCGATGAGCTAGAACGGGTTGACCTGGGGAAGATGAATCTTCAGCTTATAGCAAATGTAGAGAACCAGGATCGCGCCCAGTGTGGAAAAAATGAGGCCGGCGGGATGATATCGTTCGTTTGTCGGGCGCGAAAACATGTGGCTAACGCCGCCGCCGATGACCGATCCGATGATGCCGAGCACGATCGTCCAGAAGATCGTCATATGCACGTGCATCACCGATTTCGCGATAAGCCCCGCGATCAGCCCAATAAGGACATACCAGACCAAGTGAAACATACTTTTTCCTCCAGCGTTTGCCTTCAGAACGTCGCCGAGTATAACCCAGGGTTGGGCAATCAAGTAGGCATTTGACGTCCACCTCGGGGCGTCAACGGCTCAATTCCAGCAGCTCGGTGCAACATCCGACGCACAAATCCGGCCCGTGCGACTTGAGTTCCTCCAGGCGGAAGATGCCGGTAGCCACGGCGATGACGGGCACGCCGGCGGCGTGGGCGGCTTGGATATCGGACGGGGTGTCGCCGACCACGTACACCACGGCCGCGGCCGAGAGGCGGCGGTGCGCCTCGGCCACACCCCAGCGGATGATGTCCGCGCGCTGCTCGCGCCGGTCGCTGAAGGAGCCGAAGGCGAAGTACCGCCGCAGGCCGCTGGCCTCCAGCTTCTTCCACGCGATCTTCTCCAGGTTCCCGGAAGCGATGGCCAGCAGCTTCCCAGCCGCATCCAGCCGCTGCACCAGTTCTGCTACCGACGGGCACAGCTCGGGCTGCATGCCGATGGCATTGCGCTCCACTTCCTCGCACATGGCGGCGGTCATCAGCGGCAGCTTGGCGTCGATCTCGGCATCGCTGACGCCCTCCTGCCGCAGCACCGCGCGGATGATCCCCAGGTCGGTGTTGCCGTGCAGGGGCACGCGGTCGATCTGCGACGGCACTCCGAAGAACCGCCGCACCGCGTTGTGGAAGGCGTTGTAGTGGATGCCGTCGCGGCTGTTGAGCAAGGTGCCGTCGATGTCGAACAGGTAAGCGTCGGCCGAGTCCCAGCGGAAGGCGGAAGTTTCCGCCGGCGTGGCCGGAATGCGTGACTCTGTGTTCACTGTCGCAGTACGAGGCGCTCGATGGCCGTCGCGCGTCCGCTCTCCGGGTCGCAGTCGATGACCACGGCCGAGAAGCGCACGTCGCCGGTCGCCGGGTCGAAGCGCGCGGGCATGTTGGTAAGAAAGCGCTGCAGCACCTGCTCCTTCTCCACTCCGATGACGCTGTCGTAGGGCCCGGTCATGCCCACGTCGGTGAGATAGGCAGTGCCCTTGGGCAGGACGCGCTCGTCGGCGGTGGGAATGTGGGTGTGCGTACCCAGCACCGCGGTCACGCGCCCGTCCAGGTACCAGCCCATGGCCACCTTCTCGCTGGTGGCTTCGGCGTGGATGTCCACCAGGATCACCTTGGCGCGGATGTTCTTGAGCAGCGCGTCGGCGGTGCGGAAGGGGTCGTCGTTATCCACCATGAAGACGCGTCCCTGCAGATTGATGACGGCGAAGGGTGTGCCTTTCTTGGTCAGGCCCTCGTACCAGCCCAGGCCGGGCGCGCCCGCGGGATAATTCGCGGGACGCAGCACGCGGCGGGCGTTGCTGCCGTTGCGCTCGGCGGAGAGGAAGTAGTCCATGATCTCGCGCTTGTCCCAGACGTGATTGCCGCTGGTGATAACGTCGATGCCCAGGCCGAGGAATTCCTCGGCTAGCGAGGGAGTGAGTCCGAATCCGGCGGCGGCGTTTTCGCCGTTGGCCACCACCAGCTCGATCGAGCGGGTGGCCACCACGTCGGCCAGGTGGTCGCGCACGATCTCCCGCCCCGGCCGCCCGAAGATGTCACCTACAAAAAGAATGCGCACTCAGTCGGAGTCCCCCCGAAAAATACAGTGTTCGATGGTACCACGGGAATCCGGCTTTGAAGGGGCGCGGCTTCTGGCCGCGCCGTTGCGCATCCCCCAGAATTGTCATCCCTCGCGGCGCGCTCGCCTCGCAAGCTTGGCTCGCGCTGGTTCGGGATGACAATTTCAGGGAGACAGCACATCGGCACAGCTAAAGCTGTGCCCCTCCGAAACACATGCCGAGACACGCGATTCTTTCACACACCCTGCCGGCCTCGGCGTCCTCTGCGTCCTCGGCGGTTTTGGCTCTGATCCGCGTTCGTCCGCGCTGATCCGCGGCGAAAAAACTCACTTCGCCAACTCCGCCGTCCTCAGGAAATCGTAATTCCCCGCCGAGCCGACCTCCACGCTGCGCACCCGCCCGGAGTGCACCAGCACGTTGTCGAAATACCACAGGTTCACGTACGGCAGCTCCTCGGCCACGATGCGCTGGATCTCGTCGTAGTCGCGCTTGCGGCGCTCGCGGTCCAGGGTGCTGCGTGCGTCGTCGATCAACTCATCCACCCGCGGGTTCGTGTAATAGCCGCGGTTGCCGCGCTTGGGCGGAAAGCTCTTGGACGAGAAGACGTGCTCGAAGATATCCGGGTCTTCATTGCCGCCCACCCAGCGCAGCGAGAAAAGCTGGAACGCGCCCTTCTGCACGTCGGAATAGAACGTTGCGAACTCGAAGGTGCGGATGTCGAGCGCGATGCCGGCCTCGCGCAACTGCTGCTGCAGCACCGCCGCCATCAGGCGCGTGGATTCCTCGGTCGAAGTCTTCATGGTGAGGTGGAAGCGTACGCCGTTGCGCTCGGGATAACCGGCGGCGTCAAGCAACTGGCCGGCACGCGCGGGATCGTGCGCGTAGGTGCGGACGTCGGCATCATAGGCCCAGTGCTCGGGCGGAAGCACGCTCGCCGCCGGGCGCGCCATGTCGCGCCAGAGATAATGAATCATCGGGCCGCGGTCGATGGCATAGGCGATGGCCTGCCGCACGCGCACGTCTTTAAGTATGGGATCGCGCAGGTTGAAGGCGAGGTACGCATAGGTCGATCCCGCAGAATGTATGACGTCGAGCTGCCGCTGCTTCTCGATGGTGGCCACCATATCGGCGGTGAGGGCGTTGATCTCTAGATCGGCGCTGCCCTTGCGCAGCTCGAGCGCGCGCGTGGTCGTGTCCGGCACAACCGCAAAGCGCACGCGCTCAACCTTCGGCGGCGCGCCCCAATAGGCAGGATTGCGCTCGATCACGACTTCCTTGTCCTGCTCCAGGCGCACCAGGCGAAACGGCCCCGAGCCGACGAGATGCTGGTTGAAATCGGCGCCGCTGCCCGCCGGCACGATGCCTATGGCCGGGTTCGAGAGGTTCCACAGCAGCGGCGAGTAGGGTTCCTTGAGGTGGAAGATGACGGTCGAGTCGTCGGGCGCGAGGACGCGCTCGACCAGCCGGTAGGAGCCCGCCTTCGGCGTCAGCACGGCGCCGCTTAGGATGGAATCGAAGGTCCACTTCACGTCGCGCGAGGTGAGCGGGCGGCCGTCGCTGAAGCGCACACCAGTGCGCAAGTGGAAGATGTAAGTCAGGGGATCGAGAATCTCCCAGCGCTCGGCCAGGCCGGGCACCAGGTTGAAGTGCTCGTCGCGGTTGACCAGGCCGTCGAAGAGCAGGGCGTCGATGCGCTCGGACTGCGCGTCGGTGCCCACCCGCGGATCGAGGTTCGCCGGGCTCGACTCGATGATCATCACCAGCGTGTCAGGCGCGGGCTTTTTGGCGCAACCGGCGAGCAGGGCCGCTGCAAGGCAAAAAGCAAAACGCAGAGAGCGCAGGGACCAATGCAACTTCTCAGTTTCTCTGTGTACTCTGCGTTTCGTCTTGTTATGCATACGAAATCTTGCCAAGGATCGCTGGTCGCCGCGCGCCGGTCGCCGCGGGGACGTTCGATGGCCGCCGATGCCAAGTCTCATAAGCCAGCAGCGCGAAGGCCACGGCTTCCTTCGCCTCGGATGGCACGCCGAATTCGTCGGAGGAGCGGAGCGCAAGTCCGAGCGGTTCAACTTCCGCGCGGAGCATGTTCACGAGCGTGCGGTTCTTCGCCCCGCCGCCAGAGACTACGTATTCGGAATACAGGTGAAGGGGCACGGCTTCAGCCGTGCCGATAGAGGCCGCCTGAATCCGGGCTTTAGCCCCTGAGGGAGAAAGAACGAACCTTTTGATCGCTTCCGCAATCGATCGCGCCGTCAGCGCGGTCGCGGTCGCGACAATATCTTCTTTTCGCGCCCGTCCGCAGCGGCGCAGAAAATCGCTCACGAACTCACGCCCAAACTCCTCCCGGCCAGCTGTTTTGGGAGGCTTGCGCCGGAAGAATGGCTGTTGAAGTAGTGCTTTAACCATGGGTTCAATCGGCTTGCCCTTAGAGGCGGTTCTGCCGTCACGGTCATAGGGTTTGCGGTAGAGGCGTTCCATGACGGCGTCGATAACCATGTTCGCAGGGCCGGTGTCGAAGGCGATCACCTGCTCGGGCGATGCTCCGGTGGCGATGGCCGTCAGGTTGGCGATGCCGCCGAGGTTCTGCACAATGCGGCCGACCTGAGCATCGCGATAGACGAGATAGTCGAGGAAGGGAACCAGCGGCGCGCCTTTGCCTCCGGCCGCCATGTCGGCGGGACGAAAATCCGAGACCACCGGCATCCCCACACGCGCGGCAATGATGGCGCCCTCGCCGGTCTGCCAGGTGGTGGTGATTTTCTTTCCCAGGTAGGACGCCGGTTCTCCTTGATGGTAGAGCGTCTGACCATGGCAGCCGACCAGCTCGACTTTCACGCCAGACCGCTTCTGGGTCGTGAGCACGGCCGAGGCATACAGCTCGCCCAGCAAAAAATTTAGCCGCGCCAGGTCGGCCACGCTGGCGCGCCCGGCGTTCATCGCGGTGAGCACCGCCTGCCGCACCGCACGCGGATAAGGATATTCGCGATGGGCGAGCAGCTTGAAGCGGGTGTCGAAGCCTGCGCCGCTGATTTCGACCAGGGCCACATTGATGCCGTCCGCGGAGGTGCCGCTCATCACCCCGGCAACGATCACAGCACCGCCCCGCCCTTCTGTACCTGGTCGGCGAACTTCTGCATCTGCTCGCGCAGCTTGCGGACCGTCTGCGCAGAAGGCCGTGCCGCGCCGCCTTTCAATTCCTTCGACTTCTTCTTGAAGGCCAGCACGCGTCCGGCGGCGGCGGACACTTTTCGCGCGAATGCTGGATCACTCTCCGCCTCGCGCACCACCGCCTCGTAGGTTCGCCAGACGTGCGCCTCGTTGTGGCAGACCAGGAACATGTCGGCGCCGGCGCGCAGGGTCTCAATAGCAGCCTCGTCGATGGGCGCGGCAGCCTGCACGCCGCCCATCTCGAGATCGTCGGAGACCACCAGGCCGCGATAGCCGATTTTCTTGCGCAGAATGTCGGCGATCCATTTCGGTGAGAGCGAGGCGGGGATGCCGGTCCTGGTCACGGCCGGGTAAGCGGCGTGCGCCACCATCACGAACGGCATCACGCGGCGGAGCGCGCGGTAGGGATAAAGATCCTCGGCCCAGAGGCGCTTCCAGGATTTCGCGATCACCGGCAGCATCTCGTGCGAGTCGAGATTGCCCTCGCCCAGGCCGGGGAAATGCTTGCCGCAGCCGAGCACCCGCGCGTCAGTCAGGCCCTTGAGAAATTCGCGCGCGTAGATGACCGCCTGCTTGGGATCGTCCGAGACGGTGCGCGAGGTGAGCACCGAGCGCGAGGCGGCGAAGCCCAGGTCGAGCACGGGAGCGAAATCGGTGTTGAAGCCCAGCGCGCGAACCTCTTCGCCGATCAGGCGGCCGTGGGCGCGGAAGATTTTCTTGTCGTCGGTCTTGGCCACGGCTTCGACCGAAGGCGCGGGTGCGATGGCGTTCTTCAGGCGATCGACGGTGCCGCCCTCCATGTCCACGCACAGGAACATGGGCGTTTCCACGCTCTCGCGGCAGGCGCGCAGCAGCTCCCAGGTCTGGCGCGCGTCGGTGATGTTGCGCGCGAACAGGATTACGCCCCCGGGCTTGAGCATGACCAGCATCTGGCGCAGGCCGGGCGTGGGCTCCGAACCATCGAAGCCCATGATGAGAAGCTGGCCGGCTTGGGCGTGAAGGGATTTCATTTCTGCTGGTTAGTCGAGTTTAGTCCAATTGTCATCCTGAGCTTGCGACCGCGTGCGTTTCTGCTTTCGGCCCCGCTTTTGGGCCGAGCGGTCGCAAGGGAAGGACCTGGATGATGTCGCCTGGCCGACGAGCGTCTGATTAGTCGTCTCTGACAGCATGGGCCCGAATCACTCCCTCCAGGTCCTTCGCTCGCCCTCACCTCGCTTCCACCCCAACAAACCAAGACCGGGTTTGTTGGGGGCCCCGGTGCGCTCGGCTCGGGCTTCGCTCAGGATGACATTCTCTTAAAGACTTTAAAGAGGTCCGGTCGGCACAGCTCAAGCTGTGCCCTCCCGCCTACTCCATCTGCTTCTTCAACTCCGCCAGCAGGTTCAGCGCCTCCAGCGGCGTGAGCCCGTTCACGTCCGTCTGCTTGATGCGGTCCACGATCTTCTGCGTGAGCGGGGTGAAGATGGTTAACTGCGCTGCCGGAGGCGCCAGTTCGTCCGAGGCCAGGTGCGCGGTCACTGCGTGCTCCGATTCCTCGTGTTCCGCCAGGACTTCTCTTGCCCGGGCGATTACCTCGTTGGGCAGTCCGGCCAGCTTGGCGACCTCGATGCCGTAGCTGCGGTCGGCCGCGCCCGATTCGACTTTGCGCAGGAAGACGATTCCGCCTGCACTCTCCTTCACCGACACATGATAGTTCTTGACGCCGGACAATCGGCCGGCGAGTTCCGTCAGCTCGTGATAGTGCGTGGCAAAGAGTGTCTTAGCCCGCACGCGTGCGTGGAGGTGCTCGACCACCGCCCAGGCCAGCGCCAGGCCGTCGTAGGTCGCGGTGCCGCGGCCGATTTCGTCGAGCAGGATAAGCGAGCGCGGTGTGGCGGTGTTGAGGATGGCGGCGGTCTCGGTCATTTCGACCATGAAGGTGGATCGGCCGCGCGCCAGGTTGTCGCTGGCGCCGATGCGGGTGAAGATACGGTCGACGATCCCGAGCCGCGCGGTGCGCGCAGGCACGAACGATCCCATCTGCCCGAGCACCACGATCAGCGCCGCCTGCCGCAGGTAGGTCGACTTGCCGCCCATGTTGGGGCCGGTCAGGACGAGGATGTTTTCGGTGGTCGAGTTCAGGAATAGGTCATTGGGGACGAAACGATCATTCGACCGCATCAGCTCTTGACGTTCAATCACCGGGTGGCGGCCAGCAAGAATCTCGATGTCGGCGGTGTCGTCGAACTGCGGGCGGCAGTATGCGCGGTTGGCGGCGAGGTGCGCGAAGTTCGCCAGCACATCGACTTCGGCGAGGGCCAGCGCCGATTGCCGCATGCGTCGGGCTTCTGCAGCGATCGCGGCGCGCAGCTCGCTGAAGACGCGGCGCTCGATCTCGATGATCTTTTCCTGGGCCTCGAGAATTTTGGTCTCGTGCTCTTTGAGCTCGGGCGTGGTGAAGCGCTCGGCGTTGACCAGCGTCTGCTTGCGCTCGTAGTCGGCGGGCGCGAGGTGGAGGTTGGGTTTCGAGATCTCGATGTAGTAGCCGAAGACGCTGTTGAACTTGACCTTGAGCGAGCCGATGCCGGTGCGCTGGCGCTCGCGCTCTTCTATGCGTGCCATGTATTGCTTGCTGTTGCGGCTCAGGTCGCGCAGCTCGTCGAGGGTCGGGTCGACTCCCGATGCGATCACGCCGCCATCGGCAAAGGTCAAAGGCGGCTCGGGGACAATGGTGCGGTCCACGCGCTGGCGCAGCTCGGGCAGATCGTCGAGTGAGGCGGCCAGGGTTTGCAAGCGCTCGGCTTTGAACGCAGCCAGCGAGTCCCGGACTTTGGGGATTCTTGCCAGCGATGCTGAAAGCGCGAGCAGGTCGCGCGGGTTGGCGGTTTCGAGCGTCACCCGGCTGAGCAGGCGCTCGATATCGAGAATGCCGTCGAGCGCGCGCCGCAACTCTTCGCGCGCGACCATCTCTTTGACCTGCGCTTCTACCGCATCGAGGCGCTGTTCGATCACGCCGCGGTCGATCGAGGGGCGCAGCATCCAGGAGCGCAGCAGTCGCTTGCCCATCGGGGTGAGGGTTGCGTCCATGCTGCGGAAGAGCGTGACCTCGTCGCCGGAATTGGCGAACAGCGGCTCGACCAGCTCCAGGTTACGCACGGTGACGGCATCGAGCACCAGGCAGTCCTGGCGTTCGTAGAAGCCGATGCGGTCCACGTGCTCGAGGGTGCCGCGCTGGGTGGAGCGCACGTAGTGCAGCACCGCGCCGGCCGCGGTGGCCGCCGCCGGACGATTGGCCAGGCCAAAGCCTTCGAGCGACAGCACGCCGAAATGGTTCTCGACCAGCGGGATGGCATAGTCGGGCGCGAACACCCAGTCGTCGAGCGGGGTCTCGGTTAAGCCGGCCTCAGGCGGGCCGGCCTGCTTGCGGTCGAACAGAGGCAGCGACGAGGCGAAGAGCAGCTCGCGCGGCCGGAGCTGTTGCAGCTCTTCCCAGACACGGCGCGCGGCGTCTTCGCCGCGAAACTCGGTGGCACGGAAGTCGCCGGTCGAGAGATCGAGCGCGGCGAAGCCGGCGCGGTCATCCATGGTCGCGACCGCAGCCAGGAAATTGTTCTCCTCCGATCCCAGCATGGAGTCGGCCACGGTGCCGGGCGTCATGACGCGGGTGACCTCGCGCCGGACGAGCTTCTTGGCGAAGCGCGGGTCTTCCATCTGCTCGCAGACGGCGACCTTGAATCCCTTGCGGATGAGCTTCAGCAGATAGTTTTCCGCCGAGTGGTGGGGCACGCCGCACATGGGTATGGCCACGCCCTTTTCCTTGTTGCGCGAGGTGAGCTGAATCTGCAGCTCGCGCGCGGCCACCACCGCGTCCTCGAAGAACAGCTCGTAGAAATCTCCCAGCCGGAAGAACAGGAGGGTGTTGGGATGCTCTTTCTTGATGGCGGCGTATTGCCGCATCAGCGGCGTGGAGGACTCAGTCATGCGCGCGGGCTTCGGCGGATTATAACAAGTTGCCAGTCGCCGGTCGCCAGTCGCCAGCTACGAACTCGGTTCGCTTGGGGATTTGACGCATCCCGACTCCTGTGTTTTCCTGTAACATCAGTGCTTCTAACTGGCGACTGACTACTGGCTACTGACAACTGCTCTTATGGAACTACGCAAAGATCCCATCACGCGCTCCTGGGTGATCACCGGCGACGACTCCGATCGCGAACCGGAGGGACGGGAGTCTTGTCCTTACTGTCCCGACGCGCCGCGTGCCCCGCATGTGATCTCCTCCATGCCGTCGGTGGACGGCGGACCATGGTCGGCGCGGGCGGTGGTGCATCCGCACGCGCTCTACCACATTGAAGGCGAACCGCTGCGCCAGGGCGACGGCCTCTACGACAAGATGCGTCCGGTGGGCGCGCACGAAGTGCTGGTGGAGAACCCGCGCCACGATCGCCCTCTGTGGGCGGCTAGCGACGGCGAGGTGGCGCAGTTCCTGGCGCTCACCGGCCAGCGCATCCAGGACCTGAAGAAGGACCGCCGGTTCAAGTACGTCACCGTGTTCAAGAACCACGGCCTGGTAGCCGGGCAGGAAGCCGATCATCCCACCTCGCAGATCACGGCCACCACCTTCGTCCCCCGGCGGGTGCTTTACGAGTTGCGTTCCGGCAAGGATTATTTCATGCAGAAGGAACGCTGCGTGTTCTGCGACATCCTGGCCCAGGAGGAGCAGCAGGGAGTGCGGGTGGTGGAGAGCCGCGGCGACTACATCGCGGTGTGTCCCTACGCGCCGCGCGTGCCCTACGAGACCTGGATTCTGCCCCGCAACCACGAGTCGGCGTTCGAGCGCAGCGTGCAGCGCGGCAGCTCCGCCGGCGAACTGGGGGCGCTGTTGCGGCGCACGCTGCAGCGCATCCGCGGTGTCACCGAGAACTTCCACATGGTGCTGCACAGCTCTCCCAACACCCTGCACCGCTCCGAAGTTCTGGATTACTGGAAGACTATCGACGACGATTATCACTGGCACGTGGAGATCCTGCCCATCCTGGAGAAGAAGCCGAAGTCCTACAACTACAAAGAGGTGTACTTCACACCGGTAACCTCGGAGACGGCGGCGGCGCGGCTGCGGGGAGTGAGCATCTCTTGACGCCAACCGGCGCCTACAGATACACCACCTGGTGATCCGGGCATCCCGTTTTGGCGGCGTCGTAGAGCGTGAGCAGCAACTGGGTGCCGTAGCGCCCGAGCAAGGACATCGCCCCCACGATCCGCTCCTGGGGCTCTTTTTCCGGAAACAGCGAGTTGCTGAGCGCGGCGGCGTGGACGGCGGTTTCCTCGCTGCGACGCAACTGGGCGCGGGCGGCGCGCTCGCGCAGGCGGTCGAGCTGGTAGCGGATCTTGGAGCCGGCGCGCTCGGCGGCCTCGACCAGCGTAGGATCCAGGCGCTCGAGCGAGGCCTGGATGGCCGCCAGCGAGCCCTCGAGTTGCTGGGTCGCGGCATCGAAGCTGGCGTTGATGTCGCCCGGCAGCGCGCGATCGGCGATCAGCAGCCGCAGGTGCTCCGGATCGCTGAAAGTCTCCGCCGGCGCGAGCCGGTAGCGCTCCAGCAGGCGCTGGATGCGGGGCTCGACCAGCGTCGCGCTCAGGCGCGGCAGGATGGGCGTTACCCGGCCCAGCAGCTCTTCATACACCACCGCCGCCTGGGCGAAGTACGCGATCTCCGCCGGCCCGCCCACGTACGCAACCGTGGGCAAAAGATAATCCTCCACCACCGGGCGCAACAGCACGTTGGCGCTGAACTCTTCCGGCCGCTGGCTGATGCGGCGCTGCAGCTCCTGCGCGCCCAGCTTTTCGCCCCCGATGCTGAAATCGCCGTTGGCGCGATGGATGGGCACGCGGCTCCCATCCTTCATGGCAAACAGCAACGTGGAGGAGGGCGTCACTTTTACCTGGGCGTGGTAGCCGGCGGCTTCGAGCTCGCGGCTGCGCTCGAGCAGCGCGTCGTCCAAATCCTTCGCCGCCACGATGGCCGCGCGATACACCGACTCGGCGACCGTGTGCAGCTCAGGGTCGGAAGCGTCGATCAGGATCACGCCGGAATGCCGGAACAGGCGCGAGAACAGCTTGGCGAAGGCACTGCCCAGGGTCTCGCCCGCGCGGTAGCTCTCGCGCAGGAAGCCGGCTGCCTCGGAATCGCTGAGCAGGCGCGCCGCTTCCTCGGCCCGGGCCTCGATCTCGGGGCCCAAGCTGACGGCGCTCATGGGCGCGTCCTCGGGGCCGCGAGCTTCGGTGGCGAAGGGCGTGAGCGATCCGTCGGCGGCGAGCAGGGTCACGTGGTTGACCTCGGCGAGGTCGTGATCTTCCGTGGCCAGCCAGAAGACGGGCACGCACTCCTGGCCGGCGTGGCTGAACTCGGTTGCCAGCTTGATGGCGGAGAGCGCCTTGTAGATGGAGAACAGCGGCCCGCCGAAGAGCGCCACCTGCTGCCCGGTCACCACCGCCGAGGCGCCGGCGCGGAAGCGGGCGATGTTGTCCAGCGTCTCCTGCGAGGCGCCCCAGGCGCGGTTCTGCCGCTCCAGCACTGCCGCCACCCGCTGGCGCCGCGCCGGGTCGTAATGCAGGCGCGCGACTTCGTCATCGAGCCAGTCGCGAGAAAGGGGCGAACGCGGGAAGAATCGCCGGACGTTATCGAATTGGTAAAGGTAGTCGAGGAACAGGCGGGTGCTGTGCGGGACCTGCTTGAACGATAAACAGTGAGATTGCACCGGGCTTTCCTTGATCATCAGGGTTAGACGGACCAACCTCGTTTTGGATGTCGCGCAGGCGGGAGCGATGCGGGAAAATTGGGCATCTTCCGCTCCCACCTCCTCGACCGGGGGTTCAGGACTTGGGTTTGGGCGCCGCCTGTTGCTGGCGCTGCTGATCCTCGGTCCACGGCGGCACGATGCCGATCATGCGCGCATAGGCGATGGCTTGTCCCAGGTGCTCGGCGGTGTGGCGGGTCATGAACAGCAGCGCGCCGCGCTCGGTGTTCTTGCCTCCGAACCAGTCGAAAGATTTTTCCAGGTCGGCGTCGGGCATGCTCATGATGGCTTTCTTGGAGTGAGCGAAGGAGTCCTTCAGGGTGGCCACGATCTTGGCCTTGTCGGTGGTGGACTTCTCCAGGCCGCGAACGTCAAGTCCGGCCGGCGGCGGCGTGCCGAACAGCTTGGGAAGGTTGTAATTGGCGGCCGCGATGTGCAGGAAGACCTCGGCGAAGGAGCGAACGTCGGCTGCCGGCCGCCAGGTGTACTTCTCCGCCGGAATGGCTTCGGCGAGGCGAAGGAATTTGTCTTCCTGGATGGTCACCTCGGCCAACACCTCGCCACGGTAGCCCGAGATTCCGGGGGTGGGGGTTTTGTAAGGATTCACCTGCGCCGCGGCGAACGGCGGCAGGGCGAGGCTGAGCAGACAGAAAGTCCAACAGATGAATTTCACGCAATCCTCCTGCAATGAGAGACGCAGCAGTCTAACCCAGGCGAGCGGCAAAGCTGGAATTCACGCGAACTGTGCCGGCGTATACTTTTGTTTCCGCACTGCACCTCGGCGCGAGGAGGGTTTATGCGCAGGCTCCCGATCCTTCTGATCGCCGTGGTCCTGATGGCTCCGGCTTTCCACGTCGTACCGCCGGTTTCGGCCACGGAGCGGAGCGCCAACCTTCGCGGCGTGCCCATGTCGCAGGAGAAGCATCATCACCTGGTCATGGAAAACGCCTATGTGAAGGTATACGAAGTGGAGGTAGGCCCGCGCGAAGCCACTCTGATGCACCAGCATCTGCACGATTACGCGTACATCGTGTTGGGGGAATGCGACCTCACCAACGCCGTGGCCGGCAAACCGGAAGCCAGCCTTAAGCTGCCGGACACGACCGTGGACTTCAGTCACGGAATGTTTTCCCACATCGCCACCAATAACGGCGACACTCCCTGCCGCAAGATCACCATCGAACTGGAGCGCCCGCAGGGCGAGGTCAACAAGGTCTTTCCCTCGATCAGCCAGGCGCTGGCGTCCGGCGACCCGGACAGCGCCGGGATGGTGGGGGTACTCGAGAGCGAGGAGATGCGGCTGACGGCCACGGCCATCGCTCCTGGCTCGTCGTGGTCGCCGGCGCGCGACGAACGCGACCGCCTGGTGTTGATGATCGACAAGATCCACAACACCTCCGGACCGAAAGAACACAACTCGCCCTTTCCCGCTGGCATGCTGGCCTGGGTCCCCGCCGGCAAGAGCTGGAGGGTCGACAATCCATCCGCGCAGCCGATGAAGCTCATGGTGCTGGAGTTCAAGGACAGCGCGCAGCGCTCCAGCCTGGCCAACCGCTGAGAGTACGCGAATGAGAATCCTCACGCCCGTGATCGCGATGGCGCTCCTGCTGCGCGCCGGTGCGCCGGCCCAGGACACCAAGACTCAGGAGCCAACTCCCACCATCACCTCGCGTACCGAATTGGTGCTGGTGCCCACGCTGGTGCGGGAAAAATCAGGGGCACCCATCACGGGTCTTGCCAAAGCCGATTTCACCCTGCTGGAGAACGGAGCGGAGCAGAAGATCGCCGTCTTCGAAGAGATTAAGACCTCTGCCGTCCGGCAACAACGGCAAGCGCTGCCTGCGGGCGAGTTCAGCAACTACCTGGTGAACGAGCCTGCGCCCCGGCGCGTGACCCTGATCGTGATGGACTCAATCAACACTCAGTTCGCCGACCGGTCCTATGCGCGCGAGCACATCCTGAAGTTTCTGGGCGAGATGGCGGGCAGCAAGGAACCCATCGCGCTCTTGCAACTGCACCGCGGCGGGGTGCGCGTGATCCACGACTTCACCACCGATCCTGCGGTGCTGGCCGAGGCTCTGCGCCGCTTCCAGCTCCCCGAGGCGCCCGTGGCGGATACCGAGGAAAGCCTCCCCGATCCCATCCGGATGGCCGCATCCCAAACACCAACGACTTGGTGCACGCCTTCCACGATGCCGTGGACGACTCCGCCTCCTACTACTTGATCGGCTTCTATCTTGCGCCCGACGACCCCAAGCCCGGCTGGCGCAAGCTGCAAGTCAAGGTTAAGCCAGCGCACGCCCAGGTACGCACCCGCAGCGGCTTCTACGTCATGCCCCAGGAGAAGGACAAGGCCAAGTCCAGGCAGAGCGACATCGCCCTGGCCCTGAGTTCGCCCCTCGACTTCACTTCCGTGCCGCTGCTGGCGCGCTGGACGGGGACCACACCCAACGGCGACAAGAAGCGCGCCGCTTTCGAACTCATTCTTTCCCCCAATGCCGTTCTGGTGGCCGAATCCGACCAGAACCACATGAGCGTGGATTTCGCTGCTGCGGCCAGCGAACCTGCGGGCAAGATCGCCGCCAGCAATGGACGCACCATGGATACCCACCTGAAGCCGGAGTCCGTGCAGCAGATTCGCTCCGACGGGATCACCTACAAAGGCGCGCTCGATCTCCCTCCCGGCCAGTACACCGTGCGCTTCGTGGTGCGCGACAACCTCAGCGGACGCATGGGCTCGGTTGCCGCTCCCTTGACTGTGCCCGCTCAGTAATTAGCGGCGGCCTCGGGAGAGTGGCCGCGCTTGTAGATCAGCATGATGCGCTCGAACTCCATCACCTGCTTGCCCTCCTGATTGAAGCCGCGGGTGTGCACGGTGACGATGCCTTCTCCCGGCCGGCTCTTCGATTCCCGTTTGGCGATCACCTTGGATTCGGCGTAGAGCGTGTCCCCGGCAAACACGGGATGGGTACACCTGACCTTATCCCATCCGAGATTGGCCACCACCTTGGCGCTCACGCTGTGCACGCTCATTCCCGTGAGGATGGAAAAGGTGAGGGTGCTATCGACCAGGCACTTCTTCCACTCGGTGTGGGCGGCGTAAGCGGCGTCGAAGTGGAGCGGCTGCGAGTTCATGGTCAGCAGGCAGCCCCAGATGTTGTCGGTCTCGGTGATGGTCCGCCCGGGACGGTGCTCGAAGACATCGCCGATCTCCAGCTCTTCGTAGTAGAGGCCGTAGGTCTCGCGGTAACGCTTCTGCCCCACCTTCTTGTACATGGGAACAAGTCGCTTCATGGGGGCAATAGTACCAAGGAGCGAGTACCAAGTACCGAGTACCAAGCGGGACCCTTTTTTACTGGGTACTTGGTACTGGGTACTTGGTACTCCCCACTCCTGTGCTATGCTGCGCGCAAAGGCGAGGGGAAAGAGTGCTGCGGGAGCTGCGGGTCGAGAACTACGCCGTCATTGACAATGTGGCTGTCGAATTTGCGCCGGGGCTGAACCTGCTGACCGGCGAGACCGGGGCTGGGAAGTCCATCCTGATCGACGCCCTGGCGCTGCTGCTGGGAGAAAAATCCTCCTCCGAGATGGTCCGCCACGGGGCGGAGAAGGCCGTGGTGTCGGCGGTGTTCGAGGCCGAAGGCGCGGCCGTGAAGGTGCTCGACGCCAACGGCATCGACGGCGCCGAGGGCGAGATCATCCTGCGGCGGGAGATCGCGGCCGGCGGCAAGAATCGCGTGTTCGTCAACAACCAGCCGGCCACGGTGGCGGTGCTGAAGCTGCTGGCGCCGCTGCTGGCGGCAGTGCACGCGCAGATGGAATCGCTGCTCGCCTTCGACGGGGCGGCGCGATTGGAGTTGCTCGACGCTTTCGCGGGTGTTGAGACTGACGCCACGGAGCAGGCTTACGCCAAGTGGCGCGGGCTGCGGGAACGGATCGCTGAGCTGGAGCGCGACGAACAGGATCGCCTGCGGATGGTGGACCTCTGGAGCTTCCAGAAGAAAGAGATCGAGCAGGCCATGCTCACGCCGGGCGAAGACGAGCATCTCGAGGCGGAGAAGCGCGTGCTGGCCAACTCCGAGAAGATCTACGCCGCGGCCATGGGCGCCTATGACGCGCTCTACGAGGGCAACGCGGCGGCGGCCACGTCGCTGCGCACCGCGGCGCGGCATCTGGAAGAACTGTCGCGATACGACCTAAAGTTTCAGGAGGCACTGGCGGCGGTGGAGTCGGCGCGGCTCGCCGTGGAAGACGTCGGGATCACAGTGCGCGACTACGGCGAGCGCGTGGAGGCGTCGCCGGAGCGGCTGGAGAAGGTCGAAGACCGGCTGGCGCTGCTCGACCGCATGAAACGCAAGTACGGCGCGACGCTGGCGGAGGTGATCGCCTACGGGGAAGAGGTCGCGCGCAAGCTGGACGAAGTCGAGAACCGGGATGAGGTCCTCAAGAAATTGCGGGAGGAGTTGGCGTCTGCGGGCGCGGAGTACTTGGAAGGTGCGCGGGCGCTCTCGCGCAAGCGTTACCAGGCGGCGCGCAAGCTCGAGAAGCTGGTGGAGGCTGAACTCGAAGACCTGGCCATGAAGGGCCGCTTGAAGGCCGAGGTCAGCGGCTCGGACGAGCCGGAGAACTGGTCGGCGGCAGGTTTCGACCGTGTCTCGTACCTGATCGCCACTAATCCCGGCGAGCCGCTGCGTCCAGCGGAGCAGATCGCCTCCGGCGGAGAACTCTCGCGGGTGATGCTGGCGCTCAAGGTAAGCGTGGAGAGCGGCGCGGGTGCGAAAAAACGGCGCGAGCGCACGCTGGTGTTCGATGAGATTGATACCGGCATCGGTGGGCGTGCCGCCGAGGCGGTGGGCAAGAAGCTCCGGGCGCTGGCGCGGGTGCACCAGGTGGTGTGCATCACGCACCTGCCGCAGATCGCCGCCTTCGCCGACCATCATTATCTGATCGAGAAGCGGGAGGCGGGCGGACGCTCGCGCACCTCGGTGCGGCGGTTGGAAGATGACGAACGCCGCGAGGAGATCGCGCGCATGCTGAGCGGCGCGCGGTTGACGGAGACCTCGAGGAAGCATGCTGAGGCGATGCTGGGAGTAGGGAAGAGGGAGTAGGGCCGCCGCGAAAAGCCTCGGCGTCCTCTGCGTTTCGGGCGGCGCTAGACCGCCCAGTTTTGCACCTTCAAACCCCGCACCCTGCGAAACCCCTTTTCGTTGTTTGTAACCAGCGTTAAGTCCGCTGCGACGGCATGGGCGGCGATCCAGAGATCGTTATTTCCGATCATCTTGCCCCTGGCTTCAAGTTCGGCGCGAATCGTTCCGTACGCTTCGGCCGCGGTTTCCGGCAAGGAAAGCGCGGGCAGGATATTGACGAGTTCACGCAGCCGCTCGAGCGCCGCAGCTCGCTGCGCGCTTTTCGATGCCCCGTAGAGCAGTTCCCCATGGGTGATGACCGAAAGCACCGCTTCTCCAGGACGGAGCTTGCGGAATCGGCGGAGAACCTCCTCCGGTCTCTTCTGCCGGATGTAGATACAGATGTTGGTGTCCAACAGGTAGCGAGGCTCCATCACAGCCCCTTGCGTTTTTGCGGTGGATCCTTCCGGCGGCCACGGACTTCCAGTTCATCCGGCAAGCCTGCCAGCAGATCGAACGCTCGCACCATGGTGCCGTCCTTCTCCCGCAGAACAATCTCATCCCCGCGGCGAAAGATCTCGACTTCCTTGCTCTTCAATCGAAATTGCTTCGGCAACCGAACCGCTTGACTGTTTCCGGATCGGAATACCCGCGCAGTACCCATGCCTCATTCCTCCGTGACGTATATACGTTAAGTATACACACGGCCACGGTTCGGAGAAAGGGTGAGGCAGCCGCTACTGACGTGTCCCGTGAAGCAAATGTACAAGACGGTCCCAAAGAGTTTTCCGCGCCGTGGGATAAGCGAGTGACTGGCTGGTTGTGTCGCAAAAGAACCGCCACATTTCCTCGCTCGCAGGCGGGCCTTTCGGATCTGCGAAATCGCCGGTGACGGGGGAGCCGGGCCAGGCGTGGCCCATGCCTTCGACAATCCACTTCTCCATCAGCAGCCGTCCGGCGCCGTCCTTGTAGGTGTGCTTGTCGAAGCGGTACCCGCCGGGGACGCTGCCGCTGATCAATTCTCCGCCGGCATCGAACGCGTCCCGGCCAGCCCCGTTTCCCTCGAGGCAGTGGTTGGTTTTGGCCCACTGCGTAATTACCTGGCCGGCATTGAGGGGATTGAGGTAAGGATCGGCAGTACCCTGGAAGACGGTCACGGGCATGCGTCGTTTGGGCTTATCGCTCAAGCCATCGCTCATCGTCCGAAATGCCACAAGGCCCTGCTGCTCCGGATCCGGCCCGCCGTTCTTCATCGCAGCGAGTCCCCCTGCCATGCTCGTGGCCGCCTTGAATTCCAGGCCGGCGACCGCACCTACCGCCGTGACGAGATCGGGGTAAGTGGTGGCCAGCACCACGGACATGGCCGCACCGGCGGAGATGCCCGCCACGTAGACCCGGCCGAGATCAACATTGTGGGATGAACCAAGCTGCTCGATCACCGCGGCCAGCACCGCCGGCTCCCCGGTCCCGCGCGACTGGTGTTTTGGATCGAACCAATTCCAGCATCGCAGAAGGTTGGCCCGGATGGGCTGTTCGGGATAGACCACCAGGAAATTGTTCTTGTCCGCGACCGCGTTCATCCCGGAGATCTCTGCCAGGTCCTCGGGTTTCTGGTTACAGCCGTGCAGCATCATCATCAGCGGCGAGGGCGCTTGCGGATCGTACGTGGCCGGAACCCAAAGCTTGTATTTGCGCGAAGCGGACGCGGCGCTGGCGCTGCCACTCACCCATTTGCCTTCCGCAGCGCCACGGGGAAGCGCTGGTTGGGGTTGCGGGCGGCGAAAGAGGCGGGTGATTCGTTTCCAATCCATGATCGCAATCATCTTCTCCTATTTCTGACGCGGTTGACAGCGCCGAGGCGAGAGAGTAGTCTCCGCCTCCGGCCAAGGAAGTCCAGGATTCCCAATAAATCAAAGACTGGAGGCGATTTATGCGCGCTCGAAGTGTGGCATTGGCGGTGATGTTCGCCCTGGCGGCGGTGTTGCCGGGGATGGCACAGGACGTGGGCAAGGTGGCGGAGATCCACATCAACCGGGTGAAGCCGGGAATGACGGCGCAGTACGAAGCCGGCCGCAAGAAGCACATGGGCTGGCATAAGAGCCAGAACGACGCCTGGTCGTGGCACACGTGGGAAGTTCTGACCGGCGATTTCACCGGGTCATACGTGGTGGGGACGTTCCAACACCAATGGAAGGATTTCGATGGACGCGACAAGTTCAACGAGGCGGACGGCGCCGACGCCGTGGCCCACATGGGCGCGTCGCTGGCCGGCGAGCAGATGAGCTATTACCGTTACCGCGAGGACCTGAGCTCGGGACCCGAGATGTTCCCCCCACCGACCAAAGTGATCTCGGTCACCCATTTCATGGTCAAGCCGGAGGGCATCAACGATTTCATCGAAGGCGTAAAGAAAGTGGGCGAGGCGCTCAAGAAAACGAATACGCCGATGTCCGGCACCAACCACTGGTACCAACTATTGAACGGGGGAGAGGGTCCACATTTCGTGCTGGTGGGCGACCGCGCGAACTGGGCGAGCTTCCAGCCGCCCTCGGACAAGACCCTGGACGCCATCATGGAAGAAGCTTACGGCAAGGAGGAGGGTGTAAATAGAACTGTGTAAACGGCCATGGGAGATTGAGAATAGGAGACCCATGGCAATCGACAAAAAGCTGATCGATCAACTGCTGACTGACTACAAGAGACCCGAGGATATCATCG
>Ga0181521_10000430_pt1 | contig 50980 bp, 52 predicted proteins | sample PEATcosm2014_Bin_32_FD_119764 | JGI IMG/M metagenome (GOLD analysis project Ga0181521, IMG submission 119764) | Peatland microbial communities from MTU Mesocosm Facility, Houghton, MI, USA - PEATcosm2014_Bin02_60_metaG | ecosystem: Environmental > Terrestrial > Soil > Wetlands > Peat | place... | reverse complement strand
TCCTGCTCATCCTCGGTCAAGATCAAGGGTCGTTTCGGGCGTCCGGTTCGCATTTTAGCCTCCTACATATTAGACACCGGAGGCCTCGAATTAGTTCACTTATTTCTGGGACAGGAGACTAGCGCAATGCTGAATATTCCCAAGGTCGGTTTGGCGAATGGTGAGAAAAGAATGGTGCGGAGGGCCGGAATCGAACCGGCACGTCCCGTGAGGGACAAGGGATTTTAAGTGCTCTGCGTCTGTTAGTAAGTTGCTGGTAACACGCATAGTTATTTTCGCATTCTGTGAAAGTGTGTAAGGAACTGTGTAAGGTGCCTGCCGTTTTGGAAGCTGCCAGCATTACAGTATCTCCCCTGCCCAAAGTATCAAATAATCGGGTCCACCGCAAAAATTTGTGGGGGGCGATTCCAACTGAGGCAGGTCGTCAGGCCTGAATGCGAACCCGCCGTCGTCGCTGTAGGGAATGTGGAAATCCCTCGCCTCTTGCGGGATTCCCAAGATCCTGTAATGCGGTTCGTCGAACCGAACTGTGGACAGATGGAGCCGGCAGATTAAGGAAACGCCGTTCCCGCTGTAGATTGATTTTGTGGAACCCTCAACAACGGAGAACAACATGAAGTATTACAGCAGCCTGGACGTTTCACTGAACAGCACGGCAGTTTGCGTCGTCAACCACGACGGCACGATCATTCATGAAAGCGAGGTGCCATCGGAACCTGCAGCCATTGACCAGTGGCTGAAAGCCACCGGGCTGCCTATGGAACGGGTGGGTCTGGAAGCCGGTGGTCTGTCATCGTGGCTGTGTCAGGAATTACTTGCTCTCGGCTGGCCTGTGATCTGCATCGAAACCCGTCATGCCAAAGCGGCGATGAAGGCGCAGCAGGTGAAGACCGACCGTAATGACGCCCGCGGCCTTGCTCACATCATGCGCACGGGCTGGTACAAGGAGGTTCATGTTAAAAGCCAGGAGAGCCAGGAACTGCGGATGCTGCTCAATAACCGGCGTTTCCTTCTGGATAAACGGATCTCTATCGATAACGAGATCCGGGGATCGTTGAGGACGTTCGGCCTCAAGCTCGGCAAAGTCACGCCGAAGACCTATGAGCCGCGCATCCGTGAGTTGGTCGGGGATAACAAGAAATTCCAGGACTGCATCTTCCCGATGCTGGACGTTCGGCGTGTGCTTATCGAGCAATGCAAGAAGCTGGAAAAGCTGATCCTAGACTACGTGAAGGACGATCAGGTGTGTCAGCTCTTCATGACAACTCCGGGCATCGGACCGATGACCTCCCTGGCGGTCAAAACCTTTATTGACCGGCCACAGCGGTTTCAGAAGTCGAAGGCTGTCGGGGCGGCACTCGGTCTGACACCGCGCAAATACGCCTCCGGCGAGGTGGATTACGACGGCCATATCACGAAGTGCGGCGACGCTTTCGTTAGGATGCATCTGTTCGAAGCTGCCAAGGTGCTGTTGAGCCGGGCCGGCAAGCCCTCTGAGCTAAAGTCTTGGGGCCTTCGCCTCGCGAAGCGCAGTTCGAAGAAGAAAGCCTGCGTGGCGGTCGCGCGCAGGCTGGCCGTCATCCTCCACGCCATGTGGCGCGATGGGACGGTATTCCAGTCAACCCAGGTGCAGGCTGAACTGGCGGCGGCCGCATAGGCGCACCCATGGAAAAAGAATAAGGAGAACATGGTTTACAGCTCTTCTGTGCCGCAAGGCGAGGAGCCGTCCGGCAGGACGGAAAGAGACTGAAGCTGAGAACGACCACCGCGCAGTGAGCCGGTCGAAATTCATGACTGGGTGACCACGCTTCCAAGATAGTTCCGCTTCACTCTTTGAATGGACAGTCACTTGGGGCGGCGCTTTCGACGAGCAGCGATGCCGGCGCCGACCCCGGAAAGAAGCATGATCCCTGCCACGACGATCCTGACCGAGAAGAGCTTGGCAACGAAAGGCTGCCTTATGAGTTAAAGAGAAAATCATCCAGCCACAAGGCTTCCGCATCGGTAGCGGTGCGAAAGGTGTCCATGCAGGACGCAACGACGGCGTAAGATCGAAAACAAACTCGTGAGGCAACTACGTTTTGCCATCACGCCTATCAGATCAGGTCCATCGCCCCTGTTGCCGTTTCCAGTCTGGACAGCAGAAAAAATGCCTTGACACAAACCGCATTAAAGAAGCGCGGTGGAAACGGTGGAAATGCCGTTCTTGCTTTTGGACCTTCCACGGTTTCCATGGCGCGTCATTTCCACAGCGAGTCTCTGGGTCTATGCTCCTCCGTTCATCCTCCGTTTTTTCGCCCACAAATTCTGCCGAAGACCCACATACAAATAAATGAAACCTTACGAAGGGAAATTCAGAATCTAAAGCCGCGCGTCGCCTGGGCCTCGCGCGAGGAGTCGGGTGCAACCCCCTGCCCTTCCCTGATCTTCGATCCTTTCAGGCTGTCACCTGTTTGGCTGCGAGTTCTTTTTTCAGGGCAGTTATTGCCCTTTCGAGAGTCTCACCCAAGACCCAGCCTTCCTTGTCAGCCAGCGCATAAAAGGATTCGAGGGTCTCAGCGCGCACCTTGATATTAAGTTGTACATTCCTGCCCGTCCTGTAGCGCCGGGGTTCTCTTTTCAGAGGTTCCTCTTGTTTGGTTGGGACGGGCTCACGGCTTCGGAAATTCGAAGCCTCGGAAACTGCACGGATTTCTTCCGGAGGTGTTTCGTTCGCAGGTTTCCTGTTTTTCCGGGGAGCAAATCCGGAAACGTCGAAATCCCCGTCACTCTCAAATACACTCGCGCGGTCTGACATCATGCCACCTCCGCCCTTTGGGCTTCGTTTTCCGGGACAGCGCGGAGCAAGGCGATGACTTCACCGGCAAAGGCTCTGGCATTTATGATGGCTGCTCCGAGATTGCTGACATGCTCGGGATTGAGAGATTCGAGCGTTCCGCCAAAGGAAAAGAGCGCCCTGTAAGCTTCCCTCTCGTTGATTTGCGTCTGGAAAGCCTTTATCCCGTGTTTGTGGAATTCATTCTGAATATGCTGCAACGTTCTCGGGCGAATGGCAGAGCTGGTCCTTGTGAACAGGATCGCGTAGGGGATCTTCTTGTGAAAAGCCTTTTCCTGCTGCTTGATCAGCTTGATTGCTTTCGCTGCCTCTGCCGCATCGAGCTGTGACCCCTGTGTCGGTATTATGACAATGTCGGCCCGGCTGATGGCATAAGCGACCATCATCGAGGCCGTGCCCTCCAGGTCGACCACAACAAAAGGCGTCTTTTGCGCGGCAGTTTCTATTTCGTCGATGATGGAGGTCTCCGATATGTCAGCGACCACGGTCAGGTTTTCGGGGCACCCTGCCCTCCTCGCCCATTGGGAGACGGGCTTGTTAGGGTCGGCGTCCAGAACTGTAACGCCGGCCCCTTTCAGGGCCAGCTCGGTGGCAAGTATGACGGCTGAAGTCGATTTTCCAGCCCCGCCTTTGGGGCTTGCGAAGACGATGGTTGGCATCTGAATAAAACCCGGAGTGAGAGTTGCAAGGAAGCTACTCGATATCCGAATCGTAACCGAGAGCTTTCGGCTAGTCAACGGGTAGCTACCCGTTAGCGGATAGCCACTGGATAGCTTTCGGGAAGCTACTTGATAGCTTTCCGAACACTTCCTGACTGGTAGCCGGTGGATACCGTCGAGGGTTTACGCGGACCAAGGTCAGGCCTCGCCGTCTTCCGCGCTTTGGCGCCGGGGCTCCTTGCCAAGCGCCTGAAGGCAGACAAGGCGCAGCTCCGACAGGTCCCGCAGGGCTTCTTCAAGGCTGCCCTCGACCCGGTCGCCGGGACGGCCGGCGTTGAGGTGGTAGGCGATCTGGTTGATGTTCGAGCCGATCTTGCCAAGCTGCCCGAGGAGCCGGGCTATGGCCTGAACCTCGACGCGGGAAGCGCGGGGGCGGTTGTGGAGGAGGGCGCTCCGCATCAGCGCGCTGACGGACTCCCCCCGGCTCTGGGCGATCTGGCGGATGGTGGTGGCCTCCTGCGGATTGATGCGCATGGTGATGATCGTGGTACGCTGCCGTTTTTCGCTGCCGCTGCGCCGTGCCATAAGACCTCCCCCTTGCTGAAATTCCATAATACTTCAGGTTGAGTTAAAAGGGAGTTTACAACCGCGCGCCGGTGGTGCGGAAAGAAGGGGAGGGGGTTTCAAGGGGCGACCCCTTTGGCACGGTCCATGGCGAAAGCCTGGTCGATGGGTGGCCGGAGGGAGAGCGAAGTCTCCCTCGGTCTGGGGGTCCAAGGGCGGGCACGAAGGCCCCCATGGTCGATGGGTGTCCAGAGGGAGCGCGAAGGCTCCCTTGGTCTGGGGGTCCAGGGCGGGCACGAAAGCCCCCATGGTCGTGGGTCCGGGGGATGAAATCGCCCCGGTCGGGTCCACGGGCTGAAAGCCCTGGCCGGGGGATGCAACGGGGCCGGAAACGCCCCTTGCCAAGATGAGCGAGGCCGGAGGCTGAGCGGCTGCGCGGTAATACACGCGCACATCTTGCGAGCCGTGCTAACGGTGATGTTCCTGACCCTGCGACGGGTGCCATCCCGCGATTTGGTTAAGGAAACTATAACGCAACGCCACGGACGTTTCCAGCAAAAATGGCCGCCATCCGTGAAAGAATCGTTAAGAAAAAAACCCTTGCCAATGCTCTGACTTTTTCATACTCCGAAACCAGACGCGTGCCCGCTGTTTGGTCCGTAGAACCAGATCGAGTGGCCTGAAGATTTTAGGCCGGGGAAAAAGAAGGATCGCTGACCAGACACTACTGGGGGCTCAACGTCGGTCAAAGGCGGTGTCTTTCTGTGACAGTCCAGAGCCCAGAACAGTAAATTAAACAAGTTGCCCCCGCGAACACCAGAATGTGGTAAAAAGGTACTCAAGGGCCTCGTCCTATGAGTTTGCGCATTGCAACGGCGGAATGGGCTGACCCGGCTCTCGTTGAGGAGAAATACCTCTACCGCGACGGCGACGTGTGGCTCGGCCGTTCAGCCAGTGAGCATCCGGTCCCGGTGGGCTACAGCGACGACCGCCACGTCTGCGTGGTGAGCGGTTCGCGCGGGGGCAAGGGAACGACTTCAATCGTTAACAACTTAATCCTTTGGCCGGGATCGGTTTGTGTCGTGGACCCGAAAGGCGAAAACGCCACGATCACGGCAGGCCGCCGGGGCAAGGGCTCGGAGCATTGCAAGGGACTCGGCCAGGCCGTTCAGGTTCTGGACCCGTTCCAGGCCGCCCTGGTGGACGACTCCCTGCGCGGACGGTTCAACCCGCTCGATGCGCTGGACCCGTCCAATGAGGAAACCGTCGACGAAGCCGGGCGGATTGCCGACGCCGTGGTTGTCATCCACGAGAGTAATGATCCGTTCTGGGATGAATCCGCCCGCGCCATGGTCAAGGGCCTGATCCTTCACGTCCTGACGGCCCCGGAATACGAAGGGCGCAGAAACCTGATTACGGTGCGCAAGCTCATCACGCGGGGCGATTGGGAATCGGTCGAAGCACTCCGGGCGGCAGGAGAGAAGGATATTCCGCCCGCTCATGGGCTGCTGTGGACCGGCCTTGCGAACAACCCGGCTTTTGACGGTCTGGTGGCCGGTATCGGGGATTCCTTCACCAACATGCTCCTGAATTCGCCCAAGCAGTTTGAAAGCGTCCTTCAGGTGGCAAACCGTAACACCGAGTTCATCGACAGCCCGGCCATGCAGCGGTGCCTTGAGGCGTCGGATTTCCAGCTTTCAGAGCTGAAAACCCGCCCAGAAGGCCTGAGCGTCTATCTGTGCCTTCCGCAACGGTTCATGAGCACGCATTACCGCTGGCTGCGGATGATGATCGCCCTGACGGTCACGGAAATGGAGAAGGTCCGGGGAAAGCCCGTGACCGGGCATCCGGTGCTGATGCTTCTGGATGAATTCGCCGGGCTGAAGCGCATGGAGGTGATCGAAAACGCCGTCGCCCAGATCGCCGGGTATGGGGTAAAGCTGTTCTTCTCCCTTCAGAGCCTTGAGCAGCTCAAGGCGGTTTACAAGGACAACTGGGAAACCTTCCTCGCCAATTCCGGCCTCAAGGTGTTTTTCAACCTCGAGGACAACTTCTCGCGGGACTACGTCAGCAAGCTGATCGGGGAAACGGAAGTGATCCGCGAGGTGAAGTCGGAGAGCGAGGGCACTTCGGAATCCGAAAGCACATCGCGCAGCACGTCGCGGTCACAGTCGGAAAGCCGGGGGCGCTCGTCATCGTCCGGCACATCGGAAAGCGAAGGGACAAACAGCTCCACCAGCACCGGGAAATCATGGGGCATCAACAGTTCCAGAAGCCGTTCACAGAATTACACCTATGCGCAGGGCATGATTTTCCGTCATTACGATGATGAAAGGATCGGAGACAGCCGGAGCCAGTCGCAGGGTGAATCCAAAGGCTGGACCAAGGGCGAGTCGCACGGCGTGTCGCACGGCACGTCGCGCTCGCAGACTGACGGGACTTCGCAGACGCGGGGGACAAGCATAAGCGAGACGGTTGGGGCCACGAGCGGCACCTCGCAGTCGCGCACCGCCGGGTCGAGCGAAACCATCCAGAAGCGCGCCCTTGTCACCCCCGATGAGATAGGGCAGGTTTTTTCCTGCATCGATGAGCGGGCGCATCCCGCCTATCCGGGGCTGGCGCTGGTGGTGATCTCCGGGGCGCGTCCGGTGGCCTTGCGGCGTGTGAATTATTACGAGGATTTCCAGTTCCTGGGGCTGTTCGATCCGCATCCCGATCATCCGTATGTCGGCGTGAAGGAAATGACGCTGGACGCCAGCGCGATGGGAAGACTTCTGAATCTTTTCGGGTCACAGGGCGTTTGGATGTTCATCGAGGAATGGTTAATCCAGCCCGGACAAATGGTCACGGCCGGTGAACCGGTTGGGGCCATTCGTTGGGCCAAAGAGACTATCGCCCATATACGCGCGCCGCGATCGGGCATGGTGGCAGCGGTAGCCGCGATTCAAAACGGAAGCTCCCCTCCGCACGGGCCGCTGTTTTCCATCCGGTATTTTGAAGATGACGCGTCGTTGATTGACCCCTTCGCCGACCTTGCGGCCTGGGGACAGAGGATGAAAAAACATCTTATTAACCGGCGCGAGGAAATCCATAAATCGCTTCAGAAGATCACCTTGGGAATCCTTATACCGGCGGCGATAGGCGCGACCATCGGCGCCATGGTATGGGGGGATCTGGCGGCCGCCCTGATCGCTTTCGCTGGCGTTGGCGTTACCCTTGCGGTGGTAATTCCGAAGGGCAAAATATCCGCGAAGCTCAATGAAGACCGGCTGAAATATTTTCCCGATTGACTTTCAGCGTTCCCGGTCGCGCTCGTGATCGTGGGTGTGTTGCTGCCGGGCCTTGAAGGCTTCCTGCGCTTTTCTCGCCGCCTCTATGCGCGCGTCGGCGTTATCCCGTTCTTTTCCCAGCTTCGTTGCGGCGGCATAGCGGTCAGGTGTCTGCCGCATGGGGCCGCTCGGGGTGGGCCGGAGAACTGGCGCGTCCTGCCGGACCATCTGCGAGCCCGCTGGCGGTTTTTCCGCCTCGGTTTCCTTCTGTTTCTGGTTGTCGTTCTGCGCCCGGACAAACTGCTCCTTGAGGCTGCGGGCGCGGTCGAGGGCGCTTTCCTCGTGGTGCAGCCCCTCGACGCTCTTGGCGAAGGACGTGGACCGGTCGGCCATAGACCTGTGATTATACCACGCAGAGCAAAGGAAAAGGCGGCGGCCCTTGGCGAGCCGCCGCCTTGCGGGTTATGACGGGTTGGTGAAATTTCCGTCGTCGTCGATGTAGGGGCCATCATCGTTGACGGTCGCATCGGGCGCGGCTTCCTGCTTTGCCTTCGGCGGCATCAGGATGAGCTTGCCGTCGACCGGCAGGGCGTCGAGATACAGCGTCACCCCATTGCCATTCTTCGTCGGCCAGGCGGCGCCGACCTTGGTGAAGTAGGATTTGCCCTTGCCGCCCTCGCGGACCGTGAATGCTTCAAAAGCGGGTTTTTTGTTCGTCGTCATGTTCAGTTTCCTTCTGTTTGTTCGGCCTGCACCATTGCCAGCCTTGTGATTTCGCCTGCGCCGGGGACGGGACCGGACGCAAGCAGAAAAACCGAGGGACCCTTTGGGAGACGGGATTTTGTGCTTGCGTCCATGAGGGCCGGTTTCTGGCAGAAATTCACAGTCAAGGATGGTGATGACGGTGCGGGCCGGGCGAAAGGGAAACGCCGTGGCGATAAAAAACGTGTGTTGCGGATTATCGGTCAGAAGGGGCGGGGAGCGAACTGGTGCTGACGCCTGTCGTATTCGTCGGCGGCGCAGTGGTAGGGACTCTCGATAACCAGGATGTAGTCGGAGAAGGCCTGCCCGTCGCGGAATGATGTGAGCGGATAGCCGTTCGGATCAAGCAGGGAAAGATAAACATCGGTAGGACCGGCATTGTCGATGCCTTGCTCGTGGCGAAGCCAGTATTTGACCTGCATCAGCATGCAGGTTTTCTGCTTGAGGGTGTGATTGCCGGCGAGCGTGATCTTCAGACGATCGCTTCTGGTGTTGCCTATCGGCGGTTTGCGTACAAGCTGGAGCGGCATGAGAAACCCCATATTGCAGGTTGCAGACTTTCCCATAATACAACCTTTGCGTTAAAAATCAGTAAATCGATACGTTCTTCCTCTGCTGCGTCCCGCACAGGACCTTTCAGACGGGCACGGTTGCATACCCCTGTCCTCATGACCGCAAGGGATCGAAGCCGTTTCCCCAACCTTCCCCCGGATGAAGGCTCCGGGGTGCAGGCCGGGTGATCCCCCTCGGTTCTCAACCCTTGACGGCCGGACATGCGGTTTGCCGTTCCGTGGGCATGAAAGGTCCCAATGGCGGGGCCTCGAACAGGAGGAAAAACGATGAAACTGATTTCAAACCACGAGCTGCAAAAACAGAGTGAAAGCGAATTGTCCGCGTTGTTCTGCACGGTGTCCAAGGGCCTGGTCCGCACGAAGCGCGGATCACCCGAGCGCCGAAACGCTCTCGCTTCTCTGGAGAACATCAGCCGGGCGCGGGCAGCACGGATGCAGGCATGCGCACGCTGAGTGGCCGTGACACTCAGCGCTCCCGGTCCCGCTCGGGGCCGGGAGACTGCGGCTTGCGCCGTTCCAGTTCTTCTTTTGTATTGCGCGCCTGTTCCAGTTTCTCGGGAGCGGCTTCCTCCGTGTGCTCCTGCTGGCCGGACGACGGCTTGCGGGCGGCTTTGGCCTGCTCGAAAGCACGTTGCAGGTCGCCCTTCGTGGTGGCGGCCGGCCTCAAACCTTTGCTTTCCCCGCCGCGCGCTTCCGTTGCTTCCTGTCCCCTGGCCGCCGCCGCAAAATCTTTTTTCAGTTTTTCCTTGCGGCCGTCATCGCCTTTCCTGATCTCGGTCATGCGGGCAGCGGCGGCTGCGAATTCAGGCCGGATGGTGGAGCGGTCCTGACGGGCGATTTGCCGCAACCCGTCGCGGCGCAGCGAAGTCTCCAAGGAGCGGCGCTCGCGCTTGTCGAGGCTGGTGAGGGCGCGCTCCTGGTGCCGGAAGTTCTGCATTTCGCGCCGGTGACGGCGCACGAGGGCTGCGGTTTGCAGGCGTTGTTCCACGTTCCTCCGCAGGTCCTCCCGGAGGTGACGGAAGGCGGTGAGGGCATCGAAGCCCGTGACGCGGGCAAGAAAAGCCAGAACGCCCGTGGGATGTTTCGCGGCGCGATCGCGGACGGCGGCGCCGCTGCGGGCGTTTTGCAGATCGGCAAGCGCCTTGCGTTCGGCGCCGTGGCGCTCCGCTAGCTCCTGGCGTTTCGATTCCAGACTTGCCCGCCGGGTAGACTGAGCCTGCTGCAGGGCATCGCGTCGCTGCTTCGCGGTCGCCGGTGTTCCCGCCGCCGCTTCGCCGCCCGCCGGTCCCTCGCGGGCGCGTTGCTGCTGCGTGACCTTCAACAGCAGAGCCTGCCGTTGCTGCCGGGCGCGGTCCTGCGCGGTCGCCACATCCATGAGCTTGTCAGACGGGTGGTCGGCGAGACGAGCCTTGAGCTCTTTCGATTTTACGCCGGCGAGCTGGCGCGAAAGGCTGTGGACTTCGCCGTAGAGGTCCACGACGACATACGAGCGTTTGTCGCCGCGCGCCAGAAAGTAGCCGCCGGTTTCAAGGGCCTTGACGAAAGTGAGAGCATCGGAGCTTTCCCGCCAGGCCTTTGCGATTTGTTCCATGCGCTGTTCCTTGGGACAGCCCGTACGTTCTTCCTGCTGTTTTTCGGCGAGGTTTTCGGTCTTGGCGTGGTCGGGGAAACGGTCCTTGCCCCGGTTGTTCTGCATGCCGGGGGGAAGGGTGAGGTTGTGATCCCGGGCGTATTCCTGCGCAACGGCGCGAAGTTTCTGCCGGTCGTGCGAGAGCTGCACGGCTTTCATTTTTTCGGTGTCGATGCGGGACCAGACGACGTGGCAGTGTTCGCGCCCGTGTTTGACGTGAAAGACGACGGCACGGGGCTGCTCGGAGAGGCCGAGAGTGTTCTCGGTGCGGCGGATGAAATCGTAATAGTGCTCGCGGTTGAAGGGACCCTGTGTGTGGTCGGGATTGATGGAGAGCGAATAGAGAAATTTGCTGCACTTCGTGGCCTTGGCCTCCGCGTACCATTCGGCAAACGCGCCGTGGAGGTCCTGCGCGATGGCGCCCCGCACGTCGGCGACTTCAACGCTGTCGTTGTCGTAAGCGTTGAGCAGATGGCTCGCGAGCTGCTGCCCGCCGGAGCGCTGGTTTCCTTTGGGGATCATCCGTTCGTCACCTTCTCTTGCCGGATCATCAGCTATTTCTAAAATACGCGCGGTTAACGGTGAGTTTACACCTATGGTTGTTGTTGATTACATAAAGTTCAGCGGGGGCGGAAGCTTAGTGCCTGATAAGCTGCGCCCGGATTGGCCGGTTGTCATTGGCGGGAACTCCCCATCCTGCCAGCAGCGTCAGGCCGGGCAGAATGATGTGGTTGGTCATCTTCTTGATGGTCGTTGTCATGGTGTTGCCCATGGTGCTGTTGATGGGCCTGATGCTGATCATGGCACACCGCATGGGAATGAATGCGTGTGTATGCATCGCGTCAGCAGCGCAGTCGCAGCGACGCCGTGCGGTGGTTTCCTTTCGGGATCATCCGCTCGTCACCCTCTCTTGCCGGATCATCAGCTATTTCTAAAATACGCGCGGTTACCATGATTAATACTCCGAGGCCAGCATGATCGTGAGCACGCGGAAGCATTGCGCCGGGTCGGAAGGATCTTCAGAGCCGAACGTACAGGATCTGTCCGCGTAATAGTCGATCTTCCAGAAAATCTTTTCGGGGACACCCTGCAGGTCGAAGGCTCCGAAATCATGTTCGGAGTAGGGGTCATCGCCTTCCGTGAAGTTATTGAAACCCGACACTTCGGCCCAGATGCGGATTTGGGTTTCCGGGGGCAGGGCCGAGATTCCGCGCGTGCAGACGACGTGACCGGGAACCGGGCGCGGTCCGAATGAAGGGACAAAGAAATTCAGGCGGAACAAATCATTCAGGGCGGCGATCTGTTTTGCTTTGTCCTCGCTCATGGGGCGCCTGCGTTGATTTCGGCGTGGAAGTGATCGGCGGCGATGCGTTGCGCCGCTTCGTGACGGCGGCGCGCCCGGAGTTCAAGGCGGGCCAGATTATTGAGGTCTATTTGCCCGAAGGCGGCCATTTGCAGAAGGTAGTCGGACGCGGGCCGCAGAATCTCCAGAGCCTCGATGTCGCACGGGTTGTAATAGTCGTCTTGCATGAGATTTTCTCCTTTCGCTGTTGGTTTCCTCGAAGACGCAGAGACAGGAAGCCGGACGGACAAGCCGGCGGGTCACCCGCAAGGGGGAACGGGCAACACGGAATCTTTGAGCGGGCCGCCCGTTGACGCGACGGCGCGTCCGGCTTAGAGCTGCGCCAAAGAGTTCGAGGAAACCAGTCGAAAGGAAACGAAGGCGAAGCGGAGACAATTTACGCCCGCGCTACGCGGCGACCGTCTGCGGGGCGCTGAATTTATGGATGAAGTCGGCGGCCTTCTGCGCGTGCGCGGCGGCGGCGAAAATCGCGCGGCTGTCGTTCTGCAGGACCTGCAGCCAGTTCGCAATATAGGCGGCATGATCTTCGCGGGGCTCAAGGGCCAGTTCGAGGTCGGCACAAAGGAAAGCTGCTCCCAGTTCGGCAACGAGTTCCTCCTGGGCGTAGGCGTTGCTGCCGAAGCGGTGGCCGCCGAAGTCGCGGTCAAGGCGCGATTTTGCGCCGACCCAGTGAGTCAGTTCATGCGCGAGCGTTGAGTAATAACTGTCGGCGTCGCGGAAGGATTCGAACGGCGGCATCTGCACGGCGTCGGTCGAATGGCTGTAATAGGCGCGGGTTCCGCCGTGAGCAATTTTTGCGCCGGTGGCGTGCAGGAATTTCTCGGCATGATCGATGCGGGCCACGGGGTCGAGCGTCGGCGCGGCCTTCGCGTAGTAGAGTTCGGGCAGCCCGTCGATCTGTTCGACGTTGAAGACGGTGTATCCCTTCATGTACGGAATTTCGCGCTCGACATCCTCGCCGGATTTCTCGTCATGCTCGGTGCGCGTGATTGAGTTGGCATAGACCACGAGCGAGCCTTTTTCGCCCTTGCGGACATGCGCGTCCAGTTCGAGAGCCTGGCGGAAGGTCATCCAGATAGGGGCGGCAAAGTTCTGGACTGTCGCGGACATCCAGAGCGAGAGAATGTTGATTCCGCTGTAGGGCTGGCCGTTATGCCGAAGCGGGCGTGTAATCCGGCCGGCGGCGTGTTCGGCGTTCCATGGTTTCATCCAGGGACGGACGCCCTTTTCGAGATCGGCCACGATCTGCGCCGTGATGCGGCTGTAAACGTCCTGACGGCTGGTGCTGTTTGCTTCGTTTTTCATTTCCTTTTCTCCTTTATCAAAAACAATTTTTTCTTCGCGAAACCCGCGACGGTTTCCGGGACGTTCAGTGGCGCGCAGCGGTCAAGGGCGCGGCTTGCCCGCGTTCATCGCAGACCCTTGACGGCGAGCACCGCTGGAGAACGCTGTCTTTGAAAGGCGCGGGTGAAGTGGAGAAAAAATGGGGGAGAAGAAAAACGGCGTCAGTCAGGAAGACCGGATGGCAGAACTGATCGGGAGCGAGGGGGAGGACATAAGAGGCTGGCTGCTTCAGGCAGGATGGCGGGAAATTGGGCGCAGACCGTTCCATTGGTTCCCCTCGCCAAGCATCTTTTGGAATGTCGGGGATCGATTTGCGGTCAGATGACAGAGGGTAGAGGCGGGATCGTTTTCATAAGGGATCGAAAAACACCGTCCATGCATCGCAGCGCCCAGGATTCACGGCTGTATTTAATTCTGAGTCTATGGTTCTGTGACTTCCGTGCCGCATCCGGATTTCCTAGCTTGTGGGGCCATTGGTGCCGGTGATGCCTTGCAAACAGGGGTGCCAGCAACGCGACCAGCAATCCGGCGCACATGCGCGTGCCCGCATAGATGACTTCGACGCTGATATAGCCTGCGTCTTCGAGCAGGCGCAGGTAACGCTGCACGGTGCGCCGATCCCGCCGCAAGGAGTGCATCAGGTAGGTGACCGTAATTTCGGCGCTGCGTGTTTCGCGGTCGCGGCGGTAGATGTATTCCGCCAGCTTGCGGGCGCAGCGCCGCGCGCCGTCCGTCAGGTTGGGGTCGTCCTCGATCCGCGCGGCCATTTCCGGCACATAGGCGCCGCTGTCAGGCGGCGGTGCGTGCCGGGGTTTTGGTTCCGCCGGCAGGTGGCAGTAGCGATATGACCGCTGCCGCCGCTCTTCGTCTTTGGGTATCGCGGGGGGAGGGGGTGTTGTGTCAAGGCGGATGCCGTCGCGGGCGATCCGCGCGGCCAGGGACCGTCTGGCATCTTCCATAATCTCGTTTTCAGCGGGTAATGATGGCATGGGCTTCTCCGTTGGCTGGGAGAAAACGCCGCCAGATTCAGGCCGCACAAAACCGCCGCAAAAAACGCTTGCGTCCGTTTCCGGTTTCTGAGAGAGTGGGATTGCAAGGTCACCGCTCTCACAGAGGTTCAGTTTCTAGAAGGCCCGCCTCCTGGCGGGTTTTCTTTTTGTTACGTCATAGGGTTTCCTTCGAACAGTCGTGAACACAGAAATGGCCGGACTCCGGAATCGGATGGGCCACAGAAAAAGTGTGTATGAAGAATCGGCGCACAGCAAGCGCGCCACGGCGAACGAAGTGTGCCGCCGTGGCCTCTGGCGAGGCGAATCAGGCGGGAAGGCTTGCAGGGCTTGGGTGTGCGTGCGTATGCGATCGGTGTGGACAAGAGCGGTCTTCTCGTTCGGGGAAGGGAGGAAATCCGCCGCATTCAGGCCGCAAAAAACCGCCGCAAAAAACGCTTGCGTCCGCTGCCGGATTCTGCAAGAGTGGGATTCTCAGGTCACCGCTCTTACAGAGCTTCAGTTTCTGGAAGGCCCGCTTCGGCGGGTTTTCTTTTTTTAGATCATCGGGATTCCTTCAGTTGTTACGGAGGACAGGCCAGAATCGGGATGGCCCAGACAGAGTCTGCCTGAATATCTGTCACACGGCAAGCCGCAATGCAACTTGCAAGTGTTTTTTCCAACTTATACAACTATGACCAAAGAACCGCGGGACGTGCTATCTCAGTCGCCGATCGGAAAAAGCAGATCAGCCGCTTCACACAGATTCTATCTTTCGAATGAACAATTCCTTTTGTACGGCATCAAGCGCCTGAAAACCCCGAAGAACGTAAAATTGCTGCAAGAGATCGTTGCTGTCACGGGACAAGGAAACAGACGCCGGTATGACGCGTTCGCTTTGTTCTATGGCTGTTTGAATGACGCCGGCCAACTCTTTCCGGTTTCCCCTCAATGTTTCCTGGTGCAAATAGCACAAGGACTGGATTACCCCGTCTTCAAGAGTTTCCTTTCTCTCTCCTGGCAATGGCATTTTCATGCGGCTTGCCTCATTTCTTCTTCCATATGCGAATAAGCGGCTGTGCCTGATTTGCGCTGCCCTTGGCCGGTGCCGAAATTCAAAACGCTCTCCTGAATGCCTGTTGTCAGCCGAATCTTCCGATCCATTTCCCGGCTGACCGGCATCAGGGCTGCGCGGACGACTTCATTCGTCTTGGGTAAAGAGAGTTCAGGGCCCAGCCACTGAACATCCCAGCCTGCTCTTTGAAATGTGCTCGACCAGATCTTGGGGAGCATGAAACCTACATAAGCATCGATTCCTCTTTGTAATCCCCGCTCCATGTAGGCGACGATCAGCTTGTCGACAACGGGCCACCGCTCTTCCCTGGTTAACAAGGAGCGGTCGAGGACCAGACGGCTCGCCTCAAGAATCTTCGGGCTTGATGGCAGTTTTGCCGACAACAGGAAGGTAAAAACATCGGAGAGCATATAGGGAATGGTCGTGGGGTAAGAGCGCGTTACACCAAGAACCCTTCCTTGCTCATCGCGCGCGATATAGTATTCAGTCGCCAGGTTGTCGTATTGATCGAACTCCATGCCGTCGAGGACGTATATGTCGCTCCACTTTTCCTTATGAACGACTTCCCGGTACCGCAGACTATGCTGTCCCGCCAAAAGGTTGCCGGGAAAATGGTGAACTGTCGGAATGCTGACACAATCAATCATCTGGACTCAACTAAAGCTTGAAAGCCGACGATTGATTCAAGGCAATTACGGAGGCCGGGTAAACTGTCACTTCTGACAGGGGCTGCTAACGAGAGCGGGGGTAATCAGTTGCAGACGTATGGCCTTTGTGACGGCGTACATCCGTCCGTATACCTCCAGTTTTGTGAAGATCTGTTTCCAGTGAAAGCGGATGGTGCTCTTGCTTATATTCAGAATTGCGGACATTTCATCATCGGTTTTTCCTTCCGCCGCCCAGCATAGGATTTCACGCTGCCGGACTGTTAACTCCACTTTCAATGGCCTGGACAACATGTCGCGATACGTTTCATGAAAATAGACGCTGAGCAGGTAAGCGCCGGCTAAAAACATGTAATCCTTTCCCTTGGCTGGCGCGGTTCTTGCGAGTCCTACACCTACAAGCTCGCCTGGGGGGCCGGTTAGCGAGAAGCCTATTCCGTCGCTGACGCCAGCCTCTTGAGCTTCGTTCATGAGCTGCAAGGACGGCGCGAATAAATCGGGGTTGGCGGTGAGATCAGACCAGAAAAAAGGTTTCCGTGAGGCCAGGACTCTCAGCGTGACCGGATCGATCTCCATGTAGTTTTTTTCTTTGTAATATTTCATCCAGTCATCGGGATAGCTTGTCGCCAGTCCGTGCTGCCGGGGAAGTCCCAAAGACGGATGATCGGTAACCAGGCTATAGGCAACCCTGTCATAGCCGTGTTCCTTCATGATGGAACAGAATTTTTGAAACGCGTCCTCCGGATTTGTAGAGGAATTGATGATCTCGATATATTGGCCGAGTTTTTTCATTGGTAAATATATTGATGTGTTTATGCATGGTTTTTTATGCTCCAAAACGTAAGGGACATTGGTCTCTTTTGTCAAGGTTTCTGCGGCTTTGCCGCTAATCGGCGGCCTCATCACAGCAACGCTTTGTCACGATGATCGATGCGACATTCAGGCTTCTCGTCACGACCTGGTGCTGCATCCTGCGCCATGAAATGACGAAGCTGGCGGGAAACGACATGGTGCAGTAAGCGGATCGCCGGCTAGCGGTTGCGGGCGGCCATGCACTTCATCAGGTTGAGCAGCGCGGCGCGCGTGTGCCGGTCCTTGATGGCCGTCCAGGATTCGAGCAGCGTCCTGAACTCCTTGCCTTCGAATTGCTGGATAAGCGAGAAAAAGGCGGAATCGCCGTTAGAGGGGCCACCCGCAGCGACGAAGTGCGATAAGGGTACGTCAAGGAAGTCTGAAAGGTTGACCAGGCGGTCCACCGGAATGCGGTTGGTACCGGCTTCGTATTTCTGGATCTGCTGGAAGGTGACGTCGAGATGGCCGGCGGTGTCGATCTGGCTCTTTCCGGCGGCGGTCCGCGTGAGGCGGATGGTGCGCCCGAGATCCTTGTAGAAAGGGCCTTCGGGGAGACGTTTTTTTTGGTATCGGGGCATGTGAGAATCTTTCGTCGGTTACCCCGACGATTAGAAAGCAGTGGCGGCGGCGGGTCAACCGGAAAGAGACTCAGCAAGCGTTCTCATCAAGCTCATGAGAAAACCGCGCGGCAAAACCCGCACCGGCAACGTGCCTTTAACAATGTTCCTGTTGTGTTCTTGACTCCCTTCGTCTTCCGGGCCATGCCGCTGGCTGGAAGTCGGTATACAGGGATATGGCCTTTTATCCGCACGAGGATGAACCGGCCGCTTCGCCGGAGCCGGCCTTTTTCCGGTTCAGTTCTAAGAGGCTCCGCAGGTTCAGCCAGAACTGGGTGCTCGCATGGAACGATGGCGCGGTGATCAGGCCGCTATGCTGACGGCCTCGCGGATCAGGCCGGACAGGCGCTTTGTGGCGGTGCGGTGGTGATCGGGGTCGAGATCAATGCCGATGAACTGGCGTCCAAGCTCGCGGGCGGCGACAAGGGTGGAGCCGGACCCGCAGAACGGATCGAGGACAACGGCGCCGGGGCTGGTAAAAGCGGTAATCAGGGGTTTGAGAGATTGCACCGGCTTCTGCGTCGGATGCAGGCGGTTGCCGGAATAATGCCAGTCCAGCACATCGGGCGGCGGTCGGTCGGGGAAGGGGGGAAAGCCCTTGGCCAGCAGATAGGCGGATTCATGCTGATACCGCAAGTGCCGGGCCTTGGACGCATATTGCTTACGGAAGACGATGTGACCGACGATGCGAAAGCCTGCTTCGCGCCACGCGGTCATGAATGCATCCGTCCTGTTCCAGCCATAAAAACTGATGGCAAACGTGTCAGGCTTGAGGACGCGGTACATCTGGCGAAAGGCCGGTTTCAGCCAGGCGTCGTTGTCGTCGTTGATGACCCGGCGGCCTGAGCGGTCGCGGTAGTTCACGAGATACGGGGGATCGGTGAGTATGAAATCGACGCTGCGCGCGGGCAGGTATGACAGGACATCGATGCAGTCGCCGCAGGTGACGCCGCCCAGCATTTGATCGAATAGGGCGATCATGTGCGCCCCCGTTCTTCCGAGATTTCAGCGTCGAAGTGCATTTCGGCACGGGCAATGCAGGCGGCGGGGTCGATGCCCATCCAGTGCATGAAGTGCATCAGGTCGGCCACAAGATCGGTAATGAGGGTTTCCATGCCCTCCGCGCCCGCCAGTTCATCGGCGCGGTCTGATTGTATGGCGTATGCGATTAAGGCTCGCTCGGCCCGAACCGCGCGCTCGGCGTTGGATGGCTCAGTCAAGTGAGTTTTCATAGCTTTTTCCTTTCCGTGGTTGTTGTCGATGGCGAGGAAAAAGCCGGGCCGGTATGACGCCGGGGTCAACGGGTTACACGGTCCCTCGGTGCGGGCGCCCGTTGACGACGACGGCGGGCCCGGCAAACTGAGCCTGAGAGTGACAACAAGCCACGGAGAAAAAGCGGTAATCGCGGCGCAGTGTTCTGGGCCGAACTTACGCGCTGATGAGGTCAGCGGACGGGCGGTTATTGGAACAGTTATCAGGGGGAAGTGTTTCAAAATCGGCGCCAACGGTCGCACTGGTAGCGGGCGGATCGTCGGATAGAAGGGCGGTTATGGAGCGGAGTCACCCAGAGCGTTTCACAGGTATGGAATGAAGGCATCGGGCAGGATGCAATTGGTGGGCGCGCCCTTGAACATGGGCGCGATCTGATCGGGCTTGTATCCGGCGAGACCGCATCCGATAGGAGTGACCTGAAACGTGAGATCGGGGCGCGATGCCGCGAAGGTCTTGAAATCGTCAACGTGCTGCTGGATTTGATTGAGCGGCAAAGTCCTGATCTGCGCGTCCTTCGTGGGGATCGCATAGCTGCTGCCCTGAAGGCCGACGCCCTGGCCGTAAATTGCGCCGTGATACTGACGGGCGTAAAGTGCCGCGCCCTTGCCGTGGCGTCCGGCGAGATTTGAGCCGAAAACGAAGATGGTCGTCATGGTGTTCTCCTCTTGTGTTTCCCTCCAGTCCGAGGGCTCACCGGACCCGGCTCTCGGCGCAGAGGGAAACCGGAGGATTCATGGCGAATGTCGGGCATTGTGGTTCTCCATGGCAAGGCGCAAAATTAAAACGCTATCACCCATAGTGTTTCACCTCCCATTGATGCGCCAGACGAAAACGACAAGGCCCTTATTCCTGGCGATGTCGATCGTGTGACGAGTACCCAGACTCTGCCCGTCCCATAGGGCGATGAGCGCGTCAGCGTGTTCAGCCATCGCGGAATTGCGAAGATATCCAGCCTTCTTACCGTGGCGATCTCAATCGGCTGGCATCGGTCATTCAAGCGCCCACCAGTTCGACGCCGAGCAGGCCGGCGATAAGGTTTGCGATGCCAACAGCGCCGTCGAAGCCTTTGTCGTTTTTCGACGGGTCGTAGCGGACATAGACGGACCAGAAGTCTTCCTCGCCGTCGGTGCAGGGTTCGCAATAGCCGTCATACTCCTTCACCGGCTGGATTTCGACGTGGGAGATCGGTCCCATGGGTTTGAATTCGCCGAGCGGTTTGATGAGGTCGTATTTTTGCAGTTGATCGGGAAGGATGTGCTGGGTCATTGCTGCCCCCGTGCTTTGGCGAGGGCGGCTTTGCGTAAATCGCGGGCGTGGTCGAAGTAGCCCTTGCGCCGTGCGGCTTCGGGGTCGTGCTCGGCCATTTCCTGCGCTTCGAGGGCTTCGAGCATGTCTGCGGCGGCTTCGCATAGCCGCCGTTGCGGTTCACCGTGGCTGAGGTAATAGTTGTCGACGGGGATATCTTCGGCGATGATTTCGCCGTTCTGGTCCTCGATGTGGACGATGCGTTTGCAGATCGTGTTGTCCCAGTCGGGGTCGCAGAGGTAGAGGTCAAGAGAGCCATCGGCGTGGACCTTGCGGGCAGCCTCGATGGCGGCATCGTTGTCAGTGGCCTTGATTTCGGCCTGGACGTAGTGCGGCACGTCTTCGGCGTAGAGAACGGTGTAGGTCTTCATGACTTTTTCCTTTCCGTGGGTTGTTGGTCACGGCGAACAAAAAGCCGGGCCGAAAGACGGCGGGGTCAACGGGTTACACGGTCGCTGGGCGCGGGCGCCCGTTGACGACGCCGGCAGGCCTGGCAGAGTTAGCCTGACGATCAACGGCAACCCACGGAAAGAGAAAGGTCTGATCGCTCCGCTGTGATCTTGGACGATCATCCGCGCTGCTGAGGGCACCGGACGGGCTCCGCGATTTTCAGAAAAGCGACAACTGGCGGGAGTGTGACAGGTAGGCTTTGAGCGTTTCGATCATGCGTTGCGCGAGGGCGGACTGGTTTTGCGGAGCGTAGCCTTTCGAGTCGCGGACGCCCTCGAAGCTGGCGATCAGCTTGTTGATGCCGGCGGCGGCGGCTTCGTCGCGCGTGGTGTAGGCCGTGCGGTTCCAGACGGAAGGGGATGAACCTCCGCCGCCCTGGCCGTACCAGTAGCTCGTCGAGACGGCGTGCCAGCCGTTCGGCGCGACGGCGATCCGCAGTTCTCCGTACCAGTATGTATGGCCGTCAAGCGGGATGCGGACGGTTTCGTCGCGCTCGAAAACGCCGCAGTCGTTGCAATCGGCTCCGCCCCACAGGGCCTGCAATTCGCGCAGGGCTTCGCCGGAATTCCAATATTCCGGGTAGCGGCGGCGGATATCGTCAAGCTGCCCGGAGAGGTCGATGATCGTCATGGCCGCCTCGCTCTCTTGCCTGCATCGAATCCGGCTTTGTATGCGGCTGCGAGTGCAGCGCGGACGGCGGTGACGGAGACTTCGTGGAAATCAAGGGAATCTATGGTCCGGGTTTCGAGCGTGGCGATGCCCAGCTTGAGCCATGCGATTTTTTCCAGCTTCTGCAAGATCGTCATTTCCGCCCCCGTTGGCTGTAGGGGATAGCCTGGTTGATGCGATCGGTCATGCCTTCGCGGAATTGCTGCATGATCTCTGCGCCAGTCGTTGGCCACCAGGTGGTGAGGCCGGTTTTGAACGTCGCGCCGGGAAAGGCCTTGGCGAGGCTTACGAGCCGGTTGTATTGGGCGAGAGAGACGGTTCTTCCAACCGCCGGTAGATGGATCGTCCGTAACATCGTGTTGCTCCTTTTCTGTCTGGTTGTCCTCAACATGGGAATCGAGGGGACCGGGCGGAAAAGCCGGGAAGTCACACGGCCTACACGGTTTCTCGGCGCGGGCCGGCCGTTGACTTCCCGGCGCGCACGGTCAGAGTCCCATGCTGGTTGAGGACAACCGGATAAAGGGGCGATGACGGTCATGGCGTCGTAGCGGCGGCGGATATCGTCGAGCTGTGCGGACAGGTCGATGACCGTCATGATCCCCCCCGCAGTTTGTTTGCAAGTTTAACAGCGGCGTCGGACGACCTGGTCAATGCGCGAAGCTCATCGTCAAACTGATCGGTAACGCCGTCAATTGCAGCGTAAAGATCGCCAGCTTTCTCGATGCAGTTTTCGAGGACGGTGCTTGTAGATCGTCGAAAGGCGTTGCGTTCAGCGTTAGCGCCTGCCTTATAGGCAGCTTCCAAGGCTGCGCGGACACCCCAGACGGAGACATCGTGGAAGTCGAGGGAATCGCTGCGCCGGGTTTCGAGCGTCTCGATGGCGAGATGCTCTTTGGCGATGGCTGTGAATAGCTGCTCGGTCATGGCTGTTCTCCCGCTTTTCTGAAATCGCTGACATTGCCGCCGAAGCCGCACGCACAGCACTTGGCGCCGCTGTAATCGCTCCACTCGTGGTCGCCATTTTCTGCGGCTGTAACGTCGGTGCCGTCAGGGCATAAGCGAACCCAGACGTCGGCACAGATGTCGATCTGATCTGATGCGCCGCATTTCGGGCATTTCATGCAGAAGGCGTTGTCGATTTTGCCGGTCATGGGTACCTCCGTTGCTCGGCGCGGCTGAAAAGGCGCAGGGCGGCTTTCACGTCTTCGGCCTGTTGGTCGAACAAGAGGAGTGTGCCGATGGCGGCGAGGTCGTCTCCCCCGCCGAGATAATCCTGCGCTTCCTTGAGAGTGCGGATGAATTCATCCAGGGCAAAATCGAGCGCCGCGCGGAATGTCTGTGTGACGGGGCTGGTCATTGCGGCCTCCGTGCTTCGGGTGCGAAGTCGAGTTCGATGAATTCGGGAAAGAGGCTTCCGTCCTCGTCGGTGACCTCGACTATGCGGCGCGCGAGGGCGTTCCGCGAGTCTGGATCGATAGGGTTGAAATCGTTGCTCATCTGTAGGCTCCTTTGCTTGTTGGTTGTCCTCACTATGGGAGCCGTGTGCAGGGCGCATAGCCTGCGCGTGTCCCAAGCTTCTCTGCTTTCCCGGAGGGTCCGCGCGCGGAAACCGGGAAAGCAAGAAGCTCTGGACGGGACACGAAAGGCGCGGCCTGCAGGATTCCATGATGGGTGAGGCAACCGGCAAAGGGCGGCGCGGAGGAGCATCAGGGCGTTCCGTCTTCGCAGCGATGGCCAGGCGGCGGCGCGGGGTGAGGGAGAGCGGCAGAGGCGGACGGGCAGGGGGGAAGGCCCTGTCTTGAGCCGAAAACCAGGCATTAACGAAATGTTCAGGGATGGGGAATAGGCTGGTTTATGTGCAACCTTGGCGCGCTTTGTGCGGAACATATGAACGCCGGGTTGTGGTGACGCCGCCGGGAGAAGAACAGGGCGGGGATTGAGTGGGCTGGTGTGGAGCGGGCAGGAGAAGGCGATGCAGGGATTTCACGGAAGCAGAGCCGGGCGTGTGTCTATACGGGTGCATTTCAACCAGCTTGCCCTTTTTATGGATCATCCCGTAGAGTCGACGGCGGAAGAAGCAGCGGAGGTTGCCGATGAAGGAAAGAACAGCGCTCGGAGAAGCGATCCTCAAGCACTGGCGGGAGCATTGCCCGCAGATGGTGCGGGATCTGGAAAAGGAGAATCGCCTGGACCAGGCGGTGTTCGAGACGCAGGAGAGGACGGGCGACTTGCTGTACGAACTGGTGTCGGTGAAGAAGATGGACTATCACGCGGCGTGGGAGCTGGCGGCGCAGGAGTGGGCGATGCCGGGCGAGGACCGTCCGGCGGCGGGACATCCCCGGTCCGGGACATCGAGGTCCGGGAAGTCGAGGCCAGGGAAATCCAGGTCAGCGACATCGAGCCGGAACCGGCCGCGAGGCCGCCGCCGAGGGACTTCCGGATAACCGGGGCGCACCGGATCGGGCAGGGCGGGCTGAAGGAAAAGGCCCGCGATAACATCGCCGCAATCCGCACGCTGAGGCTCATTGAAGACGAAGGCCGCGAGCCGAGGGAAGCCGAGAAGGCTGTGCTCGCCCGCTACAGCGGCTGGGGCGCTCTGTCGAATGTTTTCCATCCCTATCCGCGCAGTGACTGGGAGGACATCGCCCGCGAAATACGCCAGCTCCTGACTCCAGAGGAATATGACTCGGCGCGCGGCTCGACGCCGAATGCCCATTTCACGTCGCCGATGGTGATCGGGGCGATGTGGGAGGCCATGGAGCGGTTTGGGCTTGGCGCGAGCGCGCAGATACTTGAGCCGTCGATGGGCGTCGGGCATTTCTTCGGCCTGATGCCGGAATCGCTGTTGCCCGGCTGCCGCCGGACGGGCGTCGAGCTGGACGGCATCACGGCCCGGATCGCGAAGCAGCTCTATCCGGACGCCGCCATATTCGCCAAGGGCTTCGAGGAAACGGCTCTGCCGGATAATTTCTTCGACGCCGTGATCGGCAACATCCCTTTCGGAAACTATCCGGTGCACGACCCCGCCTACCGTCATTCCCCGGTGACGCGGACGATACACGATTATTTCCTGGCGAAGTCGCTCGACAAACTGCGGCCGGGCGGGGTGATGGCCCTCATCACCAGCCGCTACACGATGGACAAGCAGGATTCGACGATGCGGCGGTATCTCGCGGAGCGCGCCGATCTGGTCGGCGCCATCCGGCTGCCTGACACGGCGTTCAAGGCGAACGCGGGAACGGAAGTCACAACCGACATTCTGTTTTTCCTGAAACGGGCGCCGGGAAGCATCGCCTCCCGCGAAGGCGGGACAGCTTCTTCAGAAATCGCGCCTTCGCGCGGGCGCGGCGAAGCGTGGCGGGAACTGGCCAGCATCACCACGCCGGACGGCGATCTTTCCGTAAACGAGTATTTCGGGCGTCATCCGGAGATGATGCTGGGCGAAATGCGGCTCGAAGGCACGATGTACCGGGACCGCGAGCCGACGCTGGCGGGCGAGCTGTCGCCGGAACTCCTGAAGCAAGCCGTGGCATCGCTGCCCGAAGGCATCTGTGCGGACCGCCATGCGGGACCCGGAGAGCGCGCCCGTCCGCCGCCGGAGAACAAAGACCTGGCGGACGTGGGCGCGGCGGACGTTAAGGACGGGGCTTATGCCATCCGTGACGGGCTGCTCGCGATCCGCCGGGGGGCCATATTCGAGACGGCGAAAGTGCCGGGTTCGGTGGCGTGGCGCATCCGGGCCATGCTGGCGGTGCGGGACGCCATCCGCGCCGTGTTCCGCACGCAGCTCGACGATGCGCCCGAGGAGCGCATTGCCGGGGCGCGGCGGCTGCTGAATGAAATATACGATTCCTTTGTCAGCCGGTACGGGCCGCTGTCATCCTGCGAAAACGTCAAGGCGTTCGCCGGCGATCCCGACCAGCCCTTATTACTCTCCCTTGAAACCTACGATCCCGAGAGCAAGCGCGCCCGCAAGACCGCCATTTTCGAGCGGCGGACACTGGAGCGCTACTGTCCGGTCACTCATGTCGAGACGGCGGCGGAAGCGCTCGCCGTTTCCCTGAATGAGACCGGAGAGATTCACTGGCCGCGCATGGAGCAGGTGACGGGCCGCCCCGCGCGGGCGTTGCAGCGCGAGCTGGGGAGCCTGGTCTATTGCAATCCAGAGGGCGGGCTATGGGAAACCGCCGACCGGTACTTAAGCGGCGACGTGCGGCGCAAGCTGGGGGTGGCCACGGCGGCTGCCGGGATCGACCCGTCTTTCGGGCGCAACATCGAGGCGCTGAAAGCGGTACAGCCCGCCGATCTGGAGCCCGGCGACATCGAGGCCCGGCTCGGGTCCTCGTGGATTCCGGCGAGCGACATCCGGGACTTCGTGGCCGGGCTACTGGACATCGCGCCGCGCAACGTGCGCGTGGCGCACGCTCCGGCAATCGCGACCTGGACGGTCGAGATCGACGGCGGCGAGAAGTTCAGCGTCGGCAACACAACGACGCACGGAACGGCGCGCTTTCGCGCCTCCGAGCTGATCGAACAGGCTCTGAATGGCCGCGTGCCGACCGCTTATGACCGGCAGCCGGACGGGTCGCACGTCATCAACCAGCAGGAAACGGTGGCCGCGCGTGAAAAGCAGCAGCAGTTGAAGGACCTCTTCCGGGAGTGGGTCTGGGAGGACAGCGCGCGGGCCGCGCGGCTGGCCCGCGAATATAACGACCGCTTCAACAACCTGCGCCTGCGCACGTTCGACGGCGCGCATCTGCAATTGCCGGGCATGAACCGGGAGTATCTGCGCGACGGGGACCTGTCGCGTCACCAGAAGGATGCCGTCTGGCGGATCGTGCAAAGCGGCAGCACGCTGCTCGCGCATGTCGTGGGGGCGGGGAAGACCTGGACGATGGCGGCGTCCGCCATGGAAATGCGCCGTCTTGGCCTTGCCAAAAAGCCGATGTTCGTGGTGCCCAATCATCTGGTCGAGCAATGGGGCGCGGAGTTCCTCAAGCTCTATCCGCAGGCCCGGCTGTTCATTGCCGGGCGGGAGCATTTCGCGGCGGGCAACCGGCAGCGGGCGATGGCCCGGATTGCGAGCGGGAACTATGACGCCGTGATCGTCTCGCACCGCTCGTTCGAGTTTTTGCCGGTGTCGGACAAGCTGTTCAAACGCTTTGTCGAGGAGCAGGTCGAGGAGCTGGAGGCGGCGATCCTCGAGGCCAAAGGCGGCAAGGATGATAACCGGCGGCTGGTGAAGGAACTGGAGAAAGCGAAAAAGCGCTTCGTCGCCAAGCTCAAGGAGCGCGCCGACCGCGAGGGAAAGGACAATGCGCTCACCTTCGAGGAGCTGGGCGTGGACCAGATCTTCGTCGATGAAGCGGATTTGTACAAGAACCTGTTCTACATCACGAAAATGAACCGCATCGCCGGGCTGCCGAATTCCGAAAGCAACCGGGCGCTCGACATGTACATGAAGACGCGATACGTGCGCGAGACCAGTGGCGGGCGGGGCGTTGTGTTTGCGACCGGCACGCCCATCTCGAACACCATGGCCGAGATGTACACGATGCTGCGCTATCTTGCGCCTGATCTCCAGAAGGAACGCGGCGTGGCGCATTTCGACGCGTGGGCCGCGAATTTCGCGGAAGCCGTCACCGCGCTTGAGCTGGCGCCGGACGGCTCGGGCTACCGTATGCACACGCGCTTTGCGAAATTCATCAACCTGCCCGAGCTGCTCTCCATGTTCCGCACCTTCGCCGACGTGCAGACCGCCGACATGCTGAACCTGCCGTGCCCCACGGTAGCGGGCGGCAAGCCGCAGGTTGCCGCAGCCGCCGCAAGCGAACCCCTGAAAGCGTATATCAAAACTCTGACAGATCGCGCCGAACGGCTGCGCATGGCGCATGTCGATCCCACAATTGACAACATGCTGAAGATCACCGGCGACGGCCGCAAAGCCGCGCTCGATATGCGGCTGGTGGATTCCCTTGCGGAGCCGGATGGCGATACGAAGCTGAGCCTGGCCGTGGATCGCATCCGCAAAGTCTGGGCGGACACAAGCAGTGCGCGGTCAACCCAGCTTGTGTTCTGCGATCTCTCGACGCCGGACCCGGCGCGTTTCAACGTCTACGATGAAGTCCGGACAAAACTGATCGAGGCAGGCGTACCGCAGGCGGAGATCGCCTTCATCCACGACGCGGACAGCGATGCGGAAAAAAAGCTGCTGTTCGATTCAGTGAACGCCGGCAGGGTGCGTATCCTGATCGGCTCCACCGAAAAGATGGGGGCGGGGACCAACGTGCAGCAGCGGCTGGCCGCCCTGCATCACCTCGATGCGCCGTGGCGGCCCAGAGACATCGAGCAGCGCGAGGGGCGCATTCTGCGGCAGGGCAATCTCAACGGCGAGGTGCGGATATTCCGCTACGTGACGGAAGGATCGTTCGACGCCTATATGTGGCAGACCCTGGAGACCAAAGCCCGCTTCATCCAGCAGGTGATGAACGGCCACACGTCGGTCCGCTCGGCCGAGGACCTGGACGGCGGCGCGCTCACTTACGCGGAAATCAAGGCCATCGCCTCGGGCAATCCGGCGGTCATGGAAAAGGTCAAAATCGATACGGAAATCCGCAAGCTGGACCAGTTGCGGGCGGCGCACCTCAACCAGCAGTACAGCATCCGGCTGCAAATTCGCTCGCTGCCGTCCGAGATCAAAGACAGGCAGGAGAGGATTGAGAGGCTGTCAGCCGATATCGCAACCTGCGACGGCCATGGCGGTGACGAGTTCTCCATGAAGGTTGGCGACCGGGTGTTTTTCGGCAAGGGAGCGCGCGAGGAAGGAGCGGCGGCGCTCACGCAGGCGGCGCTGTCGTCGCGTGATGACCTGACCTTGCAGGTGCGGGGTGCGTTTCGCGGCTTTGAGATTCTGAGCCGGGGGAGGGGGGCGACGCTTCTCGCCGGTTCCGACGACGAGCGCCTGCCGGAGCTGTTCATCCGGGGATCGGGCATCTACAAGGCACAGTTGAACGCCGAGAATCCCGTCGGGACGATGCAGAGCATCGAATACGCGTTGCGCAGCCTGGACAAGGCCGTGGCGGAGGAGCGGGAGCGTGAAGCACGCGCTGAAAAGATGCTGGGGGATTTTCAGGAGCAGGCGGGCAAGCCCTTCGAGCACGAGGCGCGGCTTAAGGAGCTGCTGGGCCGCCAGGCTGAACTGAATGCGGCGCTCGATCTCGACAAGGGCGAGCGGCAGATCGCGCCGCCGGCCGGGGCCGAGGAAGGGGTGGCCGACACAGAAAGCGAAGGTCCGGCTGAACCCGGTCCGGGTGCGGCGGACTCGCGCCCGAACAGGGAGGCCCGCAGGCGGCGCGAATATGATCGCCGTGTACCGGACAGCAGGGTCGCGGATACGAACCCGGAGAAGGAGTCAGGGTTCCGACCAGATTCGTGTAAAAATATCCTTTAAGCGATGTTCTCTGGTCTGAATGAATGACGATGAATCAGGCGCTCAGCCGCTGCCTCCCTTGCTTCCGTGACCGTGAAAAGGTGCTTTGTGCTTTCTTTCTTACGCATCGGTAACAAGGAACTCAGACCATTCAAGCTGCGCCAAGCGTCGAGAATGATGTTCGTTTTCGTATGCAGGGCGTGGGCGAGGGAAAACCAGACTCAGAGCGGCTTTGCGGCGCTCTTTTTGATGGGCTGCCGTCCCTTAGAGCATATTTTTACACGAATCTGGTCGCTACCCTCCTCTGCATGACTCGCTGCTGATCCTGCTGCGCTTCATGGGCGGGCAGGGGGCTTTAGACGACGTTCTTGAAGCCCTGCGGCACCTGGAATATGTTTGCAGCCAGCCGGTGAGAGGTGCTATCCAACAATTCAGGCGGGCTCTGTTCTTTGAACATGAAGATTTCAGAACCGAAGCCATGCATCAATCCCTGGGCGAGAAAGGACAATGGATAAGCCGGAAATGAAGAACTGCAAAGATGCGACTATCCTGCCTCACGATGAGCATTTTGGAAGATGGCTGCGGGCCAAGGTTCGCGCCCGCGAGCTGATCGACGGCTTTAAACAGTGGTGTTCGGAAGGCAATGCAACCCTGCCAGCCTCATGGAACCCGGAGGCTGAATTTACGCAAGTGATCGCCGAAACGGAAAAAGCAATCAACGATCAGAAGAAAAACCATGATAACGGAAATTGATATTTACCGGACGGCCAGAGTCCTGATCGGCCAATACGGGGCCTTGATAGAAGCCATGAACCGTCTGGAAAAATACCGCGCCCTGGGTAATAATAACGGCATGGTGGTCTGGCAACGGATCGCCAATGCAGTTGAAACCCTTCAGATTCCAGCACACCTGACGACCGAAACCATTCAGTAATCATGCGTTACATTCTTTTTCTGCTCGTCTTCCTGGCTGCGCCCGCCTGGGCTGAATCTTCCCAGGCTAAACCAGAGACATTGAAATTCGAGAAGGTGATCGACGGCGCGACGATCATAGCCTCGGGAAAAATTATTTCTCTGTGGGGCGTGAAGGCCATTGCGCCGTCCAGCCCCTATTCCTGGGCGTCCTCGCTCTACCTCGAGACCATGCTTAAGCACGGGATTCTGAACTGCGCCGAACCAGGCGGGGCAGGAGATAGCCAGGTCATGCGCTGCTATATCGACAAGGCCGATGTAGGAAGCCTCCTAGTGGAAATGGGCATGGCTACCGCCGCCGACCCCTATTACAAGGGTGAGGAAGCCGTCGCACAGGCCAAACAGCGGGGCGTGTGGAGGCTGGATCATGGCAAAAGTCTATAGGGACTTTCCGTGCAAAGTATTTCTTATCGTAGTCTGCTCGGCGTGTTGACGAGAGGGCGGTAGGATGGGTAAGCTTCTCGCGTGGCACTGATCCTCGGTTCTTGATGCGGCTTGGCGCCACTCACTGATCAGCCCAACTAAGCCAGACTCGACACTAGACAGGCCCCTTAACAGAGGGGCTTGTTTTTCTTTCAGGCAGCCGCCGCCGGTTTCTTCATGTGCGCAGGGTCTTTCACCCGGCCCATGATATCTACGGAGAGCTTGCGAGCATTTTTCAACTGGAGCTGATAGGCGGAAGCTTCCCAGGTCAGTGTGTTGGCGTCTTCTATCGCAATCGTATGCGGGCGCAGGAAGATGGTGCCGCCTGATTTCCGCCTGCCCGTTTTCTTGACCTTGCAGATAACATCGGTGCCCTCGCTTTCATACGCCACCATATCGTTTTTCTGGAGGCGCATGATAAGTCTGGCTGTCGGGTCCTCCTTGCGCCAGTTCGGGATAAAATCCTTCTGATGGGCATGATAGTTTGAGATGACCTCGCATTGCCATTCACCCGCTTTCTTGCCTTTGCCGGAGCAGAAGATTTCAGCGCTGTAATTGCCACGCAGTTCATAAAACTTGAAGGGTTGTGCGCCGTCCCTGCCTCTTTCATGCGGCTGGACGATGCCGACCATCGTGCCGGGTGTTTTCTTGACGTGCACCCTAATCCTGCGGATTCCGCTCTTCATGATTCCGCCTGGTGCTGCAGCTCTCTCCAGGGCCTGCTTCCATTCCTTTCCGCCGGTCTTCAGTCCTTCGACCGCAGCGAGAAGCTTCCTGCGGATTTCGGCATCGATAACAGTTTCAATGTCAGCCGTGCTCAGAAGGCTCTCAACAGAGACACGGGTTGCAAATGATGTTGTGTCTTCTCCGGGTATTCCTGCAAGGCCGTAGGCAGTCTGTCTGTGGAGCGCAGCCACCGTATAAGGCCGTTCGGCGCGGATCGCTTTATCGGCTCCGCCATGATCGGGCTTGTAGGAAACGACCATGCGCGTGAGATGTTCTTCAAGCTGCTCCCGGAAGCCAGCAAAGGGTTCCGGCAGCCCGGTCACCAGTTCGTGGCGCTTCCCGCGCAGAGTTTCGTTCTCTTCAAGTGTGCGGGCAGTTTCTGAAACCGTTTCGAGCATACGCCGGTCGGTGCAGCCTATTGTAACGGCATCAAGGGAATGATGGCGGTGATCGGCGCGGTTGTCCGGCCCGTCTTCCTCACCCAGAAAATCGTTGATTCGCCATTTTTCGCGGAGCAGGGGCGTCATCTGTCCCGCCACGGCCCAAACGCAGCTCTTACGCTTTTCACTGTCCAGCAGAAATGAGAGATACTGGCGCGTCCATTGCGCCATATGGTGCGTGTCATTGAGCATCCGGGCCATGACTCCGTCCTTGCCCTCCATCTTGGCCCATGCGTCCTTCCTGAAGCGCCATTGCATGTCAGCCGGGAGATTCTGGACGCGGGCCATGATCTGCGGCCAGTCCCCGGTGTGGCCGAAGGCCTCGAACGGCGATTTGTTGGCCTTCCGGTGGTTCCATTCGCGGCTGGACAGGACCCTGTTCGCCCGCCGGTCGTCATAGCTGCGGGAGAAGGGCAGGAGATGCACGTCTTCAAAATCCTTTTCGAATATATCGGACATGGCAACGGGTATGCCGGAGAAGGGGCAGCAGCGATGCTGCGGGGCTTGGGCGAGGTCTTCCCACAAACTGAACAGCATCCGGTTCCGGTAGTTCTTCCTGACGTTCAGTTTTTCCAGCTCTTTATTGATGCGGTCAATGTCTTTGCGGTTTTTGCCCTGCTTTCTGGCGATATCGCCCCACGGCTGTTTCAGGTCGCGGGCGATCCCGACCACGATTTCATCGGGGGTGCCGTAGACTTCAATCACCGCATTGACGAGTTTCCGCACCTGGTTGAGACCGATATGGAGGGACGGGTTATTGACCTTGCCGTAATATCTTTCCGGCAGGTCTTTGTCCTTGTCATCGTAGCTGCCGCCAATGACGCTGTCCGGAAGAACCTGTCCGTAATATGGCAGACGATCATGCCTGTCGCCTGCATGGATTTCAGAGGGCCGGTAGCCAGCCAGCCTCGCCGCTTCATGGAATTTATGCCCCTGCTCAAGCCAGGGCATTATCTTCAGGATGGCCTTCTTGCTGAAGTGGCCATAATGGTTACTGATGCCATCACGGTCGTCGTGTGTTGCCGTTATCGAGATGATTTCCTCTGCCTGTTCCGAAGACAGGTCCCACTCGGTCATCAGGGCCTCTCTGAGGCGCCCGGGATCTGGCTCCGTGAATAGCATAGTGAGGAGGTTTTCCTGCTGGTCGCTTGATAGCTCACGCCACCTAGGGCCAAAGCACTGTTCATCAGACAGAAAAAAACTCGTGATGTCACCGCGCAGTTCATTACGCTCGCCGGTTTCAAGATTGAAGCGGCAGCCGGGTTCGAGTCCCAGCAGCTTTCTGATCTGGCCAAAGGTCTTCTTTCTGGAAGACAGGAGGACCTCGACGATTTTCTTCCGGTCTTTCAGTTCGAGCGGAGGGCCGCCATCAGCCAGGCCCTCAATCTCCAGATCGTTCACTTCCTGCCAGATACGGAATCTCCGGGCGAGCGGCAGGGCGAGGCGAGCACGCGGTTCCGCGCTTTCAAGGCGGCACTTCCCCACGGGGCGCGGCTTCATAGGGCGCTCGTAGAAGATAATATCCCTGAGTCCCTCACAGACTTTTTCGGTCAGTTGGGGATGGTGGTTCTTCTGGACCGCCAGGATCGCATCGACTTCCTGTTCGTACATATTCCGGCCCGGATAGAAGCTATATTCGGCCTTGTTGTTGACCACCCGGATGCGGACGCGCACCGGATGCCTGTCGCGATGCCGGTTATAAAGGTATTCACCGAGGGTGCGGCTGCGTGTGGCCAGCAGCTTGCCGTGAAGGTCTTTGATGGCCCCCTTCATGTTGCTGGAGTCATCGTCCGCCTCATCGTCCCCTTTGCCGGGTATGCGTAAGCTCTTGAAGCCCCGGCGCTGGCTGATGTGGAACAGGGCGCGGCCCAGATGGTGCAGAGGAATCTTTTCGTCAAGGGCTTTCGCGCGCAGTTCATAAGGATCGGTATTCTGAAGCTCCTTGCGGGCCTGTTCATCGGCGGGCATCAGGCCCGATTCGATCATGAACTTCATCAGGCGCTTCCGGCGCAGCTTTGTTCGGTCGAGGTTGCGGCGCTTGAGCCGAGCGTAATACCGTGCGACGGCGAGCGACTCCCCGGACTGGCTGTCCCGCCCGTTGGGAAACACCCGCACCCCCATATCGAGGATGCGGACGGGCGTATGATCCAAAGTTTCCAGGGCGCACCATCCCAGGAACGTCGAACCCAAAGCGAGTGCCAACCGATATTGCATAGTCAAAAATGCCACCTGAGTAATGACTTGTTGACGAGCGTAGGAAGGTCCCTTAAGAATTGCAATAAGCTGATTAGTGAGTGGCGTCTTTCCGTTAACAAGACGAAACATTCACAAAATGAAACGGCGGACTCCGGTCCGCCGTTTTTTTCTTACGTCAGGCAAACGAGCAGGGGCGATTGAAAAAGTCGCGGATTCGCAAGATGGATTGTGGATGACGTGGCCGCAGATTCGCAAAAGCTGCGGGCGGAAAGGCCGGTCGCGGATTTGCAAGGTGTAGGGAGGAAAAGGTGAGGGGCGGCTGTGGGTTAGGCGGTTCGGGACACGGAGGGGTTAACGGCGCGTCTGTCCCGCTAAATCGGAATCCCTTCATGGCTTGACAGACATGCTCGACCCCGAAAAAGCTCCCTGGCCCCGCCCGCGCGGGAAGCTTTTTTCTTTGGGGATAGATTTCCGGTGGCCATCGAAGCTATCTGGACATAAGAACTTCAACGGTACAATCTGGCCATGTTCTTACTAAACCTGAAAAAAGCTCCTGGTCCCCACGAGGAGCTTTTTTCTTGGACCAGTACCCCCCCTATCACAACGACGCTGCTCTTTTAGAAGCAATGCCGGGATGGGCGCCTCTGTCCGGCCGCAGCGTTCAGCAGGCATTTAGTTAAAATGCCGTTAATAGTTTATGAGAAATTAATACAAGTGTCTTATCATTAAGATATAGACCCGCGTTTCTGAGTCCCGAGGTTGGCATGGATATCTGTTATATGTACGCGGTTTAGGGATTAAAGATTCTTTAACTAAATGAGCAGGTTCTACCTCGAAGTTAAGGCAAGTATGGAAAGCGCGCATTAACACATTGCTAAGCCTTTTCATGTAGTGTTGTGGGGTAGGCTGCGGAATAGCAGTCAAATGCATCGTGCAACCAAACTCAAGAAATGAGGCAAATATCATGAAACACTTGAAAGGACTTCAAAGAACGATAATGGCGTCCGCCGTAGCGGTGCTGGCTTTTGCAGCGGCGCCAGCGATGGCGGACGGGACTAGTAACGTAGCGGCTGGCACCTGCGTGGGCGCTGCGGGGGGGGGCCATGACTGCGTGGCGGCTCTTGGTCACATCAGCGCCAGCGTCGTCGGCACACTCAGCGTCAACGAAATGAGAGCCATCAGCTTCGGCAACTTCGCGGTTACGACTGCTGGCACCGGCGATGCCACCATTGTCATGAATAAATTCGGCGTTCGTACCGTGGCCGACGCCGGCACCGACAAGGTCACCCTGCTCTACGGCGCCAACAACGGCGGCTTTAACGGCGGTCCCGGCACGAGCATGGACAGCGGCGGGCAACAGCCGGGCCACTATACTGTCAGCGGCGCGACCGAAGGAACCACTCCCAATACACAGGTGTATGTTTCCTTCCAAGATGGCGCTGGTAATCCGGTTGACATTGCCGGGGACCACTATTACCCCGCCACCCCCACCTTCACCGCCAACCCGCCGACAAGCGGTGCCATTATACTGAGCAACACCGGCGCTGTAAACGTCTTTGCTGTCGACAGCTTCACCTTCAACGAAGATGGGCACGACGTCTACGGCCATTACATCGATAGCGACGGCACCGTCGGCGCACCGGGCATCGCCAACCCCAACAACCCGGCTGGCGGCCAGTTCGCGGCTCATACGGCCGGCGTTGCCGATGTTGTTGTCGGCGCCACACTGCATACTGTTAAGAGCGCCGCCTACGCCGCTGGCAAGTATACGGGCACGTTCAACATCATGGTCAGCTACTGATAGTAGTCAGGCAAAAACAAGTTTCAGAACCCCCGCCTTGCGCGGGGGTTTTTGATTCTCGGTGTGTCTGGGTGAGGCATGTTTTACATAAAATGACATTGGCTCAGCGTCAGGATTCACGAGCAGACGGGGGATATAGTACATTAACAGCCAAAGGCGCCTCGTTGCCTTCTCCCCCCGAAGCCGGTTCGCCGACGGCATCTGAAAACAATTCAAGCCGCGCGCACGTCACCACTACCGATCTACGGCGGTTCACACTATATTTATAGTCAGAAACTGGATTTATAGTCAGAAACTGGGGAGACAGACATGAAACTGTTGAAAGGATTTCAGAGAACTGTTCTGGCATCGGCCGTTGCGGTGCTGGCCTTCGGGGCGGCGGCGATGGCGGCGGGACCTTATAACACCGATACCGCTGCGGGCACCTGCACCGGCGTTGCCGGAACGACGGACTGCACCGCCGCCGTCGGCCACACCAGCGTCGGCGTTGCCGGCACGCTCAGCGTTAATGAAATACGGGGCATCAATTTCGGCAATGTGGCGGTGACGGGCAGCTCTCCTTACTCTGGCGATGGTCATGTCACTCTGACCCCTAGCGGAGCATTGAGCGGGTTTACTGCCGGTGCTCATGACGCGCTGCTGCTGCTGCATGGCACCGCCGCCGGCGGCGTGGCGGGCGCCGGCGGGCAGGCCCCAGGCCATTACCAGATAAAAGGCAGTTTCGAAGGCGGCCAGACCAGGGTTTACATCTCTTTCGCGGATGCATCCGGCGATCCCATGGATTGCAACGGGGACAGCTACTACACGAATACTTACGTATCGGTCATCGGTCCTGCCGCCGGCGATCACTTTCGCGTCAACCAGTTCGCGTTCACCGAAACCGGAAACGATGTCTACGGGCACTATGTCGCCAATGGCGGCGCCAACACTGCTTTCGATGTTCCCGTCGGCGCGACATTGCTGACGGACGCCACCAGCACCGCCTATCCCGTGGGGAAATACGTGGGTACGTTCAATATCATGGTCAGCTACTGATAGTAGTCAGGCAAGAACAAGTTTCAGAACCCCCGCCCGCGCGCGAAGGCGCGCATCTAGAAGATTAGTCCCGCTTAGCGGGACGGGGCGGGGGTTTTTGATTTCTGTCCGTCATTTTCCTGCGTGAGGGATCGTTACCGCAAGGCCGAGACGCCTTGCCGCAGCGAAGCCTCTGGCGCAGCCGGGCAGGCTCGGGGCGCGTAGCGCGTAGAGCCCGGCCGCCGGAACGGCAGGCACGCCTGAAGCAGCCCTGTGCATTTCCGATCTACAGAAGCGAAAGCTCCTCGCCGACAATGACTGGCTCTTCGGCATGGAGCAGTTCCTTTCGGGGCGTTGGGCAAAAACCCCCTACGTGTAGCCGTCAAACAGTCAGTGAATCGTGCGCCAGGGATCCGGCGAGAACAAGACGGTATGTCTGGCGGTCCGGAACACCTCGGTGACCTTAAGCAGAGTTACAATCCCCAAATCTTCGTGGTTATGGCGTAGAGAAGCTCAGATCGTTGCTCCAGGGTGTCCAGAGTAAATTGTGGCGCGGCGGCGAATTGCAGGCCTGAACATTCCATGAATGTGTTCATAGCCGAGTTCGATTTGTAGAAGTCCGGGACCAGCGTCTGCGCTAGGTAAGGGGCGCTACCAGTGTATGTCCCGAGTTTATTGGTATAGGACTCGTTTCCCGACGACTGATTGTCCTGGCCTTTGAGGAGGAGCAGACCACCGAATCGGTTTCGCTGGTTCTCAAACATAGCCTCATCGAGGGTGCCGTCCTTGCCCTTGAATAGTTTGCGGCTTTCCTCGTTACGGGCAAGAATATGCTCGATGTGATAGGAGTTGCCTTTACCTTGACCGCGCACATAGTTGTAAAGGGAGTCCTGAAGTCCACATTTCAAACCGCCCACAATGAAACCCTCAATCCGGGCAAGAAAGTATCGAAGGAAAGTTGTGTTGTAATCACCATACCCTACCTGCTTGAATTGCCCGTAGGACAGCAAGTTCGTGACGTTTGAGTTGCGGCGTCCGTTGATCTCCGCAACCACCTGGGAGTCGATGCGCGGCTCGATTTCCTCAGTTGGACACCCGCGAAGCAGTGGGTGCAGCGTGTACAGAAGTTCCTGGAACTGGTTGCTATCGTAGGCACGATTAAGCTGAAGCATCACGTACGCGCGATCGAACGCCCTGGCGACAGCGCGAATCCTCTCATCCTCGTACTTGTCGTCAGCGCCGCATGCGGCCATAGCCAGCATGATGTGGCCGTCCATCCGGTTGAGCTGCGAGATGTAGTAGCACTCCGGGATGGCCGAGTGTGGGTCCTCACCGAGCCGACGAAGCTTTAGAAAGAGCTTTGCGTAGTAGCGGAACGGTCCTTTGAGGAACAGCTTGACGCCCTGCGCGTCACCCTTCAGATGAAGAACCTTGTTGCAAGCTTCTTCCAGTATTGTTCGGTGATACTGTCCATCGAAGATCTGGCCCTCTTTGCGAGTTTTGGAGAACTGTGCCCGCAGGTACGTACGAAAGAAATCATCGACCTCGCCGTCGGCCCTGGCCTCAAGTTCGCACAGCGATGTGTCCCAGATATCCGCATACTGATCAACCTCCGCCTTGTCAATCTCGCCTAGCAGCTTGCCTTTCAGGATTTCGTATGACTGCAAACGAATTCCGCGATCGTTGATCACCTCGAATACCATCGGCACATCGGTCTGGGCCACCTCCAAGTTGATGATGACGACCATACACAGGAAATAATAAATGAAAGTGTCGAGCTTGTGTCGGGATTGAAGTCTGGCTAACAGCTCCTTCTGAATCAGTGCGTAATTGTCAATGATATGCCGGGCGGTGATTCCATCGTCGATCATATCTTCGGTAGGGGTGCCACCCGAAAACAGGGCTTGCATCAAGGCATCACGCTTGTCGTGCGCCATCCAGAACTGCGTCTTACCACCAATTCCTACTCCAGCAATCTTGGCCTTCAACCAGTCGCGCATGTTCGGCGAGTTCAAGCCGTCCGACCCGCACATGTGGTACAGCGCGATCAGCATCAAAGTCAGCGTAGTGAGCCGCTGTTGACCGTCAACCACAAAAATCCGGGCGTCAGTCTTGTTCGTTATGTACGTATTCAGGTAGTACCACGAGTAATTCGCCGTTACGTTATTCTCAGAGACATCCAGTTTGCAGTGCTGCGTGTAGGACTGCTCGAAGTGGTAGAAAATGTCGTCGATCAGTCTCCTGACCTCGTCATCCTTCCACTTATATTCCCGCTGGTAGAAATCGATGTGGTAGTTCGTCGTCGAAAACAGCTGGTTGATGTTCTGTCTTGCAGGATTCACTTCCATGGGGTGTCATACCTCCGCCTTGCGTCGAACAGTGTTGAACGGGTCTGAATGCGTCCGGCCTCCAGCCTCAGTCCACAAGACCTATGAGCATCGTATAAACCGGAATTCGCTTTTTGGCGTTCCTCCGCCTGAGAGTATACACCCACTCGCGAGTCATGCGGCGCGGTCGGACGCGGTGCGAAATGGGGGTATGCGCCCAGCCCAGAGGGGCAACATGCCGGATGAGGGCCGGGTCGGCGGCAGTGCCAATTTCGGTAAACACGGTTCCAGCCCCCCTCACCTGTGATATGAATAATGCATTTTACCGAAGATACATTATCACTCTGTGGGTTATGGGAATTATTTCGGCGCACCTTCCCGCAGAGCGTCGTTCATGCGACGCTGCCAGCCTTTTCCTGTCGCCTTGTAGCTATTCAGCACGTCCTGGTCGACTCTGATGGTCACTGGCTTCTTGACCGGAGTTTTTTGAGGACCGCGCTGCCCACGGCTTCGTTTGACAAGAGCGTTGTACAGAGCAGAGGGAAGAACGTCCTTTGCGGGACGCGCGCGGGCAAAGTCCTTGTCCGTCCATTCGGGATTGTCGGGATCGAGCGCGATGCCGCGATTGATCTTTTTCTCTTCCGCTTCGGTGGGCGGTATCCGGTTTCTAGCCATATCTCTTTACCTCCTTCTTGTTAGCCTTGCGCAGGCTGATAACGTGGATGCGTCCGGATTCGACCGTGAATACAAGACAGTGAACGCGGCCGGTGATCCGGCCATAGGCTACCAGCCTTTCCTCCGTGTATTGCTTGCGCCGGTCGGGAAAGACTTCGGCCCCTTCCCACTCGAAAAGCTCGACCAGCTTGAAATCGATCCCGTGCTTTTCGAGATTGATTTTGCGCTTGTATTCTGACCATCCATACATCTCATTTAATTGTACATACGATAAAATTCTAAGTCAATGAAAATAAGTTGGTTATGGAAGGGATTAATCGCCAGCAAGAAAAAGGGCGTTATGTGGCGTTGGTGTTCCGGTCTGGGAGAGTCTGAAAGTTGCGCTGCAACTCCTGAAGTTCGGCAATGTCGCGCTGGATGATCGTTTTGGCGCATGGGACGCAGTAACGGTCCCAGCTCCTACCGCTACGAACATTTAGGCGTGTGTCACCACTCTCGATGCGGTGTCTGGCGTTGGCCTGACAGTTGTGGCCCTTCTTCGCCTGGTCGATTTCGACACGGATCAAAATGGATTTAATTCGCGGCATTGAATACCTCCTGAACGGCCCGGTCCACGATGGCGGCAAAATTGCTGTCGATCTCGTCGAGCTGTAGACGGGTGAAGTCGCTGCGTTCTCCGACTTTACGTCCTACGGCTGCATTCGCCTGCCGGTCAATGGCAGACTTCATAACAATGAGATTGGTTCTGCCGAGTTTTTTGCGGTCAAGGGTTTGCCCTTCAGGGTTGATGCCTCGCTTCGCCAAAATACGAGCTGCTTCCGTTTTCACCCGCATGTCGAGCTTTGCGCGTTTGGCTTGGCGCAGGCGGACTTTCGTAACAGGAACCGGCTGCAATGCCTGATAAGCTTCTTTCACTTGGTCCGGGCTATATCCCTTCTGCTGAAGGGTTTTCAGAGCTGCAAGCGCGACGGGGTCATCTTTAATCAGCGGAATTTCTTGAAGCCGTACGTCGGTCTGGCTCCGAACGTCAAGAGGCTCAGGGGCTTGCGGTGATGGTGCAAGCGGGTCGATTTGGATCTCATCGCCGCTGGTGAAATCCAGACCCTCGATTGGCAGGAGCTGGTCAAAATAGTCGCGGTCCGCTTCGCTGAACTGCTGAAAATCCTGCCAACGGCGAGCGATGTTCGCACCCGCATGGAAGACCACCACGCCGTTATTTAAGGGATCGCCGGGGGCATTGAGTTTGATCACGCGCATGATCCGACCGACGAACTGCACGAAGGGCGAGAGATTGGCGAAGATGCTGAACACAGCCGCGACGGCGAGAAACGGGTGGTCGAAACCCTCTCCGAGCTTTCGGACCTGAACAATTACATCAAGCTGGTCATTTTCCAGCTTTTGCATGACGCGCTCATTAGCGGCACTGTCCTCGCGGGAGTGAACGTAATCAGCGCGGCGATTTCGCGCACGGTAAGCTGCAACGATCTCCCCGCAATGTCGAAAATTGAGAGCTGACGCAATGATCTTGAGGCGCTTGTCACCTGTGGTGGCGCGGAGTTTGTCCAACTCGCGAAGGGATGCATCAACAATGGTGTCCCGTGTCTCGTCCGAAGTGACAATGCTGCGGCGAAAATCCGTGTCCTGCTCCCCAAGCTGGCGCACTTCGTCGAGGCTGACTTCGATCTCCTGACCGTCCTCGCGCCTGACATAACGGAGTGTGCGCGGATTGAGCACGATGGCCTTGAGGCGTTTTACATAGCCTTCCTGAATGGCGCGGAAGACGGGATATGAATAGAGAATGCGGCCTGCCATAAGCTGGCCGTCCGCACGGGTGGGTGTCGCGCTGAAATTGACGATTTTTGCTTTTGGAAACTTGGCCCTCAGAGCATCCCAGCTCGCGGCAACATTGTGGTGACCTTCATCGAACTGGATTAGGTCAAAGAAATCATTTGGCAAGTCCTGAAGCCAACGGTTGCCGGTTCCCTGAAGCTGCTGGATGTTGGTGATTACAACATCGGCTTCCTCAAGGTCGGCCCTGTTCGTTGTCGTTCCGCGAATCTCGACGGGTTCAGGATAAGGCTGGCCGTCAAGGACGCGGCATTTGATATAGAACATGTCGGGTCGGGATGGATCAAAGTCTTTCTGAAGCTGCCCGGCTATGGGTACGCTTGGAGCGATAACAAGCGTCCGGGTAGCCTTGAATGCAAACGGGGTGAGGGTAATACAGCCCGACTTTCCGCAACCAACGGGCAACACGATCCCGATCTCTCGGTCTTGGCCTTCAGAATTGGCGGCGAAACTAACCAGCTCGGCGTACGCCTCTCGCTGCGGGATACGGAGGAGGGCATTCTGCGCAATATTCGGTTCGCGGGTCTGGAAAGGGTTGCTTCGCGTTGTCTTCTGACTCCGTTCAGCGGGTTTTTGGGTCGCGCCAGCGCTCACAGGGGTCACTCCTGTAATGGTTTAATATTATACTTCTCAATGGGTGGTAAAAGAACATTCCCATGCGCTGCGGTTATTCAGAGCCGGCTCTTTTCTTCACTGCGTCACAGAGTGCCTGCGCATCCGCGCGCCTTCGCCTGGTATCATCACCGGCCAGATTTTTCTCGAGATCGGTCATTTCTCCTAGAAATCTGAATCCGTCGACAACACGTTGAATCATCTCGTTAAGAACAGGTCTCTGGTCCTTGCGAAGAAGTGTGGCGAGTTCAGCAATGTCGTAATCGCCCGCACCCATGATCCGCCCCCGGAACCGATCGTAGTCGAGATTTGGACCATCGCTGCCCCACAATTTGAGTACCGCCAGAGAGCGAATGAGGTCGCGATCAAGAGCCCGGACCGCGATTTCAGAGAGATCATGAAGGTCTCTGACTTTGGAGCGCTGGGTGGCAGCCCGGATTTTCTCTGCCACCACTTCCTCGAAGGCCAGACAGGGAATCGCAACCGGGGCGAATTCTAGCAGCTTGAAATGGCCCAGAGCTAGCTGCGACATCGGACGGATCGGTAGAATGGGCCGCTCGCGCATGCTGACCTGCAATTTGATCTTTACGCCCTTCTCGTTATCCGCGTGCGCGCAGACGGGATTGGCCGCGCAGCCCTCCTCCGTCAGATACCAGTCCTTGTCCCGGTCAAACCGAAATGAAATGCCGTGATAGGGATGTTCGACGGCCTCCAGCATCATCAGCATCAGATCATCGACGCTGATATCGGTGCAGCAGGTGAAGTCGAGGTCGGTTGAGAGCCGACCGCGCGGACCAAAGATCATCTTCCGCAGCATGGTGCCGCCTTTGAAAGCGACATGCCCGGTGATGCCCTTCTCCGCAAAGAGCTGGAGCACGTAGGTAAGGATCACATCGATTTCGACATTGCCAATGTCTCTTGCACCGGAGCGACCCGCGACCTGACGAAGCTGGTTCGCTGTCAGCATGGATCACCGCTTGCGCCCCTGATCTGCGGCACCTCGGCGAGCAGATCATTCCGACGTGCGTACACAAACAGGCCCCATTCCGCGACGTAGCCAATATCGCCCTCCTTTCGTTCTCGCCGGCCGAAGATTGAGCGTCTTGTTTTGGGGATCGCGTTCCTGACCTGCATACACAATTCTCCCGGCAGCTTTCTTCCTGCAAGATCGGTTAGAAAACCTAGCCGCTGGAGCAATGCGGTTGATTTCATCGCCAGTGCTGCGGTAACCAGTTTGTCGTGGTCAATTTCTCCCATTGCGCTGTAAACGATGCGCGTGAGTTCGGCAGGCCCGCCCGCAAGGTCGGGGCGGTCGATACAATCGATCACGGTCTTCTCCGGGTCCGTGATCGCCACGCTGCGACCGTAGATGGTGTATTTCTTAAACCCGGAAAACTTTCGCGCAGCGATTTTGATAAACCGGACCTCCGTGCCCTCGATTGTTCGTGCCGGTATCTGTCGCTGCGTAGCCACGGTGACCGTCATGGGCTTCTGCGTGGTGAAACCATGAAAAGCGGCTGCAGACCACCATCCGATATAGGACGGCTCGGTGACGGCGGCGGCAAGGGCGATCGGGTTGTTTTCGCCGAGGTTCTCAGGCCCGTGCTCGGGCGGGAGCAGCATGTAGCGCCCACCAACCAGCCGGGTCAGCCAACCCTTCCTGATCAGGTTGCGAATTACTTTGCGGGCCGTCGGCTCGGAGCCAAGAAGGCCGATGATGTCTGCGGCGAGCACGACTTCGCGGCCCTGCTCCCGGAGGGAGAGGATCACTTTGGTTTCTTTGGGACCGAGCGTGCGTAGATTTGTTTCCATGTCTTTTTTGCCCTACAAGGGCCAAACAACTATACATATAAATCTACATCAGGCAGTCTGCCGGGTCAAGGTAAGATTTATCTGAATGCTAAAAAGGCCCTGATACGTATAATATGATATACAAATAACTCTATGCTATGCAGTCCGGGCAATAAGGGGTGGAGGGAGATCGAGTTCATCTGCGCGGTGTGCTGGGCTGCACTTCCGACCGGTGGGGAGCCGGTGACGGACTGTGATGGTCGGTTTCCTCATCTCACTGCCTGTCGGGTGGCCCGGCTGTAGCGTCTTTCGCACCACTTAGCTGATCAAGACGCGATGTTTGCTCGTGGACCTGGCGTAGCGTTTGGTAACCGCGTGCTGAGAGAGAAACCATCGAGATGATTACGAGATGTCTGAGACTATGATGCGATTTAATACATTGTTTTCGACTGTAGAAGGCATTTTATGGTTGTTTTCGACAAACGATTGTTGATTTTCGACGTCCGTCGATGATATAGTGTTTTCGACGCCATTCTGCTACGGATGCCGTTTTTCGACTAAGGAAGGGTGTATTTCGACGATGCGCATTAAAGTGGAAGGGCTGATGGTTTTCCAAAATGAAGCCATACCGGCGGAAACCAGGCTGGCAGGCTGGGCTGCGCTGGCGCAGACGCTCGGAACCAAGGGGCCGGTGCGCAAGCCGGCATGCGTGTCGTCAAAGCACGTCAGCGGAAGTATTCGCGAAGAGGGAAGCTGGCGCGTTTTTGACAAACGGTATTGGCCCGGAGACAGCTTCGCCGACCACCTGACGTTTGCGCTTCGGCATGAGACCCTCGACCTGCTTCTGTTGAAGCGGATTTTCGAGGGGGTGGAGAAGAAGGCCGTGGAGGAGTTCGTCCGCGCGACGCCGACGGGAATACCTTCACGGCGGGCGTGGTTTTTGTATGAATTGCTGACCGGGCGCACCCTCGATGTGCCCGATGATCCGGGGGGACCGGCTATTGATGTGCTTGACGCGAAAAACTACTTCACGGCCAAGCCGCGTCTTTCGCGGCGGCATCGCGTGCGCGACAACCTGCTCGGGACCGGAAGATTCTGTCCGGTCATACGCCGGACCAATCTGCTGACGGATTTTGGCGGACGTGGACTTGAGCGGAAGGCGGCGGAAACAGTGGGGCGCACGGGCGCCCATTTCGTCGCCCGCGCGGCAAGTTTTCTGCTTCTCGCCGACAGCCGGGCGAGTTTTGAAATCGAAGGCGAGCGCCCTCCCCGCACCCGTCTGGAGCGGTGGGGCCGCGCCGTCCTGCAGGCTGGAAAGAACAAGCTGACCCTTGATGAGATCGTTCGGCTTCAAGGCGTGCTGATAGAGGACCCGCGCTTTGTGCATGTCGGCCTGCGGCCCGAAGGGGTATTTCTGGGCGAGCGCGACCACAACGGCGACCCGCTACCAGAGTTCATTGGCGCACGGCCATCTGCCCTGCAGGACTTGATGGCCGGGATGCTCGAAGCGAACGAACGCATGAGTACGGACGGGATCGACGCTGTCGTGCAGGCAGCGGCGACGGCCTTTGGATTTGTTTATATCCACCCCTTTGAAGACGGGAACGGACGGATACATCGCTGCCTGATTCATCATGTTCTTGCCGAGCGGAAATTCACGCCGCCCGGCATGATGTTTCCGGTGTCGTCCGTCATGTATAACCGGATCGACGATTACCGGAGGACGCTTCAGGCTCATTCAGGCCCGTTGATGAATTTCATCGAATGGACTCCGACGCCGGATCGGAATGTCGAGGTGTTGAACGATACGGCCGATCTCTACCGGTACTTCGACGCCACCGAGGCGGCGGAGTTTCTCTACGAATGCGTCTGGCGGACGGTCGAGAAGGACCTGCCGCGCGAGATCGAGTATCTGCGCCGTCACGATGAAGCGTTGCGGCGGATCATGGATACGGTCGAAATGCCCGACAGGCTGGCCGAAAATTTCCTGATGTTCGCCCGCCAGAACAAGGGGAAATTGCCCAAAAGACGGCGAACAAATGAATTCATCAAACTGACCGACAAGGAAGTCGGGATGCTCGAAGCTGTTGTCCACGAGGCATTCGAGGGTTTCGATGAAGGTGAGGAGGCTACCGTGCATGGTCTACAGTTTTCTCCGACAGACGAGAACTATGTATTCGACCGCGAAGTGGTGGTGTTTTGGGGACAGGACGGCGACAAGCCTGTCCGCTTTGAAATAAGCCGGGAGGCATTGGACGATCACTTCCACGGAGATAACAAAGACAAGCTGGAAGTATTCAGAGCCAACCGTCACGCCATCGAAGAGATCGCCCGCCGCAAATACCTTGCGGGTCAAACGGAGCCGGACGGGTCTGTGCTCATCCGGACGTTGGAATTGTAGGAATTCAAACGAACGAGCAGGGGCGTCAAAGCTTATTGGATGAACGCAAGGCGCAATCCTTGATGTCTGAGCGTTGGTCCGGGCATGGTGCAATTAATCCGAGCGCGACCGCCGGAAGATGCTCGATATCGTCGATCTTTTCAGAGAACACGATATCCCTAAAAAATCCTTTGACACTAATCTTGCAACGCAAGCCGGAGTTAGGCATATAATCATGCCCATAGCTATGACGACGTTTCAAGAGATTAAGGTTTCTCTTCGTCAGCTCTATCTTGAAGACGAGCGGCCTTGGCTGGTCGGCTTTAGCGGCGGCAAGGACAGCACCATGCTGGCGTCGCTGATTTTCGATGTCGTCCTATCCATCCCGGCCGAACAGCGAAAAAAGCCCATCTCGGTCCTTTGCACGGACACGCGCGTGGAGATTCCCGCCATTGCCGAAATGATCGACGGCACACTGGACCGTATGCGGAAGTGCTCCCAGCAGCACAACCTGAATATTGACGCCAACCTGCTGAAGCCACTCATCGAAGAATCCTTTTGGGTCAACATGATCGGCAGGGGCTACCCGCCGCCCAACCGCACATTCCGCTGGTGTACGCAGCGGATGAAAATTGATCCGGTAAATGACTTTGTGCAGCAGCGTGTCGGCCATTGGGGAGAGGCCATCCTGCACCTCGGCGCGCGCCGCGCCGAAAGCTCCACCCGCGCCCAAACCATGGCGGCGCGCCCAACGCGCAACGGATTGCAGCGGCATCCTGACCTGCCCCGCGTCTGGGTATCGAATCCCATTGAATTCCTCTCCACCGAAGAGGTTTGGGCCTACCTGCTCCAGAATCCCAACCCCTGGGGAGGAGACAATCGCCCCCTCTACAAGCTTTACGCCAGCGCCAGCAACGGTGAGTGCCCAATCCAAATCGACACCAGCACTCCCAGTTGCGGCAACAGCCGCTTCGGCTGCTGGACGTGTACTGTGGTTGATCGCGACAAGGCCAGCGAAGGACTGCTGGCCGGCGGCGACGAACGCATGGAAAAACTGATCGAATTCCGCGAAACGCTTCTGTTTTACCGCGATCCCGCCAACGGCAAACGCGACACGCGCCGCATGAACGGCAATCAGGGCCCCGGGCCACTCTTGATCTCCGCCCGTCGCGAACTCCTATCCAAGTTGCTTGCCTTACAGGAAGAGGTTCAATTACAGCTCATCAGTCCCGAAGAGCTCCTATTAATCCAGCAAATGTGGAAGGCCGCCCGCGACCCCGACGACGGGCGTGGCGTGGCGCGCATCGTCAACCGGCAGAAAGGTGTCATCATGAACGCCGACTTGAGCGAACTTAGCCGGTTACGCGAAATAGAAGACAAAGTCGCGGCCGAGAAGGGCATTAGCGCTGAAACCCTCCGGCGCATGGTCGCCAAAGTGGAAGAATACAGCGAAAGCCACCGCGCCCGCGGCCTCCCCGATGACTTGCTGAATATTCTTAAGGATGATTTGAATCGCGAAAAATCTATGATCGTGGACAACTAAATGATGACTGGCCCTCTCACCTCAGCGTCCCCAGAGTGGACGCGGTGGCTTGAGCGGATAACATCACTTCGGCCCGACAAAGCCCATCCAGCGCTCGGGGATGCCCCGCAAAAACCAATCCTCCTTCTTGTGCTCTGCGACTTAGTGGAAGAAGGTAAGCTCGATGGCGGGCTTCTAAAACGCGATGGCGATCTTGCTTTTCGATACAGTTCCTACTGGCGAGTCGTTGCGCCGCGACGCCAGACAAAAGCTGATCTGACTTTTCCGTTTTACCACCTTAAATCAGAGGGCTTCTGGCAGCCGCTCGATGCAGGGGGACACCCTGCCACAGATCGGCATATCTCAGAAATCGCACAGTTGGATGTTTCATTTCTTGTTTGCCTCGCTCAAGCGGAGTTTCGTTTGCTGGCTCGGCGCACGCTGATAGCAAAATACTTTCAACCGGAGGAAAGGGCGGAGCTTTACAGCCTTGTCGAACTTCCGGTTCCTCCAGAAGACGTAGTTGGCGCAGATGCCAGCCGGTTTATGCCGGACAGGGAGTCCGAGAGCCAGCGAGACGCCAAGTTCGCGGTGCGCGTGCTGCCCGCCTACGACTACACCTGTGCCTTAACACGTTACCGGATGATCGCGTTGAACGGTAAGACTGTGCTCGACGCCGCCCACATCCATCAATTCAAGCAAGGCGGCAGCAACCACCCCACGAATGGCATCGCGCTATCAAAAACCGCCCACTGGCTGTTCGACCAGGGTTTTTGGTCAATCAGCAACGATTACAATATTCTAGTAGCAGAGGACCGCTTTGATGAACGTGGTGATGCCGCGCATCTTCTGAAGCCCCGCGCGGGCAGCTCCATACTTCGCCCCCAAAACCAGCACTACTTGCCCGACTGCGAGTCTCTCAGGTGGCACCGCCAACGCCACGGTTTTGAACACCAGTAGTCTTTTCTTCCCGAATCGCCCCCCCTCAGCTCGTAGATGACTTCAGCACGCTCGGTGCCGTTGACCCGGACGACCTCCAGCGAGCACAGGAGCGGCGGAACGAACTGACCAAGGCTAAATCAGAGCTTGAGACAAAGCTTGGCGGCGCCTGGGAGCTGGCAATTCCAGTCTATTTGCTGGGAAACTATCGCACCGACCTCCACGACTATCTTTGCTCAGAGGAACGGCGGCGGGACTGGGAAAGTGCAAGGTCTGCCGTTGAGCCCAAAATTCCCCAAATCAAGAATGATGTCTTCGGGGCTGTGCCGGCGGAGTTTACGTTGCAGCCCGACATTGAATCGTTCTATCTGAAGCGGCTCGAAGATGCCTTACACCGGCTATTTCATCCGCCCCCAGAAGGGATGTCTGAGAGAGTGTTTGTCGCTGAACGTAGCGACACGAGCGCACAGATTCGTGCGCGGCTTGCGACCGCAGGTTCACTCGGCGAACTCGCCGAGATGTGCGCACGTATCGAGTACATGGACGCGGAGCTTCGTTAGCTCGACCAGAAAATCAAACAGATGCAACAGGACACCGCTGCCTTTAAGCGTGGTGCGGAACTATACGATAAACGCGGAGAACTTAGGAGCACGCAAAACCAAATCGTGAAGCGTCTCAGTGAGATTGCTGCGGAGGTATCGCGGCTTGAGGTTGAATTGGCCGAGCTCAAACGCCAGGAAACGAATCAGCGCGAGGTCGTCGAGCGCGCCGAGAAAGGCGAGAGTCTCGCCTCGCTTGCCAGCCGGTACCGCGAGGCTGCGGGGGAAATTAGGACTCAAGCTGCCATCCGGCTAAGGAAGAGAATCTCCGAACAGGTCGGGGAACTCTGGTCAGAAATTACGGAACGCACGCGCGAGTTTGAGGGTATGGAGTTCGATAGCCATTGGCAATGTTTCCTAATTCGGAGGGACGGCAGACGGGTTACGTGGGAGGAGACGAACACCTCGGCGGGCCAACGCCAGGTTCGCATGCTTGCGTTTTACGAGGCGCTGCGGCGCTTGGCGAAACTGGTTCCGCCCCTTGTGGTGGACACTCCACTGGCGCGGCTCGATAAAGAGGTCCGCTCCAACGTGCTCGACCAGCTTTACCTGAGCGGCCACCAGTCCGTTATTCTTTCCACGAATGCCGAAGTCGATCCTGAAGGACCGTTATTCGAAAGGATCCGGGACCGCCTGGCGCGAGTCTACACTTTGCACCCGCATGGTGAGGGCGAGAGCATCGATTACCAGGTGCGCATCACGAGTGACTACTTCGGACAAGTTGTGTAAGCGAAAGGGAAGATTATGGACGGATATGAAAAAGACATCATCGAAGTTACCGGTTGCAGCCAGGAGGACGCGGTGATGATCGAGCACATTATGCGCGAGGAAATTTTTCACAGTACCCTGGATTGGCAGACGGCAGCAGAGTTCAACCGGGCAGCACGAAAGGCGGCCAAGATGCTGGTAGCCGACCGCGGCGTTTATGAGGAATATTTCCGTTTGACGCGTGAGGCATACCAGCGTATGCGCGCAGAGAACGAAGCCGAAACGAGGGGCAAACTTCGGTGAAATTTGACACGAGTGAAGAAGCACACAATTTCATAGAAAACGTTTTCCCCCGAGTCGGTGCACGCAATCAAGCTGTCCTGGGGCGCGCTGCGCTTTTCCTTGCCTTAGGTGAGGGCGTACCTCCAGAGTTTAAGCCCAAGGATTCAAAGGGGGTCACGCTCAACGACGAGCAAGTGGTCGGCGACGAGCTTAAGGATGTTGTCCGGGCAGCCCTAAATCACCGCAGTGGGATCGCACTCGATGAGGTGGGTTATCGCCAGGAATTCCGGAGGCATTTTGAATTCGGTTGCCAAAGGTTGAAGCAGATGTGGGAGTACTCCGGCAACGACCAAGCGAAATTCGTGGCCGAGCTGCTCAAGGTCGGAACGGGTACCTACGTCGGCGAGCGAGCGGCGCAGGCAATTGTTTCCCTGCCGGTGGTGGAGGCTGAAGTAAAGCTGAAAGTCCTCATCGATGCGCCGGAATGGTCCGTCAATGGTCCGGGAACTAACAATGGATTGCTGGTGGTCTCCGGTCAGCCGGGAACGGGCAAGAGCCAGCTTGCACTCGATCTCCTAGCGCAACTGGCCACCCAGGGCGTCCGCTTCGTCTTCTTCGACATGAAAGGGGAACTCGAGGACGATCCGAACAATCCTCAACAGCGCCAGAACCGCACGCGTTTCCTCGAACAGACCGGCGCCCGGCACGTCCGACTGATCCAGCAAGCTTTGCCCATTAACCCGCTATACCGGCACTCGAATCCAGCTCAGAACGCACAGGTAGCTTACGCCATTGCGAGCCTCATTCGCTATTTTGCTCCCCAATTAGGCGCAAAGCAGGAGCGCAACATCGCTGATGCTTATGAGCACCTCGCCTCGCCGGACTTTCAGTCATTGGAACAGGAGTTAGCGAACAGCGGAGCGGATGGAGTTGATCTCGCAATCGTCCAGAAGATCGAAAGATTACATCTATTTGCCGATGCAGATGAGGCGATTAGTGCGGAGGGGTGGCTGAACGGCTCGCTGGTGATCGACTTTAAAGAGTTTGGTAACGATACCGACACGAAGGCTCTGGCGGTCGCCTTGATTCTCAATTTGTTAATCAATAAGCTGAACCAGAATTTGGGCGTGGTGAACGGGGTTCAGCCCATTAAGATGGTGTTGTTTGTAGACGAGGCACACCTTCTGCTGCCGAAGGAAAGCAAGGCCGGATTACTGAGCGCTCTCGCCCGGCAGGGCCGGTCCTGGGGATTCCCCGTCTGGCTGGCGTCGCAAGATGCTGACAAGTTTCTGACGACCGGCGCGAACGAAACCAACTTTGCCGAACTCGCCGAGTGCGGCGCCCACTTCTCCCCGCAGACGCTGAACGACTCCGACCAAAAGATGATTCTCGGGGGCGTCATTCAC
>Ga0181521_10000428_pt1 | contig 51052 bp, 44 predicted proteins | sample PEATcosm2014_Bin_32_FD_119764 | JGI IMG/M metagenome (GOLD analysis project Ga0181521, IMG submission 119764) | Peatland microbial communities from MTU Mesocosm Facility, Houghton, MI, USA - PEATcosm2014_Bin02_60_metaG | ecosystem: Environmental > Terrestrial > Soil > Wetlands > Peat | place... | reverse complement strand
TACCTCCAGCGATTCGCCCCCGCTCCCCGTTAGGTCATACCCGACACTCCCCGTAAATCGTTCCACAGGAATGGTTTGCCCGGAAACTTGCTGATATCTTGTAAACTCCCGCTAGGTGGGACAAGCTTGTCACGGACCGTGCTGCGCCCGGTCGGCAAGCTGAAACATGCGCCTATCTCACCGTCAGGGTGGCTGCGCTGCTGGACCCTCCGCCGGGGTTTGTCACCACCACGCTCCACGCACGCGGCGTATTCCCCACGTTGACGATGGCCTGAATCTGCGTCGCCGTCACCGAACTCACGATGGCGTTCTCGTACGCTCCGGGATAGCTGAGCTGCACCTGCGCGCCGGTCTGGAAACCGGCGCCGGTGATGGTCAACGTCTGGTTGGCCGTCGAATGGGTCATCGGGTTGGGGCTGAGCGCGGTAATGGTGGGCGCCGCCGGCGCCGTCACCACCAGGCTGGCGCCGGCTGAAACCGCGCCGCCCGGATTGGTCACCTTCACCGTCCAGGTGCGCGCCGTGGTCCCCACGTTGATGAGCGCCTGAATCTGCGTGGAGCTCACCGAAAGCACCTCGGCGTTTGCCGTCGCGCCCGTATAGCTCAACTGCACCGTGGCGCCGCTCTGGAAACCGGTGCCTTTAATCGTCAGCGTCTGGAGAGAATTGCTCCCGGTTACCGGATTGGGGCTGAGCGAACTGATGACGGGCGTCACCACCGGCGCGTTCACCTGGAGGGCGACCACATTGGACGTTTGCCCGTTGGAGTTGGCGACCTGCACGTTGTAGCTGCCCGCGGCGGCTTCCGTCACCGGGAGCTGAATCTGCGTCGCGGTCAGGGTGAGCTGCGCGCCGCTGTACGTGGCGCTGCCCACTGTCACTTTCGCGCCGCTGGCGAATCCCGCGCCGGAGATGGTCAAGACTTGCGCCGCACTCGAAGCCGTCATCGGGTTGGGGCTGAGCGAATTGATGGTGAGCACGGGAGTCCCGGTCGCGCCCCAATTCAGCGCCAGCTCGTAAGCATCCACCGAGCCCCAGCCGGTCGCCAGATCGAAACCCTTGCCCGCGCTGTAGCCGTCCATGACGCCGATGGCGCCGGCGGTGGTCGCCGAGCAATTGCGCGATCCGCCCTCGCACGGTACCGCATTGGTTCCCGTGGTGGTGTCGTGATACACCGAGGGCGTGCTCGCCGCCAACGGATAAAAGCGCTGGTTGGGGTTTCCGTTGCGGCCGCCGCTGTGCTGATCCACCATCGCCATGATTCCGGCGAAGGAAGGCGCCGTCGCCGATGTCCCTCCCACCAGGTAGAGCTTGCCTTCCTGGTAAATCAGATATCCGTCATGCCCCGCCGCGGTCAACGAAACATCCGGCAGGTAGCGATGGTGCTGCGTGGCCGCGCCCGGGTCGGCGGCCGGCACGCCCGATCCGGTTTGCCATGCCGGCGTAGCCCACAGCGTGCTCACGCCCCCTGCGCCCGCCCACAGGCCGTTGCCGGAAGCGCCCGCCGTGGTGTAGCTGCTTTCGTTCCACGCCACTTCGGGAATGTAGCCGATGGCGGAAGCCTCTTGCGCGCTGTTGGTGCTGTTCCAGTAGGTCGAAGGCGAAGCGGTATCGTTGAATTCCGTGCCGCCCACCGCCACGTTGTACGGCGTGGAAGCCAGCCCGTTCACCGCGAAACCCTGGCTCGCCGGCGTGGTGGTGTTGACTCCTTTGGCGTTGGTGGTTTGCGGAGCGTCGCAGCCCGCCGAGCCGCTATCGCCCGCCGCCACAAACACCGAGATCCCCTCGGCCGCGGCCTGCGACCAAAGGTTGTTGAAAAACGGGTTCTCGGTCCCCATGGAGGCTTCGCAAGCCCCGAAGCTCAAGCTCATCGCCGAGGCCAGGTTGTTGTTCACGATGTACGCCGAAGACAGCGTCACGCCATCGCTCGCGTTGGTGTCCGCCGAGACCACGAACTTGATGGCCGCGCCTTTGGCTACCGCGCCGCTCCATTCCACGTCCAGATCCGCCTCGGCCTCTTCCGACGAGCTGATGATTCCGGGGTTCGCCCCGTTCACCATGATCTGCGTATTATTGCCGGAGAGGCCGAAGGTGGAGCGAAACGTGGTGATATCGGTGGGATTGAGATTGGTGTGGCCGGCGACGGCGATGCTTTGTCCGGCGCCGTCGAAGCCGCCACTCCACAGCGGCAGCACGTTATAAATGGTTGCGAAATCGTAAGGCGCCAGCGCGTGCGCGCCACCGGTGAGATCCGTCAGCGGCATTTGCCGCACGGTGTGGTGCAGCGGCTTGGGGCGGAAATCGTTCAGCTTGACCACCCCCTCGACCACGCCCGCGAGCGCCGCGGGAATCGAAATATCGCTGTTGTTGGCAATGTGGCTTTCGCCGTTTACCGTGTAGCGGTGCATTTCCGTGTGGAAAGCCTGCTCCACGTTGCGCGCCGTTCCGCTGAATTCCATCGAGCGTTTTCCGGTCGCCGCTTCGGTCACGCGGAAGCCCTGGCTCTCGAGCCATGCGGTAATGGTATCGAGGTCCTGTTGCGCCACGCCGAACTGTTCGCCGAACTGCCGCGGCGTGAGCCACTGGTGGTAGCGCGCCGAAGACGGGTCCTGCTGGTCGGCCAGCAGTTGCTCCAGAGCGGCCTGCTGATCGGGGCTGGATTTCAGTTGCAGCAGGATCCGATCCATGGGCAGGTCCGCCGCCGCGCGGCCGGCATCGTTGGCCGCGGTGGCCCAGGGGTGCGTGGTTCCGGCAATTCGCACCACTGCGCTGTTGTCGATTTGGCCGGTAATGCGCGGAGGCGCCTGCGCATACAGGGCTCCGCCCACGGCGGATAGGCCAATAAAAGCGGCGATCAGCCGCCGGGAATAAAAGGTAGTTTCGTACATGAATTCCTCCGAGTGTGCGGGGCCGCACCTATTATCACTTGATATACGGTTTATCACACTTTTGCGGAGCTTTTCAGTTAAGTTTCGTTAGTACCGTACCGGTTTGGTACCACTGAAAACACGTTGTGGCGAGGTCGCAGCCGCCGGCGACAAATCATTTCCGGCCCGTGACGCTGAGCTGGGGATGCGTCGTCACTGTGGACGGCCGGCTTGGGGGTTTCCGGAATCATATCGCTTGCGCGCCCTGTTGGATATGCGGGAGTGGGCCGAAGAACCGAACGGCTAACAATCTGAAAACAAGCCCAATTCTCCTCTTGACGTCAATCACATATTGCAATATAGTAATCACAGATTGCAATTATGAAGCTCGGCGAAAAACTTCGGTACCTGCGGGAAGTGGAAGGCGCGCTGCGCGGCCTCGACCGCGATCTCTCCCAACTCGAGCTGGCGCGGCTCATCCAAAAGGAGCAGGGCAAAAGCATCAGCCAGAGCTATCTTTCGCAGATCGAAAGCGGCGCGCGCCCGCATTTGACCAATTCCACGCGCATGTTGCTGGCGCGTTTTTTCAAAGTGCATCCGGGCTACCTGGTGGACGATCCCGAAGGTTTTCAGAACGAGCTCATCTCGGATGTGGGCGCCCTGGAAGACAAGCTCGATCTGTGGCTCATCAGCGGCGCCGAGCGTTTCCGCCGCGACGTGGATCTGCATTGCGCCCTGCTGGCCATCGCGCGCCATGCCGATTCGCGCACCTGCATCGTTTTGCTGGGGACCATTCTGGAGAATCCGGGGCTGGCCGAGCGGCTGATGGAAGTGCTGAAATCGCCGCCCGCCGCCAAACCGAGGAGGCGTTCGTGACCTGGTCCGATTTCTATTTCGTGTGCTTCGTGGTGGGCTTTAGCCTGAGCGCGCTGGCGCTCCTCGCCGGCAGCGCGCATCTGCATCTGCCGCACCTGCATTTTCATCATGGCTTGAACGTTGCCGCGCGCGGCTCGGGCGGCGCGGGACGCGCGGACCTGTCCTGGTTCAACTTCGGCACCATCGCCGCCTTCCTCGCCTGGTTCGGCGGCACCGGATACCTGCTGGAGCGCTACTACAACGTCTGGTTCGTGGTGGCCTTCGGGGTCGCGGTGTTGAGCGGCATCGGCGCTGCGTCCATCGTTTTTTTCTTCCTCGCCAAAGTGCTGCTGGCGCGGGAAGCGGCGCTCGACCCGGCGGACTACGACATGGTGGGGGTGCTCGGACGCCTGAGCATTCCCATCCGCCAGGGCGGCACCGGCGAGCTGATCTACTCGCAGGAAGGAACGCGCCACGTCACGGGCGCGCGCAGCGAAGACGGCGCGGCCATTGCCAAAGGCGTCGAAGTCATGGTCACGCGCTATGAAAAAGGAATCGCGTACGTCAGAAAGTGGGAAGATCCCACGGAAAGTCTGTAGGCGGGTCATCCCGCCCAGGAGAAGCCAACGTTTATGGAACATCCGACAATCGTGATCGCGTTATTGATGGTTCTGGCCCTCATGTTTCTGATGGCCATGTTCGCCAAACTGTTTCGCAAAGCCGGTCCTCACGAAGCCATCATCGTTTACGGCTTTCGTGGAACGCGCGTGGTGAAAGGCCGTGGCACGGTCATTTTCCCCATGGTGGAAAGCTGCCGCGGGCTGTCGCTGGAGCTGATGTCGTTCGACGTCGCGCCCAAGCAGGATCTCTACACGCGCCAGGGAGTAGCCGTCACCGTGGAAGCCGTCGCGCAGATCAAGGTGAAGAGCGATCCCGAATCCATCCTCACGGCCGCCGAGCAGTTTCTCACCAAGCCGCCCGACGAGCGCGAAGGCCTGATCCGCCTGGTGATGGAAGGCCATTTGCGCGGCATTATCGGCCAGCTTACCGTCGAAGAGATCGTTAAGCAGCCCGAAATGGTGGGCGAACGCATGCGCTCCACCTGCGCCGACGACATGAACAAGATGGGCCTCGAAGTGATTTCCTTCACCATCAAGGAAGTCCGCGACAAGAACGAATACATCAGCAACATGGGGCGTCCGGACGTGGCGCGCATCAAGCGCGATGCCGACGTGGCCGCCGCCGAAGCCGAGCGCGATACCGCCATCAAGCGCGCGCAGGCATCCCGCGAGGCCGCCATCGCCGAGGCGCAGGCCGACCAGGAGCGCGTGCTGGCGCAGACGCTCTCGCAAGCCAAGCAGGCCGAGGCGCAGCGCGATCTGGAAGTCAAGAAAGCCGAATATCAGGAAAACGTCAAGCGGCAGCAGGCGCAAGCCGATAAGGCCTACGAGATTCAGGCCAACGTGATGCAGCAGCAGGTGCGCGCCGAAGAAGTGACCATCCACCAGGTGGAAAAAGAGCACGAAGTGAAGGTGCAGCAAGCCGAAATCGCGCGCCGCGAAAACGAGCTCATCGCCACCGTGCTGAAGTCCGCCGAATACGAGCGCAAGCGCATCGAAACGCTGGCCGAAGCCGAACGCCAGCGCACCATCACGGAAGCCGAAGGCAAGGCCGCCGCCATCCGCGCGCAGGGCGAAGCCGAAGCCGAGATCATCTTCAAGAAGGGCGACGCCGAAGCGCGCGCCATGAACGTGAAAGCCGAGGCTTACCAACAATTCAACCAGGCCGCCATCGTCGATAAGTTCATCACCGCCATGCCGGAGGTGGTGAGGGCGCTGGCCGCGCCTCTGGCCAACGTGGACAAAATCACCGTGATCTCGACCGGGGGAGATGCGGCGGGCTTGAACAAAATCACGGGCGATATCACCAAGATGGCGGCGCAGATTCCCGCCCTCTTCGAAACCCTCAGCGGCATGCCGCTCAGCGAGCTATTCGCCAAGGTGCGTTTGATCGGCGATAAGACGCCGAAACCGGAAGCCGGCAAGCCTGCTTCGGCCGAATAAGCAACCAGAAGGAGAAGTTATGGCACTGTTAGAACGCGTCTCAACTTTGGTCCGGGCAAATCTCAACGACCTCATCGACAAGGCCGAAGACCCGGAAAAAATGATCAAGCAAGTCATCCTGGATATGGAAAACCAACTCCTCCAGGTCAAAACGCAGGTGGCTATTTCCATCGCCGACCAGCACGTTCTCGAGAAGAAGCTGCAGGAAAACCAGGAGAGCGAGCGCCAGTGGATGCGCCGCGCCGAAATGGCCGTCGATAAAAAAGACGACGCTCTGGCGCGCGCCGCGGTGGAGCGCTCCATGACCTACAAAAGCACCACCGAAAGCTTCCGCCAGCAGGTGGAAGATCAAAAAACGCAGGTCGAGAACCTCAAGAGCGCCCTGCTCAAATTGCAGCAGAAGCTGGTGGAGGCGCAGTCCAAGAGCGATATGCTGATCGCCCAGCACCGCCGCGCCCGCGCCATGAGCAAAGCCAATAACGCCGGCCTGGCCATGGGGGACGACTCCAATTCCGCGGCTTTCGAGCGCATGAAGAGCAAAGTGCGCCATTCCGAAGCCACCGCCCAGGCCACCAGCGACCTGGCCGCCGATAACGTCGAGGACCGCTTCGCCGCCCTCGAAAAACAGGACGAAGTCGAGCGCCTTCTCCAGGAGCTGAAGGCCAAACGGCAGGCGTAGGGTAAGCTGCAGCTTGCCAAGCCGCCTGGCAAGGCGGCCGATGCGCCTTTCTAACCTTATGACCTACGACTGCAAATTCGACTGGCTCCTCGCCGCTGCCGCGGCCCTCGTGACGGCCACTCTGCTGCTCGGCGGAAACTATTGGATCGCCGCGCCCGTGCTGCTGATTCTGGTGCTCGGCGCCTATCCGCAGTCCTACCAGATTTCCGCCGAGGGCCTGGTGGTGCGCGGCTTCCTCTCGCGCCTGGTGATTCCCTACCGCGTCATCACCTTCGTCGGCCCTTCGCAGAGCCGCGTCAAGATCCGCTACGGCCTGTCCTCGGAAGTCCTCATCGCGCCCGCCAGCCGGGAGCGTTTTCTCGAGGACCTCGCGTCCCGTACGCCACACCTCACCCGCCGCGGTCCGTCCCTTGTGCTTTCTTTCGCCTGACCGCTACAATCGCCAAGAGAGGGGATCGAAAGAGCATGGAAACCAGCCAGGGATTCGCGCGCGCCGTGCAGCCCATCCGCGCCGAAACCATCCACACCGATGCCGGGGGACTCGACGCCGCCGCCGTGAAAATTCCCGTCTCCGGCGGCGAAATGCCGGCGTACTGCGCCATGCCGCACCAGGTCCGCCATCTTCCCGTGATCCTGGTGGTGCACGAAATCTTCGGTGTGCACGAGCACATCCGGGACGTTTGCCGCCGGCTCGCCAAACTCGGCTACATGGCCATCGCGCCCGAGTTGTTTCATCGCCACGGCGACGTTTCGCAAATGCAGGATGTCCAGGAGATCCTGGCCAAAGTGGTTTCCAAAACGTCCGATGCGCAGGTGACGAGCGATTTGGATGCCGCGATCGATTACGCCGCCGCCACCGGCAAAGCCGATATCTCGCGCCTGGGCCTGACGGGTTTTTGCTGGGGCGGCCGCATCGCCTGGCTCTTCGCCGCCTCCAGCCCGCGCCTCCAGGCGGCGGTCGCCTGGTACGGCCGCCTGGCCGGCCCGACTGACGATCTGCATCCGCGCCATCCCATCGATATCGCCGCGCATCTGAAGCACCCCGTGCTCGGCCTCTACGGCGGCGCCGATCCGGGCATTCCGCTCGATACCGTCGAGGGCATGCGCGCCGCCTGGCTGGCCGCGGACAAAAATGCCGAGATCGTGGTCTACCCCGAAGCCGGCCACGCCTTCTTCGCCGATTACCGCCCCAGCTATAACCAGGCCGCCGCTCATGACGGCTGGCATCGCATGCGGAAATGGTTCGATCGGTACCTTAACCAGTAAGCAGGGAAATGTCCGGCAGCCCTACACGCCGCGCCCGCTGAACGAACGATTTGTCGAAAGAGACAAACCGCGCGCCCGAAGGTCTGCCGCTCAAGTGTATGGCATCGGCGAGTTCTATTCCGTGCGTGGTGAGCGCCAAAGCGGCGGCCAACGAGGATTCATCCTCCGCTTGCACATTGTTCAGGCCCAGCAGTTTGGTGAACGCGTCCCGGATCGCGCTTTCCTCGAATCCGTAAAGGCTACGGAGCACCCAGCCGGTTTCGAGCAAGACCGTTTTCGAGATCCATATCGACTCGCGCTCGAACAGCGCGTGGGCCACGGCCGCCTGCTTGGGGTCGTCACCCGTCAGGAGCCGGACCAGGACATTAGTATCGACCGCGATCATGGCGCCGCATCACTTCCTGCTTAATTGCGCGAGCCATCTGCTTGGGCCCTTTGGCTTTGCGCTTGGATCGCAAACAACCGGCCACTTCTTCTAAGCTGGTCTTGGGGAAACGGGCGGCCGGACGGAGCAGGATTCCTTCGCCGGTTTCCTCGACTGTGAATTCCGTGCCTGGTCCCCATGCGCGGGCGGCACGGATTTCCTTGGGTAGAACGATCTGCCCCTTGGTAGAAAGCCGGGTGGTTTCCATGGTAAGACTCCAGTAAGATTATGGCATATCGGTTGGCCTTCTGTGCTCAAGGAAACGGTCCGTTCGATTTGTACCGGATCTTTGCGCCCGATGGGATCGAGCGCTTTGACGACGCGTGCAAGCGCCGTGTTGAGAAACATGGTTTTCCAGTCGCGAATATCGATGACATCATCGGCGGCAAACGGGCGGCGAATCGTCAGAAAGACAGGGAATCCCTGTCCCGGCTCATCTCCTTCAGGGACTGGTTGAGAAAATCAAGCTGAACGCCGGCGCCCGTTTTCGCCTTCCTGACGCCCCTCAAAAATTGAATTTCGCCGCGAGCTGAATCAACCTGGGCGCCGCCGCGCTCACCACCTGCCCGAAATTGACGCTACCGATATTGCCATTTACCGCAGCTGGCCCATAGAACTGCGCGTGGTTGAAAACGTTGAATGCCTCAAACCGGATCTCCAGCGAGTGCGATTCCCTTAGCGGCACGCTTTTGTGCAGCGCCGCATCGAAATTCGCGATTCCCGGACCATAGAAGAAGCGCTTTGCCGCGGTTCCAATCTGTCCCAGATCGGGGAGGTTGAATAAGGCGGTATTGAAAGCGGGTTTCCCGTTTCGCGGATCGGTGTCGATCCGCAGATTGCCCGGAGTAAAATCGGGCGTGTCCACGCCATTGTTGTTGATGCCGTTCGGAATCGTTCCCAATAACGACGTGTCGCGGTTGTTGATCAGCGTCACGGGGAAGCCCGTGCTGAATCGCGTGATTCCGGTGAGCGACCACCCTTCGGCAACCCGGCTCTTCGAGTGGAACAGCTCGGCAAACGGCAGCTTCCAGTTATAGCTGGCGACCAAGTTGTGCCGCATATCGAACGCTGAAATCGCCCTGCTCAGTTGCGGATTCAGCGGATTGACGGCCTCGGCCAGGCTGGAGGACTCGTCCAGAGACTTGCCGTACGTATAGCCGGCGAGCACCTCCAGCGGGCCGCCGGCATGACGCAGCGACACCTCCAGCGCGTTGTAATCGGAGTTGCCGATGGTCTTCTGGTAGGTCACCGCCGCAAACTGGGAGCTGAAGGGACCCCGCGTACCCTGAATCGTCTCGCCGGAGGGCGTGATATACGTTCCGCTTTCTGCAAAGGGACCGCAGGTGGGCGTTCCCGGCATCACATCCTGTGGCTGGCTGAGGCTGGCGCACAACGCCGGATTGCCTGGATTGGCCGAAATCAACACCAGAAGGTGATGCGCCTGGGTGCCCACGTAACTCGCGCTCCACACCGTGTCCCGCGCCAACTCCCGCTCGATCGATAGCGTGTAACTCTCGCTATAGGGCGTCACGTTCCCGTGGAAGAAAGAGGGGACGCCGGTAATCGGCAGGTACCGCGCCCAATCGACCGAGTTATTGGGATTGTTTGCGGAAGCGCCGAAGGCCGGAATCGGCTCCGGAAATGGCTGCCCAAGGTTCTGACCGCTGGCCGCCGTAACGAAGGGCGTAGCGAACAGCGGCGGCGCCGGGCTGGTGTACGAGTAGCCGTAAGGAGGGTTGGCGCTCATGATTCCAGCCGCCAATCCTTCGAATGCCGTATAGAAGATTCCATAACCCGCCCGGATGCTGGTCTTGCCGGGCGCGTAAGCCAGGCCGATGCGAGGGGCGAAGTTGGTGTATGGAGTGGGCGCCAGGGTATCGGGGATTCCGCGATCGCCTGGAAAAACCAGCCCCGCCGGCGCCCCCGGATACACCACCGACTGCTGCCCGGGAACCAGCGTCTGCATCTGGTCGTATTTTTCGCTCCACGGCGGCAGCAGATCCCAGCGCAGCCCGTAGTTCAGCGTGAGGTTGGGCCGCACCTGCCAACTGTCCTGGCCATAGAGCCCGGCAAAGTGGTTACGCAGGTAGAAGCTTTCGGAATCGGCCTGGGTATAACTGCTGGCGATACCCAGCAGAAAATCCGCGAAGTCCGATCCCGTCTCGGTGCCTTGGAAGAGGAACGAGCCATTATAGGTCGCATCGGGGTTGATGTTGACCTGGTCGTAATGGACGTTCGCGCCGAACTTGAGCGTGTGCTTCCCAGCCACCTTGGAGAAGTTATCCGACCACTGGTATGTGTTGTTGGCCTGCGCCGCGCCGGTGGTATCCACTCCGATGGTAAAGTCGTTGAACGCCACGTTTTCAATGCCTTCGATTTCCGGCGCCAGCGCCACAATCCCGGGCTTTCCCGCCGCGTCCGTAAATCCCTGCGAAGCCAGCGTGGGGCCGACTCCGCCCACCGGCTGCCCCACGTTGTTGGTGGTCCGCATATAGCCCAGGCGCAGTTCGTTGACCGCCGTTGGGCTGAGCGTGGTGGTCAGCCCCACGGCCGCGAGCTGCGCGCGCCCGAGCGACAGCGCGTTGAACCCGGGAACGTTGGCGCCGCCCTGTCCCGCCGGGTAGGGGTTGTCCATGCTGTAATCGTCGGCGAAATAGTAGCCCGAAAATGCCCCCCAGCGCGTTTCGCTGTCGATCCGCATGGCGCCTTTGTCGTCGCGAAGGTTCTGGTTGTACGCCGTGGTCGAAAATATCGAAGCGCCCTGGTTGGGCTGCGGGATGAACGGCAGCAGCGCCTGGGCGGGAGCGGAAAAGGCGCGTGTGGGAATCTGCGCTTCTGGCAGAACGCATTGCGCGGCCGTCACACACCCGGCAAAGTAATAGGGCTCTCCGGGTTGCACCGCATACCCGAGCTTCTGCGACAGCAGGTCCGCCCAGTACCGCCCGTCTACCTTGCCCGTTAGCGCGCCGGCGGCATCCGAGAAGTTCCCCGTCCGCTCTTGCAAGGAAGGAACGGAAATCAGCCCGGTGTCGATTCCATTCGTCATGCCCGTCCCCTGGTAGTCCGCGAAGAAGAACGTCTTGTCCTTGCGGATTGGCCCGCCCAGCGTGCCGCCGGGTTGATTCCTATGGTAGACAGCGCGCGCGCCCGCAAAGAAATTCCGCGCGTCCAAATCGGTGTTACGCAGAAATTCAAACGCGCTGCCATGCCACTCGTTGCCGCCGGATTTCGTCGTGACCAGCACCTGCCCGCCGCTGAAGTTGCCGTACTCGGCGTCGAAGTTGCCGGTCAGGACGCGGAAGTCGCGGATCGAGTCGAGATTCGGCACAATCGCCGTCCCCATGTTGAAATCTTCCTGTGCGGAGCTGCCGTTCACGGAAAAACCATTGGCCGTTTCCCGCTGGCCGCTCACCGACAGGTTTCCCGGATTCAGATCGCCGGAAGGAGGCGCGCTGGTGCAACCGGACATCACCACGGCGTTGGGCTGCTGCGAACTGACCGGAACCACACCGGGCTGGAGCGCCAACAGATCCGTGTAGCTGCGCCCGTTCACCGGAACGCCGGCCATCTTGGAAGCGGTGACGAGGCCGCCCATTTGGGTGTCCGCCGTATCGATCTGGGTAGGCGTTTCGCTCACCGTCACAGCCTCCACGTGCGCTGAGACGGCCAGTTCGATATCGACCGTCAACACCGAGTTGAAAGTGACTTGCAATCCCGCTTTGCGGAATACTTCGAATCCAGGCTGCTCCACCTCCAGCACGTAATGGCCAGTGGGAAGAGCTGCGAAGGCGTAAAAGCCATTTCCATTCGTCGAAGTCTTCCGTAAAAGTCCAGTCTCGACGTTGCGCGCAACTACCGGGACATCCGGCGCCACGGCGCGGCTCGAATCCGAAACCGTGCCCTGAATACCGCCCTCCGCGCCGGCCAGGCCCGAGACAGAGGCCGCCAGCAGTATGAGCCAAATTCGTCCGCCAGTCATCTGTTTCCGCTCTCCCCGCGGGAAACCTCATTTAAACCTACTTGCAAATCACTGTCAACTAGAGAATGTGGAAACAGGGCTTGAATATCCGAATTTGCGGCTTCCAGTGCACTGGAAGCTCATAGGATCCTGCCGGCGAGTTTGGGGGCTTCAGGGAAAGCTGTTGCTAATGAGTTGCGTAATGGCAGCGGAAGGGCCGGCCTGGCAGGCGGCCTGAAAGCTACTTCACCTTCATCACGAACACGGTCTGATCGTCGAATGCGGTCGTCGAAAACTGATCCAGCTCTTTAAAAATCGCCAGGATCAAATCGTCCGCCGGCAAGTGCGCGCCCGAACGCACCACGTGCGCCAGGCGTCCCCGCCCGTATTCCGTTCCGGCGGCGTTCAAATGGTCCGTGATGCCGTCCGAATACAGCACCAGCACGTCTCCCGGCTCCGCCTGGAAGCGCACCTCTTCATACTCGCGCGATTCCAAAAGCCCGATGGGCACGCCTTCCACCCGCACCTTCAGAATCTCGCTGCCGCGGCAGATCATGGGCGGCAGCGCGCCCGCGTTTGCCATGATGAACAGGCGCGTGGCCGGGTCCCAAAGCAGCACGCAGAGCGTCACGTAGCGCGCTTCCACTTTGCGCTCGATCAAGGCATCGTTCAGCGCGCGCAGCAATTCCGCCGGACGCCGCCGCCGCGGCGCCAGCGTGCGCAACAGGCCGTTCATCAGCCCGCCGTACAGCGCCGCCGCCGCGCCTTTGCCGCTCACGTCGCCGAACGCGATCACGCACTGCCCGTCGGCGTGTTCGAAAATATCGTAGATGTCGCCGGAAATCTCGCGCGCCGGACGCAGCCGCACGGCCGCCTCCACGCCCGCGATCTCCGGCTTGGCATCCGGCAGCAGCACGCGCTGCAGTTCACGCGCCGCCCGCAAATCGTCTTCCATGCGCTTTTCGCGCGCCGCGATTTCCTGGTACAGCCGCGCGTTTTCCACGCTGCTGGCCACCTGCGGACCCAAGAGCGCCAGCGTGCGCACGTGGTCGTCGGTAAAGTGGCCGATGGCTTCGCTTTCCAGGTCCATCACTCCCACCACGCGATCCCGCAAAACCAGCGGCACGGCCACTTCCGCGCGAATATCCGGATGCGACGCGATATAGCGCGGGTCCTTGCTGGTATCGTGCACCCGCACCACTTCGCGCGATTCCGCCGCCGCCCCGGTGATCCCTTTCCCCAGCGGCACGTTATCGATGTTCACCCGTTTGTCGTAGCGGATGCTGAACAGGTGCCGCAGCGCCTTGGCATCGTGATCCACCAGCAGAATGCTGAAGGCGTCGTAGTCGATCAGCCCGCGCATGGTGCTGGCGATTTTGCTCAGCAGCTCGTTCAAATCCAGAATCGACGAAAATTCGCGCGAAATGTTGGCCAGCGTTTTCAGCGTGCGGTTCTGCCGTTCGGCGCGCAGATACAGCCGCGCGTTGTCGATCGCGATTCCCACCCGCGATGCGATCAGCCGCAGCAGCGTGCGGTCGTATTCCGTGTAGGCGTTGAGCCGCGTGGATTGCAGGTCGATGACGCCCGCCAGCTTGCCGCGCGCGGTCATCGGCACGGCCATTTCGGTGCGCACCGCATCCACCGTTTGCAGGTAGCGCGGCTCGTTGCGCACGTCCCCCACCAGCACCGGTTCCCTCCGCGCCGCGGCCATTCCCGTGATGCCCTCGCCCAGCGCGATGCTTACCCCGCTGACCACCTCCTCGCGATGCCCCACGGCGTAGCGGATGCGCAAATCGCGCCGCCGCTCGTTGTACAGCAGGATGGCGAACAAATCGTAAGGCAGCACCCGCTGCACGATCTCCGCTACGTTGGCCAGCAACTGGTTCAAGTCCAGCGTCTGCGCGGTGGCCGCCGACACCTCCAGCAGAAAGTCCAGCAGCTCGGAGCGTTCCTTGAATCGAACGGCGGATTTGCGTGGCGCGGGTTGCATGGCAATCTCTACCGGATGCGAATGGCGCGGCTCAGGCGGCGGTGGCCTCGACAATTTTCACGCTGGCGCTGGCGCCGATGCGCGTCGCCCCAGCCGCGGCCATGGTTTGCAAATCCTGCAGCGTGCGGATGCCGCCGGAAGCCTTCACGCCCATTTCCGGCCCCACCACGCTGCGCATCAGTGCGATATCGTGCGCCGTGGCTCCCGCCGTGCTGAACCCCGTCGACGTCTTCACGAAATCCGCGCCCGCCAGCTTGCACAGCGTGCACGCCACCGCCTTCTGGTTATCGTCCAGCAGGGCCGTTTCCAGAATCACTTTCACGAGGGCGCGCGCCGCGTGGGCAACTTTCACCACTTCCCGAATGTCCGCCTTCACCGCTTCGTGATCCCCGCTGCGCAGCGCCCCGATATTGATCACCATATCGATCTCCTGCGCGCCCGCCCGCAACGCCGCGGCGGTTTCCGCGACTTTCGCTTCCGTGCTGGTCGCGCCCAGCGGAAACCCCACCACCGTGCACACCTTCACCGGCGATCCGGAAAGTTCGGCCTTTACCACCGGTACCCAGTACGGGTTCACGCACACGCTCGCGAAATTGTACTGGCGCGCCTCGCGGCACACCTTGATGACGTCCGCGCGCGTGGCTTCCGGTTTCAAAATCGTATGATCGATCAGCGCCGCGATGGCCGGGTCGATTTTCGTCAACCGCTCGCTGGCGGAAACCCGGTCCGCGCCCGCCGCGATAATCTCCTTGGTGTTGCGCGCGCAAGTCTGCGCGCAGCGCTGCACGCACCCCGGGCAAACCTGGTCCGGCAGGTTCAGTCCTTCGCCCTTTTTCGGCGCCGCCGCGCCATCCGGCCGGCCCACGCGCGACAGAATCTCCTCGCCGATCTGCGCGACCAGTCTGTCCAGTTCCGTTTGTGTCACGACGAGCCCTTTTTCAGATACCGCTGCTCGATATCCAGAATTTTTTGTATCCGCGCCTGGTGCCGTCCGCCCGCGAACGGCGTTGCCATCCAGGTGCGCAAAACCTCTTCCGCCTGGCTTTCCGTCAGGAGCCGGGCGCCGAGCGTAAGTACATTGGAATCATTATGTTCCCGGCTATTTCGAGCGGAAGCTTTATCATAGCACAGGGCCGCGCGAATGCCCGGCACTTTGTTCGCCGCGGTGCAAGATCCAATTCCCGCGCCATCGATCAGAACGCCGCGCGCCACCGTCCCGGCGGCCACCAGCTCCGCCACCAGCAGCGCGATATCCGGGTAATCCGCCGGCTTCTCTTCGTGCACTCCTACATCGCGCACCGCGAGCCCCAACTCCTGCAAAATCGGCTTCAGCCGTTCCTTGAGCCGAAAGCCTCCATGGTCCGCGCCAATCGCCACCGTCTGCGCCGGCGCCGCGGCCGTGTTCACTTGATCGTCCGCCACTTCCACAATGCGGACGCCCCGATTTCCCGCCACTTCCCGCGCCGACGGCGTCACAATGCTGCCGGTCGCAATGCGCAGTTCGCCGCCCTGCGGCACGTCTTGTGCGGTGATTACCTGTTTCATGGTTAAGCCCCATTGTAATCCGAGGCTCTTCCGTCACCGCGTTCTCCCTGTTTTTCCTGGCGTCTCTCTCCGCGTGGAAAACACGGCCTCTGGGGTGAAGACTCGGCTGCTAAAATACGGGAAATGGCAATCCAAACCCTTTTCGGCGCGGTCGAGCAGGAGCCTTCGCTACTCGAACGGCTCAAATCCGGAGTGCAGAAGACGCGCGCCGGATTGGTCTCCGCTCTGGAAGACGCGCTGCAAGGGAAGAAGGAGATCGATGCGGACCTGCTCGACGAGCTGGAATTCACGCTCATCTCGGCGGATATCGGGGTCGCCACCACGCAGGAGATTCTCGACCGCATCCATCAGCGCGTGGAACGCCATCAACTGGCGGACGCCGCCGAATTGAAGGGGCTTATCCGCGAGCACCTGCTGGAAATTCTGCAGGCCAGCGAACGCGCTCCGGCGCGCGTGTCCGAACCTCCCGCGGTGGTTCTGGTGGTGGGGGTCAACGGCTCGGGCAAGACCACCACCATCGGCAAGCTGGCCAATCGCTATAAAAGCGAGAACCGCTCGGTGCTGCTGTGCGCCGCGGACACCTTTCGCGCCGCCGCCATCGAGCAACTGGAAATCTGGGGCGAGCGCACCGCATCGCCGGTGATTCGCCAGGGGCCCGGCAGCGACCCCAGCGCGGTGCTCTTCGACGCGCTCAGCGCCGCCCGCGCCCGCAAAGCCGACTACGTGATCGTGGACACCGCGGGCCGCCTGCAAACCAAGGAAAACCTCATGCTGGAGTTGCAGAAGATGAGCCGCACCGCCAAGAAAGTGATTGCGGACGCGCCCCACGAAGTGTTGCTGGTGCTGGATGCCACGACCGGGCAGAACGGCCTGGAGCAGGCCCGCAAGTTCACGGAAACTTCGGGCGTCACGGGCATCGTGCTGACCAAGCTGGATGGCACGGCCAAGGGCGGGATTGTGGTGGCGATCGCGCGCGAGCTGAACCTGCCCATCCGCTATATCGGGATTGGCGAAAAAGCCGGCGATCTGCTGCCCTTCGACGCGGAGAAATTCATCCAATCGATTTTCGAAACATGAATTCCGTTTTCATGCGCGAAGCGCTCGACCTGGCCCGCCGGGGCCGCGGGCTGGCCAGTCCGAACCCCATGGTGGGCGCGGTGGTGGTGCGGAATGAGGAAGCGGTGGGGCGCGGCTTTCACACCTATGCGGGCCTGCAGCATGCCGAAGTGATCGCGCTGGCCGAGGCGGGCGAAGCGGCGCGCGGCGCCACCGTCTACGTCAACCTGGAACCCTGCTCGCACCAGGGGCGCACGCCGCCGTGCGTGGACGCGCTGATTGCGGCGGGAGTGGCGAAAGTGGTGGCGCCGCTGGAAGACCCCAACCCCCTGGTGGCCGGGGAAGGCTTCCAGAAGTTGCGCGCCGCCGGAATCGAAGTTGAAATGGCCGGGGAATTCGCCGCCGAAGCGGCCAGGCTCAACCAGCCGTTTTTTCATTTCATGCGCACCGGACGGCCGCTGGTCACGCTGAAAACGGCCATCACGCTGGACGGCAAAATCTCCGCGCCCGACGATAATCGCGGCTGGATCACCAGCGAGCGGTCGCGCGCCCACGTGCAGCAGTTGCGCCACGAGCACGACGCCATCCTCACCGGCATCGGCACCGTGCTGTCCGACGATCCTCTGCTCAACGACCGCTCCGGCTTGCCGCGCTGCCGGCCGCTCCTGCGCATCGTATTGGATTCGCAGTTGCGCCTGCCCCTGGAATCGAGAATCGCGCGCAGCGCCGGGAACGATCTCACCGTGGTCACCACCTCGGCATCGCCGCCGGAGCGCCGCAAGCTGTTCGCCTCGCGCGGCATCGAGGTGCTGGTGATGGATGGCCCGGGCGGCCGCGCCAGTCTCGAGTCGGCGGTCGCCTGGCTGGGCCGCCAGCGCTACCTTTCGCTGATGATCGAAGCCGGCAGCAAAGTGAATTGGACGGCTCTGGAGAGCGGCTGCGTGGACCGCATTTTCTTTTACTACGGCCCCAAGATTCTGGGCGGTCTGGAAGCCCTGCCGCTGGCGGGCGGGATCGGCCGCCGGCGCCGCTCCGACGCCATTCGCATTCGCGACATCAAGATTCACGAAATTCCGCCCGACGAATTCGCCGTGGAAGGGTACCTGGATGTTCACCGGGATTATTGAAGAACTGGGCACGGTGGAATCCGTGCAGACGCGCGCCGTCGGCGCACGCCTGAAAGTGCGTTGCTCGCTGGTGATGAAGGACATGACCGAAGGCGCCAGCATCGCGGTGAACGGCGTGTGCCTGACCGCCGTGGACCTGCGCGCGGATTCCTTCAGCGCCGATCTGGCGCCCGAAACCCTGCGCCGCAGCAACCTGGGCGGCCTGCGCGCCGCTGCGCGCGTCAACCTGGAACGCCCGCTCTCGCCCACCGGCCGCCTCAGCGGACACATCGTGCAAGGCCACGTGGATGGCACCGGCGAATTCCTGGCGCTGGACGCGCTGGGCGACGAAAACTGGTGGCTGCGCATGCGCGTGCCCGCGGAGCTCGATCCCTTCCTGGTTTACAAAGGCTCCATCGCCATCGATGGCATCAGCCTCACCATCGCCGCGCTGGAAGCCGACGTTCTCTCCGTCACCATCATTCCTCATACCTATCGCAACACCACCCTGGCTGGCTATCGCCCTGGCGCGCGCCTAAATTTGGAATGCGATGTGCTGGCGAAGCATGTGGAAAAACTGTTGCGAAAGCTGGATGTGAAGAATCCCCTCACGGTGGAGAACTTGCGGGAAAACGGATATTAACTGTCAACTTCCGGCTGTGGTTGTGGCGCACGTTCTCAACGTGCCGCGTCGACACTCGGGTCGACGCCTTTTGGCCGACACGGGAGATGCGTCCCGAAGGAGGGGCGGCGCTGCACCCGCGAGTGCGCCGCACCGGTGCGCGCGCTACGCCCCTCAGGCGGCTTTCAGCCGCAGGCCCAACCCCCGGCCTTTAGCTGGCGGTCGTTCAGGATAACCCGGCAGCCCTGTCCTACAGCCCTTTCAGACCGCAGCTTTTATAGATGGCGTCCATGTGGCGCATGTCGCGCAGGCCCTCTTCGCCGGGCGCCACGGGCTCTTTGTTCTGGAATACGCACTGGGAGAAGTGGTCGGCCTCGTCCACGAAATGCGCCGGGTCCTTGGCGCCGGTGGCGAAATCGATGTCGGGTTCGCCCTGCACTTTGCCCGTGAGATGCTGGCCCTGGTAGCCGAAGGCCGCATCCATGTGCAGCATTCCTTTGGAGCCGTGTACGCGGAAGAAGCCCGGCAGGCTGGCGCCGTACGAAGTGTTGCACGCCGCCAGGCGCCCCGCGGGAAACTTCATGGTCCAGGCGAGATTTTCCTCCACCTGGGTGAAGCGGCCATCGCGGTCGATGACCGAAGATTGCGCTTTGAACTCCGCCGGCTCTTCGCCGGTGAGAAAACGGCAGGCGTTCAGGGAATAGATGCCGACGTCCATGAGCGGTCCGCCGCCGCCCAAAACGCCATCCAGCCGCCACTCGCCGGCTTTGATGTTAAATCCGTTGGAGCTTTCGATGGACTCGATGGTTCCCAGCTTGCCTTGGCGAATGAGCTGCATGGCGCGCACCGTGGCCGGTTCCAACTGGCAGCGGTAGGCGACCATCAGTTTGCGGCCGGCCTTGCGGCAGGCATCCACCATGGCCTGGGCATCGGCCACTTTGGTTGCCATCGGTTTTTCGCACAACACGTGTTTGCCGGCGCGCGCCGCGCGAATGGTGTACTCGGCGTGCATGGAGTTGGGCAAGGCGATGTAAACGGCGTCGATCTCGGGATTATCCGCAATCGCATTGTAATTTTCGTAGCTGTAAATATTCTTCGCGGGGATGCCATATTCGGCCGCCATTCTATCGGCTTTATCGCGATGGCCGCTGACCAGCGCCGTGACCCTCGAGAATTGCGAAGCCCGGCATGCCGGCATGAAATGTTGCATGGAGATGCGGCCCAGCCCCACCATGCAGTAACGCAATCGCCGGCCGGATTGCTGGCCGTGGAGGAGTTGCGCGGCAGCCGCCATCCCCGCCATGCGTCCCCAATCTCTGCGTGTGAGTTCCATGGGTCCAGTGTACAAGCTCCGGCTTGTCCGGAAACTATGCGGCGCGGGTGGTATGCTTGCATCCATGGTGCGGCGCGCCACGTCCAGCGTTCCGATCGCTGCCGCGTACGGCTGGGCGATCCTGGTGGCGCTCATGGCGGTGCTGGCGTTCCACCGCGATCCGCCGCCGCGTTTTGGCGACCTCTACCTGCTGGCGGTGTGCCTGGTGTGCGCGCACCGCGGATGGAAAAGCGCGGCGCTTCTGTTGGCCTTTTGCATCGCCGTCATGGTGCTGGTGGTTTGGCCTCTGACCGAAACCAGGGCGCTGGGGTTCGTGCTTTTCGCGCTGAGCGGCGCGGTGATCCTGTGGGTGATCGAAGTTGCCAGGAGCAAGGGGCCCGGGCGGTAGTTACGCGCCGGCGCCGGCCGGCGGCGCGGTCCGCAAGCCGGCCGCGCAGAGCACCGTTTCGGCCGCCGCCTCTTCCCCGCAAGCCGTATTGATCATCAGGTCGTACAGATTGGGATTGCACCATTCCTGGCCGAAATAGTGGCGCACGCCCAGGGCGCGCTCGCGGTCCTTCGCGCGAATGCGTTCTTCCAGGTCCGGGCCGTCTCCCAACGAAGCCGCGGCGCGCGCCAGGCGAACCCGCATGGGAGCGTAGAGGAATACGTGAAATACGCCCGCAGCGCCGTGCAAGATACATTGCCCTCCGCGCCCCACCACCACGCAGCCGCCCATGCGGGCGGCCTCTTCGATGAGGTGCGTGCCTATCTCCAGCATGGTTTCGGAGTCGAAAACTTCGGCTTCGGCCAGGGGCGCCGGCCGTTCCAGCGTGCCGTGGCGGAAAGCGTGCTTGGCCAGCCGGTGAATCCACGGATCCACCTTTTCGTCGAATTCCGCGGCCAGCTCGGTTTGCACATTCACGGCGCGGGCGATTTCAGCGACCAGCTCGCGGTCCAGCAGCCGCCAGCCCAGCCGATCGGCCAGCAGGCGCCCCACGATGCCGCCGCCGCTCGCGAACTCGCGCGCGATGGTGATCACGCGAATCATGAGTTCACTGTAACTCCATTGCACCCCAGTGGGGCAGGCTGCCAGCCTCGGCTGCCAGCCTGCGCGGCGGTTGGCTACCGCCGCTCTTACGCCGGACGCAGCGTCTGGCGCTGGTACTGGCGAAACCAGAGCAGCAGCGCGCCCAGCCCCAAACCGCAACCGACTCCCGCGGCGATGGGCGGAAGCGTGCCGGGCCGCGAGGGCTCCTCGGGCAAGTTCGCGGGATCGAGCACCTCCAGATTTTCGCCACCTCTTTGATCGAGGGCCTTGCGAATATCGGGACTCACTTCGCGGGCTTGGGCACGCATGATATTGACGTTGGACTCGGTCAACTTTGTTATCAGCTCGCGCACTACCGCCTGCGCTTTGTACCGGTTGGGATAGGAGAAGGAAATCGCAAAGGCCGGATATTTTTCGCGCGTTCCAGGCGGTGTTGGAAACGTGCGGATCTCGATGTCTTTCCGCATTCCGTCCACCACCTCCTCCATCGATTTCCGCGCACGCTGATTGTAATACAAATCGAACGACGGCTTCAAGATGATCCCCTCCAGGCTGGGGCGGCTGAGCGCTTCTGCCTGTATTTGCCGCAAGCGAGCGGAGGCGTCGGGATAGAGGGTTTCCGCGAGCACCCGGTTCGGAACCGCGATGGGCGGCCCCATGCGCATTACCGCCGTGGATGTGTACGTCTGGGGCCAAAGGAACGATGCCGCGGCACCCAGCGCGCAGCCCGCTGCCGCGAAGCCGGCCATTTGCAGAGTCCAGCGCGGGCGCCGCAGAGACAGCGCCGCGAGCAGCCCCACGAGCAGTCCCGTTCCCAGCCCTACGGCGGCGTACGCTAAGCGGTTCGGTGCAACCGGATTCGGAACGCTGGGCGGGCGCAAAATTTCCAGCTCTTCCCCGCGCGGGGCGGGATCGGAACTTCCCCACTCTCGAACCCAAATTCTCCTGCGCATCCGGCTGCGCACGGCACTTGACTCCACCATCTGCTTCGCCAACTCGCGCGTTACCGCCTGGGTTTTTTCCCGATCCGGATATGCGAACGCGATGGTTACTTGAGGCTGCGGCCCTTGTGGCCAGCTAATGTCGATGTCGCGGCGCATGCGCTGCACGATCTCCTCCATCGGCATGCATTCCCGCTCACTTGGATAAAGGTTCAACGACGGCCGCTGAATCTTCTCCTCAAGGCTCGAGCGGCTGAGGAGCTCCTCCTGCTCGGCCGGCAGTTCCCAAGTGGCGTTGCGATCCATCGGCGCATTGTTCGCGCGCTGTTCCGGCGTCACGCGCAACACCGCCGTGGAAACATAACGGTGCGGCGCCGTGAAAGATACGCCAGCGGCCACCATCGCGCCCACCACCGCCAGCCCAGCCGCGAATTTCAAATATCCGGTGCCCCGCGTCAGTTGAATTTTCAGAGCGCTTCCCAGGATATTCAGCAACTCGCGAAAATCCGGGTTCACCTCTTCCAGCAAGGCATCGAACTCCACCCCATACCGCTGCCGCCACGCGCGCGGATACAACTTCGCCGCCCAACTCATCCAGCGCCTCATGCGTGTTTCAACCTCCGCGCCGCGGTTTTGACCACCTGCTCCAGCCCGGCCACCTGCTCTTCCAGGTAATGCCGCCCGGCGGCCGTGAGGCCATACGGCTTGCGCCGGTCCGCGGATTCCACCGGCCGGATCCAGCCGGTCTCCTCCATCCTGGTGATGGCGCCGTACAGCGTGCCCGCGCCCAGGCGCACGCCGGCGAACTTGTGAATGTCTTCCATCATGGCGTAGCCGTGTTTTTCGCCGCCGGCCAGGCTGGCCAGAATGAGGAGAACCGGGTCGGTCATATTATTACACTCTACGGTATAGCGTAAGGTGTAATATGAAGATTGTCAAGCGCCCCCTGGCAGGCTCGCGTGAAGGCGCTTCCGGATCCCGCAAGGCCATAGACTAAACTGGACTGGAAGCCGATGCCCGAGCTAAAGCAACTGTTCGACTTGAGCGGCCGGATTGCACTGGTAACCGGCGGATCGCGGGGACTGGGCCGCGAAATCGCCGAAGGACTGGCGGAAGCCGGCGCGTCGCTCGCCATCCTGGCCCGCCGCGAATCGTGGCTGGGCGACACGGTGGCGGAATTCCGGACGAGGGGTTTCCGCTGCGAGGGTCTGGTGTGCGACGTTTCCCAGCCGGAAGAAGTTCAGGCCGCGGTAGCCAAGACGCTTGAGGTTTTCGGCCGCGTCGATATCCTGGTCAACAACGCGGGCGTCAGTTGGGGCGCCCCGGCCGAAGATATGCCGCTCGAGAAGTGGCGAGCGGTGCTCGACACGAATCTTACCGGCGCCTTTCTGTTCTGCCAGGCGGCCGGCCGCGCCATGCTGCGCCAGCAGTATGGACGCATCGTCAACGTCGCTTCCATCAATGCGCTGCAGGGCGGCCTTCCCATGCAGGATATTTCCGCCGCGGGATATGTGGCGTCGAAAGGCGGGCTGGTGGCCCTCACGCGCGAACTGGCCGCCAAGTGGGCCAGGCGTGGAATCCGCGTCAACGCTATCGCGCCGGGCTACTTCCCCACCCGCCTGACGGAGAAGATCTGGCGGCAGGCCGGAGACCTGGCGCGCACGGGCGTTCCGATGGGCCGCGGCGGCATGGATGGCGAACTCAAGGGCGTGGCGGTTTTTCTGGCCGCCGATGCCTCGAACTACATCACGGGGCAGACCATCGTAGTGGACGGCGGCACTGTCCTGGTATAGCTGGAGCGCGGTCACGCTTTTGCGGAATCTGCCGATATGGGAAACAGGTGATTTCGCTCAAGCGATACCTCGATTCAAACCGCGACGACCTGCTGAAGTCGGCACTGGATTCTTACCGCGCCGCGTTGGGAGCCATGGGCTCGACGGGAGCGCAGGCCTGCCCGCACGTCGGATCCACGCTGCAGCGCAGCATGGCGAGTCTGCAGCAGCGGATTGCGGGCGACCTGACGCCCCTGCAGGTGCTGGAAACCGAAGCCGGCGTGGAGAAGGAACTCGACGAGTGGGCGCGCCTGGCGACGGATTATTATCGCCAGCGCACCGGCGAGCTCAAAGAGCTGCTGCTGGTGATGGCGAGCACAGCCGAGGCGGTGGGCGAACGCGACTCGCGGCACGCGGCGCAGTTCCACGATTTTTCGGCGCGGCTTTCGCGCCTCGCGGACCTGGACGACCTCAAACAGATCCGAACCTCCTTGCTGGCCAGCGCCGTGGAGTTGCAAAGCTGCGTGCGGAAAATGGCGCAGGAAGGCCAGGAGGCCGTCTCGCAACTGCGCGCCGAAGTGCAGAAGTGCCACACCCGCATCGAGGAGGCGGACCGCATGGCGCTGGTCGAGCCCCTCACCGGCCTGAGCAATCGCCGCGGCATGGAAGCGGCCATCGAACGCCACCTGGCGCAGAAGCGCCGCTTCTCCCTGCTCATGCTGGATCTGAACGACTTCAAGAAGATCAACGACACCTACGGCCACCTGGCGGGAGACCAGGTGTTGCGGCAGTTTGCGGCGGAGTTGAAACAGATCTTTCGCGTAACCGACAGCATTGGCAGGTGGGCGGGGGACGAGTTCGTGGTGGTACTGGACAGCGCGCAGGCCGAGGCCGACGACTACGCCGAGCGTGTCAAAAGGTGGGTTTTCGGCGAGTATACCGTGGGCGGCGCAAGCGGAGATCGAAGGGTGCACGTGGATGCCGCCGTGGGCGTCACCGAGTGGCGCCCGGGCGAAACCCTGGCCGAGTTGCTGGGGCGCGCCGATCAATTGATGTACCGGCAAAAGCGGTCGCGCAAAGCCCCGGAAGCCGCCGGCGGAAGCGTACAGGCAGGCGGCGCTTAGCCCGGGCGTAAAAATCCACATCGGCGGCCAAGGAAGCCCGGTTCTGTCGTCCGGCTGCCCAGGGCACTTTGCGCTCCGTGATGGATCGCTCCTCCGTTTAGCCGATCTTGGTAATCAGTTCCTGGATCTTGTCCCGTTCCGCTTTGGGCGGATTATCCTTGAGGGCTTGCGTCAACTCCTTGAGAGCGGCCAGTTTGTCGCCCTTCTGAAAGTACGCCATCCCCAGGTGAAACCGGTAAGTGGAAGCGTGCGGCTGCTTGACCACCAGTTCTTTAAAGATATCGATGGCGTTGTCGCTGAGGTTCTTCTTCAGGTAGATCCAGCCCAGGGTGTCGGATACCTCCGACAAGTCGGGCAGCATCTGCTTGGCGCGCTGCGCCATGGTTAGCGCCTGATCCAGATCGCCCCCGTGCTCCGCCATGAGGAACGCGGCGTTGTTCAACGAAACCCCGTTGTTGGGGTCGAGCTTGATGGCGGCCTGATAGACCTGCTCGGCCTCGTTCCAGCGCTGGGCGCCATCCAGCACCAGCGCCAGGGTGCTCAGCACGATGACGTTGTCGGGCATGGTTTCGCGCGCGTGTTGCAGGGCCACGATGGAATTTTGCAAATCGCCCTTGCGGCGGAGGGTTTCGCCGATGCGCAGGTACAAATCGCCGCGCCCCCGCGCGTTCTTATCCATGCTGTCCAGCACCTTCTGGAAATAGGCCACCGCCTGGTCGTATTGCCCGGCGCGGGCGCAGGTGTTGCCCAATTGCAGCACCAGGTCCATACGGGTGGGGGCCTTGGCGGATTCGGTCTGCAACAGTTGAATGGCCTCGGCGGTCTTATTCTGGGCCAGAAGGGTTTCCACAATGCCCATCAGGCCGCGCGGATTGGCCGGGTTCAGCTCGTACGCCTTGCGAAACGTCTCTTCCGCGTCCTTATATTTATTTTCCGCCAGATCGACCACGCCCAACTGGAACAGCACATCGGGCGAACTGGGACTGGCCTTCAACATGGCATCCAGGAGGGCGCGGGAATCGGTGTATTTCTTCTCCCCCATGAGGGCGGCGGATTCGATGAGCCGCGCGTTCACGCTGTTGCGATCGATGGTGAGAACCTGCTGCGCGGTCTTCAGCGCCGCGTCCCAGTCGCCGTGCGTCACTTCCAGTTGCGCCAGCGCCAGGCGCGCCATGAGGTAATCGGCACGCAGGTCGATGGCCTTCTGGAACTGCTGCCGCGCCTGCTCCCATTCGCCGCGGGCGGCGTGGGCCCGGCCCAGGTTGTAATGCGCCACCGGATTGTCAGGCGCGCTGGTCACCACCGCTTGCAGCTCGGACAGCGCCCGCGCCACATCGCCTTTGTCCAGCAGGAAAGTGGCTTCCAGTCCCTTGGCGTCGGGATCGTCGGGAACTTCTTTCAGAATGGCCTGGTTGATTTCCGCGGCTTCGTTGCGCTTGCCCTGGCGCATCAGCGTTTCAATGATGCGCTTCTCGTAGGTCAGCTTCTTTTTGGGATCCTTCTGCATCCCTTCGCGGTATTCCCGCACCGCCGAATCGCCGTCTCCCAGCCGCAGATAGAAATCGCCCACCACCAGATAAGCCTGCTCGAAATCCTTGGCGTGCGACTTGATCTGCTGCAGCACCGCGACCATGTCGTCGCGCCGCCGCAGCATCGAGTAGTGCAACGCCAGGGCGGTCAAAAATGCGTACTGTTTGGGGTTGTTTTGCGCCGCCAGTTTCAGGATCTTCTCGCCTTCGTCCGGCTTGTTCTGGAACATGTACAGCTTGTACAGTTCGGTGTAGGCGTATTGGAAGTTTTTGTCTTTGTCGATTACTTTGCGGTAGAGTTGCTCTGCGCCGGCGTAGTCGCCCTCGGCTCCCACCGCGCGCGCCAGTTGCATCATCACGCCCTGCTGGCCGCTCTTGATGGCATCGGCTTTGCGGTACTCGGCAATGGCGTTGTCCAGCAGGCTCTTGCCCTCATCCCGCCGCGCCGTGGAATACGCCTGCACCGCGCGCACATAATCCAGGTCCGCCGTCAGCCGGTGTCCGTCGAAAGAGTTCGGGTCGCGGTCCAGCAGGTCCTTGCAGTTCTGTTCCACCTCCGCCAGATATTGTTTGTCCTTGGCCACTTCGAGATAGATTTCGGAGATCTTCACCACCGAATCCCAATGGTCGGGCGACGTCTTGGGCAGCAGTTCGATGGCGCGGCGCAACTCCTGCACCGCCGGCCCCACCTGCTTCAATTGAAGGTACGTGAGCGCCAGTTTGTAGTAGGCCGGACCGTACTTCATGTCCTTTTGAATGGCGTTCTTGTACATGATCGCCGCGGCCTTGTAGTTCTTCCGGTCGAAGTACACGTTGCCTCTGTCGAGGTAACGCTTCTTCACCACTTGGGGGTCGCGGCTGCACGAAGATAGGGAGACAAGCGCGATAATCGCGGCTAAGCCAATTGCAAGTATACGAATGAAACGCATTTCGAAAACCTCACCAGGACCGATCTCTTTTACTGTAAGCCAGATGAATGCCGTATGCCATAGTCCCGACTGGTTAAACGGGAACGCTGTTATAGTATACCAGTACTACAACCAGCCTACCCCGCGAGCCGCGCCGCCAGCGCGGCCGGCGCCCCACTTCCGGCTAGTTCACATAGACGACCGCGACATTGGGGCCTGTGACCGGACTGCTGATGCCGCCGATCCGCACCGTCACCGGCAGGGCATTCCCGCTAAGGTGCGTCCCCGGAACGCGGCCATTGATCTGGTAGAGCCCGATGGAACCCGGCACCAGGCCGCTCCAATCCACGATCACGCCGGAATCGCTGATGGTCGGGTTGCCGAAAAACACCTGCACCGGGCTGGTGACGGCCAGCGGGCTGGAGGGCGACGGAATTCCCGTGGTGACCCGCCCTCCCGTGGTTACCCCCAGTCCGGTGGCGTAAATGGTCAGCTCCTCATCGCGAACCGCCGGATGGCTCTGATCCACCCTCTGGCCGTTGGCGTGGAAAATAGCCGGCCCGTCGGCATCCACGAACACAGCGGGCGCGTACTTGGCCACCGCGACGGTGGCTGAACTGGATGCCACGTTGTTGGCGATCGATCGGATGACCACCGGGTAATTGCCGGCCGCGAGGGTGGTGGGGACCTGCGCGTTGATCTGTCCGGCGGAGGAGGCGATGAGCGGAATGGGTGCGTTATTGAACGTCACGCACGTGCCGCCCAGAATGTCCGGCAGCGGGGTCCCCGCGGCCGTGGCGGCGGCCGCCAGGTTCTTGCCGAAAATGGAAATCAGGCCGACCGGCGCGATGTGCGCCTGGTAGTTGGCCGTATTGGTCACTCCGGCGGCCGAAAACGAAGGCGCCGCCGCCCCGCCCGTACTGACGGGAAGCACGCTCAAACCGGATTCGGTGAGCGCATAAGCGGTCGTGCCCGAGGGGTCGAAAGCCATGGTCCGCCCGTTGGAGCTGACGCGCGCGGCTCCCGTGACCTGCTGGATGGGACCCTCCAGCGCATTGATGCTGGCCGTCGTTTTTTGCGAGGTGACGTCGATAATCTGGATGATCCCGGCGTCGGTCACGGCGGTGGACGCGCTGGCCCGGATGGGAGTGGAAAATTGCGCGTAGCTTTGCGCCCCCACCGCGGCTACCGCCGAAACCGGCCGGGTGGTCAGAGTGGGCGTCGGCGATGGCAAGCCGGGGCCTCCGATCACGATCGGCCCCGTGGTGGTGGTCGAGCCGCCATTGTTGCTGATCAACGTGAGCGACGAGTTATACAACTGGCCGCCAATCGCGAAATAGGCCCCGTTCGGCCCCGCCGCGACGGGCCCGAAATACCCCGTGATGGGTGTCGAAACCACCTGCTGCTCCTGCACGAAATCGTCGACCGCCGCGCTATAGAGATAGGCGATGCCGCTGGTGGCCAAAAGCACCACGTAGGCGCCCTCGGGCGTGGAAGCCATGGACTGCGCGGCAACCGATGTCGCCGATCCGAACACCAGCGGATTCAACGTGCGCGGCGTCATCACCCCATTGACGATCTTCCACAGCGTGCCGTTCGACATCACCACCTGCGGGCCGGCCTGGCTGGAGGCGATCAGTTGCGGAGTGATCACCGAAAAAGTCGAATTGAACGGCTGCGGCGGCAACTCCACCGTCCCGCTCACCGCCATTTTATTCAGGTCCACGATGCTCAGATATTCCCCGCCGCTATTGGCCACGTACAGCGTATTTCCGTCCAGCCCCATGGCCAACGCGCGCGGCAGTTGTCCCACGCTGACGGGAGGCAGAAACGCCTTCTGCTGCATGTCGTAGATTTCGATGCGGTTCATGCCGGCATTGGCGATGTACAGCCGCAGCCGCGAGGTGTCTTCGATCATGTCGGTCAACCCCGTGGCCGTTCCACCGGTCGGGTTCACCCCGCCGACATCCACCGGAAGAATGGTTCCCGCGGCTTCGGCATTGCGGTCGTTCTGGAAAACCCGGATGCTGGGGATCACGTTTACCGCTTGCGAAGATTGCAGCAACAGTTGGTCGGGCGCCGACGTGCCCAGCGACTTGGCCGCCGCCGCGCTGAAGCTGGCCGTCACATCCCCGCCGTAGCTTTTGGATGCTTCCGTGACGGTCGTCGAAGTGGTGCTGGAAGTGTTCACCTGGGCGCCGACCGTCATGGCCCCGGCGCCCTGGTTGCGCACCGGAATCACCGCCGAGTTCTGCGCGGCATTCACGCCGCACTGGTCGTCCAGCAGCAGCGCCACGTTCGAGTCCGGAATCGCGATCGGCGAATTCTTCACCGCTCCCACGTTCAGCACGATGAATCCCGATTGCGAAATCCCGTAGATGGCGGTGCCGTCGGCGCTGATCGCCAGTTTCCCGCTGAGATCTTCCGGCATCTGGATTCCCAATTGGATCAGCATATTGGTGGGCGTATTCACCCAAATCTGGCTGGTATTGGTTTCCGCCGTGGGGCTCAACACCGGAACGATGTTGTAGGCCGTGTAGAGTGCCGTGCCGTCGGCCGAAAACACCGCCCCGCCCTGATTCGTCTGGGTGCTGAAATTGGCTCCCGTGGTGACCAGAAACGGTGCATTGGTGGCGCTCTGCTGGGCCAGCACCGTCATGCTCTGGCTCTCGATCATGGTTTGCCCGGAAATGAACCGCGAGCCGTCCGCGGACACCGCCAGAATGGGCGACAAACCGGTTAGCGTGCGGCTGCGCAGCACCGTCCCGGACGCCACACTGTAAACGAAGACCACGCGAGTCGAGGCTTGCTCGTGCACCCCTACGATGGTCTTGCCGTCCGCCGAAGCCGCCAGGCGCGCGTGCGGACTCAGGTAATCCGCCACACCGGCGGTCGCGGTCGCCGGAACGGTCGGCGCCGTGGGGGCGATTACGATGGATTGCAACGCCGTGCTGGTGGACGCCGCGCTGGGGTCGTACGTCATCAGGACGCTCTGCCCCGTGGAAGTCCCCACCGTGCTGATCAGGACCTTCCCGTCGCTTCCCACCGCAACCGCTTCCGGCTTCGCCGGCAGGTTGATGGTATTGACCAAAGTCCTCTTGGTCAGGTCAATGATATCCAGCGTCCCGTCCTGGTAGCACGCCACGTAGAGGTAACTTCCCGTGGGGGACATTGCCATCGAGGTCGCCCCTAGTCCGACGGCAATGGACGAAACACCCGAAACCAGCGCGGGCGACTTGAGCGCCACGTTATAGAAGGTCACCTTCGGCGGCGTCACCGAGGTTCCGACATCCAGGCCGTAAAGCTGCTGCCGAGTGCCGTCCAGCAGCAGATCGACGAAAGGCGGAGTGTGATCCACTACCGACCCGAAGGTGGCTGAGAAGGACGGAATGGCGCAAAGAACCAGTACAAAAAGGGGCCGTTTGACACACATGATGCTATCCGATGGTTAACCACTATAACCCATGGCGCGAACATGAAGTTGCAGGCGCTCTTGTCCGGGCGGTAGAGGGACGCGGATTCCATGCACGCCGGTGACCAAAGTCACATACTTGCCGCCGCGGGCGGCGCAGAATTAGATCATGAACAGTCCATTGCCGGAAACCGTGGGCGAAATCGCCGCCCAATTCCCTGCCTCCATTGGCGTTTTTGAAAGATACGGCATCGATTATTGCTGCGCCGGGAGCCGTCCCCTGGAAGAAGCCTGCCGCCGGCAGGGGGCCGATCCCGCCGCCGTTTTGGAGGACGTCCGCCAGGCCCTCCTCGGCCCAACGCCCGGGGCGGAAATCGACTGGCGGAGCGCCGGCCTGGGTGAACTGATCGATCACATCCTCACGACCCACCACGCGTATTTGAAGAGACAGCTTCCCCGTCTTGAGAACATGCTGGCCAAGACCCTGTCCCAACATGCCGCGCGCCACGGCGAGGTTTTGCAGCCCCTGGCGGAGATTTTCCGCGGCATGCGCCAGGAGCTGGATGCCCACCTGATGAAAGAGGAGGCCATCCTTTTCCCGCTCATCCGCAACCCCGGCGCGAGCCATTGCGGAAGCATCCAAAACCCCATCCGGGTGATGCTGGCGGAACACGATTCGGCGGGCCAGGCGCTGGCCGGAATGCGCCGCCTGACGGCTCAGTACCAGGTTCCGGCTGACGCGTGTAACACCTTTCGCAGCTTGTATTTAGAGCTTGCCGAACTGGAGGCGGACTTGCATCGGCACATCCATTTGGAGAACCATATTCTATTCCCCCGGGCGATAGAGGCGGAATGAGGTTGATGGGCCAGACCATCAGTCTGTGCCGTCCGCCGCGGTCCCGCCCACCAGGCGCAGGTCTACCCCACGAGCGGCCCTCGTCGTGCGCCCCATATGGCAAGCCGGCTGCCCCCTTCCCGGACTGTGCGCCCCCGTACGAATCCCCCTTCCTGATGGTGGTATAATCCAAACTTATGTCAGTCCCCTAGACCGTAACTCTGGGAGCAACCGCTCCCGTCCCGACCCCTTCGCTGGCCGGTTCCGATTCTGCACGCGCAGCGGCAGCGCAAATATATTTCAATACTAAGGAGTTTCAGGATGAGAAAACTGTTGTCTGGCGGTTTAGTCTTCTTTGCGGGTATCGCGTCGCCTGTGGCAGTGTGTCCGCACCAGGCCCACCCGGCGCCCGCCCCCGACTATCGCAAGGATCCCCGTTTCGAAGCGCTGAGCACGTTCTTCGCAAAGCTGGATTGTCCGGCGCAAGAGTATCTGGAAGTCTTTTTGCAGGCAGCCGACGATTACGATCTGGACTGGCGCCTGCTCCCCAGCCTTTCCTATGTGGAATCGAGCGGAGGCAAGGCCGCCCGGAACAATAACTTTTTTGGCTGGGATTCCGGCCGCGCGCAGTTCTCCACTCCCCAAGCCGGCATCCATGAGGTAGCCTACCACTTATCGCACTCCAGCCTGTACCGCGCGAAAACCATCGACAGGGTGCTGGCTACCTACAATCCCAACGCCCAGTACGCGCAGAAAGTGAAGTCCGTTATGCGGCGGATCGCTCCCGTGCAATAAGCCAACCGGCCCTGATGGCCCGATCGGATCCGCGCTGGCCTACCCGGCCATGCGAACGGCCAAATACAGCCCGACAAACAGCAGCACCGAAACAACGGCGATCACCGAATAGCGGATCGCCTTCTCCCTGGTGTTGATCTGTTCCTGCTCATCATGCTTCATCTGATCGGCGAGGCTGTCAAACATGCAAACCTCCAAAAGGCCAGTATGAAGTCGCGACCACATTACCGATATAAAGTCAATCCGATTGTAGACCCAGACCGACAAACTTCCAAGGGATAAATTGGACCCTGGCTAACGGCGTATCCACTGGACTGGGGTGATAGCGCTTGCAGTCTGGGCCCAGGGGGCGTTCGCGCCAGCCCCAAACCGCTTCCGGCGGCGCCGCCGCGAGCCTCCGTGGTCAGTCCGCAGTGGCTAACTTGGAATTTGAATTCGGATAGGGTCTTTAAATCTCTTTTTGGAATTTCCCGCCGGTTGCCAATCCGCCCTGCCGGCCGGTTCCGGCCATGGCCATCAGGGTTCCCGCGGTGGCTGAGGAAGTCAGCGCCGGTAGCGGGGAACAGACGCGGGGGCTGCGGCGGATCGGCGGCGCCGTCGTGCGACTGCAACACAGGACGCAAAGCGCCGCGCAGGCGGCGGAGCAAACTGCCACCGCCGGCGAAGACCAGGTCCACCTGTGGATAGTACCAATGGCGCGCTGACGCCGTTCACTTATCGGACGATGCGGGAAAAAAACTTGAGGCTCGGCAAACGCGCGGAATCCCTTGGCAATGGACCGGCCCGCGGGCTCACAGGGGTCGCGCGGCCCGGCCGCTGACGTGTCGGGCGCCCGAGCAGATAGTACTTGCGGGTCGCGCGGCCCGTTTCCTGCCGCGCGTGGCCGCCCGGTTAAGCCCCGCAGTAGCTATCGGCGGATGGGCTAAGAACCTGATATTCCGCCTGGGGATTTTCGCCCTGAACTTGGTGAGAAACGGCATCCAAATCGCGTTCCCAGCGGCCAAACGCACACCCTTTGGCGTTGACAAGCTGGAACGCTCCGGCGTATATTTGCTAACATACTGATCTATCAGCGGTTTGCTGGTGTTCTGCGCATGGTCTCGTTAAACCCAACTTTCGGGGATTTGAAGGCGTGGCTGGGGCCGCGTCCGGGGATGTTTCCGCAGCCGTTGGTAACACGGGAGCCGGGGGTCAGTCGGTGAGCGCCGGAGGCGTGATGGCGGAAGACCACAACAACGGGCAAATGGACCAGGAGGTTCCGGAAAGCTACGAGCATCTGCTCGAAGACTACAGTCATTTTGCCCCGCCCGCCGCCGACGAGGTGTTGCAGGGCACGGTCCTGGCGATCACCGGCAAAGACGTAATTATCGATTTCGGCTACAAGTCCGAAGGGCTGGTGCCCATCGAGCAGTTCCAGAATCATGCCGGCCAGGTGACGGTCCAGACCGGCGACATCGTGGACGTGATGATCGATCATGGCGGCGAGCAGCCCGAGGGGTATGTGCTGCTCTCGCACACGCGCGCCGCCCGCCTGCGCATCTGGGACAATCTGGACAAGGCCTACGAAGAGCAGCTCATCCTCTCGGGCCGGGTGCTGGGGCGCGTCAAGGGCGGGCTCGCAGTGGACGTGGGAATCAAAGCCTTCATGCCCGGTTCGCAGGCCGATCCACGCCCCGTGCATAATCTCGATTTACTGGTGGGGCAGGACATTCCGGTCAAGATCATCAAGCTCAACCGGCGGCGCGGCAATGTGGTGGTATCGCGCAAAGCGGCCGTCGAAGATGAAATCAACAGCCGCAAGACCGTGACGCTGGAACACCTGGAGGAAGGCTCGGTGGTCACGGGGGTGGTCAAGAACCTCACCGAATACGGGGCGTTCATCGATCTGGGCGGCATCGACGGCCTGCTTCACGTGACCGATATGTCGTACGGGCGCGTGACGCATCCCTCGGAAATCCTGCACGTCGGCGACGACATTACGGTCAAGGTTCTGAAATTCGATAAAAGCAAGGAACGCGTCTCGCTGGGCATCAAGCAGCTCGACCCGGACCCCTGGGAAACCGTCGCCGAGCGGTACCCTGCCGGCAGCCGGGTGATCGGGCGCGTGGTCAACGTCACCGACTACGGGGCGTTTGTAGAGCTCGAAGCGGGCGTCGAAGGCCTGATCCACATCAGCGAGATGACCTGGTCGCGCCGCATGAAGCATCCCTCCAAAGTGGTCAAGCCGGGAGACCAAGTGGAAGCCGTGATTCTGGAGTTGCATCCGCGGGACCGGCGCATTTCGCTCGGTCTCAAGCAGCTCGAACCGAACCCATGGACCACCATCGACAGCCGCTACAGCGTGGGCAGCGTGGTGGAAGGCCGGGTGCGCAACATGACGGATTTCGGCGCCTTCATCGAAATCGAAGAGGGCATCGACGGGCTGGTGCACGTCTCCGATCTGTCCTGGACGAAGCGCGTCAAGCACCCATCGGAAGTCCTGAAAAAGGGCCAGATCGTGCAGGCGGTGATTCTCAATATCGATTCCGCCTCGCATCGCCTGTCGCTGGGGATCAAGCAGCTTCAGCCGGATGCCTGGGAGACCTATTTCCACAATCATCAGGTGGGCGACCTGGTGCACGGGCGGGTGTGCCGGCTGGCGAGTTTCGGGGGTGCGTTTGTGGAACTGGCCGAGGGAGTGGAAGGCCTCTGCCATTTTTCCGAGGTTCCCGGTTATGCCGGGCGGCGCGGCCAGTCCGAAGCTCCCCTCGCGGTGGGCCAGGAGCTCGATTTTAAGATCATCAAAATGAGTGAAGCCGAGAAGAAAATCGGCCTGAGCCTGCGGGCGGTGGCCGATGACGAGGAAAAGACCCGCCTGGAAGACTACCAGCGGCAGGCCGCCGCCGCCACCAGTACCATAGAAGAGGTGATGAGTCTCAAAGATCGGAACCTCGAATAACTTGCAAATTTTTTGTAATCAAGCGATACTGCGGTGTCGTAAACTATTGACTACCAGGAGAATGCGATGACGAAGGCCGATCTGATTGAAGAAGTCTCCCGCGTGGTTGAAATGACTCGCAAGGAGTCCGAGGTCATCGTGGAGGCGATTTTCGACAGCATCGTGCGATCCTTGCGCACTGGCGATAAAATCGAAATCCGCGGATTCGGCAGCTTCCGCACGCGCCAGCGTCAACCCCGCATTGGACGCAACCCCAAGACCGGGGCCCGAGTGGAAGTACCGGCCAAGAAGATCCCCTATTTTAAGCCCAGCAAGGAGCTTAAGGATGTGGTGAACAATTCCGCCGCCGGCATTGCCAGCATGAACGGCCGCGGAGGCAGTCCCGAGGCGGAGAAAATCGAGAATCCGCAGTAATTCCGTCCCGAATAGCATGGACTATCTCTGGACTCCCTGGCGTTATCACTACATCACCAACTCCGGGGATATGGCCCAATGTGTCTTCTGCGCCGCCGCCCGCTCCGGCGACGACCGCGCCATGCTGGTGGTTCACCGGGGCGAGCGCAATTTCGTCATTCTCAACCGCTTTCCGTATACCAGCGGGCACGTCATGATCGTGCCTTACGATCACGCCGCCACGCTGGTGGAACTGGCGCCGGAAACCCTGGCCGAGTTGATCCTGCTGGCCCGCGATTGCGAGCGCCATCTGCGCACCGTCTACCGGCCGGACGGCCTCAACTTGGGGATGAACATCGGCAAGAGCGCGGGAGCGGGCATCGCCGGCCACCTCCACATGCACGCCCTGCCGCGCTGGACCGGCGACACCAACTTCATGACCGTCACCGGGGAGACGCGCGTGCTTCCGGAAGATCTGGACATCACCTGGCAGAGGCTGCGCGCGGCGTTCGGCAACCCGGTGTGACGGCCAAGGCGATATTCTGGAAGCGGGACGTGGATTCTGAAAACCCGTCTCGGGGCGGTTGTCGTATTGGTGGTATCGCTGCTTGTGATGGGAGTGGCGGTCAATTGCGCGTCGCGCGCCTTCGACCACACGCTGGCGGTTTTTCTCGTGGCTTTGGATATTGCCGGCTCGGGCATCCTGATCGTCAAGGCCCTCCGCTCCCGCCCTGGCCGCCGCGGACGCATTTTCTCACGCGGTTATTTTGCGCTGCTCCCCGAAAGCCGGCAGCAATGGCTGCTGCATGAAAACGTGGCGCGCGCTTCAGCCTGCCAACGGCCTCAGGCGCCGCAGCACCGGAGCTGATGCGTCAACCGCCTTTTGGCTTCGCCGGGGGTCGTCAAGTTCGAGTGACGGGAAGCGCTTCCGGTAGAAGCCCGGGCGCGCGCGAGCGGCTGCGGAGTCCGCCTTGGCGCATGAGCTCGGATCAGAAAATCCACTTTCCTCCGCGCTCGGGTTGCCAGCGAACCGTCCGTGGCCGCACTCCCGACAGCCCCGGGCGTGACTCCCGCCACAAGACCCCGGCTTTATGGAAATCCATTACCATAGAGCGAGATGTTGCTCCAAAGGTTGGTGCTAAACAATATTCTCTCTTTCAAAGACACCACTGTCGAACTCGGGCAGTTGAATGTTCTCATTGGCCCAAATGCGGTGGGCAAAAGCAACCTGATCGAAGTGGTCAGCCTGTTGCAAGCGACGGCCACGAATCTATCGCGAGAGATCCTGCGGGGAGGCGGAGCCAGGCAATGGCTTTGGCTCGGGGACCGGGCAGGCTCCCCGATCGGATCCGTGGAATGTAACGTCACGCTCGCGAGCGGGCGGCAGACCGGCGAACTCGGTTACGGCTTGGAGTTTTCGGGGGGCGCAAGCGGGTTCGAGATTGCGGGAGAGCATCTGGTACAGGGCAAGCTCGATGGAGACTCGACTTACCCCGGCGTTTATTTTGTGCGGAGTTTCAACAACGTCGAATTTGGGCCGAAGGCGTTGGAACTCATGCAGAGCAAGGCGCAGCCGGTCGCGATCTCTCCCAACGAGTCGTTCCTCTCGCAGTTTAAGAACCCCCTCGATCCAACTCCGATCACGAATCTTGGAAACCACTTTGATCGAATCCGGATCTTCAGAGAATTCAGAACGGGGCTCGGATCTTCGGCCAGGTACGGTATCAGCACAGCCGCCCCAAAGGACTCCCTGGCCGACGGTGGCGACAACCTTGCGCTGGTCCTGCACGAGTTGGATTTCCAGGGCGTCCACGAGCGAATCAAACATTACATCGCCCGGTTTTGCGAACGATTCGAGGACGTGAAGATACGGGTAGGGGACGGGATCGCACAGGCGTTCCTTCGCGAGAATGGCTTGGTTGAATCGCTTTCGGCAATGCGAATGTCCGACGGCACGCTGAAATTCCTTTGCTTGCTGGCGGCCCTTTTCAATCCGAAACCCCCGCCCTTGATATGCATTGAGGAGCCGGAAATAGGCATGCACCCAGATGCGTTAAGCCTGATTGCCGAGGCTCTGGTGGAAGCCTCGGAAAGCGTCCAGTTAATTATCACGACACATTCCGAGGCCCTGATCGACGCGCTTTCGGATCAGCCGGAAAGTGTATTGGTCTGTGAGCGCGATTTCCAGAATAGCACCCAGTTCAAACGGCTCTCCGGAAAAGGACTTGACGAATGGCTGGAGCATTATACTCTCGGCGAACTTTGGCGTAAGGGCGAAATCGGCGGAGGCCGTTGGTAGGCCGTGGCTGAGATTCGGATCTACTTTGAAGGGCATGAGAGCCTCAGGCAGGGATTCTGCGCGTTCTTCAAAGAAATTTACGACCTCGCCAGGGCCAGGAGGTGGAGGGTTGAGCTGATCGCCACCCATGGTACGCCGGCCGAAGATTTTGCGATCGCAAACAGAACTCATCGGGATGCGTGGAACATCTTACTCCTGGACAGCGAATCTCCCGACAGTGGCGAGTTGACAGCCTCGCTCATTGCCAGGGAGGGATGGGACGCTTCCCACAAAGACTCGATTTTCTGGATGGTTCAAATGATGGAAGCCTGGTTCCACGCTGATAAAGATGCTCTCGAGCGTTTTTACGGCGGGAAGGGATTCCATTTGGGAGCGCTGAGCGGGAACCCGCTCGTGGAGCAAATTAGCAAAAAGGATTTGCAGGATGGGTTGAAGGCGGCGACGAAGAATACGAAAAAAGGCGCTTATCATAAGACGAAGCATGCCCCCGGGTTGTTAGAAGAGATTGACCCGAATCGTGTCCGCCGCGCCGCTCCGCACTGCAACAGGTTTTTCAATATTGTACTTGCGAAACTCTCGTGACGGATGGCCGTAGTCACCGGTCGCGAGCGTCCTCGATGAACTGGCCCACCGGAGAATAACCCAGCCTGGCGCTTGCGCGTCCACAACGGCCGTTCCATTTCCTGCGGCCGCGATCGCACCTGTAGCGCCGCCGCGCCGAAGGCTTTCCAGCTTGTTGCCGCGGGGTGCATCACGGAAAGAAGATTGCCGTCGGGATCTTTGAACCATGCCACCTGGGCGCCGCCCGGCGCGGTCCAGATGCCCAGTTCATCCTGCGGGAAGGAGCCGAACCGCTCGAATTGCACGCTGACGTCACCGTGGGCGAGTATGTCTATACGGCTGAGAAAGACACGGTGACGTCCGCGCAGGCGCTGGCGGATCCCTTCCACGAAAGAGTGACGGTGGGAACCGGTTTCCTGCGCATTCCGGTTCTCAGGAACACGATTACCGACACGCATTTCCACGCGCGCGACCGGCTGGGGCGCACCCTGGTGTTTCTCGCGCGCATGCTGGAAAGCGGCAAGCTGCCGGAAGCGCGCGCCATTGCCGTGGACGAACGGACGGCGGCGCTAACCGATAAAGACGGCAAAACCATCATCGAAGGCGAAGGCAACGCATACTTTTTGCGCGCCGCCCATCGCGCGGAAATTTGCCGGCCTGGAACGCCGCTGACGTTTCGCGGAATCTCGGTTTACCGGGTGGCGCGGGGAGCGGAATTCGATTTGGCGAGTTGGAAAGGGCGCGGGGGTGCGGCGTACGAATTGAACGTCGAGGCGGGAGTGGTGCGCTCCACGCAGGCGGGGGGTTCGCCTTATTGAGGCGGCAGCGAATCCACCGTTTGGCGCAGCAGGGCGATGGCATCGGCGACTTCGCGCAGCCACTTGGCATGGTCGACGCCTTCGCGCTCCACATGCAACTGGCCGCGGTAGCCGCACGCGGCGAGGGTGCGCACGAAGCCCTGGATTCCCACTTCGCCCCGTCCCAGCGGGCATTCGGTCCCCAACGCTTCCGGTTTGTTTTTGAGGGGCCGCACGGCATCTTTGCAATGCACCGAAAGCACGCGCGGCGCCAGGGCGCGCAGGGCTTCGAGCGGCTCGCCGGTGCCGTAGAGAATCATGTTGGCGGGGTCGAAATTGATTCCCAGATTGGCGCGGTCCACGCCGGAAATGAAGCGCAGCAGCGCTTCCGCCGGTTCCTGGCCGGTTTCGAGCGCGAAGGTCTGGCCGTGCGCGGCGCAGCGGTCCGAGATGCGGCGCACCAGGTCGCGGACGGCGCTGGAATCGGGATCGCCGAGGTCTTCGGGGATGCAGCCGATATGGCAGGCGAAGCCGGCGACCCCCAGGCGCGCGGCGAAATCGATCGCTTCGCAGGTGCGGCGTTCGCGCGCGTCGCGAGTTTCCGGCGGAACGAAGCCAACCGTCCGGCGCACGGTGGGAATATCGGCGTAATCTTCGCCTTCGTAGGCTGCGAAGACGGTGGCGATCCGCAATCCTTCCTTCGCCAGGGAGGCTTTCCATTGGCTGGCCAGGGCGGCGGAGAGCGGCATTTCGCCGGGGACGCCAAGCTGTCCACAGCGCACGCCGAGCGCGCGGACTTCTTCTATGGAATCCCGGCCGGCCCAAAACATGACTCCGGGCTCCAGGGGAGTTAAATCGTGCATAGAAGTTTCGCTCCGTGACGGTTGCGCGATTCCAGAATCAGGCGCAGCAGTTTGACGGCGGCGGCGGAATCCGCGGGCGGGCATAGCTCCGGCGATTGGCCGGTGCGGCAGCATTCGGCGAAGTATTCGATCTCGGCGGTGTAGCCATCTTGTGGGGGACAGGCCAGGAGTCCTGTCCTGCTGGCTGTGTAGACTATGGGCGGGCGTCCGTGGGAGCTGTATTCGATGGTGGCGTTTTCCAGCGTGACGCTGTACTCCATGGCAAACGGATAATCTCCCATCTGGCGCCAGCCGCCTTCGATCGCGACTACCGCGCCGTCCGCATAAAGTAAGTGGGCGGCGATCCAATCCGCCGAGTAGCCGGCGGCCGCCACGGACTTCGGTTTGCCGAAAAGGTGCAGGCAGAAATCCACGTCGTGAATCAGCAAATCGAACGCGCCGCCGCCCGATTGCGCGGGGTCGGCCAGCCATCCGGCCCAGGCGGGCGCGGCGCAATTCCGCCGGAACGCGGCAAAGCGCAGAGACTGGCCGCGCACGGCCGCGCGCAATGCGGCGTACTCCGGAAAAAAGCGCAACACTTGAGCGGTCATCAGAACGCGGCCGTATTTGCGCGCGGCGTTGAGCATGCGGTCGGCGGAGAAGCCATCCAGCGCCATGGGTTTTTCCACCAGGACGTGCTTGCTGGCGCGCAGGGCTTCGATGGCGACGGAATCGTGCAGGTAAGTGGGCAGGCAGATATCGACGGCGTCGATGGAGCGATCGGCGATCGCATCGTCAAGGTCGCGGTACTTGCGCACGGCGCTGAAATCCATGCGCCCGGCGGTTGCGCCCAGGTTGCCGCGGACGCCCGTGAGATCGCCGGCGAGTTTTTGTTCGTCGCCGCTAAAGACGGCCGCGAGTTCGACGCCGGCAATGCCGCGCAGCGCGCGGACGTGCGTGGCGCCCATGAAGCCCAGGCCAAGGACGGCGAGTCGCATGGGGCACTCAGCCTTTGAGTTCCATCTTGTCCGGATCCCATTGGCACGGGCGCTGCTCGAAGTAGCTCAAGTTGGACAGCAGCGCCGGTCCGGCCGCGCGAAAGCCGAAGACCGCGTCTTCCACCACGGGGCGGCGCGTGCGCACCGCCTGAATGAAATTGCGGACGTGCTCGAAGTGGTCGCTGTAGCCGCGCGGCGCGACGAACTTCTCCTCGTTCTGCATGGAAGCGGTGCCGACTTTGGGGCGCGGCGGATACTTCTCGCGGTACTGCTTGAGAAACTGCTCCTGAATGGCCTTGGGAAAAGTGTCGATGGTGTAGCCGGGCTCGGATTCGCGGGGCGTGCGCGCCAGAGTGACGCTATTGCCATCCAGCGCAATCACGCCCTCGCTGCCGATGAAGCGGAAACTGCTGGCTTCGGTGACGGACCCATCGATCAGGTTGACGCGCAGCGAGAGATTGAACGCCGGCCGCGCGCCGGCCACCGGGTAATCGTACAGGCCCATGAGCACGTCCGGCACGTCGCGCCCGTCTTTCCAGAAGCGCAGGCCGCCGGTGGCGAAGACGCGCGTGGGGCCGGTGCTGGCGGTGACGAAATGCAAGCCGGAGAAGAGATGCACGAAAAGATCGCCGCCCACGCCGGTGCCGTAATCGCGATAGTTGCGCCAGCGGAACAGCCGCACCGGATCGAAGGGAACTTTAGGCGCGCGGCCCAGGAAGCGGTCCCAATCGATGGTGGCGGGCGAGGCATCCGGCGGAATGGAATACTGCCACGCGCCGATGGCCGTGCCGCGATCGATCCAGGCCTCGACGGTGTTCAACTCGCCGATGGCGCCGGCGGCCAGCAGGTCTTTCATCTTCTGGTAGAGAACGGAGCTGACGCGCTGGCTGCCCACCTGCAAAATGCGGCCGCTGCGCCGCTGCGCGTCCACCACGTCTTTGCCATCGTCGACGTGTTGCACCATGGGCTTTTCGCAGTAGACATCCTTGCCGGCGTTCAGGGCATCCACCGCGATGGCGCGGTGCCAGTGATCGGGGGTGGCGACGATGACGGCGTCCACATCCGGCCGCGCCAGGATTTCGCGATAATCGCGGGTGACCAAGAGGCGGTCGCCCCAGTTCTCCCGCGCGCGCTGCAGGCGGCCATCGTAGATGTCGCTGACGGCGGCCAGTTCGACGCCCGCGACGGCGAGGGCATTGCGCAGGTCGCCGCTGCCCTGTCCGCCGGCGCCGATGAGGGCGATGCGGACGCGGTCGTTGGGTGAAACGGTGGAAGGAGTTTGCGCCAGGGCTTGCGCGGCGATGCCGGCGCCGGCCGCGGTGAGGAAATGCCGTCTGGAGGTGGACATGAACTTACTTTACCTCCGGGGTTAGCGGGGGTGCAGCGGTGTGTTCACCACAGAGACGCGGAGATCACGAAGGAGAACGCAGAGCAGGACAAATCTCAGGTTTTCTCTGCGTATCTCCTTCTTCTTTCTGCGTCTCCGCGGTGAAATCACACTCTGCTCGGTTTGTACCCCGGCCTCGAGCGCACACGGTACTTCTTGCCGGGGTCGCTGATAATTTCCACCGTGATCTTGCGGAAACCCTCGTTGGGGTTGGATTGCGGATAGTAAGTCACGGTGTAAGAGTTGACCATGTCCTCGCGGATATCTTCAAAGGCTTCCACCTGTTTCTGCCAGGTGCGCGCCCAGTACGCTTTGCCGCCGGTGCGCGTGGCGATGCGGCGGAAGACCCCGCTCGAAATCGGGTCCTTGTTGACTTCGGCGGTGGAGATCACGTAGATGGGGATGCCTTCGTCTTCGGCCACCGCGCGCACGTCGTCCGGCGCCACCATGCTGGCGTTATCGGGGCCGTTGGAAAAGACGATCACCACTTTGCGTCCGGGAACCTTGGCGGCGTCGCGCAGTGTGAGGAGCAGGGCGTTGTAGAGCGCGGTATCGTCGCCGGCGACGGCGCTGCGCAGGCCGTTGATGGCGTCGCTGTGCTCGCGCGTGAGGGAAGCGGCGCGCGAAAGATTGCGGCTGAAGGTGTAAACCGCGACCGAATCGGCGTGGTCCAGGCCGCGCACGAAATCGGCGATGGCGTCTTCCGCGTAAACGAAGCCCCGATACATGAAGTTGCTGGTATCGAAGAGCACGAAGACGTTGGTGCCGACAAAGGCATCGGGGTGGTCCATGCCCGGCAGCGAATCCTTGGCGGCTTCCAGCAGCGGATGGGTGGCGCCATCCGTGCTCACCGCCAGAGGCGCGTTGGCGCCTTCGGCGAAGGTGGCCATTTTTTGCAGAATGCCGTCTTCGTAGACGCGGAAATCGCCCGGCTTGAGGCCGTTGATGTAATGGCCCTTGCTGTCCGTCACCTGAAACGTCAGCACCACCATGTCCACTTTGACGCGAAAAACGGGCCGTTGGTCCTCCTGCGCGCGCAGGAGCGCTCCACCGGCGGTTGCTCCCAGGAATCCTCGTCGCGATATCTTCATGTGTCTTGTCCCGCTCAAAACTGATTCAGTTCCGCCCTTTGGTCTCTTCCCAGCGCAGCCCGGCTGCGCGCCCGCACCTCGTCGCCCACGCCGCGCAGAGATTTCAGCAGCGCGGGCCAATCCTCCAGGTGGGACGCGAAGATGCGTTCCACCAGCTTCTGCGTCCATTCGGGAATCAGCACGTTGAGCTGCGATGGCGGGATGGCCACTTCGTCGGCCAGCGCGGCCCAATACAGCGTGTTCGATTCCCAGCTTTCCGCCATGATACGGCTGGAATAGCCCATCAGGGTGGGGAAGGTGCGCAGGTTGAGCATCTCCGGCTCGTAGGTATTCGCCAAAGTCGGTTTGGGAGTGCCGAAGGCGCGCGAAATGGCGGCGTAGTTGATCTGCCGCGAATCGGCGGCGGCCAGCCGGCGGATATCGGCCAGCAGGCAGGAAGATTGGGGAGCGCGATGCTGGCTCAATTCGCGGGCCACGTTGAACAGCTCCGACGGCGTAACCTGGTCCACGGCCTCTTTGGCTTCGCCGCTTTCGATGAGCCGGCGGACTTCGGCCGTGCGCGCGGGGGCAGCGTGCATGGCGAGCGCCGCCATCACCTGGCCGCGCAGATCGGAATCGAATACCGAAAGGGCCAGCAGTTCCCGTCCGTAGCGCAGGTGCAGGCCCACCCAATGGATCTGTGCGGGCGTAACGTTCCACCAGCTCGGGATCTTGGCGCTGATGACCATTTGCGGAACCAGGTCGCTCCAGATGAGAGCTTGCGTCTGCGTGGGAACGAGGAAATTCTGCTCGGCCTCGGCCAGCGCGTAAGGCAGAGTGGAGAGCGAACCCACCAGGCGGCCGCCGCCGTTGGAGGGCCAGCCGGAGCCATAAGGTTCGGTGGGCTTCCAGGTGTGCTGCTGGCTTTCCCCGCCGATGAAATCGTGGCTGCGCACGAATACCGGGTTGGTGAAAACGATTTCCGCGCCGGGCGGCGCGTAGTGGGCGTAGTTGAACGCCAGCAGGGTATCGCGCACGTAAGGAGCCAGTTGGCCGGCGGAGTCCTTCAGCTTGGCGGGGTCGCCGGCGGCCTTTTCAATGGACAGGCGCAGGTTGATGCGGCGTTCGGCGTCCAGGTGCCGGTCGGTCCAGTAGCCGAATCCCATGGCGTTCTTTTCGCTGGCGGTGAGCGGCGGGCGCGGAATCTGAATTTCACTCAGGCGGGCGGCCAGCTTGCCGGCGGCCTGCGGCGTCATCTTCACGCTGCCTTCCAGGTAATCGGCCAGTTGGAAGAGCGTATCGAGCGACGGCATGCGCTGGGCTTCCAGCACGCGCTGGATCTCCTGGCGCACCCTGTCGCGGGTTTCGGCGTCTTCACCCGTGCCCCCGGCGAGCAGATCCACCAGCCGTTCCTGGGGATCCTTGCCGGAGCCGGCCAGCAGATTGACCGACGCGCGGGAAATATCGACGAGGTCGCGGTCGCCCTTCACGCCCGCGAAAGGCGCGGCGATGGCCAGAAACACGGCGTCGGCGCGGCTATCGGGGAGGGAGCCCTGGCGCACCAGAATCTGCCACAGACTGATGAGCGATTGGAACGAGCCGGCCGCATCGGCGCGCAGCAGGGGGTCGTGAATGCGGTTGATGGCCGCGGCGGTATCCAGAAACTGCACGATGGATTTATCGCTCAGGCTGCGCGATTCGCTGAAGATGGAATATTGGCTGCCGAACATGCCGTAGTCGTGCGCCAGGCGCGCCACGGTTTCCGCGCTGAGTGGCGCGGTGCGATTGCGGTTGACGTCGCTCAGCGCCATGAAGATTTTGAGCGGCTGGTTTTCCACGCTCTTGCGGCAAAGGGCGAAGAGCGCTTCCAGTACGTCGTCGGAATCCTTCCAGGTGGTGGCCAGGCGCGTCAGCTTGCCGTCGTATTTGGCTTGCGGGCTTTTGGTGAAAAGATCCTTCCAGACCTCGATGCCGCCGGGAATGACCGGCTTTCCATCGGCGCTAATCTGCAAGCGCGTGGTGAGCAGCATCATGTCGGTGTTGGAGCGGAAGACCGGCCGCGCCGGTCCGGGGCTGGTGATGCGGCCGCGCACGGCGCTGTAAAACCGTTTCATGCGCGCCGGCTCGGTGAGGTAATTCTGCACCGGGCCGTGAATGCGCGCCAGGGCGTCGTATAGGCTGCAGAGCCAGCCATCGTCCTTGGCCATCAACTTGTCGAGGAACTCGCCGCCTTTATCGGGCGAGACTCCCACCAGCTCGCCCCACGCCGCGGCCGACCGCTGCCCTCCCGGCGCCGCCGCTTTGCCGTTGCGGACTTCGAACATGCCGCCGAAGAAATCCAGCACGTGCGCGTAAGCTTTGAGATGCGTGTAGGTGGCCTGCTTGCGCAGCGCCTCGGCGGTTTCGGGGTCCAGCTTGGAGAAGCCCAGGTAGAGGCGGCAAGTGGCGGGATCGCCAATGAAGTTCTCGATGAAGTTGGGAGACTCTTTAGGGCCGGGGGTCCAGTATTCGGGACCGAAGAGCACGGGGACCAGCGTGGGATGGTAATCGTAAGTGAACGGCCGGTTGGTGCGCAGGGCCTCTTCCAGTTTGTTGACGGGAAAACCGGAATCGGTGGTGAGAAAGGCGCGCGCGGCATTGACCGTTTCGAGAACCACGTCGGAGCCGCAGCCGCCGCGCATGCGGAAGCCCAGGATGCGGATGAGGTCGGCGACTTTGGGCGAGTCGCAGGATTCGATTTTGAGGACGTGGTCGTCGCCGGCCAGCTTCTCGAGCTCGCGGGCCTGCGAAAGATAGCGATGCACCAGCTTCAGGTACTCGGTCTGTTCCAGCGCTTCCTGGCTGTGCGAGGCTTCGTAGCCGTTGGTCACCACGTTGCGGGCCAGCGCGGGCAGGATATCGTCCGGGGCGGCGTCCGGGGAGAGCGCCGCCATGCGGGCGAAGGAACGCATGGGTCCGGGGATCGGGGCTGTTAAACCGGCGGGAGGGGCGCTTTTGGGCTGGGGCAGGGTTTTGCCCGCGGCGGCGGCATCGCGCGCGGCGGCGCCGCGGTCGCCGGCCAGCAGGTCCAGCGCGGCCAGGCGCGTGGCAATGGCTTGCGCGCGGGCCGTATCGCCCGAGCCCCGCACGGTCTCATACAGCCTGGCATATTCCCCGCGCGCGGCGGGGTCGCCGTAGCGATCGAGAAATTCGGCATAGGCCGTGAGGTTGGCGGCGCTGGGATCGTTCTGCGCGGCTCGTGCGAGCGCTGCGCGCGCGCCCACAGTATCGCCGGAGAATTCCATTTTCTGAATTGAGTCGAGGTTCGCCTGCCCCTTACTCGAGGGTGCAGCGACCGTGAGGATGATGGCGAAGAATACCGGGAATCCCTTCATTGGGGCCCTCCGCTACTGGTGAATCACTCTACCACGTCCGGACGTGGTTTGCGAGTCTAAGGCAGACAAAACGCGATACGCAAGTCGGTGGATGTAAAAACATCCACGAGCGGTTCAAGAAAAAAGGTTCGTAGAAATTCACGGCGGGGGGACATGCTTCCGCTTGCCATCCTAGTCCCACTAACGCGAGGTGCTATGAAATTCCGCATTCCGAGACAAATCAGGCCCGCCAGCGCAGCAACGCGCCGGCGCCATCCACGGCCGCCGGGAGCCGGGCGAAACCAGGTCCGGGCAGCTTCAACCGGCCCGGCCGGTGGCAAGCGGAAGCTTGCCCGACCTTAATGTGCCACGGGCAACTGCATGGGGACGCGGCGCTCGCGATTCAACTGCAAGGTCAGGGATCGATCCACCGTGTTCAGGGGCGCCTGTTTTTCCTGGTGATCGAGCGTGACGTAATGCAGTGTGTCGCCGCTTACCCAGTAGGCAGCGACGGCCCGGATATCGCTGCTCGAGAAGGCGATCAGGTAAATGGGAGAGCCGGATGCCGCGGCGCCGCCGGCTGCCGTGGAGGGTCCGATCTCCTGGCCATACTGGTCGTATTGGCCGGTCGCGGGATGGGCCGGCACGCTGGAGACGTTGTTATAAACGTTGTAAACGGGCGGCTGTTGCGCATATCCCGCCGTCATGCCGGGCGCGGCGCTATAGGCGTAGCTGGCCGCGTAGGGATCGTAGTAAGTGCCGTAATCGTAGCCGTAAGGATAACCATAATATCCGTCATAATAATAATCGGGCCAATAGCCGGCGCCGATTCCCCAATAGGGATAACCCCAGCCGTAGCCGCCGTAGCCATAGCCGTAGCCGTAGCGCCCATAGCCATAGCCATAGCCGCCGTATCCGATGCCGCCGCGGTAACCGCCGCCGATTCCCACGCCGCCACGGAAGCCGCTCGATCCGAAGCTGCCGACGCTGCCGCCGCCACGGAATCCCCCGCCGCCTCCGCCGCCGTGCCCTCCGCCGCCTCGCTGTGCCATGGCGCCTCCCGCCAGCATGAGGCCCAGCGCCAACGAAATCAGAGTTTTCATATAAAAGTCCCTCTACTCGGGAGCTTACTCCCGTGTGGGCCAGCACGCAAGCCAGGCGGTGTTTTTTAGGACACCCATCGGACGCGGCGCACCGCAACCCCGAAGAAGGATAGGGCCCCAACCAACAACTCCGTCACCCCGAGAATGTGAAGGCGGGCGGGTATTCGATCGCGAGCGGAACGCATACCATAAATGGAGATGATCTATACGTGTTACGAAATGATCCGCGATTGCCGCCTGGACAAACCGGAGGGGTGGTCTTTTTTCGTCTCTGGTTACGTTCCGCTGATTCGCAAGCTGTTGGCGCACTACGCCCCGGCGGAAGCGCCGGATGGCGCGCTGCTGCGGCGCATTTTGCAGGCCGCGCGCCAGCCGGAATCGAGCCTGTTTCAATCGCTGGAGCCGGCCCCGGAGCGCTGGTTCATCGCCGAGCTGCGCCAGAAGGTGCTGGCGGAAATCGACGCGCCGCCGGCCGAACTGGAGTTGGATCTGGAAACCGTGGCGCTGGCGCTCGGGCCGTTAACTCTTACGGAAAAACAGGCGGCGTGGATCGAGACCATGCATTACGGGCCGAAGGAGACCGGCGCGATGCTGCGCATGGCTCCGCTTACGGTGGAGAAGATTCGCGCCCGGGCGGCGGAGCTGATCCGCGCGGCCGCGCCCGCGTGGAACCGCGCGATTCTGGCGGCAAACGGCGCCGCGCTGGGACGGGCGGCCGCCGCGGCGTCCACCCCCGCGTGCCTTTCGGCCAAGGTATTTCTGGATATTCTGGATGGGCGCGCCACCTGGCGCGGGCGCGAGGAGATGGAGCGGCACGTCAACGGCTGCTGGCATTGCATCGATCTTTTCTGCCGCATGACCGAAGTGGTGGAGCTGATTCGCGGCGTCGAGCCGCTGGCGGAAAGCGAAGCCGCGCCGCTGCGCCAAGCCATGGGAGTGCGCCTGCCGCGGCCGTCCTTATGGAAGCGGCTTGTGGGTTAGTGCTTCCAGAGATGCGTGACTCTGCCGTCGGCGCTGATCGAGTCGCCGGGCCCGGTCCCCGCGGGACAGGCTCCCATATACTTCTGGTCCATGATCATGGTCGTTTCACTGATGCCATTTATGGCCGGCGTGTAGGTGGTATGGTTTTCCGAATGCGCGGCGGTCTCGCTGATCATAGCGGTACCGTTGACGCGCAGGACGCTGTTTCCCACCGTGCATTCCTCTTCCGTTTTTATGGTTCCACCGGAGGTATTCTTGCTAATCGTTTTGCAGTTCGGCGCCTTCGCCACCGACCGGACGTGTTCGTCGTAGGCATGGCTGCGGCAGAGCGATCTGGAGCCTTCGGCTTTCTTGCCGCCGGGTTGATCGATCGTCATCGTGTGAATCGACCACAGCCCCTCTTTCAGAAGCGGCTGGCCGGCCGCGGAAACGGCCAAGACGGGGAGCCACAGCGCGATGGCGGCGGGTAGCAATCTCATTTTCTTCTCCTCGGGAGTCCAGTCTGGGATTGTACTACATGCCGTTCGTCGGCAAGGCGTGAGGATTGATCGGAAAGTCAGGCGGTTCGTCCGGGAACGCGCCGCTTTCGTGCGGCACTCTGCTACGATCCTTTCGTATGACGCGCGGCGGAAAACTCAAGCTGATCCTGCTGGTCAATACCGCGGGCGGCGTCGTGCCGGGGGCGCTGGTGAGTTTGATGCGGCCGGAGACCACGTGGGCTGGAATGCTGGAGGACTTGAAGTTCGGACTGGTTTATTCCTACTGCATCGGCACCATGGCGTTCGCCGTCCTGGACTTTTTGGCGCCCCGCCTGCTGCGCCTGGCGCGGCCTTATGCCGTGGCGTTGTTAGCCCTGTCGCTGCTGGTCTTCGCGCTGGCCGGCTCCTTCGCGGCGTGCCTGATTTTCCGCGCTGCCGCATGGATACCGGCGGACCGGTTCTGGACCGAATGGCAGTACGGCATGCGGACGGCCATCGCGTTCACCATGCTGATCGGCTTCTCCGTGACCATGTTCGAAGGGCTTTCCGCGCGCTTGCAGGAGGCGCGCCTGGAAGCCCGTACCCGGCAACTGGACGAGGAGCGCGCGCGCAAGCTGGCCACCGAGGCGCGGCTCTCTTCGCTGGAATCGCGCATCCATCCGCACTTCCTCTTTAACACGCTGAATTCCATCAGCGCGCTGGTGCGGGAAGATCCGGCGGCGGCCGAGCGCACCGTCGAGCGGCTGGCGGCGCTGCTGCGCTATTCGCTGGATATGGCGGCGCGTCCCCTGGTGGCGCTGGAGGACGAGCTGCGCATCGTGGAGGACTATCTGGATATCGAAAAGACGCGCTTCGGCCAGCGGCTGCGCTTCTCCATCGCGGTGCCGCTGGAGTTGATGGCGCTGGAAGTGCCGCCGCTCGCGCTGCAGACCCTGGTCGAGAACAGTATCAAGTACGCCATCGCGGAAAGCCGGCGGGGCGGGGAAATCCGCATCGCCGGGCGGGAACTGGACGGCAGCCTGGTGCTCGAGGTGACCGACGACGGTCCCGGTTTCGACCTGCGGGCGCTCAAGCCGGGGCACGGGCTGGAGAATCTGCAGGAACGGCTGACGGCCCTGTACGATGGCGCGGGGCGCATCGAGATTGCGCGCCGCGGGCGGCACACCGTGGTTTCGGTTGCCGTGCCGTGCAAACGGGTGGCGGCATGATGCGCGCGTTCGTGGTGGATGACGAACCCCTGGCCGTCAAGCGGCTGGTGCGAATGCTGCAGGAAACCGGACGCGTCGAGGTGACCGGCTCCAGCACGGACCCGGTGGACGCCCTGGCGGCATTGAGCGAAAAGCCGCCGGAGGTCCTGTTCCTGGATATTCAGATGCCGGGCATCAACGGCTTCGAAATGCTGCGCATGCTGGAACCGCAGCCCCTGGTGGTGTTCACCACCGCCTTCGACCAATACGCGCTGCAGGCCTTCGAAGTGAATTCCATCGACTACCTGCTGAAGCCCGTCGAAGAGCGGCGCTTGGCGCGGGCCCTGGATAAGATCGAGCGGCTGCGCGCCGCGCCGCGCCCCGCGCCGGAGTGGAATGCCATGCTCAACCAGTTGGCGCAGGCCATGCGCCAGCACCCCGGGCGCGAGTATCCCGAGCGCATCGCTTCGCGCGTGGGCGAGCGCATTCACTTGCTCGATCTCGCCAAGGTGGCTTACTTCTTCGCCCAGGATAAGTTGACTTACGCCGCCACCG
>Ga0181521_10000427_pt1 | contig 51103 bp, 45 predicted proteins | sample PEATcosm2014_Bin_32_FD_119764 | JGI IMG/M metagenome (GOLD analysis project Ga0181521, IMG submission 119764) | Peatland microbial communities from MTU Mesocosm Facility, Houghton, MI, USA - PEATcosm2014_Bin02_60_metaG | ecosystem: Environmental > Terrestrial > Soil > Wetlands > Peat | place... | reverse complement strand
TGGTGCCGATCATGTAGAACGCCTGCTCCGGCAGGTGGTCGAGCTCGCCTTCGATGATCGCCCTGAACCCGCGGATCGTGTCCTTGAGCGCGACGTACTTGCCCTTCTGGCCGGTGCACACCTCGGCAACGTGGAACGGCTGCGACAGGAAGCGCTGGATCTTGCGCGCACGGTACACGGTCTGCTTGTCCTCCGCCGACAGCTCGTCCATGCCGAGGATCGCAATGATGTCCTGCAGTTCCTTGTAGCGCTGCAGGATCGCCTGCACGCCGCGGGCCGTGTTGTAGTGCTCCTCGCCGATCACCAGCGGATCGAGCTGGCGCGAGGTCGAGTCGAGCGGGTCGATCGCCGGGTAGATGCCGAGCGAGGCGATCTGACGCGACAGCACCACCGTCGCGTCGAGGTGCGCAAAGGTCGTCGCCGGCGACGGGTCGGTCAGGTCGTCCGCCGGCACGTACACGGCCTGTATCGAGGTGATCGAGCCGGTCTTGGTCGAGGTGATGCGCTCCTGCAGCACGCCCATTTCCGCGGCCAGCGTCGGCTGGTATCCGACCGCCGACGGCATGCGGCCGAGCAGCGCCGACACCTCCGTCCCCGCGAGCGTGTAGCGGTAGATGTTGTCGATGAACAGCAGCACGTCGCGGCCCTTGCCGGAGGCCTGCTTCTCGTCGCGGAAGTACTCGGCCATCGTGAGCCCGGTGAGCGCGACCCTGAGGCGGTTGCCCGGCGGCTCGTTCATCTGGCCGTAGACCATCGCGACCTTGGAGTTCGGCAGGTTCTTGAGGTCGATGACGCCCGATTCGGCCATCTCGTGGTAGAAGTCGTTGCCCTCGCGGGTGCGCTCGCCGACCCCCGCAAACACCGACAGGCCGGCGTGCGCCTTGGCGATGTTGTTGATGAGCTCGAGCATGTTGACGGTCTTGCCGACGCCGGCGCCGCCGAACAGCCCGATCTTGCCGCCCTTCGCGAACGGCACCAGCAGGTCGATGACCTTGATGCCGGTCTCCAGCAGGTCCTGGCCGCCGGCCTGGTCGTCGTAGGACGGAGCCGGGCGGTGGATCTCCCAGTACTCCTTGGTCTCGACCGGGCCTTTCTCGTCCTGCGGGTGGCCGAGCACGTCCATGATGCGCCCCAGCGTGCCGTTGCCGACCGGCACGACGATCCCCTTGCCGGTCGAGTGCACCGTGATGCCGCGCTTCAGGCCCTCGGAGACGCCCATCGCGATGCAGCGGACGATGCCGTCGCCGAGCTGCTGCTGCACCTCGAGCGTCAGCTCGCGCCCGCTGTCCTCGAGCTTCAGCGCCTCGTAGACCCTGGGGATGGCCTCGCGCGGGAACTCGACGTCGACGACGGCGCCGATGATCTGCACGATCTTGCCGGTCGGGGAGGTGCTGGGCGTGCTCATAGCGTTGGACCTTCTGTCAAACGGCGGCCGCGCCGCCGACGATCTCGGAGATTTCCTTGGTGATCGCCGCCTGCCGCGCCTTGTTGTAGATCAGCTGCAGCTCGTCGATCAGCTTGCCGGCGTTGTCGGTCGCGCTCTTCATCGCGACCATGCGTGCCGCCATTTCGCAGGCGACGTTCTCGACGGCGCCCTGGTAGACCTGGGACTCGACGTAGCGCGTCAGCAGTCCCTCGAGGAGCTCCGCCGCCGACGGCTCGTAGATGTACTCCCACAGGTCCTGCAGCTCGCTGCTCCTGACGGGCTCCACCGGCAGCAGCTGGCGAATCACAGGACGCTGGCTCATCGTGTTGACGAATTCGCCGTTGATCAGGTGCAGCCGGTCGATGGTGCCCGCGAGATAGGAGTCGAGCATCACCTTGACCGCGCCGATGAACGCCGCGACGTGCGGCCGGTCGCCGAGATGCGTGACGCTCGCCGCGAGCGGCAGCCGCAGGCGCCGGAAAAACTGCAGCGCCTTCGAGCCGACGACGCACAGCTGCACGTCCTGGCCCTTGCCCTGCCACTCCTTGATCGAGGTCAGCGCCTCCTTGAAGACGTTGACGTTCAGCGAGCCGCACAGCCCCCGGTCGGTGCTGATGATGATGAGACCGATCGCCTTCGGCTCGCGCTCGGCCAGGAACGGATGGCGGTAGTCAGGGTTCGCGAGCCGCAGATGTCCGACCACGGTGCGGATCTTCTGCGCGTACGGCCGCGCCGCGCGCATCCGCTCCTGGGCCCTGCGGATCTTGCTCGCCGCGACCATTTCCATGGCCTTGGTGATCTTCTGCGTGCTCTTGATGCTCGCGATCTGCGTGCGGATTTCTTTCGCGCCGGGCATGGCTGTCTCAGAAGCTCGCCGTCGTGAAGAAGTCCTCGCAGACCTTCTTCAGGGCCGCATCGGTCTCCTTCGACAGCTCCGGCTTGTCGTTGATCGACTTCAGCAGCTCCCCGGCGTTGGTCTTGGCGAACGACTGCAGCGCCGCCTCGGCGGCCACGGTCTTCTCGCGCGTCACCTTGTCGAAGAACCCGCCGTTGACCGCATACAGCGTCAGCGCCATCTCCGCGACCGACATCGGCGCGTACTGCTTCTGCTTCATCAGCTCCGTTACCCGCTGGCCGCGCTCGAGCTGCCGGCGCGTGGCCTCGTCGAGGTCCGAGGCGAACTGCGAGAACGCCGCGAGCTCGCGGTACTGGGCCAGAGCCAGCCGCACGCCGCCGCCGAGCCTCTTGATGATGCCGGTCTGCGCGGCGCCGCCGACGCGGGACACCGAGATGCCCGCATTGATGGCCGGGCGAACGCCGGCGTTGAAAAGATCGGTCTCGAGAAATATCTGGCCGTCGGTGATCGAGATTACGTTGGTCGGCACGAAGGCCGTCACGTCCCCGGCCTGCGTCTCGATGATCGGCAGTCCGGTCAGCGACCCGGTCCGGCCCTTGACGCGGCCATTGGTGGCCTTCTCGACGTAGGCGGTGTTGACGCGCGCCGAGCGCTCGAGCAGGCGCGAGTGAAGATAGAACACGTCGCCCGGGTAGGCCTCGCGGCCCGGCGGCCGGCGCAGCAGCAGCGAGATCTGGCGGTACGCCCAGGCCTGCTTGGTCAGGTCGTCATAGATGATCAGCGCATCCTCGCCCCGGTCCATGAAGTACTCGCCCATCGCGCAGCCCGAGTAGGGAGCGAGGTACTGCATCGCGGCCGGCGTCGAGGCCGAGGCAGCGACGATGATCGTGTGCGCCAGCGCGCCGTGCTCTTCGAGCTTTCTGACGACGTTGGCGATCGAGCTCTGCTTCTGCCCGATCGCGACGTAGATGCACTTAACGCCGGTGCCCTTCTGGTTGATGATCGTGTCGATCGCCACCGCCGTCTTGCCGGTCTGGCGGTCGCCGATGATCAGCTCGCGCTGGCCGCGGCCGATCGGCACCATCGAATCGATGGCCTTGAGTCCGGTCTGCACCGGCTGCGACACGCTCTGGCGGAAGATCACGCCCGGCGCGACGCGCTCGATCGGCGAGCGGCCCGAGGCGTTCAGCGGGCCCTTGCCGTCGATGGGATTGCCGAGCGCGTCGACCACGCGGCCGAGCAGCTCCGGGCCGGTCGGCACCTCGAGGATGCGGCCGGTCGTCTTGACGCGGTTGCCCTCGGTAATGTGTTCGTAGTCGCCGAGCACGACCGCGCCGACCGAGTCCTGCTCGAGGTTGAGCGCGAGGCCGAAGGTGTTCTCCGGAAACTCGATCATCTCGCCGTAGCGCACGTCCGCGAGGCCGTGGATGCGGATGATGCCGTCGGTCACGCTGACTACGGTTCCGACGTTGCTCGCCTCCGCGGCCGCGTCGAACTGCGCAATGCGGGCTTTGATGATGTCGCTGATCTCGGACGCCTTGATGGACATGCTGCTTTCCTTGACTAAACCTTGTCGGCCGCGTACCCGGGCCGGGTCACGGCTGGGAAATCCGCTGCTCGAGCCGCTCGAGACGGCCCTTCAGCGAGCCGTCGATGATCAGGTCGCCGGCGCGGACCGTCGCCCCTCCCACCAGCGCCGGATCGACAGCTTCGGCGAGCCGCACCTGGCGCGCGAACCGCCGCTCGAGCGCCTGCCTGAGCCGCGCGCGCTGCTCGGGCGTCAGCGCCATCGCGGTCGTGACCTCGACGTCGATCGTGTTCTCGGCGTCGGCCTTGAGCGCCTCGAAGTGGGCGGCGATCTCCGGCAGGAACGACAGCCTGTGGTTGTGCGCCAGCAAACCCAAGAAGTTGCGGCCGTCGGCGCTGACGGTCGCACCCATGTCGGTGGCGACGCCGGTCATCAATTCAACGAGCTCCTCGGCGCCGACCCGCGGGTTGCCGAACAGATCCTCGGCTCCCGGCGAGCGCGCGACGGCGGCTGCGGCGGCGAGCAGCTGCGACCAGGCGGCGAGCGCGCCGCGCTCGCGCGCGTGCTCGAAGGCCGCGCGGGCGTAGGGTCGGGCGATCGTCACTTTCTCGGCCACGGCCTTAAGCCCCCGCAATCCGCGTCGAGAGCTCCTCGAGGAGCTCGGCGTGCGCCTTGGCGTCGACCTCGCGCTTCAGGAGCTGCGCGGCGCCGGCGAGCGCAAGCCTGGCGACCTCGCCGCGCAGCTCGGCGCGCGCGCGCGTGGTTTCGGTCGAGATCTCGGTGCGGGCCGACGCGATCAGCCGCTCGCCCTCGGCGAGCGCCGTGCCGCGCGCCTCGTCGATTACCTCGCCGCCACGGCGATTCGCCTGCTCGACGATCTGCGCGGCCTTGGTGCGTGCCTCGCGGACGATCTCGAGCCCCTTTGCGTTGGCGTCCTCGAGTTCCTTCTGGCCACGATCGGCGGCCGCGAGGCCGTCGGCGATCCGCTTCTGGCGCTGCTCGATGGCCGACATGATCTGCGGCCAGCCCAGCTTCATGACCAGCAAGGCGACCGCGAACAGCGCGAGTCCCTGGATGATCAGCGTGATGGTGATGCTCATGCCTGTCTCCTGCCGGATCGCAGCGGGCGCCGGCTGCCGCCGACGCGCGCCGTCCATCGGACGCTTACTTGACGCCCAGCGCGGCCAGGAACGGGTTCGAGAAGATCAGCAACAGCGCGATGGCGACGCCGATGATCGGCACCGCGTCCAACAGGCCCGCGACGATGAACATGCGCGTCATCAGCATCGGCGCAAGCTCCGGCTGCCGCGCGGCGCCCTCGAGGAACTTGCCGCCGAGCAGCGCGAAGCCGATCGCGGTGCCGAGCGCACCTAAGCCGATCAGGAGACCGGCGGCGATGAGGGTATGGCTCATCACCTCGGCGATCTGTTGGACATTCTCGATAGCCATTGTCTTCTCCGTGCTTTCAAATAGGTCGACTGGACCGGTTGGATGGAAACGTCAGTGGTGTTCGGCAGCGATGCTGAGGTATACGATCGTCAGCATCATGAAAATGAACGCTTGCAGCGTGATCACGAGCACGTGGAACAGCGTCCAGACGAATCCGGCGACGAACTGCAGCGGTCCCATGATGTAGGTGAGGCCGGAACCGAGGGTCATCCCGAGCGTCATGCAGGCGATCAGGATGAAGATCAGCTCGCCGGCGTACATGTTGCCGAACAGTCGCAAGCTCAGCGACAGCGGCCGCACTCCCTCTTCGATCAGCCGCAGCAGCAGGTTGGGCACCGCAAGCAACACCTTGCCCATGACGCCCTCGGCGTGGAACGGCGCCAGCACGAACTCCTTGAAGAAACCGCCGACACCCTTGTGCTTGAGCCCGTAGTACTGGATCAGCAGGAACACGCAGATCGACATGCCGAAGGTCGTGTTCAGGTCCGCGGTCGGCACGACCCTGAGGTGCCCGATCCCGAGCGTGCGCGCGGTGGCCGGCAGCAGGTCGACGGGCAGCATGTCCATGAAGTTCATCAGGAACGTCAGGCAGAAGATCGTGATGGCGAGCGGCGCGATCAGCCGGCTGCGGCCGTGAAAGGTCTCCTTGATGAGGCCGTCGACGTACTCGACGAGCATCTCGACGGCGCACTGAAGCTTCCCCGGCACGCCGGACGTCGCCGCGCGCGTGACGCGCAGGAAGAACGTGACAAACAGCACCGCCAGCAGGAGCTTGAAGAAGATGCTGTCGAGATGCAGGGCCGTGACGCCTTCACCCAAGCTCAGGTGCTCGAGGTGATGCTTGATGTACCCCGTCATGTTCTCAGGGCCGTCGGCCGCCATCTGTCCCTCTCCGTCTCCCCGGCTCACCTGACGATCGCGAGCCCCAGCCAGAACCCGATCTGCGATGCGATCAGCCCCGCGACGAAGGGCAGCGGCGGGAGGTGCGCGGGTCCGAGGGCCCCCCACAACGCGAGCCCCAGCCACAGCCACTTCAGCACTTCGCCGGCGTAGGCCGCCCGCACCAGCGTGCCCACCGGGGCCACGCCCGGCGCAAACAGCTTCCAGCCGAATACCACGTTGCCGATCGCCACCACGAGCCCACCGACGAACGCGGCACCGGCGGCCCTGGCATCCGCGAGTGCGAATGCGCTCACCGCCGCGAGCGTCGTCGCCGCCAGCTGCACACCGGCGAACCGGAGTACCAGGCGCCGCCCCCGCTGGCGGTGATCGCTCCCTGTGGCAACGGACATCCGAGCTCTCGCCTCAGCCTCCGAAGCCGCAGGATCGCGGCGCGCAAAAAAACCACTTCGATGCGCCGGCTGGACGCTCGCAAGTGGTACTGGCTGTGGAAAGCGCGGCACCGCCCCCCGAAAGCGCGCGCATTATAGGCACGTTTTTGCAGTGCTTCAACAACGCGCCGACACTCGATTGGCGGTCCTAAGTACCTGTACCTATTTACATTTTCTGGAAGCGACTGGTCAGCGGATGTGCGCCAGGATCCCGTCGAGCTCATCCAAGCTCGAGTAGCTGATGATCAGCTGCCCGCGACCGCTCGCCTGCTGGCGGAACGCGACCTTGGCGCCCAGCTTCTCGCCGAGCTCGGTCTCGAGCCGGCGGACGTCGGCATCGACCGGGGCGTCGGCGGCGAACCGGCCATGGGGCGGCGCCAGCAGCCGCCGGACCAGCGCCTCCGTCTCCCGGACCGACAGCGCCTTCTTCGCCACCAGCGCCCCGACCTCCACCTGCTGGCGGCGGTTCGTCAGCCCCAGCAATGCGCGGGCGTGGCCCATCTCGAGGGAGCGGTCCGCGACCAGCGCCTTGACCTCGTCGGCGAGCTCGAGGAGCCGCAGCAGGTTCGTGACCGCGGTGCGCGAGCGGCCGACCGCATCGGCGGCGGCCTGGTGGGTCAGCTCGAACTCCGTGATCAGCCGGTCGAGCGCCCCCGCCTCCTCGAGCGGGTTGAGGTTCTCGCGCTGGATGTTCTCGATCAGCGCCATTGCGACCGCTGCCTCATCCGGAACGCGGCGGACAATCGACGGGATCTCGGTGAGCCCGGCCAGCTGCGCGGCCCGCCAGCGGCGCTCGCCGGCGACGATCTCGTAGCGCTGCGATTCGCCGGGCCGGGGAGTGCCGAGCGGCCGGACCACGATCGGCTGCACGATGCCCTGCGACTTGATCGAGGCGGCAAGCTCGGCCAGGGACTCCGGGCGCATGTCGAGTCGCGGCTGGAACTTGCCGCGCTGCAACAGGTCGAGCGGCAGGCGCACGAGCTCGTCCCCGGGGGCATGAGCCTGCCCGACGGCGGCCGCCGCGCTGGCCGCGACCTGGCGCGCGGTGGCCTCGCCGAGCAGCGCTCCGAGCCCCCGTCCGAGTGCCGGTTTCTTGACGCTCATTGATCGGCCTCCGGGTGGTCGGCGAGCGCGGTTGCGGGCTCCTCGTCGCGGCGGATCATTTCGCCGGCGAGCGCGAGGTAGGCGAGCGCGCCGCGCGACTCCTTGTCGTAGTACAGCGCCGGGCGGCCGAACGACGGGGCTTCGGCGAGGCGCACGTTGCGCGGGATGATGGTCCTGAAGACCTTGTCGTCGAAGTGCTCGATCAGCTGCGAGCTGACCTCATTGGCGAGGTTGTTGCGCGGGTCGTGCATCGTGCGCAGGATGCCTTCGAGCTTGAGCCCCGGATTGATGCCTGCCTTGATCTGCTCGATCGTGGACAGCAGCGCCGACAGTCCCTCGAGCGCGTAGTACTCGCACTGCATCGGGATCAGCACCGTGTCAGCGGCGACCAGGGCATTGACGGTCAGCATGTTGAGCGCCGGCGGGCAGTCGATCAGGATCATGTCGTAGCGGTGCCTGATCGGCGCGAGTGCCAGTCTGAGCTTCAGTTCGCGGCCGGTCAGCAGCGTCAGTATCCGCACCTCGGCCGCCGTCAGGTCCTGGTTCGACGGAATAACGTCGAACCCGCCCGGATCCACCGGCAGGATCGCCTCCGCTGCCGTGCAATCGCCGAGCAGTACGTCGTAGCTCGACACCGCCAGCAGCGACTTGTCGATGCCGCAGCCCATGGTCGCGTTGCCCTGCGGATCGAGGTCGACCAACAGCACGCGGCGCTTCGTCGCCGCGAGCGAGGCGGCGAGGTTGACGGCGGTGGTGGTCTTGCCGACGCCCCCTTTCTGGTTGGTGACGGCGATGATCCGGTGCATAGGCCGGTCAGAATAGCATCCGCCCGCCCGGCTAAAAGGCGCGGCGCGGCCGGTAGCGCCGCGGGCCACCCGGCGCCTCCTCGACCGTGAGCCTGCCCCGGGCGGCGAGGTGCTCGAGGTTCGCGAGCGACTCGCCGACCGCCAGCATCAGGTTCAGCGTATCGAGGGGCGACCGGAACAGGCGCTCGGCGACCTCACGGGCGGTGGTCGGGGCGGTCACGAGGCCGATCACCGTCTCGAGCGTCGCGGCGTGGTGCGCCCTTAGCTGCGCGAGCCGGGACCGCAGGCCTGTGAACACCGAGCCGTGGGACGGCAGCACGAGCGGCTCCGGATCGAGCGTCTCGAGCCCGTCGAAGGAGGCGAGGAACGAGGCGATCGGGTCCGCGTCCGTGCGCTCCGGGTAGATGCCGATGTTGCTCGAGATCCGCGGCAGCACCTGGTCGCCCGCGATCAGCAGCGGCGGGCTCGCGCTGTGGAATACGAGCTGCCCGTCGGTGTGGCCGCCGACCAGTCGCGCCGTCCAGCGGATGCGGCCGGTCGCGACGACATCGCCATCGCCCATCGGCCGCACGTCGGCCGGAATGCCGGAGATGACCCTGCGGTAGCTCCGGCCCGACAGTACCGGCCGGGTCGCGTCGGTCGCATCGAGGCCGTCGCGCGCGAACGCGGCGAGGCGCCGGGCCTGCTCGGCCGGCCGTTCGGCGGTCGTGACGAGCGCTCGCAGCAGCAGTAACTCCGGGTCGCTCATGAACACCGGCGCACCGTGCCGGGCGCACAGCCAGGCGGCGAGGCCCGCGTGGTCCGGGTGGTGGTGCGTGCAGATGATTCGAGTGAGCGGCCGGCCACCCAGGTACGCGTGCAGGGTCCCTTCCCAGGCCGCGCGGGCCTCGGGGACATCCATCCCGGCATCGACGAGCGTCCAGCCGTCACCGTCCTCGAGCAGCCACACGTTGATATGCCCGAGCGGGCCGGGCACCGGCAGGCGCGCCCAGTGCACGCCCGCCGCGACCGGAACGGCCTCCCCTGCCTGCGGGGGCGCGGCGATCGGATAGCTGAGTCCGGCGCCCAACTCAGGTCTCGCGCTCGAGGATCACCAGGTGCCGCGCATCGGGCAGGCCCGGCACGTGCAGTCGCTCGATGCCCGCGACGCGCCAGCCGTGCGGCAGGTTGACGAGCTCCGCGGCCGGGTCGCGTCCCTTCATCGCGAGCAGCCGTCCCGCCTTCGCGCACAGGTGTCCGGCCTGGGCAATGAACACGGCGACCTCGGCGAGCGCGCGCGAGATGACGGTCGTCGAACGCTGCTGCGGCCGGAAGTTCTCGGCACGGGTGCAGATCGCCGTCACGTGGTCGAGGCCGAGCGCGCGCGCCGCGTGCTCGACGAAGCGGATCTTCTTGCCGGTCGAGTCGAGCAGCGTGAAGCGGAGCTCCGGGTTCACGATCGCGAGCGGGAGTCCCGGGAATCCGGCGCCGGTGCCGACGTCGGTAACGAACGGCCCCTCGATCCACGGCTGTACGGTCAGGCTGTCGAGCAGGTGTTTCTCAACCATCGCGATCGGCTCCCTGATGGCCGTCAGGTTGAACTTCTGGTTCCACTCGGCGAGCAGGTCGAGCAGCCCGAGCAGCTGGTCGAGCTGGACCTCGTCGAGTGCGAGGCCGAGCTCCGCGACGCCGGCCACGAGCGTTGCGCGTGGAGTGATCTTCATGCCGCGCCAGCTAGCCGTCGAGCCGTGCCAGCACCTGACGCGCCAGCCGCTCCGCACTGCCCGGTGCGAAGACGAAGAACAGCGAGGGCTCGGCGAGCTCGAGCTCGAGCACGCAGGGCGTGCCGCGGTCGTCGCGGATCAGGTCGACGCGGGCATACAGCGGCGCCCCTCCCGGTATGGTGGCCACGGCCCGCGCCGCAACGTCACGCTCATCCGCGCCCGGCACCCGCGGGTCGATCGTCTCCTTGGCAAACAGGCCCTGCACGTCGCCCGCGCCGCGCGCGAGCAGCGGCCCCTTGCGCACAGCGTGGCTGAATTCGCCGTCGAACACCATCAGCGCAGACTCGCCATAGTCGTCGACCGAGCTCAGATATGGCTGGGTGAGCACCTGGTAGCCGGCGGCGTGCAGACGCGTCACGTGCGCGCGGGCTGCGGCAGCCTCGCTGTGCAGGAACCGCCGCGCGCCGCGCGAGCCCGCGCCGACCGACGGCTTGATCACGAACTCCGCCGCCTCCGGTAGCGCCCACGCCTCGCCCTGCGCGGTGATCCGCGACGGGACGATCGGCACGCCGGCGCGCTCGAGCTCGAACAGGTAGCGCTTGTCGGTGCTCCATCTTAGGACCGCCACCGGGTTGTAGAGCCGCGTCTGCGCGCTCACCGCGCTCGCCCAGCCGAGGAACTTCGCCAGGTCCTCGGTGTAGTTCCACGTCGAGCGCAAGAGCGCGACCCCGAAGCGGTCCCAGGCGATGCCCTGGTCGTCCCAGCCGGGCGCCTCGACGGAGTGGCCCAGGGCCTCGAACGCGCTGGCGAGCGGTGCATAGTCCTCGTCGAGGTCGCGGGCCGCCGCGGTCGTGACCAGTGCGACGCGCACCGGTCAGTTCCTGACGAGCGCCGCGACGAACTCGGGCACGGGCAGCGCATCGAGCTTTTTCGGGTCAGCGAACAGCGCAATGATCGCCGCGCCCTGTTTCGCCGGGAAATGCGCGGCCACCGACGTCTCGAACTTCCTGACCAGCACCGGCGTGCCTTCGCGGCGGCGCTTGCGGTGCCCGATCGGGAAGTCGACCTGCACACGGCGCGTCGCGCCGTTTCTGAAGAACACCTGCACGGCGTTGCCGATGTGGCGCTTGTCGGCCTCGTAGTACTCCTTGGTGAACGTCGGGTTCTCGCGGACCTGCATCTTCGAGCGCAGCATGTCGACGCGCGGGTCGTACGCGACCGCGTCCTCGTAGTCGGCGGCGGAGAGCCGGCCGAAGATCAGCGGGATCGCGACCATGTACTGGATGCAGTGGTCGCGGTCGGCCGGGTTTGCCAGCGGTCCCGTCTTGTCGATGATCCGGACCCCGGGCTCCTGCGTCTCGATCACGACCCTGTCGACCTCGTCCAGCCGGTCCCTGACCTCCTCGTGCAGCGCGATCGCGGCTTCGACCGCGGTCTGGGCATGGAACTCAGCCGGGTAGCTGATCTTGAACAGCACGTTCTCCATCACGTAGCTGCCGAAGCCCTGCGCGTAGGCGAGCGGCTTTTTCGTCACGACGTCGTAGAAGCCCCAGCGCGGGGCGGTCAGCGCCGACGGGTAACCCATCTCGCCGGCGAGCGCCATCAGCGCGTGGCGCACCGCGCGGCTGGTCGCATCCCCGGCCGCCCAGCTCTTGCGGGAGCCGGTGTTCGGCGCATGCCGGTAGGTCCTGAGCGCGCCGCCGTCGAGCCAAGCGTTGGAGACCGCGTTGATGACCTGCTCGCGCGTGCCGCCGAGCATCGCGGTCACGACCGCGGTGCTCGCGACGCGCACCAGGATCACGTGGTCGAGTCCGACCTTGTTGAATGCATTTTCGAGTGCCGTGACGCCCTGGATCTCGTGCGCCTTGATCATGCCGGTCAGCAGGTCGCGCACCGCGAGCGGCGCGCCGCCCTCGGCGAGCCGCTTGCGAGACAGCCAGTCGGCAACCGCCAGTATCCCGCCGAGGTTGTCCGACGGGTGGCCCCACTCGGCCGCGAGCCAGGTGTCGTTGAAATCGAGCCAGCGGATCATGCAGCCGATGTTGAACGCTGCCTGCACCGGGTCGAGCTCGTAGCTCGTGCCCGGCACCCGCGCACCGCCCAGCATCGTCGCGCCCGGGACGACCGGACCCATCAGCTTCGTGCAGGCCGGGTACTTGAGCGCCTGGAACCCGCACGCCAGCGTGTCCATCAGGCAGTAGCGGGCCGTGTCGTAGGCAAGCTCGCTCGAGATCCGGGCGTTCGTGGCGTACTCGGCGATATCGACGAGCACCTGGTCGGGCTCGGGGCGCCTGGCGGACTTGGTGTCGGGGCTGGACATGGCTGGACGGCTCGCTGGTGGCGGGAAGCGGGCCGCGATGTTGATACAGCCGGGCGCCGGCTACCAGTGGTGAAGGTGCGGACCCGGGAATCCGCCGCGGCACGGCGCGGCGCGCGGGCCGGGCGCGTCCGGGGCGCGGGGCGGGGCTTGGCCTCAGCCCCGCGTCTTGGCGATCCACTCGTCGACGAGCCGCTCGAGCACCGTCAGCGGCACGCCGCCATTTTCGAGTACCACCGCGTGGAAGTCCTTCAGGTCGAACCGGGGTCCGAGGGCCGCCCGGGCCTTGTCCCGGAGCTCCAGGATCTTGAGCTGGCCGACCTTGTAGGCGCAGGCCTGGCCCGGATTGCCCATGTAGCGCTCGACCTCGGTGGTGGCCTCGCTCTCGGGCAGGCCGGTCGTGGTCACCATGTAGTCGATCGCCTGCTCGCGGCTCCAGCCCTCGGCATGCAGGCCCGTGTCGACGACCAGGCGCACGGCGCGCAGCATCTCGTCCCGCAGGCGTCCGATGTCGCCGAACGGATCGTCCTTGTACATGCCCATCTCGGAGGCGAGCCGCTCGGCGTAGAGCGCCCAGCCCTCTGCGTAGGCCGTGTACAGCGTCTGCTGGCGGATCAGCGGCAGGCCCTTGAGGTTCTGCGCGATCGAGATCTGGAAGTGATGCCCGGGAATACCCTCGTGGTAGGCGAGCGTCTTCATGACCCAGCTGGGCGTCTCGCGGACATCACGCAGGTTCGCAAAGAACGTTCCCGGCCGCGTGCCGTCCATCGCGCCGGGCTGGTAGTAGGCCATCGCCGAGCCCTTCTCCGCCGCGAGCGGCACCCGCTCGACCGTGAGCTTGGTCGGCGGCAGCGTCCGGAAGTACTCCGGCAGGCGCGCGCTGACCTCGTCAAGGATCTTCTGGTAGCGCGCCAGCAGCTGCTTGCGGCCCTCGTCAGTGTCCGAGACGAGGAACCGCGGGTCGGCTCTGAGCGCCTGGATGCGCTCGGCGACCGTGCCGGATGTCAGCCCCTGGGCTTTCAGCAGCGCATCGAGCTCGGCGTCAATGCGCGCGACCTCGCGAAGTCCGAGCTGATGCACCTGCTCCGGCGTGTAGTCGGTGGTCGTCATTTGCTTGAGGGTCACGGCGTAGTAGGCCGCGCCGTCCGGAAGCCTGCCGACGCCTGCTCCCTGGGTCGCGGCCAGAGGGCGCTCGGTCTCGAGCGCCGCCGTCATCCGCGCGTACGCCGGGTAGACGCCGTCCTTGACGGCCGCGGCCGCCTGGCGCGCGAGCGCCGATTGCTCGTCCGCGGTCAGACCCTTGGCCGTCTTCATCCGCTCGACGAAGGTCGTCACGAGCGGGTTCTGCTCCGGCGTCGGGCGCACGGTGTCCTTGATGCCGGCCTCGGCCTTGTCGAGCAGCGACAACGGCAGCACGACCCCCGCCTTCGCCTGGCGCTGCATCTCGGCGGTCAGCCCGTCGAGCTTGCCGCCCATTGCTTCGAGGCGCTTGACGTAGTTTCGCGCGCTCTTCTCGTTCCTCACCACGTGCCCCGTCTCGAGAAAGCTCGGCAGCGCCTCCTGCGTCCCCCACATCGGAGCGATCGGGTACAGGCCCTCGCTCGACAGCCAGTCGAATCGCTTGTACGCCAGCGCCGTCTCCCACTGGTCGAGCAGGATGTCGTAGGTGATCTGGTCCTGGCGGTCGAGCCGCGCGCGGTCGAAGCGCCGCACCTCGGCCGCGAAGCGCTCGGCGAGCGCGTAGTCGTCGTCGCGCTTCTTGACGCCGACCTCCGCGAGCTTGCCGGAATGGCGGTCGAAGATCGTGCCGTCGACGATCCCCACCTGCGTGAACACCTCCGGATTGCGGGCCAGGAACTCGATCGCCTGGCGATTGGCGAGTTCGTTGATCGTGAACGGCTTGCCGAAACCGATCCGGTACGCGCTGTAGCCCCCGACGACGAGCACGGCGAGCCCGATCCAGCCAAGGACTTTCCAGATCTTGTTCATGCGCAACCCCCGCTTTTCGGCTCACTGTTGTTCGTTGGGCCGGCGATCCACGTCGCGCGCGGCGCCCGCACCGATCCGTCCCGCCGTCCGGGCCGGAGCCGCAGAGTGTCGGCGACCGGGCGGCCCCGGGTCACGCCATTCGTCGCGCCGCACGGGCGGGCCGTCGCATCGCGGTCCCGATGGCAGCGGGCCTGCCCTCAGGGGCGCTTGGCGAGCGGCACGAACGGCCGCGGCTCGGGTCCTGTGTAGACGGCACTCGGGCGGATGATCTTGCCGTCCTCCCGCTGCTCAATGATGTGGGCGCACCAGCCGGTAGTCCGCGAGATGACGAACACCGGGGTGAACATCGGGGTCGGCACACCCATCATGTGGTAGCTGACGGCACTGAACCAGTCGAGATTCGGGAACATCCTCTTGGCGTCGCGCATGACGGCTTCGAGCCGCGCGGCGATTTCGAACATCCGCATGTCACCCGCCAGCGTCGACAGATGCTTCGCGACCCGCTTGATGATCTCGTTGCGGGGATCGGCAATCGTGTAGACGGGATGGCCGAAGCCGATGATCACTTCCTTGGCCTCGACGCGGCGGCGGATGTCGGCCTCGGCCTCGTCGGGGGTCGCGTAGCGCTTCTGGACTTCGAAGGCCATCTCGTTGGCACCGCCGTGCTTCGGTCCGCGCAGCGCGCCGATCGCACCGGTGACCGCCGAATAGATGTCGGAGCCGGTTCCGGCGATCACGCGCGCGGCGAAGGTGCTGGCGTTGAACTCGTGCTCGGCGTACAGGTTGAGCGAGGTGTGCATCGCCCGCACCCAGTCGGCCGGCGGCGCCTTGCCGTGCAGCAGGTGCAGGAAATGCCCGCCGATCGAGTCATCGTCCGTCTCGACCTCGATGCGCCGTCCGCCGCGGCTGTAGTGGTGCCAGTAGCACAGCACCGAGCCCAGGCTCGCGATCAGCCGGTCGGCGATGTCGCGCGCGCCCGCTGCGCAGTGGTCGGCCCGCTCGGGCAGCGCGCAGCCGAGTGCCGAGACGCCGGTGCGCATCACGTCCATGGGGTGTGACGCGGCCGGCAGTGCCTCGAGGACGCGTCGCACCGAGTCGGGCAGGCCGCGCAGGCGCCTGAGCTTGAGCTTGTAGGCGGCGAACTCCGCCGCGTTCGGCAGCCTGCCGTGGATCAAGAGGTGGGCGATCTCCTCGAATTCGGCGTTCTCGGCAGTCTCGAGGATGTCGTAGCCCCGGTAGTGCAGGTCGTTGCCGGTCCGGCCCACGGTGCACAGCGCGGTGTTGCCGGCGGCGACACCGGACAGCGCCACTGACTTTTTCGGCTTCGGGCCGGCCGGTCCAGGCTTGTTGACGGAGTCGGACACGACGATTTCCCCCGGTTCGTGCGGCGAGCTGCTATCTCGAGAATAGCTCGTCGAGCTTCTTCTCATATTCGTGATAGCCGAGCACGTCGTAGAGCTCGGCGCGCGTCTGCATGCCGTCGAGCACGGCTTGTTGCGAGCCGGAGCGGCGGATCTCGCCATAGACCGCGAGCGCCGCCCGCGACATCGCCCGGAACGCCGACAGCGGATAGAGCGCGAGGGCGACGCCCGCCGAGGCGAGCTCCGCGACGCTGTAAAGCGGCGTCTTACCGAACTCGGTGATGTTCGCGAGCACCGGCGCGTCGACCGCGCTCGTGAACTGCCGGTACTCCTCGAGCGTCACGAGCGCTTCGGCGAAGATCATGTCGGCGCCGGCCTCGACGTAGGCGCGCGCGCGCTCGACCGCCGCCTGCTGCCCTTCCACCGCGTGCGCATCCGTGCGCGCCATGATCACGAACTCCTCGTCGGTGCGGCCGTCGACCGCCGCCTTGATGCGATCGGCCATCTCCTCTTTCGACACCAGCGCCTTGCCGGGGCGGTGGCCGCAGCGCTTCGCCTGCACCTGGTCCTCGATGTGCATCCCCGCCGCCCCCGACTTGATGAAGTCGCGGCTCGTCCGCGCAATGTTGAAGGCCGCGCCCCAGCCGGTGTCGGCGTCGACCAGCAGCGGCAGGTCGGTTGCCCCGGTGATCCGGCGGATGTCCTCGCAGACGTCATTGAGCGAGGTGATGCCGAGATCCGGCAGGCCGTAGGAGGCGTTCGCCACCCCGGCGCCGGACAGGTACAGGGCCCTGAACCCGGCCTTCCCGGCGAGCAGTGCGCTGTAGGCGTTGATGGCGCCGACCACCTGCAGCGGACGCTCGAGTTCAAGGGCGGCCCAGAGCCGCCCACCGGCCGAGGTGGGGATTTTCGACATCGTGAGCGCCTTTGGTCTTGCGCCGCCGATTGTAGCTCAGCCGATCCGCACCAGCGTCCGGCCCTGAACCTTGCCGGCGATGTAGTCGGGAAACGCGCCCGGCAGCTCCTCGAAGGCGATCGAGCGCGCGCAGATCCGCTCCAGGTGCCGCGGCCTGAGGTCCGTCGCGATCCGCTCCCACACCGCGAGCCGCTGCTCGCGGGAGTTGGCGACCGAGTTGATGCCAAGCAGGCTCACACCGCGCAGGATGAATGGCATCACGGTCGTGTGCAGGTCGGCGCTCGCCGCGAGTCCGATGCTCGCGATGTTGCCCCAGTAACCGACCGTCCGGGTGAGCCAGCTCAGGATCTCCCCGCCGACACTGTCGATCGCGCCGGCCCACTGCGCCGCCTCGAGCGGCCGCTTGCCGAGGCTGATGTCCTGGCGCCGCAGCACCCGCGCGGCGCCGATCGCCCTGAGATACCCCTCCGCCTCGGCCTTGCCGCTGACTGCGACGACCTCGTAGCCGCGGCCGGCGAGCATGTCGATCGCGAGCGAGCCCACGCCGCCGCTCGCGCCGGTCACGACGATCGGGCCCTGCTGCGGAGTCTGGCCGTTGTGCTCCATGCGGTGGATCGCGAGCGCGGCGGTGAATCCGGCCGTCCCGATGCGCATCGAGTCGGCGAGCGTCAGGCCCCGCGGCAGCGGCACGACCGAATCCGCGCTGACCCGGGCGTATTCGGCGTAGCCACCGTCGTGGGTCTCGGAGAGCCCGCAGCCGGTCACCAGCACCTCATCGCCCTGCCTGAACCGCGCATCGCCGGAGGACTCCACCTGGCCCGCGCAGTCGATGCCGCCGACCAGCGGATAGCGCCGCAGGATCCGCCCGGTACCGGTGGCGGCAAGCGCATCCTTGTAGTTGATGGTCGAATATCGGACCCGGATCACGACCTCGCCGGGCGAGAGCTCATCGAGCGAGATCGTGTCGAAGCGCGCCACGACCTTGCCGTCGAGCTCATGGATCCGCAAGGCCCGGAACGCCGGCATTGGCTGTGCCTGCGGCATGCTCAGGCCGCGCACCGGTTGAGCCACGCATCGAGGCCCTGCACGTCGAGGTCGACGTCGAGATCCAGCAGCTCGTGCCGGCGGGCCGGATCCGGGTCGAACCCGTGCGCGTCAAGTGCCGCCGACAGCCAGCGGAACAGGTCCTCCGTCATGCGCGCGGTGCGCTCCGGGTCCCGTGCGTGGCGTCGCGCGAGCTCGACGAACGCATCGATCCCGGCATGCAGGTCCCGCCCCAGCCGCGCCAGGTCGCTCACCCGGCCATAGTGCGTCAGGAACACCGCCCGGGGCCGGACGGCGAGGATCCGGTCGGTCGAGGCATGCAGTTGCTCCGGGTCGAAGTGCGGCGGCGTCGTCGCCGGCATCACGAACTCCCGACCGGCGACGTCGAGATCCCGATAGGAGACTCCGAAGGTGTCCCCGGCGAACACGCCGCCGGCCTCGCGATCGACGATCACGTAATGGTGCAGCGCGTGCCCGGGCGTGTGCAGGAACTCGAACGTCCGGCCGGCGAGCGCGAGGCGCGAGCCGTCCTCGGTCACGACGATGCGCTCCGGCGCGATCGGCACGATCTCGCCGTAGACGCGCGCATAGAATTCCTCGCCATAGACCCGCCTGGTCGCGGCGATCAGCTTCGCGGGGTCGGCGAGGTGCGCTGCACCGCGCGGATGGACGACCGCGCGCGCGTTCGGCAGGTGCCGGAGCAGCGCGCCGGCGCCGCCGGCGTGATCGAGGTGGATGTGGGTCAGGAACACCCAGTCGACCGCCTCCGGCGCGACGCCCTTGTGCGCGAGCGCCGCGAGCAGCAGCGGTACCGCCAGCGTCGTGCCGGTGTCGACGAAGGCGGCGCGGCCGCCGTGCACGATCAGGTGGCTGGCGTCGAGCTGTGGCCGCAGGTGCTCGGTGTCGACGGCGCTGATGCCATCGCCATAGTCGGTGATTGCCGAGGCCCTGACAGCGCCTTGCGCCAGCCCCGCGGTGGCTGGGCGTGGCTCGCTCACGGTGCGTGCGGCGCAGCGACCGCTGCCAGAACCACCACCGCCGAGTTGAACCCGAGCATCATGAAGCTCCATGCCCCTGCGCCCACCCGGCCGACAGGTGGCGAAAGCCGCCGCATCGTACGGAGCCTCCCCGTAAAATGCCACCCGGCCGCGAACCCCGCGGCGGCAGCGCTGTCGTTGTATCGTGACACGGTCCGCCGCCCGCACACGGAGCCACCGATGCCTCGTTCCTCGCTGCTGATCACCGGAATCGTGCTCGCCTGGCTCGTCCCGGCCCAATTCGCCGCGGCCGAGGAGCCCGCGCCCCGCGTGCTGTCGGTCAGCGGCGAGGGCGAGGTGCGCGCGCAGCCCGACCGGGCAATCGTGACGCTCGGCATCCTGTCGCGCGAGCCGACGCTCGAGGCGGCCCGTGCCGGGGCCAACCGCGTCATGGCCGCGCTCCTCAAGCTCACGCGCGAGCTCGGGATTGCGGAGCAGCTGGTGCACTCGACGCGGCTCAGCGTCAACCCCGAGTACACCTGGAATGAGCCGAAGCGGGAGAACCGGCTGGTCGCCTACGCGGTGCGGCGGCAGCTGGTGGTGGAGCTGCGGGACATCGACCGGCTCGGCGAGCTGCTGGAGAAAGGTATCAGCGCCGGCGCCAACGTCGTCGGCGAACCGGTCCTCGACTCCGGTCAGCGCCACGATCTCGAGCGCGAGGCGCTCGCGCGGGCGGTGGCGGACGCGCGCCAGAACGCAGCCGTGCTCGCCAAGGCACTCGATGCCAGCGTCGGCGCGCCGCGCAGCGTCACGACGACCGCGACGCGCAGCGCGCCAATCCCGGTGCGGCGCATGGCGATGGCGGCAGCGGCGACCGCCGAGGCACCCGAGACCTACCAGTCCGGCGAGCTCACGTTCACCGCGACGGTCAGCGCAAGCTTCGACCTCGTGCCAGGGCCCGCGCCCCGTTGAGACGTGCCGGGCTCGCCCTCGCCGGACTTTCGGTCGCCGGCGCGCTCATCGCCGCGTGGCTGTGGCGCGGCACGCCGCCGGCCGCGCCCGGGGTCGAGCCCGCGGTGCACGCGCCGCTGTGGACGGTGCCGGGCGGCGCAGCCCAGCCGTCGCCTACCGCTGCCCCCGCGCCGGCGCCGGCCCGCCCCACCGCGGTGCGCGCTGCACTGCTCAGGCGATTCCAGGGCGTGCCTCCGCCGCGCGAACTCCTCGACCTGCTGGTCGCGGGTGATGTCGCGGCCGTCGCCCGGCAACTCACCGCCCGGGACGAGCCGGGCAGCGCGGCACAGCTGTGGGACCTGGCGGCGCTGTGCGCATCCGACGGCGGGTCCGGCGCGGCGCCCGCGGGCGCCGACGAGCGGGCGGCGCTTGAGGCCACGGCGGGCGATGCGGCAGCGCACGCGACGCTCGCGGCGTTGATCGCGACGCGTCATGCGTTCGCGCAGCGCCTCGCGGCCGGCTGCGCCGCGACCACGTTTGACCGCGCACTCCTCGAGCGCCGGCTCGCGGCGAGCGCGGCCCGCGGCGAGGCGGCGAGCCTCGAACGGCTCGCGACCCTCGACCCGCAGCCGCTCGGCCGCCTGACGAGCGCGGCGCTGCTCGGCAGCCCGCGCGCCCAGTTCCGGCTTGCGCTCGAGAACCTGCCGAAGCAGCCGGCTGCCGGCCGCTCGTGGCTGGAGGCCGCGGCCAAGGGCGATGCCGACGCCGAGGCCTATTACGGTGCCTGCCTGCTGAATGGCTGCTTCGGAACGGCGGACGCCGTCGCGGCGCGCGCGGCGCTCGAGTCGGCCGCCCGCCGCGGTGCGCCGTACGCGCTCGGCCTGCTCGCCTCCGGCGGGAACGCCGACGACCTCAGCCGCTGGTCGAGCGCCGATGCGCTCGTGGTTCCGGTTCCGCCCCGCGAGCCCGATGCGCTCGGCGTCGACCCGTCCGGGCGCTACGCGTGGGCATCGCTCGCCGAGCAGCTCGCGACGGACGGCTGCTTCGGCTTCGAGTTCGGCACGACCGCCGAGGCGCTGCTCGTGCGCGGCAGTTTCGAGCGCACGCTGCGGCCGGCGGAACTGACGGCCGCCCGGGCGGCGGCCGCCGAGCTCGCGGCCGGGACTGCGGCGGCCACGCGCCACGCGCTCGGCTGCGACTGACCGGCGCTGTGCGGCCGGTCCGGTGCGCTCACAGCGCGTCGGCGATGTCCTGCAGCAGGCCCTTGTCCTCGGGCGGCACGGTCGGCGGATAGCGCTTCAGCAGCCGTCCGTCCCGGCCGATCAGGAATTTCTCGAAGTTCCACTCGATATCGCCCGGATGGCCGTTCGCCGGATCCGTCAGCCATGCGTACAGCGGGTGCCGGGTCGCACCGTTGACCTCGAGCTTGGCCGACAGCGGGAAGCTCACCTGGTATTTCGTCGCGCAGAAGCTCTGAATCTCCCGCTCGCTGCCGGGCTCCTGCGCGCCGAACTGGTTGCACGGCAGGCCGACCACCGCGAAGTTCTCGTCCTTGAGCTCGCGATACAGGCGCTCGAGGCCGGCGTACTGCGGCGTCAGGCCGCACTGGCTTGCCACGTTGACCGCGAGGGTCACCTTGCCGCGGAGCGTGCCGAGAAGGTCCGCGCCGCCGTCGATGCTCCGGACCGGGAAACTGTAGAAATCCGCCATTTCCGCCACTCCACTGGAAGCGATGCTCCCTGCCGCCCCGCCCTGCCGCGGACCGGGACGCTGCCGCGCGGCCCGCTCAGTGCGCGAGAGCCAGGTCCTTGGTGTAGACGACGTTCATGACATTATCGTGCCAGCCCGCGATCCGTGGCGCGACCAGGTGCTTGTTGACATAGAAGTAGAGCGGCACGACCGGCGCGTCGGCCAGCATCGTGCGCTCGGCGCCTTCGAGCACGGCGCGCCGCGCGGCGGGATCGGCCGTGCCGGCGGCCACGGCCAGCGCCGCGTCGTAGGCGGCGCTCCGGTAGCCGGGCAGATTGATGCCGAAGCCGCCCGACAGCACCTCGGCGAAGGTCCAGGCGTCGTTGTAGTCGCCGATCCAGCTGGCGCGGAACAGCTGCGTCTCGCCGCGATTGATCGTCTGCAGCAGCGACTTGAACTCCTCGCCGACGAGCCGGGTATTGACGCCGAGCGCCTCTTTCCACATCGCCGCAACCGCGAGTGCGATGCGCTCGTGTGCCGCGCCGCTCGGGAAGCGCAGCTCGACGGACAGTGGCCTGCTGCTCGAGTAGCCCGCGGAGGCGTAGAGGCGCCGGGCGGCGGCGACGCGTTCCGGGTAGGGCTGGCCCGCCCAGGCGAAGCGTTGGGTGGAGTAATTCGCCACGCCCGGCGGCACCCACGAGTACGCGGGCAGCTCGCCGAGCCCGGTGACCGAGGCCACCAGCCGCTCGCGGTCGACCGTCATCGCGAGCGCCTGCCTCAGTCCCGGCGCGCCACTGAACGGCGGCTTGGCCAGGTTAAAGCCGTAGTAGTAGACGCCGAGCTGCGGACCGCGGTGGATTTCGGCGCCGTGCGCCGCCTCGAGACGTGCGATCGGCTGCTGCGGCAGCGTGTAGGTGATGTCGAGGTCGCCGCCGCGGTAGCGCGCATATTCGTCGTTGGCGTCGGCCACGTGGACATACCTCACCGAGGCGATCCGGGTGGCGGCCGCGTTCCAGTAGAGGGGGTTGCGGCGCAAGGTCACGTGCGAGCCGACGATCCAGTCGGCGAGCGTGTAGGCGCCGTTCGACACCGTCGCGCCGGCAGGCAGCGGCGCGGCACCGTGGTAGGTCGGGAAGGTGCTCCAGTGCGCCACCAGACCCGGGAAGTACGGGGTCGGTGCGCGCAGCCGGACGATCAGCGTGTGCGGAGCGGCGGCGTACACGCCGAGCGAGGCGGGCAGCGCCTTGCGCGCGATGATGTCGGCGGCGTTGACGATGGGCTCCAGCACGCCGGCGTACTGGGAGCCGGTTGCCGGATCGACCAGCCGGCGCCAGCTGGAGACGAAGTCCTGCGCGAGGAGCGGCTCGCCGTTGGACCAGCGTGCGTCAGGCCTGAGAGTGAATGTGTAGCTGAGTCCGTCGGGGCTCACCTGCCAGCTCGAGGCGGCACCGGGCGCGGGCTCGGCGTGCGCATCGAGCGTCGCGAGTCCCTCGTAGGCATCGCGCAGGATGTTGGCGGCGCTGTCGGTCCGCGCGAGCTGCGGGTCGAGCGAGTCGGGCTCGGGGCCATTGCCGCGCCTGAGGACGTCCGCCGCGGCGGCGCTGCCGCCGGAGCCCGCCTGCGGCGCGCCATTGCAGCCGCCGAGGGCGAGCGATGCGACCAGAACCGCGCCGGCGAGGCGCCGGTCGAGCCTCATCCGGCCTGGCCGAGCTTCTTCAGATGCACCAGCAGCAGCGAGATCGCCGCGGGGGTGAGCCCGGGGATCCGCGCCGCCTGGCCGAGGGTGCGCGGCTGCACCTCGAGCAGGCGCTGGCGCACCTCGGTCGACAGGCCCTTGACCGTGCGGTAGTCGAGGGTCGCGGGCATCGCCGTCGTTTCGTGCCGCTCGAGCCGAGCGACCTCGGCCTGCTGGCGGGCGAGATAGCCGGAGTACTTGGCCGCGACGGCGATCGCGAGCGCGACCTGGCCGGGCAGGCGGTCGTCCGCCGCGGGATCCGCGAAGCCCGCCGCAATCGCCGCCCGCTTCGCCTCGAACAAGGTCCAGCGCTCGTCGTCAACGAGGCCGAGCGCGCGGCCGGCGGGCGTCAGGCGCGCATCGGCATTGTCCTCCCTGAGGCTCAGCCGGTACTCGGCGCGGCTGGTGAACATCCGGTACGGTTCCGGCGCGCCGCGGGTCACGAGGTCGTCGATCAGCACTCCGATGTAGGCTTCCGACCGCCTCGGCCACCACGCCGCCTCGCCGCGCGCGCTGCGCGCGGCATTCAGGCCCGCGATCAGCCCCTGCGCGGCCGCTTCCTCGTAGCCGGTGGTGCCGTTGATCTGTCCCGCGAAATACAGCCCCGCGAGCGCGCGGGTCGCGAGGCTGAACTCGAGGTCGCGCGGATCGAAGAAGTCGTACTCGATCGCGTAGCCGGGCCGCGTCAGGTGCGCCCGCTCGAAGCCGCGGATGCTGCGCACGAACTCGAGCTGCACGTCGAACGGCAGGCTCGTCGAGATGCCGTTCGGGTAGACCTCGTGCGTATCGAGGCCCTCGGGCTCGACGAACACCTGATGGGAGCCGCGCGACGCGAACCGCACGACTTTGTCCTCGATCGACGGGCAGTAGCGCGGGCCCACGCCCTCGATGGCGCCGGTGTACATCGGCGAGCGGTCGCTGCCGGCACGGATCAGCGCGTGGGTGCGCTCATTGGTTGCAGTGATATGGCACGGCAGCTGCGCCGGGTGCTCGCCGGCACGTCCGAGGTAGGAGAGCACCGGGAGCGGCGAGTCGCTGTGCTGCGGCGTCATCACCGAGTAGTCGAGGCTGCGCCCGTCGATGCGCGGCGGCGTGCCTGTCTTCAGCCGGCCGACCCGGGGCATCAGCTCGCGCAGCCGCGCCGCGAGCCGGTTCGAGGCCGGGTCCCCGGCCCGGCCGCCCGCGTAGTGCTCGAGTCCCACGTGGATCCGCCCGCCGAGGAACGTGCCCGCCGTCAGCACGACGCTCGCTGCCGCGAAGCGGATGCCGGTCGCCGTGACCACGCCCGTCACGCGGCCGCCCTGGACCTCGAGGTCCGCGACCTCCTGCTGGAACACCGCGAGGTTCGCCTGGTTCTCGATCAGCGCGCGGACGGCGCGGCGGTACAGGACCCGGTCGGCCTGCACCCGGGTCGCGCGCACCGCCGGACCCTTGGACGCGTTCAGCACGCGCAGCTGGATCGCCGCCCGGTCGGCGGCCCGGGCCATCGCCCCGCCGAGCGCGTCGATCTCGCGCACCAGGTGGCTCTTGCCGATGCCGCCGATCGCCGGGTTGCAGCTCATCGCACCCAGCGTCTCGACGCTCTGGGTCAGCAGCAGCGTGCGGGCGCCGGTGCGCGCAGCCGCGAGGGCCGCCTCGGTGCCGGCGTGGCCGCCGCCGATCACCAGCACGTCAAATGAATCCGGGTAGCGCATCGAAGGATTTTAGCGTGGATGGCGCGGCAGCGGCCCGAATGAAACAATGCCGGCATGCGACGCAACTGGTTGGCCCGCCTGGCCGCTGGATCGGTGGCGCTGTGGGTGCTCGCCGGAGCCGGACTCGCCGCCCCGGTGATGGCCGTGGCCGCCGCGGGCGGCAGCCCCCGCCTCCCGCTCGTCGAGTGCCGGCTGCAGCACCCGGCCGGGCTCGGCTCCGTGCCGGCCCGGTGCGGCATGCTCGCGGTACCCGAGAACCCGTACGCTCCGGCCGGCACGCAGATCTCGCTCGCGGTCGCAGTCGTGCCGGCGCTCGCGGCGGTGCCCCGGGAGCCGCCGCTGTTCGTCGTCGCTGGCGGCCCCGGGCAGTCGGCGGCCGATTTCTACACGACCTACGCCGCAGCGTTCGGCGCCGTCCTGCGCAGCCGCGACGTCGTGCTGGTCGACCAGCGCGGCACCGGCGGCTCGAACCGCCTGGCGTGTGACTTCCCGGACGACTTCGACGTCGCGGCGCCGTCGCCGGCGCTGATCCGCGAGCTGTCGGCGAAATGCCGCCAGGGCCTCTCCGGCCGGCCGCAGTACTACACGACCAGCGTCGCGGTCCGCGATCTGGACGCGGTGCGGGCGGCGCTCGGCTACGAGCGGATTGCGCTGTACGGCGTGTCCTACGGGACGCGCGTGGTGCAGCACTACGTGAGGCGCTTCCCGTCGCGCGCGGCTGCCGTGGTGCTCGACGGTGTCGTGCCGCCGGACCGGGCACTCGGCCCGGACACCCCGCTCGACGCGCAGCGGGCGCTCGACCTGATGTTCGCGCGCTGCCGGGCGGATGCTGCGTGCAACAGCGCGTTCCCGGATCTCGCGCGCAGGTTCCAGGCGCTGCTCGCCGAACTCGACGGCCGACCGCGGCAGGTGACGCTGGCGGATCCGTCGACCGGCGCGCCGCGCAGCGTCGACCTCGATCGGGCGCGGCTCGCAGGCGCGGTACGGCTGCTCAACTACTACTCGGCGACGACCGCGCTGCTGCCGCTGTACATCGACCGCGCGACCAAAGGCGACTACGCGCCGATCGCGAGCGAGCTGTTGCTGCTCAGCCAGAATCTCGACGCGCAGGTCGCCTACGGCATGAACGCTGCGGTCGTCTGCGCCGAGGACGTGCCGGCATACGCGCACCTTGACCGGGCGCGGCTCGCACGCACCTATCTCGGCCTCGAGCAGATCGACGAGCTCACCGTCCTGTGCGAGGGCTGGCCGAAGGGGGTGGTCGATAGCGATCTTTTCGCCCCGCTGCACTCGGCCGTGCCGGCGTTGATCCTGTCGGGCGAGGCCGACCCGGTCACGCCGCCGGCGGCCGCTGCGCGCGCCGCGGGCGGTTTCAGGGACGCGCTGCACGTCGTCCTCGCCGGCCAGGGTCACGGCCAGCTGGCCACGGGCTGCGCGCCGCGCGTGATTGCGCGGTTCCTGACGGCGCGCACCGCCCGGGGCCTCGACGTTGGCTGCCTCGCGACCGTGAGCGCGAGTCCGTTCGTCATCGACCTGTCGGGACCGGGTCCGTGATCGTGCTCGAGTCGCTGGCGAAGCGCTTCGGCGCGGTCGACGCCGTCAGGGGCGTCGACCTCACGGCCGCCGACGGGCGCATCACCGGGCTCCTGGGCCCCAATGGCGCCGGCAAGAGCACGACGCTGCGTCTGCTGTACGGGGTGCTGCGCCCGGACCGCGGCCGCGCGCTGATCGACGGCCTCGACGTCGCCCGCGAACCGGTGGCGGCGCTCGGCCGGCTCGGCGCCCTGCCGCACAACGCCGGCATCTACCCGCAGCTGACGGCGCGCGAGAACGTGCGCTACTTCGGCCGGCTGCGCGGCCTCGACGGGACGGACCTCGAGCGGCGCATCGATGCGCTCGTGGAGCTGCTGGAGATCGGGGAGTACGCGGACCGCCGGGCCAAGGGGTTCTCGCAGGGCCAGCGCCTCAAGGTCGCCCTCGCCCGCACGCTCGTGCACGCGCCGCAGAACCTGGTGCTCGACGAGCCGAGCAACGGCCTCGACGTACCCGCGACCCGCAGCTTCAGGCAGCTGATTCTGCGCCTCAGGGACGCCGGCCACGCGGTGCTGTTCTCGAGCCACGTGATGCAGGAAGTGGCGGCGCTGTGCGACGACATCGTCATCATCAGCGACGGCCGCGTCGTTGCCCACGGCACGCCTGCCGAGCTCATGAGGACCGTCGCGAGCGGCTCGCTGGAGGACGCGTTCGTCGCCGCGCTCGAACGCGTGACAACGGCCTGATGCGCGCGCTTTGCACGGTGTTGCTGAAGGAGGTCGTCGAGAACGCCCGCGACCGGCGCACGGTCGTCTCGGCGCTGCTGCTCGGCCCGCTCGGCGCCCCGCTGCTGTTCACCGTGCTGATGAACGTCACGCTCGAGCGTGAACGGCAGGGCCTGGAGGCGCCGCTCGAGCTCGCCATCGCCGGCGGCAGCCACGCGCCCAATCTGGTGGCGTTCCTCAGGGGCGAGGGCGTCGAGGTGCGCGAGTTCCAGGGTGACGCCGATGCCGCAGCGCGGGCCGTGCGGGCTCGCGAGCGCCGGCTGGTGCTGGTCATTCCGGCCGACCACGGCGCGCGGCTCAGGTCGGGTCTGCCGGCGGCGGTGCAACTGTATGCGGATTCATCCGACACCAGCGCCGCCGGGGAGCGCGTGCGGGCCGAGTCGCTGCTCAGGAGCTATGCGAGCCAGATCGCGACCTGGCGGCTTGCGGCGCGCGGACTGTCGCCGGCGCTGGTGCGGCCGCTGATCGTCGATGAGGTCGACCTGTCGACGCCCGCCGGCCGCGCGGTCACGCTGCTCGGAATGCTGAGCTACTTCATCGTGTTCGCGACGCTGATCGGCGGCCTGTACGTCGCGATCGACACCACCGCCGGCGAACGCGAGCGAGGCTCGCTCGAGCCGCTGCTGACGCTGCCCGTGGCGCGTCGCGAGCTGGTGCTCGGCAAGATCCTCGCGACGAGCGCATGGATGATCGTCTCGCTGGTGCTGACGGTGGCCGCCTTCGCCGTCAGCCTCAGGTTCGTGCGCCTCGACACGCTCGGAATGGCAGCCAACTTCGGCCCGCGGGTGGCGCTCGCGACCATCGGCGTGATGCTGCCGTTCGTGCTGCTTGGCGCCGCGCTGATGACGCTGGTCGCTTCGTTCACCCGCAGCTACCGGGAAGCCCAGAGCTGGCTGACCGCGCTGTTGCTGATCCCGACGGTGCCGATCATGTTCGCGGCCGTCTACCAGGTACCGACGCGGCTCGCATTGATGTGGATTCCCTCGCTCAGCCAGCACCTGCTGATCAGCTCGCTGCTGAAGGCCGAGCCGCTCGCGCCATCGAGCGTGCTGGTTTCGGCCGCCTCGACGCTGGCGTTCGGCGCGCTCATCGCCGCACTCGCCACGCGCTGCTACCGCCGCGAGCAGATCCTCGGCTGAAGCGGCGGGCGGCGCGGCTCAGCGCGCTGCGTAGCGCCTCAGCTGCTCGGTCAGCACGCCGTCCACGGCGGCGGCGATCTCGCCGAACCCGCCCGGCAGGTACCCGGACACTGCGTACTCGGCAGTGACGGCCGTCTGTCCCGGGTCTATGGGCTTGAGCGTGAAGCTGAGCGCGCCGCTCGCGCCGATCGCCTGCAGCGGGCCGAGCCCGCCGACGAGTCGCAGCACCTTGCCGGTCGCGACGTACACCACTTCCATGTGGCGCGCGAAGCCGCGGTCGGGCAGCTTCTCGCACCAGCAGCCACCGGGCTTAAGATCGAGCGACAGGTTCGCGGCGTTGCCCGAGTAGGTGTGCTCCTTGGCCCACCAGTCCTGCACGCGCACCAGCCGCTGCCAGGCGCTCGCCGGACCATGCTCCGTAACTGCCTCGATGCGGACGACGAATCCCGACGGGCCGGCCGACACGACGTCGGCGGCGGCTGGCCGGGGGAGCGCGAGGCAGGCGAGCAGCAGCACGGGTCTGGCGTTCATTGGGCAGCTCCGCGGGGGCGGCTCGCGTGAGGCGGCCGGCCGCGCGCCGATGGTAGCGCAGGCGGGCAGCCACCCTCAGGCCGCGGCCGTGAGCCGCCCGCTCTGGTAGTCGCGGATCGCCTGTTCGATCTCCGCCACGGTATTCATCACGAATGGCCCGTAGTGCACGACCGCTTCCCCGAGCGGCCTGCCGCCGAGCACCAGCACGCGGCCTGCGCCGGCGCCGGCCGCGAGCCCGAGCGCCGTCCCGAGCGTCAGTATCGCGAGCTGCCCCTTGCCGAGGGTCTGGCCGCCGACGCTCGCGGTACCCTCGAACGCATAGAGGAGCAGCCGGTGGCCGGCGGGGGTCGCAAGCGTGAGGCTTGCGCCGGGGTCCAGAGCGACGTCGAGGTAGAGCGGCGCCGTCGCTCCGCCAGCGACCGGCCCCGCGACCGGCCCCGACGGCGGCGCGAGCGGCTCGAACGTTCCTGCCACGACGCGCACGCGCACCCCTGAGAGCCCGACAGTCGGGATGCGCTCGGGCGCGAGATCCTGGTAGCCGGCCGGGCGCATCTTGTCGGCCGCCGGCAGGTTGATCCACAGCTGGAAGCCGCGCATGCGTCCGGCGGTCTGCTGCGGCATCTCCGAATGGATGATGCCGCGCCCGGCCGTCATCCACTGCACGGCGCCCGCGGTCAGGTCGCCGCGATTGCCGAGGTGATCCTCGTGCAGCATGTGACCGTCGAGCATGTACGTGACCGTCTCGAACCCCCGGTGTGGATGCGAGGGGAAGCCGGCGATGTAATCGCCGGCGCGGCTCGAGTCGAACTCGTCGAGCAGCAGGAACGGGTCGAGGTTCTGCTCCGGACTGATCACGCGCGTGAGCCGCACGCCGCCGCCGTCGGAGGCGGGGCGCCCGGTCAGCACGCGTTCGATGCGGCGGTGTGTCATCACGGCTCCTTCACGCGGCGAGGCGCACGGCCAGAGAGTCTATGTCCATCCGGGCACGTTCGAGCGCGCTCTGGCGCGGACCATCGCCGAGCGCGAGGCCCTCGACATAGATCACCTCGAGTTCGGTGATCCCGAGGAACGCGAGCATCGTGCGCACGTAGGGTACGAGGTGGTCCTGCGGCCGCCCGCGGTGCTCGCCGCCGCGCGTCGTGACGAGCACCGCGCGCTTGCCGGTCAGAAGCCCGACCGGGCCGCTGGCGGTATAGCGGAAGGTGACGCCGGCGCGTGCCAGGTAGTCGAACCAGGTCTTGAGCTGGCTCGGGGCGCCGAAGTTGTACATCGGCGCCGCGAGGACGAGGGTGTCGGCGGCCGCGACCTCACGGATCAGTGCATCGGCCGTCGCGACGAATGCGGCCTCCTCCGCGCTCCGGGCGGGGGCGGGCTTGCCGAGCGCCGCCAGGCGCGCCGCATCGAGGTGCGGCAATTCCGCGCCACCGAGGTCGCGGCGGACCACGACGAGCGAGGGGTCCGCGGCCTTCAGCCCGGCGACCAGGCGGTCGGCAAGCCGGGTCGAGGAGGCAGACTCCCCGGACAGGCTCGAGTTGATCTGCAGCAGGTGGGTCATCGGCGTGCTCCGGACGTGGATAGGTGCTACCCAAAATATATTCGCTAACAGGATCATCAAGTGCTAAAAATGGCGCTTAATGATCTAAATTATGGATTTATCATGACGCCACTTCCCCGAACCACGCTCGAACAATGGGCCGTACTCGCCGCGATCATTGATGAGGGCGGCTTTGCGGCCGCGGCCGAAGCCCTGACCAAGAGCCAGTCGGCGGTCAGCTATGCGATCCGCGAGCTCAAGGAGGAGCTGCCGGTGGCGGTGCTCGAGCAGCAGGGCCGGCGCGCCGTGCTGACCGAGGCGGGCGCGACGCTGCTGCGGCGCGCCCGTGCCGTGCTCGAGGACGTCAACAGCCTCGAGGCGCTCGCCGCGAACCTCGCCGCCGGCTGGGAGACGGAGATCCGCATCGCCGTGGACGGCATCTTTCCGCCGGCGCTGCTGTACGAGGCGCTGCGGGCGTTCGGGCCGGTGTGCCGCACGACGCGCCTCGAGGTCATCGAGTCGGTGCTCTCCGGCACGACCGAGGCCCTGCTGCGGCGCGAGGTGGAGCTCGCGATCGTCAGTCCCGTGCCGCCGGGCTTCCTCGGAGCGCGGCTGATGCCCATCGAGTTCATTGCGGTCGCGCACCCCGATCATGCGCTGCACGCGCTCGGCCGGCCGCTCGCAACGGACGATCTGAAGGTCCACCGCCAGATCGTCGTCCGCGACAGCGGCTCCAAGCGCCGCATCGACGCCGGTTGGCTCGGTGCCGATGAGCGCTGGACGGTGTCGCACCTCAACACCTCCATCGAGATGCTCAAAAACGGCCTCGGGTTTGCGTGGGTCCCGCGCGAGCACATCTGGGCCGAGCTCGAGGCCGGGGCCCTCAGGCCCCTGCCGCTGGTCGAGGGCGGCACGCGCAGCGCGGAACTGCACCTCGTCCATACCGATCGCGACAGCGCCGGTCCCGCAACCCGCGCACTGGCGCGCATCCTGCTCGACACCTGCGCGCGGGCCTGCGCCCGCCACCGCGCTGCGGCCGGGTAGTGAGCTGCACCGGTCGTGCGATATATTGCGCGTGGCGGCCCGTCACGAACGAGATAACAAGGAGAGCTCGCAATGAAATCCTGGCAAGCGCTGCGTGTGGCCCTGGCCGGCTGCGCCTCGGTGGTGGTGCTGCTCGCGCCGGTGATGTCGTTCGCGGCCCAGACCGCGCAGGAAGAGCGCACCAAGAAGGAAGCGGAGATCCCGACCTGCACGAAGAAGTACGGCGCGATCGCGGTGGTCGAGCCGGAGCGGCAGTGGTGGGTCGAGTACGGCCTGGGCTCGCCCGAGGCCTTGCTCAAGATCTTCGTCAACAAGTCGGGCTGCTTCACGCTCGTCGACCGTGGCAAGGGCATGGCGGCAGCGAAGGCGGAGCGCGAGCTCGCCTCGAGCGGCGAGCTGCGCGGCCGCTCGAACGTCGGCAAGGGGCAGGTCAGGGCCGCCGACTACGTGCTGGTGCCGGACCTCGTGTCGCAGAACAAGAATGCCGGCGGCAACAAGATCGGCGGCATGCTCGGCGGTTTCCTCCCCGGCGTCGCGGGCGCGGTGCTCGGCGGCATCAGCATCAAGAAGAAGACCGCAGACGTGGTGCTGACGGTCACCGACGTGCGCTCGTCGGAGCAGGTGGCGATGACCGAGGGCCATTCGACCAAGACCGATCTCGGCTGGGGCGCCGGCGGCGGCCTGTTCGGCGGCGGCGCGTTCGCGGCGGGCGGCGCAACCGGCTACGCCGACACCGAGATCGGCCAGGTCGTCACGCTCGCCTACCTGCAGGCCTACACCGACCTGGTACAGAAGTTCGCCGAACTCCCGGACAACGCCAGCGCCGCGAACGCGCAGCAGTCGGTCACGATGGCGAAGCCCGGCCGCATGTACGCGGGTCCGTCGCCGACCAGCAACGTCGTGCGCACGCTCGACCCGGGCATGATGCTGTACCCGACGGGCCAGAAGCAGGACATCATGTGGGAAGTGGAGGACGAGCTCGGCAACAAGGGCTGGGTGTCGTCGGTCCTGTTCCAGCTCGCGAAGTGATCCGCGCCGCCTGAAGCGACTGGCGCCGCTGCTGCTTCCCGGCCGCCCGGCGGCCGCCGGAGCTATTTGCCGATGCAGAAGCTCGCGAAGATCCGCCCGAGCAGGTCCTCGCTCGTGAACCGTCCGGTGATCTCGCCGAGCGCCTCGTGCGCGAGCCTCAGTTCCTCTGCGACGAGCTCGGTGCCGGCGCCGCGGTCGAGCTCGGCGGCGGCAGCCGCGGCATGCGTACCCGCGCGGCCGAGCGCCTCGAGGTGGCGCCGGCGCGCGCTGAACACCCCCGCCTCCGCGGGCCGGTAGCCGGCGGCGTGCTTGAGGTGCGCGCGCAGCTCCGCGAGCCCGGCGCCGGTCAGCGCCGAGATGCTCACAGCCGGGCCGGAGCCGGCCGCCGGCGGCGGCGCGCACGCCGCGAGGTCCGACTTGTTGACGACGACCGTGACCGGCACCTCCGCCGGCAGCGCCGCGAGGTCGCGCGGCAGCACTGCGCGCGCTGCCGGATCCGCGCCGTCGACGACATAGAGCACGCGGTCGGCGCGCGCGATCGCGTGCTGCGCGCGACGGATTCCCTCGGCCTCGACCACATCCGGGCTGTCGCGCAGGCCCGCGGTATCGAGGAGCGTGATCGGCAGGCCGTCGATGTCGATCCGCTCGCGCAGCACGTCGCGGGTCGTGCCCGGGATCGCGGTCACGATCGCCGCATCGTGGCCGGCGAGCGCGTTCATCAGGCTCGACTTGCCGGCGTTCGGGCGCCCGGCGATCACCAGCACGTAGCCCTCGTGCAGGATCCTTCCCTGCTCGGCGGTCGCCGCGAGCATCCGGAAGTCCTCGAGCAGGCGCGCGAGGCGCCCGCCCACTGCGCCTTCGGCGAGCAGCTCGAGATCCTCGTCGGCGAAGTCGATCGCGGCCTCGACGTGGGTCCTGAGCTCGACCAGCTCGGTCGAAATGCGCTCGACGCGTGCCGAGAACTCGCCCGCCAGCGAGCGCAGCGCAGCGCGCGCGGCCGCCGCCGACCCTGCCTCGATCAGGTCGGCGACCGCCTCGGCCTGCGCGAGGTCGAGCTTGTCGTTGAGGAACGCGCGCTCCGAGAATTCGCCGGGCCTTGCGAGGCGCGCGCCGAGCGCGATGCAGCGCGCGACCAGCAGGTCCATCACGACCGGCCCGCCGTGGCCGTGCAGTTCGAGAACGTCCTCGCCGGTGAAAGAGCGCGGCGCCGCGAAGAACAGAGCGAGCCCCTGGTCGATCGGCCCACCGTCCGCCGCGCGGAAACGCCGCACCACGGCGCGTTCCGGCTCGGGCAGGCTGCCGAGCATCGCCGCGGCAAGCATCCGGGTTCCGGGCCCTGACACCCGCACGATCCCGATGCCGCCCCGCCCGGCAGGCGTCGCCATCGCGACGATCGTGTCTCTGGGCTCCGGTCTACGCATGTCGCCCCTGGCACCGGACGCAGGCGTACAGGTTGCGGCCCGCAGCCTGCTGCCGCGTGATCGTCGTGTTGCACTCCCAGCAGGGCGCGCCCTCGCGCTCGAAAACCTGGTGCCGGTAGCTCGCGAATGGCAGCCCGCCGCGCTTCAGCCGTTTCGCGCGCGCGGGGTCGTTGGTGATGCCCCCCGTGTGGTAGGAGCGCCGCGTCAGTTCGAGCGCTGCGCGCGCGAGCCTGTCGCGCTCGCCCGGCGACAGCGCCCCGAGCCGCCGTTCCGGCGCCAGCCGCGCGACGAACAGGATCTCGCTGCGCAGGTAGTTGCCGACCCCGGCCAGAAAGGCCTGGTCGAGGAGCAGCGCGGCGAGCGAGCGCCGGCCGAAGCGCGCCTCGTCGAGCACCGCCCGAACGTCGGACAGGCGGGTACGGGAGTTGAGCAGCTCGAGCCCGAGCCGCGCCAGGTAGCGGTGCCCGCCGAGCCGCGCACGCGGCAGCACTGCGATGTCGGAGGCGCTGTAGAGCAAAGCCCACGCCGAGCGCGTGTGGATCGCGAGCCTGAGCGTGCGTCCGGTCGCCGGCAGCCTGCCCGGCGCCACCACGTACCAACGCCCGTAGAGCTGATTGTGCGTATAGATGCTGTCACCGCCGGCGAAATGCACGAGCAATGCCTTGCCGCGCGCCTCGACCGCCTCGACCGGCCGGCCGCTCAGCCGCGCGCCGTGCCGACGCAGCCGCGGCTGCGTGAACATCACGCGGATCGCGGTCCGCCCGGCCACGGCGGCCGCGACCCGCACGGCGGCGCGACGAATTTCAGGCCCTTCCGGCATGGCTGCCCGCGGCTCCCGGCGACTGCGCGGACCGCGACGGCCCGCGCCCCGGGGGGGGACGATACACGTGCCCGGATTCCCGGTGTGCACGGCTTCCCCGCCCTCAGCCAGGCTCGGACAGCGCGAACAGCGACGGTCAGCCGCGGCTCTTCTTCTCGCTGGCCTCGACGAGCTGGTTGATGCGCCACTGCTGCGCGATCGACAGCGCCGTATTGGTAATCCAGTAGAGCACCAAGCCCGCCGGGAAGAACGCCATCATCGCGGTCATCACGAGCGGCATGAACGCGAACACCTTCGCCTGGACCGGATCCGGCGGCGCCGGGTTCAGCTTGAACTGGCCGTACATCGCCGCGCCCATGATCGCCGGCAGGATGAAGTACGGGTCGCGGGTCGACAGGTCCTGCACCCACAGGATGAACGGCGCCTGGCGCATCTCGACGCTCTCGAGCAGCACCCAGTAGAACGAGATGAATACCGGTATCTGCACGATGATCGGCAGACACCCGGCCAGCGGATTGACTTTCTCGCGCTTGTACAGCTCCATCATCTGCTTGCCGAGCTGTTCTTTGTCGTCCTTGTAGCGCTCCTGGATCGTCTTCATCCGCGGCGCGAGCTGGCGCATCTTGGCCATCGAGCGACCGCTGGTCTGCGCGAGCGGATAGAAGCACAGCTTGATCAGGAACGTCACCAGGATGATCGTGAAGCCCCAGTTGCCGACGACGCGATGGACCTGCGCCAGCAGCCAGAACAGCGGCTGCGCGATGATCGTCAGGCGCCCGTAGTCGGCGGTGAGCTCGAGTTTGGGGCCGGTGGCGGCCAGCTGGTCCTGGAGCTTCGGGCCAGCGAACAGGGTTTCCTTGAAGTCGGCGCTGCTGCCGGGCGCCACTTCTGTGACCGGCCCGACCACCCGCAGCAGGAAGTCCCTGTCCTTGACGGTGAGGGTGTATTCCTCAGGCTGGGTCGGGTCGGGCACGATCGCCGCGACGAAATGGTGCTGCATGGCTGCGGCCCAGCCGCCAGCGATCGGCGTCTTCGGCAGCCGGTCGGGGTCGGGCTTCTCGGCATCGAGCTTCTGGTACTTCTTGCCGTCGTAGACCGCCGGCCCATTGAACGCATAGGTGTCCGGATTCCACATCGACCGGTCGACCTTTTGCCAGTGGCGCAGCAGCTGTGAGTAGGAGCGCGTCCGCCACGGCGCCGGCCCGCTGTTCTCGACGTGCTGCGTGAGCCCGATCGCATAGCTGCCGCGCTTCAGCCGAAACGTGCGCGTGACTGTCAGCCCGGCCCCGTTTGTCCATGTGAAGGGCACGACCAGCTCGTCCGCGCCGTCTGCGAGCGCATAACTGGACGCGCTCGCGCTGAACAGCGCCTTGTGGTTCGGCTCTGCATCGGTGCCGCCCGCCGTCAGCCCCCACTGGAACACCGACAGCGGTTCGCCCGCATCGACGTTGAACAGGCGCATCAGGTCGGTGGGCGAATCCTTTTTCTTCGGGTACTTGAGCAGCGTCGCGCCGCGAATCTCGGCGCCTTGCAGCGCAATCTGCAGATCGAACACGTCGGTGCGCACGCGCACGGTGGGACCTGTGCCCGGAGCCGTCGCGCCGAGCGCGTTGTCCGCGCCAGGCGCGGTGACCGGGCCGCCCGGCTGGGCCGGCGGGGCCGCCGGAGTCGCCGCGGGCGGGGCGACGCCCGGCAGCGCATCTGACAGCGAGGCCGCCGGCGGCGCGCCGGAAGTCGTCGTCGCCGGGCTCACGGCAGCGGGCGGACCGGCTGGCGCCGGCGGATTGTAGTCGTGCTGCCACGCCTCGAAGTTCATGAACAGGATCGCCGCGAGGGCGAACCACAGAATGAGGCGCTGGTTATCCATGAAGCGGGCTCTTGCAGTGTGAGTGGCAGCCGCGACCGGCGCGCTCGGGGACCGGATCGTAGCCGCCGGGATGCCATGGATGGCAGCGGAGGATGCGTTTGAGCGCGAGCCACGCGCCGCGCAACGCACCGTAGCGGTCAACGGCCTCGAGCGCAAAAGCCGAGCAGCTCGGGTAGAAGCGGCAGCACGGTCCGAGCAGCGGGCTCACGCTCCAGCGATAGGCGACGATCACGGCGCGCACGATGCGCGCAAGCGGCGAGGCCGCGCGCGGCGTCGGACCATCCGGAGCGCGGGAATCGACGGCCATCATGCGCGCGGTGCCTGCGGCCCGCTGACCTCGCGCGTGGCGCGGTCGAACAGGCGCTCGAGGCTCGTGACGATCGCCGGACGCTCTGCGTCGCGGGCGCCGGGCCGGCTCGTGACCACGAGATCAACCGCCGGCAGCAGCGCGCGCCGCTCGCGAAACAGCTCGCGGATGATCCGACGCACGCGGTTGCGGCGCACCGCATTGCCCACGGTCTTGGTGCTCACCGACATGCCGAGCCTTGCAAATCCGAACGCATTGGCGAGCGCACTGACCGTGAACAGTCCGTCGCCGGCGCGGCGTCCGGCGCGGTATACGCGCTCGAACTCAGCAGCGGTTCGCAGCCGGTGGCAGGGGCGGAATCGGTAGGAGTGGGTCACGGCGACGCGGGACTCAGCGCCGCGCGCGGGCATCGTGGCGTCCGCCCTCAGGGAATCAGGCGCTTGCGGCCCTTCGCGCGGCGGCGTGCCAGGACCTGACGGCCCTTCTTGTCCGCCATGCGCGCACGAAAGCCGTGCGTGCGATTGCGTTTGACCTTGCTCGGCTGATAGGTGCGCTTGGTCGCCATGGGAAAATCGTCCGGGGAAACAATCAGATGCCAGAGCGGCGCGAGCCGCGCAATCTACGTGGCTGCCCTGCCCTTGTCAACGGCGGCCGCACGCAGCCTAAATCGATTCCGCACCGGATCTGCACGGGATCTGCACTGGTTCTCCACCGGAGATTCGTTACATCCTAACCGAGCGCGGTATAGACTCGCTCCCCGTTTTTTTTCCAGACCCGAGACACGAGCATCCGGATGTCCACCGCAGCGGCCAGCCCCTGGATTGAGTGTCTGCGGCAGCTCGAGGCGGAGGTCCCCGAGCAACTGTTCAACGTATGGGTACGCCCGCTGCAGGCCGTCGACGATGGCAGCGTGATCCGTCTGCTGGCCCCCAACCGGTTCGTCGTCGAGTGGGTGCGTCAGAACCTGCTCGAGCGTATCGGTGAGCTGTTGCGCGCCGACGTTCACGACGACGGCCACGCCGTGCCCCACGTGCTGCTCGAGGTCGGTACCCGCGCGGCGGCCCCGGCTTCCACCACGGAGGCGGCGGCGGCGTCTGCTGCGGCCACGCCCAGCGCAGCGACGGCGATGCGGAGCTCGCGCGCCGCGCCACTGTTCAGCGGTGCCCGCGTCAATCCCGATTTCACGTTCGACAGTTTCGTCGAGGGCAAGAGCAATCAGCTCGCGAAGGCCGCTGCACGCCAGGTCGCCGACAACCCGGGTCGCGCCTATAACCCGCTGTTCGTCTATGGCGGGGTCGGGCTCGGCAAGACGCACCTGATACATGCGGTCGCGAACGCGATGCGGGCAAAGCGGCCGCAGGCGCGCGTCTGCTACGTGCATTCGGAGCGCTTTGTCAGCGACATGGTGCGGGCGCTCCAGCACAACACCATTGCCGACTTCAAGCAGTCCTACCGCACGCTCGATGCGCTGCTGATCGACGATATCCAGTTCTTCGCCGGCAAGGAGCACTCGCAGGAGGAGTTCTTCCACACATTCAATGCGCTGCTCGAAGGGCAGCAGCAGGTGATCCTGACCTGCGACCGCTATCCGAAGGAAGTCGCCGGCCTCGAGGAGCGGCTGAAATCGCGCTTCGGCTGGGGGCTGACGGTGTCGATCGATCCGCCCGAGCTCGAAACGTGCGTCGCGATCCTGATGTCGAAGGCACAGAGCGCACAGGTCGAGCTGCCGGAGGAGGTGGCGTTCTTCATCGCCAAGCGCATTCGCTCCAACGTCCGCGAGCTCGAGGGAGCGCTGCGGCGGGTGGCGGCCAATGCGCAATTCACGGGTCGGCCGATTACGCTCGATTTTGCGAAAGAGGCGCTGCGCGACCTGCTGGCACTCCAGGAAAAGCTCGTCACGCTCGAGAACATCCAGAAGACCGTCGCCGAGTACTACAAGATCCGCGTCGCCGACCTGCTGTCGAAGCGGCGCAGCCGCTCGATCGCACGGCCGCGCCAGCTCGCGATGGCACTCGCCAAAGAGCTTACGAACCATTCCCTGCCGGAGATCGGCGATGCATTCGGCGGCCGTGACCACACGACCGTGCTGCATGCCTGCAGGCGGATCAAGGAACTTCGCGAGATCGAGCGTCGCATGGGCGAGGATTTCTCGAATCTGTTGAGAACCCTGACGAACTGATGTGGACAAGGTGTGGAGCGGCGCGCGGACCAGAAAGCGTGGCAAGATATCCACATGAGTCACACAGTCTGCGCGGCGGCTTAGGGACCTCTGTCCAGAGGCTTGTCATCGTCGCAAGCAGGTGCGGACGCAAGGCTTTTCGGAGTTATCCAGCGAATACCGCCCCACTAGCTGCAACAGCAGCTATCAGTATTTCTGGAAGACTCATAAAGAACTATAGGAACAGAGTCCGGTGCTGATGCACGCGGCGAGATCCGTAAGGTGATGCGATGAAATTCACGAGTGAGCGCGAGCGAATCCTCGAACCGTTGCAGGCGGTGATCGGGGTCGTCGAACGACGCCAGACCATGCCGATCCTGGCGAACGTCTTGCTGTCGGCAAAGAACGGGCTGCTGACGGTGACGGCGACCGACCTTGAGGTCGAGCTCGTCGCAGGTGCCGAGGTCACCGTGCAGCAAGCCGGCGATATCACCGTCCCTGGGCGCAAACTGCTCGACATCGTGCGCGCACTGCCGGACAAGGCGGCGGTCAGCTTCACGCTGGCGGGCGACAAGGCATCGCTGAAGGCGGGCAAGAGCCGGTTTACCTTGACGACATTGCCGGCTGGAGATTTCCCGGCGATCGAGGAAATCAATCCGCAGCTGTCGTTCGACGTTGAGCAGGCGGCCCTTAAGCGTCTGATTGATAAGACGCATTTTTCGATGGCGCAGCAGGACGTGCGCTACTACCTGAACGGGATGTTGCTTGAATCTGACGGGAAATCGCTGCGAACGGTGGCGACCGACGGCCATCGTCTGGCTTTGTGCGAGATGGAGCTCAAGACGAAGCCGGGCACCCAGCAGGTTATTGTGCCGCGCAAAGGCATCCTGGAGCTGCAACGCCTGCTGGGCGCGGAAGGCCCGGTCGCCGTTCAGGTGGGAAGCAATCACATTCGGATCACGTTAGGCGAAATTCGCTTCACTTCGAAACTAATCGACGGACGTTTCCCGGAATACAACCGCGTAATCCCGGCCAATCCAGGGCGCATCGTCAAGGCCGACCGGGAGGCCCTGCGCCGCGCTCTGCAGCGAACCGCCATCCTGTCGAACGAAAAGTACCGGGGCATCCGGCTGGCCCTGCGGCAGAACCTGCTCGTGCTGAGCGCCCACAACCCGGAGCAGGAAGAGGCGGAGGAAGAAGTCGAGGTCAGTTACGAAGGTGAGGAGTTCGAGGTCGGGTTTAACGTCAATTACCTGCTCGATGCACTCGCTGCGGTCGACGGTGCCGAAGTCGAGGTCGGGCTGACCGACGCGAACAGCAGCTGCCTGGTGCGGGCGCCGGGCGGCGGGACGAGCCGGTACGTCGTCATGCCGATGCGCCTGTAGCCGAGGGCATGGCGCTCGTTCGACTGGAAATCAGCCAGTTTCGGTGCCTCGCGGGGGTCGAGCTGGCGCTCGACCCAAGCTACAACCTGTTCGTCGGCCCCAACGCGTCCGGCAAAACGAGCCTCCTCGAAGCGGTTTTCCTGCTGGGGAGGGGCCGGTCGTTCCGTACGCGGCGCCTCGATCGCCTGATCCGCCAGGGAGAAAGCGCCTTTCGGGTGGTCGGATGGGTCGAGCACGACGGCCTCGCGACGGTGATCGGGCTTGGCGGCGACCGGCGCTCCACTGAAATCCGGATTGGCGGGGCGCCTGCGGGAACCGCAGCCGAGCTCGCGGCGCATTTTCCCCCGCAAATCATTGACCCGGAGATCCATAAGCTGCTCGAAGAAGGGCCCCACCGCCGGCGACGATTCCTCGACTGGGGTGTGTTCCACGTGGAACCGACCTTCATGGACACCTGGCACCGCTATCACCGGGTGCTCAGGCAGCGAAACGCAGCACTCAAGACAGGCCCAGACCCCGGCGCCGCCCGGGCATGGGAGCCCGAGCTGATCGCCGCCGGCGTCAGGCTTGCGGACATGCGGCGCACGTACCTCGAGCTCCTGACCCCGATGCTCCGAAGTCTCGGCCAAAAGCTGCTGGGGGAGGAGATCAGCGTGTCCTACCACGCCGGCTGGGCGCAGGAAGAGTCGCTCGCCGGCGCGCTCGAGCGGAGCTTTGACCGCGACCGCCGTTACGGGGCGACGCACGTCGGGCCGCATCGGGCCGACGTCTCGGTGCGCGTTGCCGGCCACATGGCGAAGGAGCGCGTCTCGCGGGGACAGCAAAAGCTGGTCGCAGCAGCGCTGACGCTCGCGCAGCTGACGCTTCAGGAGGCGCGACACCCAGGACGCAGTGCGTTGTTGCTTGATGACCCGGCGGCCGAACTCGACGCTGATCATCTTGGGCGGTTGCTCGAGGTCGTGCGGGGTCTCCCGGTCCAGCTGTTCGTGACGGCTCTGCAGCCGGACCTGCCGGGGCTCGGCGTGCCGGGCGCGCTGTTTCACGTGGAACACGGCCGCATTCGCCCGGTCGGGTGAGCGCGTCAATTTTGTGGATAACCGGGGCCGCGCCGGCGTCCAGCGACGATGGTCGGTGGTCGCGGCGGCTTCGCGCGCTCGCGAGTCAGACGGTCGGCGCCGGGTCAATGCACCGCTGCGCCGCGAGTGTGGGAGCGCGCGCTAACTCCTTGAATGCTATAATTTGTATTCGCATTGGCAAAGGCCTTTCATGTCCGACAACGACGTCTACGACTCAAGCAAAATCAAGGTCTTGAAAGGGCTCGACGCGGTGCGGAAACGCCCCGGCATGTATATCGGCGACACCGATGACGGCACAGGGCTCCACCACATGGTTTTCGAGGTCGTCGACAACGCGATCGACGAGGCACTCGGCGGCCATTGCGACCGGATCGTCGTCACGGTCCACGCGGATGAGTCGGTGACGGTCACTGACAACGGCCGTGGAATTCCTGTGGATATCCACCCGGAGGAGGGCGTCTCGGCAGCCGAGGTCATCATGACCGTGCTGCACTCCGGCGGAAAATTCGACGACATCTCCTACAAGGTGGCCGGAGGCCTACACGGAGTCGGCGTGTCCGTCGTCAATGCGCTCTCGGAGCACCTGACGCTCAACATCGGCCGGGACGGGCAGCTCTACCGCCAGGAGTACCGCCACGGGGAGCCCGTCGCGCCGCTCACCGCGGTCGGCCCGGCGCTGGAACGCGGCACCTCGCTGCACTTCAAACCGAGCGCGGAGACCTTCACTAACATCCACTTCTCGTACGACATTCTCGCCCGCCGGTTACGCGAACTGTCATTCCTGAATTCAGGTGTCAGGATTGAGCTGGTCGACGAGCGCGACGAGAAGCACGACATCTTCCAGTACGAGGGGGGCATCGCCGCCTTCGTCAAGTACCTCAACCGCGGCAAGACGCCGCTGCACGAGACGGTCTTCTACTTCCGCGAGATGCAGGGCCCGATCACGGTCGAGGTCGCCGCGCAGTGGAACGATTCCTACGCCGAGTCGATGTTCTGCTACACCAACAACATCCCGCAGAAGGACGGCGGTACGCACCTGCAGGGCTTTCGCGCCGCGCTGACGCGCAAGCTGTCGGACTACATCGAGAGCGAGGCGAAAAGAGAGAAGATCGACATGACGGGCGACGATGCCCGGGAAGGCCTGACCGCGATCCTGTCGGTGAAGATGCCGGACCCGAAGTTCTCGTCGCAGACCAAGGACAAGCTGGTCTCCTCCGAGGTCCGCGGCATCGTCGAGAGCGCGGTTGCCGACAAGCTCGAGGCGTTTCTGCTCGAGAAGCCCGCGGAAGCCAAAGCGATCGTCGCCAAGATCATCGAGGCGGCACGCGCCCGCGAGGCGGCGCGCAAGGCCCGGGAGATGACCCGCCGCAAGGGCGTGTTCGACATCGCCGGGCTGCCTGGCAAGCTGGCCGACTGCCAGGAGAAGGATCCGGCGCTGTCCGAGATGTTCCTCGTCGAGGGCGACTCGGCCGGCGGTTCCGCGAAACAGGGCCGTGACCGCCGCACCCAGGCGGTGCTGCCGCTGAAGGGCAAGATTCTCAACGTCGAGAAAGCACGCTTCGACAAGATGCTGTCGAGCGTCGAGGTCGGCACGCTGATTACCGCACTTGGCTGCGGGATCGGCCGCAACGAGTTCGACGTGGCGAAACTGCGCTACCACCGCATTATTATCATGACCGATGCGGACGTTGACGGCGCCCATATCCGCACGCTGCTGCTGACGTTCTTCTACCGGCAAATGCCGGAGCTGATCGAACGCGGCCACGTCTATATCGCGCAGCCGCCGCTCTACAAGGTCAAGCGCGGCAAGGCGGAGCTCTACGTCAAGGACGACGCGGAGCTCAATGCGGTGCTGCTGAAGAACGCGCTCGAGGCAGCGACGCTGCACGCCGGCCCCAACGGCAGCGGCGCAGGGCGCACGCTCACCGGCGCCGCCCTCGAGGCGCTCGCCAAGCAGTACATCGACGTCCAGGAGATCATGGCGCGCTGGGCGCGACGCTACGACCAGCGCGTGCTCGAGCAGCTCGTCAATTTGCCCGTCGTGCGCCACGAGGACCTGACGAACCCGACGCTGCTCTCGGGCTGGGCGCGCCAGCTCGAGGCCCGGCTGAACGCCGAAGCGAGCAAGGCGCGCAGCTACCGGGTCGAGCTGCAGGTCAATGCCGGCGGCATACCGGTCCGGTTCAACGTGTTCCGCACGCAGCACGGGCTCACGACCGAGAAGCACCTGCAGCGGGAGTTCTTCGACTCCGCCGAGTACCGGCGCATCGGCGAGCTGGTGCGCGGCCTCGAAGGGCTGATCGGTCCCGGTGGCTCGATCAGCAAGGGCGAGGAGGGCCAGGAAATCGCGAGCTTCAAGGATGCGATGATCTGGCTGATGGACCAGGTGAAGAAGGGCCAGACGATCCAGCGCTACAAAGGCCTCGGCGAGATGAACCCCGAGCAGCTCTGGGATACGACGATCAACCCGGCGACCCGGCGCCTGATCCAGGTGCGGATCGAGGACGCGGTGGCAGCAGATGACCTGTTCACGACGCTGATGGGGGACCAGGTCGAGCCGCGTCGCGAATTCATCGAGAAGAACGCGCTCGCGGTCGCAAACCTCGACGTCTGAGTACCAGCCCGCTGTACGCGCCCGGCGCCCGCGCGACTGAACCCATGTGCGCCGGATCCGCTCCGAGAGCGGGTTCGCAACGGTTACGCGCCGAGCTCGGCGACCTTGGCGTCGATCCAGGTGCGCGTGTCCTCGTTGATATCCCGCGCCTCCCTGCCCGCCGTCTCGATCGGCGGGCCGATCACGACCCGGATCGTGCCGCGCTTCTTCAGCAGCCCGCGCCGGCTCCAGTAGCGTCCTGCGTCGTGGGCGACCGGAATGATCTGGCAGCCGGTCTCGGCGGCCAGTAGCGCGCCACTGATGCCATATTTGCGGGTCTGGCCGACGGCGACGCGCGTCCCTTCCGGAAAGATCAGGACCCAGCGGCCCTGCTCGAGGCGCCGGCGTCCCTGGCTGAGGACTTCCTTGACCGCCGCCGAGCCCGCCGCACGGTTGATCGCAATGGGCTCCATCAGCCAGGTTGCCCAGCCGATCACCGGGATCCACAGGATCTCGCGCTTCAGCACCCAGGCCTGCGGCGGGAAGATCACCATCTGCGCCATCGTCTCCCAGGCGGAGGAGTGCTTCCACATGGAGATGTGGGGACCGGCCGCGATGTTCTGCTGGCCCTCGACCACGTAGTCGAGCCCGCACAGGTACTTGACCGCGGCGAGCTCGAGGCGCGCCCAGTTTCTCGCCACGGCGTAGCGGCGGGGGAACGGCAGCCAGAACGAGCCCACGACGATGAATGCGTAGAGGAATGTGGATACGAACAGGAAGCTGGTGAACAGCAAAGAGGCGAGCCACTGCATGGGAGGAGGAGTCTAAGGCAATCCGTCAGCCACTTCGCACGATCGCCGTTACCCGCGCGGCGGGCCGTTCGTCCGGGGAGCTGGGTGCATCTGAGCGCTGCTGACGGTCCTCGTCCTCGCCGCCGTCGTGACCGGGGTGCGCGGCCTAGCGCGCCGAGGCCAACGCCGCTGCCGGCAACCCGCGCTGAAGCGATTGCGACCCGCCTCGCCGCGGCGAGCTCTCCGTCAGCCGGGCAGGCGCGACAGGTCCGCGACCATCAGGAACAGCGCGCGCAAGGTCGCGAGTATCGCGAGCCGGTTGGCACGCACCCCCGCGTCCTCGTGCATGACCAGCACCTTGTCGAAGAACGCGTCGACCGCCGGCCGGAGCCCTGCCAGCTCGCGGAGCGCGGCCGTATAGTCACGACCCGCGAGCAGTGCCTCAACACGGGGGCGAATGGACTCGAGCGCCGCCACCAGGTCCCGCTCCTCGACCTGGCGGAACAGGTCCGGGCTCAGCACGCCGATTCCGGCGACGTCGGCCTTGCGCAGGATGTTGGCGATGCGCTTGTTGGCGCCGGCAAGCGCCGGGGCGTCGGGCAGCCGCAGGAACTCGCCGAGCGCCGTCAGGCGCGCATCGAAGTCGAGCGGCGATGCGGGGCGCCGGTCGAGGACCGCGTCGAACATCTCGGCCGTGATGCCAAGGCCTCCCTCGAGATAGTGGGCCCTGAGTCGCTCCATCACGTAGTCGTAGACCTCAGCGGCCACCCCGCCCCCCGCTGCCGCTACAGCCGCGGGCCTGCCGCCACCAGCGGCTGCGGCCGGCGTTGCGATGTCGCGGCGGTTCGCCTCGAGCGCGCTCTCGATCAGCGCGGGCAGATCGAGCTCGAGGCGCCGCTCGAGCACGATCCTCAGCAAACCCAGGGCGGCGCGCCGCAGCCCGAACGGATCGCGCGTGCCGGAGGGCTTCTGGCCGATCGCAAAGATGCCGACGATCGTGTCGAGCTTGTCGGCGAGCGCGAGCGCGGTGCCGACGGCGCCTGCGGGCAGCGCATCGCCCGCGAAGCGCGGCAGGTATTGCTCGGCGATCGCGGCCGCGACCTCGGCGGCCTCGCCGTCGTGGCGCGCGTAGTAGCCACCCATCGTGCCCTGCAGCTCCGGAAACTCGCCGACCAGCCCGGTCAGCAGGTCGCACTTGGCGATCTCGGCGGCGCGTGCGCACAGCGCCGGGTCGGCATGGCTGACGGGAGCGAGCGCGGTCGCGAGCGCTCGGACGCGCTCGCTCTTCTGGAAATACGAGCCGAGCTGCACCTGGTACGTCACGTTGTTCAGCGCCTCGCGGCCCGCCGCCAGACTGTGCTTCAGGTCCATGTCCCAGAAGAACGCCGCGTCCGCGAGGCGCGCCCGCACGACCCGCTCGTTGCCGGCGCGCACCTCGTCGGGGTCACGGCTCTCGATATTCGCGACCGCGATGAACAACGAGCTCAACCGGCCGCCAGCTTCGCGCACCGGAAAGCAGCGCTGATGGTCCTCGAGCGTCGCGACCAGCACCTCCGGCGGCAGCATCAGGAAGCGCTCCTCGAAGCGCCCGGCGAGCGGTACCGGCCATTCGACGAGCGCGGTCACCTCATCGAGCAGCGCAGGGCTGATGATCGCGGTGAGGCCGTGTTCAGCCGCGAGTGCCGTCACCCCCGCACGGATCGCGTCGCGACGCGCGCTGAAACCGGCCAGCACCTTGCCGGCAGTCGCGAGGCGCCGCGCATAGCCGGCCGGGCTCCTGAGCGCGATGTCCTTCGGCGCCATGAAACGGTGGCCGCGCGTGTGCCGGCCGGCCGGGATGCCGAGGATCCGCCCGGGCACGACCTCGTTCCCGTACAGCAGCACGGCCCAGTGCACCGGCCGTACGAACTCGGCGCTACCGCTGCCCCAGCGCATGCGCCGAGCGACCGGCAGCTTGCCGAGCGCCTCCGTGACGATGGGGAGGAGGAGCGAGGAGGTCTCGGCACCGCGCTTGACGCCGCTGTAATGGAGAAATTCCCCGCGTGGCTCCGTGATCCGTCCGAGCGCCGCGACCGTCGTGGCGCAGGATTCGGCGAACGCGGTCGCGGCGCGCGTCGGCTGCCCGTCGGGGCCGAACGCCGCGGCGAGCGGCGGGCCCTTGCGCGTCTGCTGCTGGTCGCGCTGCCGCTCGGCGAGGCGGCGCACCAGCAGCGCGAGGCGCCGCGGCGTCGCGTACTGCTCGACCTTGCCGTGCGCGAGGCCGGCGGCGGCAAGCCCGGCGACGACACCCTCGCTGAACGCCTGCGACAGCGCCGGCAGCGACTTGGGCGGCAGTTCCTCGGTGCCGATCTCGACCAGCAGGTCGCGGCCGGTCACGCGAGTCTTCCGCCGTCGGTCGCGCGCGCCTCCGGAAGCGGCGGATCGACGCGTGGCACGACCTGCCGGAGCAGCGGAAAGCCCAGCGCCTCGCGGCTCCCGTAGTACGCTTCGGCTACGCCGCGGGCGAGCGTGCGCACCCGCAGGATGTAGCGCTGCCGCTCCGTGACCGAGATCGCGCGCCGCGCGTCGAGCAGGTTGAACGTGTGCGAGGTCTTGAGCATCCGCTCGTAGGCCGGCAGCGCGAGCGGCACGGCGAGCAGCCGCAGGCACTCGCGCTCGTGGGCATCGAACTCGCGGAACAGCAGGGCCGTGTCCGCGTATTCGAAGTTGAACTTCGACTGCTCGACCTCGTTCTGGTGGTAGACATCGCCGTAGCTCACGCGGCCGAGCGGTCCTTCGGTCCACGTCAGGTCGAATACGCTCTCGACGCCCTGCAGGTACATCGCCAGGCGCTCGAGGCCGTAGGTGATCTCTCCCATCACCGGCCGGCAGTCGAGGCCGCCAACCTGCTGGAAGTAGGTGAGCTGCGTGATCTCCATGCCGTTCAGCCAGATTTCCCAGCCGAGGCCCCACGCACCGAGCGTGGGCGACTCCCAGTTGTCCTCGACCAGGCGGATGTCGTGGATCAGCGGATCGAAGCCGAGCGCGACGAGCGAGCCGAGATAGAGGTCGACGAAATCGTCCGGCGAGGGCTTGATCGCGACCTGGAACTGGTAGTAGTGCTGCAGCCGGAACGGGTTCTCGCCGTAACGGCCGTCGGTCGGCCGCCGCGATGGTTGCACATAGGCGGCCCTCCAGGGCTCCGGTCCCACCGCGCGCAGGAAGGTCGCCGAGTGGAAGGTCCCGGCCCCGACCTCCATGTCATAGGGCTGCAGCAGCACGCAGCCCTGCGCGGCCCAGTACTGTTGCAGCGCGAAAACGAGATCCTGGAATGTGCGCGGTCGCGCGCCGGTGCGGGGGCGGGCCATGAGCTGCCTCGAGCAATGGTGGCCGGCAACCCGGCATCCTGGTCGGCGCGAATTATAGCCGACCACCGCGCGGTCGCCGTTCGGGTATCGTGTCCGGGAGACGGCGTGGCGTGATGGCGGGGGGACAGATGAGCGAGGACAAGCGTGGCGCTGAGGCCGTCGGCCTGATGCAGCCCTGGGCGCTGACCATCGACAAAATCCTGGCGCACGCGGCCCGCTGGCATCCGGCCGCCGAGATTGCCAGCCGGGAGCCCGACGGGTCGATCAGCCGGACGACCTACGGCGCGATCGAGCGCCGCGCCCGGCAGCTGTCGTCGATGCTGCTCGCCGGCGGCATCGGGCGCGGCGACCGGATCGCAACGCTGGCCATGAACAGCGCCCGCCACGTCGAGGCGTGGTACGCGATCGCCGGAATCGGCGCGGTGTGCCACACGCTGAATCCGCGGCTGTTCGACGAGCAGTTGAATTACATCGTCAATCACGCATCCGACCGCTGGATCATCGCCGACCCTGCGTTCACGCCGATCCTCGAGCGGCTGCTGCCCGGCTGCCCGGGAGTCGAGCGGGTCGTCTACCTCGGCGAGTCGCCCGCCGCATCGGTGGGCGGCGTGCCGGCGAGCAGCTACGAATCGCTGATCGCCGGCGCAGGCGCCGATTGCCGCTGGGGGGACTTCGACGAGAACACGGCGGCCGGTCTTTGCTACACCTCCGGGACGACCGGCAATCCGAAGGGTGTGCTCTATTCTCACCGCTCGCAGGTACTGCACACGTTGTTGACCTGCACCGCCGCGGCCTTCGGCGTTACCTCGCGCGACACGGTGCTCATGGTCGTGCCGATGTTCCACGCCAATGCCTGGGGCATCCCGTTCTCGGCGACTTCGGTGGGCGCCAAGCTCGTGCTGCCCGGCCCGCGGCTCGACGGCGCGTCCGTCTACGAGCTGCTCGAGGGTGAGGCGGTCACGTTCTCGGCCGCAGTGCCGACCGTCTGGCAGCTGCTGCTCGACTACATGATCGCCAATCGCTTGCGGCTCACGACGCTGAAGCGCGTGCTGATCGGGGGCTCGGCGTGCCCGGAGTCGCTGATCCGCACCTTTGCGGACCAGCACGGCGTCGAGGTCGTGCACGGCTGGGGGATGACCGAAATGAGCCCGCTCGGGACGGCGTCGACGCCGAGCGGCGAGGTCGCGAAACTGCCGGAGGCGACCCGTCACGCGCTGCAGCTCAAGCAGGGGCGCGTCATTTTCGGCGTCGACATGAAGATCACCGACGACGAGGGCCGGACGCTGCCGCACGATGGCGTGCAGCAGGGCCACGTCAAGGTCAGAGGGCCATGCGTGATCGAGCGGTATTTCCGCGCCGAGGACGTGGACGTGCTCGATGCCGAGGGCTACTTCGATACCGGCGACATCGCCACGATCGACCGCTACGGCTACATGCAGATCACCGACCGTGCCAAGGACCTGATCAAGTCCGGCGGGGAGTGGATCAGCTCGGTCGAGATCGAGAACGTCGCGGCCGGTCACCCGAAAGCGCTGATGGCGGCGGTGATCGGGATTCCGCATCCGAAATGGCGCGAGCGGCCGCTGCTGCTCGTGAAGCTGCGGCCGGGGCAGAGCGCGACGCCGCAGGAATTCCTGGGCTACCTCGACGGCAAGATCGCGCGCTGGTGGATGCCGGACGAGGTCGTGTTCGTCGAGGAGATGCCGCTTGGGGCCACGGGCAAGCTCGACAAGAAGCGCCTGCGCGCCCGGTATGCCGCCGGCCGGACTGCCTGAGCAGACGACGTCCGTCTGTGTGTCGCGCTGCGACTGCGTTTGCACCAGATCGGTGCAATCTGACTGCGGTTTGCACTATGATAGTGCATATTGAGTCCGCTCCCGGCTCGTACTGACCCGCGTAACTGGCTGATTTTGCTTCGCTCTGGTGCAGCGGCACGATTCCTGCACCGTTGCGAGCCTCAGCCGAGTGCGGGGCGCCTGAGTGCGGCCGCCGTCGGCGGCCCGACTGTGCCTTGCCATCGCCCGTAACTTGGAGGTTCGTGATGACGCCCGCCGATGTTGTGAAGCTGATCAAGGATAAAGAGGTCAAGTACGCGGATCTGCGTTTTACCGATACACGTGGCAAGGAACAGCACGTCACGATCCCGTCGCGCTACGTGAACGAGGAGTTCTTCATCGACGGCAAGATGTTCGATGGCTCCTCGATCGCCGGCTGGAAGGGGATCAACGAGTCGGACATGATCCTGATGCCCGACCCGTCGACTGCAGTACTCGATCCTTTCTTCGAGGAAACGACGGTCAACCTGCGGTGCGACATCATCGAGCCCACCACGATGCAGGGCTACGAGCGCGACCCGCGCTCGCTCGCCAAGCGTGCCGAGGCCTACCTAAAGAGCACCGGCATCGCCGACACGGCGCTGTTCGGCCCGGAAAACGAGTTCTTCATTTTCGACACCGTGAAGTGGAGCGCCGACATGCACTCGGCGTCTCACGCCATTGATTCGGTGCAGGGCGCGTGGAACTCCGGCGTCGACCTCGGCGAGGGCAACCGCGGCCACCGCCCCGGCATCAAGGGCGGCTACTTCCCGGTGCCACCGGTCGATGCCTTTCAGGACATCCGCGCGGCGATGTGCGGCGCGCTCGAGGAGCTGGGCCTCAAGGTCGAGGTGCACCACCACGAGGTCGCGACCGCGGGCCAGAGCGAGATAGGCGTCGGCGCCAACACGCTCGTCAAGAAGGCCGACGAGGTGCAGATCCTGAAGTACGCCGTGCTCAACGTCGCCCACGGCTATGGCAAGACCGCGACCTTCATGCCCAAGCCGCTGGTCGGCGACAACGGCAGCGGCATGCACGTGCACCAGTCGCTCG
>Ga0181521_10000425_pt1 | contig 51124 bp, 45 predicted proteins | sample PEATcosm2014_Bin_32_FD_119764 | JGI IMG/M metagenome (GOLD analysis project Ga0181521, IMG submission 119764) | Peatland microbial communities from MTU Mesocosm Facility, Houghton, MI, USA - PEATcosm2014_Bin02_60_metaG | ecosystem: Environmental > Terrestrial > Soil > Wetlands > Peat | place... | reverse complement strand
GCCACACCGCAACCGGAAGCGATCTTCCTATCCAAGACGCGTCTTGAGGCCGCAAAAAACCTATCCCACTCCAAAATGACGCCTGAAAACTATGTGGCATTAGGCAGGATTGCCTGCCCCACATTTTCACCGCAACCCGCGGATAGTTTCCCCGCCCCGCCTGCTCTACATTGAATAAATGGACTTTCGCCCAACCCTCCAGATCGCTTTCGACGAAGCCCTCCGCTACCTGGAGAATCTGGAGCGCACCCCCGTCGCGCCCGCCGCCGATCTCGCCACGCTCCGCTCGCGCCTCGCCAAGCCGTTGGCCGAAGCCGGATTGCAGCCCGAACAGGTCATCGCAGACCTTGTCCGCGACAGCGATGGCGGTCACCTCCGTTGCGCGGGCGGGCGTTTCTTCGCCTGGGTCATCGGCGGCGCGCTTCCCTCCGCCCTGGCCGCCGATTGGCTCACCTCCGCCTGGGACGAGAATTGCACCCTGTTCGCCAGCGGACCGGCCACCGCCGTCATGGAGGAAGTGGCCGGCGCATGGCTCAAGGACATTCTGGGTTTGCCGGCGGGCGCCAGTTTCGGGTTCGTCACCGGATGCCAGATGGCGCACACGACTTGCCTGGCCGCGGCGCGCCACGCGGTTCTCGCCGCGCACAAGTGGGACGTCGAGGAGCGCGGCCTCGCCGGCTCGCCGCCGATTCGCGTCCTTTCGAGCGATCAGCGCCATGGGACGATCGAGCGCAGCCTGCGCCTGCTGGGATTGGGCCGCCGATGCGTGCGCGATATCCCGGTCGACGATACCGGCCGTTTGCCTGTCGATCGCCTGCGCGCGGTCTTGCAGGAGTCGCGCGGCATGCCGGCCATCGTGTTATTGCAGGCGGGCGATTTGAACATCGGCGCATATGACTCTTTCGAGACGCTCATTCCGCTGGCCCACGAACATGGCGCGTGGGTGCACGTGGACGGCGCCTTCGGTCTATGGGCTGCTGTCAGCCCGCGCTATCGCCATCTTTTGTGCGGCGTCGAACGGGCCGATTCCTGGGCCACCGACGGGCACAAATGGCTCAACGTCCCCTACGATTGCGGATACGCCTTTGTGGCCGATCCGCAGGCGCATCGCGCGGCGATGTCGCACCGTGAGCCTTACCTCACGCATGCAGCGGAGGCGCGCGATGCCCTCGATTTCACGCCCGAATGGTCGCGTCGCGGCCGCGGCGTCGCGACCTACGCGGCGCTGCGCCAGTTGGGGCGCGCGGGAGTGGCGGAAATGGTCGAACGCTGCTGCGATCACGCCCGCCAGCTCGTGAACGGCATCGGCGCGCTCGAGGGCGCGGAAGTGCTGTGGCAGCCCGCCATCAATCAGGGCCTGGTGCGATTCGGCGACGACGCGCGCACCGAGCGCGTAATCGAGCGGGTAGTGGCGTCGGGCGAAGCCTATTTCGCCGCCACTACCTGGCGCGGCATGCGCGCCATGCGTGTCAGCGTGTGCAATTGGCGCACCACCGGCGAAGATATCGACCGCGCCGTCGCCGCGGTATCAGGCGTTCTCCGGAACGGCGAATGATTTCCGAAAGTGCTCGCGCACAGTTTCGCGCTGCGCGGCCTGTTCCACCTGCCGGCGGATATCGGCCGAATCACGGTTGAGAGCCAGCGCTTCGATCGCGCCGAGCGCCTCCGTTTCGCGCGCATTGCGCACCATGTTGAGCAGAAACTCGAGCGCCCGCGGATGCCGCGTCGAACTGAGGGCGCGCAACAGGACCGGCCGGTAATCGGGATCGCGCTGGCGGCCGTAGGCCTGCTCCAGAACCGCGACGGCGCCGTCGAGCCGCGAGGACCCGAGCGCAAGCGCGGCTTCTTCGGCCGGGCGTCCGAGCTTGGGATCGAGAAAATCGGCCACGAACGGCACCGCGCGATCGCTCTCCAACTGCAAAAGGTAGTCAAACGCCTGCCCAATCACCTCGCTCTCCGCATCGCCCTGGCGGGCCTTTAGGCGCAGCAGCAGGATGGCATCGTCGCCTTGCATCTGCGCGATAGCGCGCACGGCGTCGGAGCGGACGGGCAGTGCACGGTCGCCGAGAGCGTCCACCAGATGGCGCAGGATTTCGCCTCGCGAAATATCGGAGCATGCAGGAAGGGCCAGAGCGCAGGTGCCGCGGAGGGTCGCGGCGGTATCGGCTTCCCCTCCCCATACGGGCTCCATCTGGACGTGATGAATGCCACGAAGGAAGGGCCCCGAATTCTCGTGCCCGAGAGTGACGAGGGCCTTCGAAATCGCGTTTTTGCCCCAGCATTGCGGATCGCGCTCAATCGGCTTCTCGAACAGGCGATCGTAAGCCGTGAGCAGATCGGGGAGCAGGTCGCCGAGGCGCAGTTCGGCGGCCATCTTCGCGGCTTTGGCGACCATCAAGTTGACACGGTCGGAAAGCGCTTTTCGGAGAGCTGGGATTGCCACGGCGGGGTCGGCTTCGCGGAGGGAATTGAGCCGGTCGATTTCGGCCTCGATCTGGCGGTGCGCCATAAACGTTAACGATAGCTCACCGCGGCGGCGCGCAGTTTTGACACTTTCGAGCGGCCACGTGCATCCTATATCAGGCCTTAGGAGGCACGATTCATGAAACGTACAGCGAGTGCAGAGTGGCATGGCGATTTGAAGTCGGGGGTGGGCACGATTTCGAGCGCGAGCGGTGTGCTTTCGAACACCAATTATTCGTTCCACACGCGATTCGAAGATGGCAAAGGGACCAATCCGGAAGAATTGCTGGCGGCGGCTCATGCCGGCTGTTTCACGATGGCGCTTTCGGCGCAATTGGCGGGCGCCGGCCTGACGGCCAACAAGCTGGCAACAACCTGCACCATCAGCCTGGAGAAAGGCGGGGAAGGGTTCGGCATTACCGAAAGCCATCTGGATCTGGTCGCCAACGTTCCGGGCGCCAGCCAGGAAGCATTCGACAAGGCCGTGCAGGCGGCGAAAGCAGGCTGCCCGGTATCGAAGCTGTACAACACGAATATCACGCTGACGGCGAAATTGGAAAGCTAATCGCGGCGCGTCCACGCCCTCACTTCTAAAACTCAGCCAAGTTGCCAGACACCGCTCCCTTGCGGTCGCGGCTCTTCAGCACTGCGTTGAAACGGCGGCGCGTACTGAGCCGCGACCCCGAGGGAGCGGTGCCTTTCTGCCTGCATCCGGCTCTCAGAAGGATTTCGCGATTGACGCGAGTCTCGGCCGGCTGAAAGCCGGCTGCAGCCAGGATTGGCTGCCCTACTTATTTCGCTCCCGCCGCTTTCAGGCTCTCGATAATCATGCGGAACGGCTCGGGGTCATTGGCATGTTCCAGCGACCACTGAGCCTGGCCGAGCGGTGTGCCTCCGTGGACGTTTTTATGCTCGAGCGGGGGGTGATGGCGCAGCAGGAGGTCGACCGTTGCGGGTTGGCCTCCGATAATCGCCCAATGGAGCGGCGTCTGGCCGTCAGCCCTGTGAGACGCCAGATCCCCGCCGTTTTCCAGCAGAAATTCCACCACATCGTTCCGCCCGTATTCGCACGACCACATCAGGGCAAGGCGTTTCTGTTCCGGCGTGGCGCTTCCGAAGAGCTCCTTGGTCTTCGCCAGATCGCCCAGGCCCGCGGCCCCGATGAGGTCGATCTTCGCCCCTTTCGAAGCCAGGAACACCGCGGCTTGCAGGCGATAATTGCCCAGGCAGGCGGGAATGAGCGTTGGTTTGTCGAGCGTCGCTCCGCGGTCGAGCAGCAATTGCAGAAGCTCGTTCTGGACGCCGGCCCGCAGCGGATGGACGCTGGTGGCCGCAAGCTCGAGCGTGGTGCATTCCGCGCCATAAGCGTTATAAGCGGCGTTCACATCCGCGCCGGAATCGAGCAGCAGCCTGGCGATTTCCACGATGTTCGCCGGCGTTTTCTGGCGCTCGTCTTCCACGCCGTTAGCGGCGGTATAGATGAGCAGCGTCGCCGCGTGGCGGCGCGTGGAGCGGGCGCGAACCAGGCTGGGATCGGCGCTCAAAAGCTTGCGCAGCGTGGCGATGTCGCCGCTCACGATGGCATCCACGGCGGTTTCGAAACGGTCCAAGCGCGCCCAGTATATCAAACGGTTAGAATGGGCCGATGCCCGACCGGCGCGAAGACGAATGGCTGTGGGGCTGGGACGCGACGCCGGGAATCGTCTCGGTCTGGGCTGACGCCGACGGCCGCGCCATCGTCTGGCGCAGACTGGACGGCGAGCTGCTGCGCGAGGAGCAGCGATTCCGGCCGTGGGTGTTGCTTGACCGGCCGGTGGAAGCCGAGGGCGTCGCTTGCGACGAACTCGCCGGTCCCGGAGAGCTCCGCTATCTGGCTAGCGCCGCCGATGGCCGAACGTTGGCGCGCGCCGGCCGGTGGCGCGAGTTAGGAAAGGCATCGGCGCTGGTTCTGCCGCCGGAAGAACAATTCCTCGTCGCCACCGGCAGAACCTACTTTCGCGGATTGCAGTTCGATGACCTGCGCCGCATGCAGTTCGATCTGGAAACAACCGGGCTCGACGCGGAGCGCGATCGCATTTTCCTGATCGCGGTCCGCGATCCAGCGGGCGCCGCGGAAACTCTCGAGGACGAGGACGAGGCGCGGCTGATTCGCCGGCTGATCGAGCGCGTGCAACTGGCCGATCCCGATGTCATCGAAAATCACAATCTCCACGGGTTCGATTTGCCGTTTCTGGATCGCCGAGCGCGCCGGTTGGGTGTCCCTCTCGCGCTCGGCCGAACCGGATCGCCAGGCCTTCGCCAGCGCGGCGCTCGGCGCGGCACGGATTCAGACGATGGCCGAAAAGTGCGCCTGGTGGCGTCCGGCCGCGAACTGATCGATACCCTCGACGCGGTGCTGCGCTACGACTTCGCCACGCGCGATCTGCCCAATCACGGCCTCAAAGCCGTCGCCCGGCACCTGGGAATCGCGGGCCCGAATCGCGAAGAAATCCGCGGCGACCAGATCTACACGGTGTATCAACGCGACCCCGATCGCGTGCGCCGGTACGCCAGGGCGGATGTGGAAGAAGTCGCCGCGCTGGCGCGCATGCTGGGCGGCGCGGCCTTCGCCCTGGCGCAGATGGCCCCGCGCCGTTACGAGCGCCTGGCGGATGCCGGCGCGGCGACGGGGGTCATCGACCCGCTCCTGGTGCGCGCGTACTTGCGGGCGCGGACCGCGCTGCCGGCACACCAGCCAGGCGATGGCACTCCGCACAGCGGTGCGGCGCTGCATGTGTTCGCCACCGGAGTGGCGCATCGCGTGGTGAAGGCGGACGTCGCCAGCCTGTATCCATCGCTCATGCGCGCCTACCGGATCGGGCCGGCGCGCGATCATCTGGGCGCCATACTGGCGCTGATGGATCGCCTGGTGGAGTTGCGCTTGCATGCGAAGGCGAGCGCACGGTCGGCGCCGGCGGGCTCGGCGGAGCGGTTCGGGTATGAGGCGATGTCGGCGGCCATGAAGCTGGTTGTCAACTCGGCATACGGGTATCTGGCTGCCGGCGGAGAACTGACGCGCTTCGCGGACGTCCACGCGGCTAACGAGGTGACGCGGCGGGGCCGAGAAACGCTGGAAATGATGTGCCGGGAACTGGCGGCACGCGGAGTGACGCTCCTTGAAGCGGACACCGACGGCGTGTACTTCGCCGCGCCCCAGGGATGGAGCGAGGCCGATGAGCGGCGCGCCGTTGCGGAAGTTGGCGCGCTATTGCCGCCGCTGGTGCAACTCGAATTCGACGGCCGTTACGCGGCGATGCTTTCGCACGAGCCGAAGAATTACGCGCTGCTGGGGTATGACGGCCGCCTGGTATTGCGCGGAGTGGCGTTCCGCTCGAGCCGGGCGGAGCCGTTCGGCGAGGCGTTCCTGCGGCGCGCCATTGCCTGCCTGCTGGTGGGCGATGTCAGTGGCGTGCGCGCGGCGTACGTCGCGACGGTGGATGCGCTGCGGCGGCGCGAGCTCCGCGCCTACGACGTTTCCTCGCGAGTGCGGCTCACGAAGACGCCGGCCGAGTATCGCGACGTGCGCGATTCGCGGCGGGAACTGCCCTACGAGGCGATGCTGGCGAGCGGGCGCACGCACTGGAGCCTGGGCGATCGCGTCCGCGTCTATCGGACGCAATCGGGCACGGGCGCGGTGATCGACGAAGACGACGATGGCGCAAACCGCCGGGATTACGACGTGAATCACTACGCGCGCGTATTGCGCGAAACCTTCGCCGCGCGGCTCGAACGGGCGTTCGCTCCGGAAGATCATGCGGCGGTGTTCGCCGATCCCGAACAGATGGCGCTCTTCGCTCCTGAAGTGGAAACGGTCCGACCCGTGCTGAGACAACTAGGTGTAGTACGTCAAACAGAATGAAGCCGGGCAATCCTGCCGGGCAATCCTGCCCGCGGCCGGCTTTCCAGCGCGTCCAGGCCGCCTGGAAAGGCGGCTGCAGCCAAGATTGGCTGCCCTACAAAGCTGACGCACCGACGCGCGTGGTATAGTGTTGCCTAGCTGTCTAGGTGCTGTTATGGCGAAATCCAAAACCGACGTCCTGCAAGGCACGCTCGATCTCCTGATTCTCAAGACCCTCCAGGCCGGCCCGATGCACGGCTATGGCATCGCATCCCGCATCGAGCAGATCAGCGAGGAGCTTCTCCGCGTGGAGGAGGGTTCGCTTTACCCCGCGCTGCATCGCATCCAGCAAACCGGCTGGATTCGCGCCCAATGGAAACGGTCGGAAAACGGCCGCCCCGCGAAATTCTACAGGCTCACGGCGGCCGGCGAGAAACAATTGCAATCGGAAGAGGAGCGCTGGCGCAAGCTCACCCGCGGCGTCGCCAAGATCCTGCGCTTCGCCTACAGGTGATTCCATGTCCTGGATCCAACGCCTCACCGCATCGCTCCGCCCCCGGAAACTCGAGCAGGATCTCGACAAGGAGCTCGCGTTCCATCTCGAAATGCGCGCCCGCGAGAAGATCGCCGCCGGCGCGGCGCCCGAAGATGCCCGCCGCGACGTCCTGCGCCGTTTTGGCAGCGTCGATCGCACCAAGGAAGCCTGCCGCGAACAGGCCACCCTCGCCTGGCTTTCCGCTCTCCGCCAGGACCTTCGCTACGCCGCCCGCAATCTGCGCAAGAATTCCGCCTTCACGGCCGCCGCGGCGGCGTGCCTGGCCATCGGAATCGGCGCCAATACCGTGGTCTTCAGCTTCGTCAACGCGTTTCTCTTCCAGCCCGCTCCGGCTGGTGTGGTACGCGTCGGGCTGGCTTCCGGCGCTCCCATCTCGTACCTGGAATTTCAGGATTGGCAGCGCCTGAACACCGTCTTCGACCGCATGTTCGCCTACTCTCCGGGCGAGTTGTTCACCATCGGCCGCGGCCCGCAGAGTAAGCAAGTGCTGGGCGAGACCGTAGTGGGCGATTATTTCCGCACACTCGAAGTCAAGCCCGCTATCGGCCGCCTGATTGACGCCTCCGACGCATCCCAGCCGCTCGCCGTCATCTCGTATCAATTCTGGCGCACCCGCTTTCACTCCGACCCCGCCATCGCCGGCAAGACCATCTGGATCGACCGCCAGCCGTTCACCGTCGCCGGCGTCGCGCCCGCCGGATTCCACGGCATGATGGCGCCCTGGAGCACCGAAGTCTGGGCCAGCGCCGCTCTACGCCGCGATCGCCTTCCCGATCGCCGCACGGGCTGGCTCGCGGCAGGCGCTCACCTGAGAAGCGGCATCGCGCCCAAACAGGCATCCGACGCCATGAACGCGCTTGCCGGCGAGCTCGCTCGCCAGCATCCGGATCCGCAGCGTAACGCGCGCGATCCGCTGGTAGTCGGGCAGCCAGGGCTTACGAGTTCGCCCATCTGGCAGGTGTTCCTCGCCATGTCCGTGCTCCTGATGGCGGTGGTCGGTATCATTTATCTGATCGCCTGCGCCAATGTGGCCGGCCTGTTGATTGCCCGCGGCGCCGCGCGGAGGCGCGAGATTCTCATCCGGCTGTCGCTGGGCGTTAGCCGCGCCCGCCTTGTGCGGCAGTTGCTCACCGAAAGCCTGCTCTTAGCGCTCCTGGGCGCCGTGGCGGGTGGGGCTGTCGCCTTTGCCGCCGGCGACGCGCTGGCGGCGCTCTTTCCCCAGTCCATCAGCCACGGTTTCCAATTCCAGCACGCCATCGATCTGCACGTGCTGGCATGGACGCTCGCGCTCGCCATCGCCAGCATTCTCTTCGCGGGATTGCTGCCGTCGTTGCGTGCGTCCCACCACGATCTCGCCGCCGCGGGCCGTACTTTTACGGCCTCGTCTGTTCGCACTTCGCGCCTGCGCCGATGGCTGATCGTCGCGCAAGTGGCGGCGTCGGTCCTGGTGCTCGCTACTGCCGGTGTCTTCATCCGCGGCTTTCAAAAATCCCTCGCCATTCACCCCGGGTTCGACGCCGATCATCTCCTCACCGTCGATCTCAATTCGAACGGTGCGCAGCTCAAGCAGGCCCTCGGCGCTCTTCCGGGCATCGAGTCCGTTTCGCTTGCCAGCGTGCTGCCTTTGGGAAACGAGGCCGTCTCGGTCATCCCGCAGCTCGGCGAAGTCCCGAGAGCCGATGTCGACGCCGATTATTTCGCGACGATGGGAATTCCGCTGCTGCGAGGCAGCCTGCCCGATTCCGATCAAGCCGCCGCCATCGTCAATCAGACATTGGCGGAACGCTTGTGGCCGCATCAGGACGCGCTTGGGAAATCGCTTCACGCCGATCGGGTGGAGCTTGCGGTAATCGCCGTCGCCGCCAACGGCAAATATTGGTCGCTCAGCGAAGCGCCGCGGCCATTCCTGTATCGCATGGCGCCGAAATTCCCCACGGGGCCAGCCGCGATCGCCATTCGCACCAAAGGGCCCGCGGCCGATTTCGCCGTGCCGGTGAGTCAGGAGATCGCGCGCCTCGATCGCGATCTCGCCCCGGTAGCCGTGAAGACGGGCGGCCAACGCCTGCGCGCCTGGCTCGAACCCGAGCGCGCCTCCGCGATCCTCCTCGGCACTCTCGGGTTCGCCGCGCTCGCGCTTGCCATCACGGGATTGTACGCGCTGCTCGCGCAATTACTCGTTCAACGCACGCCGGAGATCGCCGTTCGCGTGGCGCTCGGGGCGTCGCGCCGGCGCGTGCTCTCGCTCCTCCTTCGTCAAAGCGCCATCCTGATGGCCGCCGGAACGGCCATCGGTATCGCTGCCTCGGCCGCGGTCGAGCGCTTGCTCGCCGCCGGCGCCGGCGAGATCGGCGGGTTGGACGCATCCACGCTTTTCGCGATTATCGGTCTGCTCGCTGCAGTAAGCGCGGCCGCCACCGCTATCCCGGCATACCGCGCCTTAAGTATCGACCCGTCCGCCGCCCTCCGCAGCGAGTAGTCTCACGTTTGTCACGCCACAGTCAAGTTTTTCGCTTATAGTAATTGAAGACTGGCCAAGAGGACCGCTTGCTGACGCGCGCGGCTCGGTATGGTGCGCACCGCCGCTCGCTGATATTGTCACCGTATTACGCGAGGCTCACCGGGAGGGGACCATGCCGTACGAGCGCAAGAACGTCTGGGAACTCGGCGACCCTTGGGCGGACCCCATTTTGTGGTACGCGCGCGGCGTCAAAGCCATGAAAGCGCGCACCATCGACAAAGTCACCAGTTGGGATTTCTATGCCGCTATTCACGGCATCGATCCGAAACTGTGGCAGCAGCTCGGCTATTACAGCCCGTCCGGCCCGAAACCCGGCTCGGCCGCGGTAACCCAATACTGGAAGCAGTGCCAGCATGGGAGTTGGTATTTCCTGCCGTGGCATCGCGGTTATCTGCTGGCATTCGAGGCCAACATTCGGGCTGAGGTGGTGGCCCAAAACGGTCCGAAGGATTGGGCGCTGCCGTACTGGAATTACTTCAAGTCCGGAGAATCGAAACTGCCGCCCGCGTTCGCTACCAACGACTGGCCCGATGGCGGAGACAATCCTCTGTTCGTCACCGCGCGTTACGGGCCGGATAACGACGGTAACGTCTACGTGCCTCTCGACCAGGTGAACCTCAACGCCATGACCGATCCCGATTTCACCGGGGTCGCGAGCGGCGGCAGCCCGGGCTTCGGCGGCGTCGACACCGGATTCAGCCACAGCGGAACGGTCCACGGCGGCATCGAAACGCAACCGCACGACTATGTCCATGGCCTCGTCGGCGGCTCGAACCCTCAAAATCAGCGGCTGCCCGGTCTGATGTCCGACCCCGATACGGCGGCGCTCGACCCAATCTTCTGGCTGCACCACGCCAATATCGACCGCCTCTGGGAAGTGTGGCGCGAAAACCCTCCCAGCGACGTCAACCCGACCGATCCCAAGTGGATCAACGGCCCCGCCAGCGTCGGCGAGCGCGCTTTTTCCATGCCCATGCCCGACAATAGTTCCTGGAGGTATACGCCGGGCGATATGGTCGATCTGGACAAGCTCGGCTACACGTACGACGATTTCTCGCCCGCGGTAGCCCCGGTGCAACTGAGCCAACGGCTGGTGCGACTGGGAGCGAGCGCCGCGGCGGCAAGCGCGATGGAGGGAATTGCCATGCCCACCGGAAAGAACGTCGAATTGGTCGGCGCCAGTCAGGAATCTCTGCCCATTTCCGGCGCCGAGGCCCGCACCTCCGTCCAGCTCAACAGCGGAGTTCGCAACAAAGTTTCCGCCAGCCTCGCCGTCACGCCGCACGCCGCGGCTCCCGATCGCGTATTCCTCAACCTCGAAAACGTTCGGGGGCTCGTCGATTCCACCGCCTTCCACGTTTATGTCGGCCTGCCCCAGGGCGCAAACCCGGCTGACCATCCCGAAAACTTCGCGGGCAGCATTGCGCTGTTCGGCGTCCGTAAGGCGACGGTCGCCGACGAGGAACACGGCGGACAGGGTCTCACGTTGGTACTCGAAATCACCAAAATTGTGGACGCGCTGCACATGAAAAACGCGCTCACTGTCGATTCGCTCGACGTACGGATTGTGCCGCTGAAGCCGGTTCCCGAGGACGCGCAGGTCAGTATCGGACGGGTCAGCATCTTCCGCCAGGGCCAGTGACGATCGAGGGCCGCCGATGACTCCCGCCGCCCGCGAGCGCATGCAGGTTCGTACGCCGATGCTGCTTATGAGCGGGGCAGCCTGGATCCTGCTCGCCTTCGAACCGGTCCCACACTGCTCACCCGCCGCGCTGGCGCAGAACTTGCCGTCCGCCTCGCTCGGTTGGGCGCTGATGTTGGCGGCCATGATGCTGCCCGTGCTCATCGCGCCCGTCCGCCACGTTCGCGACCGCAGCTTCGCCCGCCGGCGCCCGCGCGCCATCGCGCTCTTCATCGCCGCGTATGCCGCCATCTGGATGGCGTGCGGCTTCCTGCTCATGGGCGCTCGCCAATTGCTTCCGCAGTCGCCGACAGCCGTAGCTTTGGCCATCCTCCTGGTCGTCGTATGGGAATGTTCCCCTGCTAAACAGCGCTGCCTGAATCGCGGCCACGCCCATCCGGAGCTGCCTGCCTTCGGCCGCGCCGCCGATCTCGGCGCCCTCCGTTTCGGCTGGACCCACGCTGTCTGGTGCGTCGGCTCCTGTTGGGCGCTGATGTTTCTGCCGTTGCTCGTCTCGCGCGGGCATCTGGCCGCCATGGCCGCAGTATCGCTGTGGCTTTTCGCCGAGCGCCTCGACCGGCCAATGCCGCCGCGCTGGGGCTTTCGCGCCCCGGCCAAGGCGGCGCGCCTCATTCTGGCGCGCGTGCCGGTGCTGTATCGCCAGGTGTGCCCCGGCCGATGAGGTGCGATTGGCCCCGGCCGTATCCGCAGACGCCGGGAAGACACCGCTCCCTTGCGGTCGCGGCTCTGTATGCAGCACTGGAAGCCTGAAGCGCGCGCAAGTCTGTTCACGGGAATTCAGAAATGGCTGCTACGCGAGCCGCCGAAGCAGATAGGACTATCTGTTATTATCCATGTAGGAGACCACGCTGCATGCCATTTCCGCGCCCGCTCGAATCCGAGCTTTCCTACGCCAAAAAAATCGCCGGCGCCGGATGGGATAGCGTCGTTTCGGCCCGGCAGGAGACTGCGATCTTCCCGGCCTCGACCAAGGCGATTTGGGTGGCGGTGGCGGTGGGAGCTGGCGTCGGAATCCTGAGCCGGATGGGGAAGCGCGGCACTGCTTCCACCGTGGCGATTGGCGCCCTGATCGGCGGCGTGGTCGGATTTGGCGCGGGCATCGCATGGGAATCGCGGCAATTCAGCGGCACCGTCGCCCGCAAGGCGATACGCGAAATCGGCGCCGTTCGCGACGCGCGCTGGCTCGAGCGCCATCCCATCGACTACGCCTAAAGGCAATACCGGCTGAATCCAGCACGGCGCGCGCGTTACCATAAAATTGTGACGAGGGTGGCGCTGGTCCTGCTCGCGGCCGCCTCATGGCTGCCTGCCCAGAACCTGCTGGATGAGGGCTGGGACCATTTTTACAACCTGGAATACGACGCGGCCATCGCCGACTTCCAACGCGCCATCGCGCAGGACCCCAACTCGCCCGACCTCCACAATCACCTCGCCGAGGCCGTCGTCTTCAAAGAGATGTACCGCAATGGGGCGCTGGAAAGCGAAATGGTGTCCGGGAACAATTCCCTGCTCCGCCGCGCCCGTATGAATCCCTCGCCCGAAACCCGCGCCCAATTTCTATCGGAGATCGGCAAATCCCTGAATCTTGCGAGCGCCCGCCTCAAACAGAACCCCAACGACACCGCGGCGCTCTACGCCCAGGGAATCGCTTACGGCCTGCGATCCGACTATTTCTGGGTGGTCGAGAAATCCTGGTACGACTCCCTCCGCGACGCCACTTCCGCGCGCAAGGCGCACAATCGCGTGGCCGAACTCCAACCCGATAATGTCGATGCCCGCCTGGTCCAGGGCCTGCACGACTACATCGTCGGCAGCCTTCCCTGGCAATACCGCATGGTTGGCTTTCTGGTCGGCTTTCACGGCGACAAGGAGAAAGGCATTCGCATAGTGCAGAATGTGGCCCAAAACGGCAAACTCGACAAAGTCGACGCCCAGATCTTCCTGTGCGCCCTCTACCGCCGCGAAAATCACCCCGATCACGCCGTCCCCATCGTCCAGGAGCTGATCCGCCGCTTCCCCCGGAATTATATTTTGAGGCTGGAATTGTCGGTGATGTACAGCATGGCGGGCGATAAGGTCCACGGCATGGAAGCGGTGGAGGAAGCCGCCCGTCTGAAGCGCGAGCGCGCTCCCGGGTTCGACCAGATGCCGTGGGAGAAGATTTACTACCAGGAAGGCAGCATTCAGTTCTGGTACCGGGATGAAGATCAGGCCCTGGAGAATCTGCAGCGGGTGGTGGCCGGAATCAACAATGTCGATCTCAACACCGGCGCCTACACCTATTTACGCATCGGCCAGATTTACGATATGACCCACCGCCGCGCGCAGGCCGTGGAGTATTACAAAAAGGCAATCGCGTTCGAGCCGCAGGCCGATGGCGCGGCGCAGTCGCGGAAGTACCTTTCAAGCCCCTACAATCCCCGTTAACGTTGAGCGGTCCCGTCTTCGATGGTGACCTTCACCGGCTCTACGACGTATTGCGCGGGTTTCGTGGTTGTCAGAATCATCAGCGCAAGACGGCCGCTGATCGCCTTCGCCGGGATCTTGAACTTGATGCTCGTGTCAGTCTGCTCGATAATCTGCACTTCCACGTCGTTCTTGCCATCGCCGTCGTCGGTCAGGTACAGCTTGACGACATGCTCCTTGCCAAGGTTTTCACCGCTGACGGTGATGATGTCCCCTCTTTTCCCCGTGTCTGGATCGACCGTCGTCATCCGCGGATTCCCCGTTTGGGCGTAGGCCGCGAAGCCGGCGGCTAGTAAAATCGAAACCAAAAGAGACAGTTTCATCTGAATATCCGGTCCTTTGACTCCTATGCTATGTCCATTGCAACTGAATTTCAAGGCCCCAGGCGGTAGCAATCAGTCAAATATTTGCGGGGAAATTGCCACCTGCCGATCCGCCAAATCCAGCCGGAAGGAGGTTTTCCGAGCCTTCCACCCGAAAAATTGAACGGCAGCGCCCGATTCCGGTATCATCTAGCGTATGGCCGCGATAGCAGCTGCTCCTCTTACTCTGCCCGGGCGTAAACCCGGCTGGATCTACAAACCCTCCTGGGACCTCACGCTGCTTATATTCAGTGCCGTCCTGGTCCCGCTGCCGTTCCTCATGGCTTGGGTTGCCCAAAGGACCGGTTTGCTGACCCTGGACAAGACCGTCGACTGGATCAACATCACCGTGGCCCTGCTGATCGGCGGACCCCACCTGTTTTCCACCGTCACTTACACCTTCATGGACGGCCGTTTCCGGGCGCGGCACAAAGCTTACCTCGGCATAGCGTTCCTTTTGCCGATGATCGTGATTTATTTGGGCGTGAATTATTACACGGCATTAATCACGTTCTTCTTTTCTTGGGCATCCATCCACGTTCTGCACCAGATCATCTATTTGACCGATTGCTATCGCGCCCGCTCCACCTGGGCCGAGCAAAAATGGTCGCGGTTCATCGATTACGGGCTGGTGATGACAGGGCTTTACCCGATCGGCATCTACAAACTGTCCCTCAAAATGTTCCACGTGGGGGGCGTCGTGCTGCCGTATCCCGATTTCCTGCGGCCGTTCAACCTCCCGCTCCTCGCCGGCATCGTCTTCGGCTTCTTCCTGGTCACCTGGATCGCCAAGACTATCGTGGAATTCCGCGAGGGACGCGGCAGCGTCCCGAAAACGCTGCTCCTCAGCGTCACCACCGTGGTCTCCTTCTGCCTGCCCATGGGCTCGAACCTGGATGTGCTCTTCCAGGGCTACAACACCTGGCATTCCTTCCAATACCTGTTCCTGTTGTGGCTGATCAATCGCCTGCGCGATCAGCGCGGCGAAATCGACAGTCCCTTCGTCCAGCGCATGGTGCGCCAGCGCAGCATGGCCCTCTATTACGCCTGCTTCCTGGGCGCCACCCTGGTGATCGTCCTGGTGACCATGTTCGTCCAGGCCGTCACCACCCTACGCGCCGACCAAAGCTATTTCATCGTAGTGCTCAGCGTCTTGCTCATGCACTACTACTTCGACCATTTCCTGTTCACGCACCCGCAGATGGTGAAATAAACCACGTGGGGCAGGCAATCTTGCCTGCAGCCGGCTTTCCAGCCGGCTCGACCTGTTGGAGAGCGGTGGCGGTAGTCAGGACCCAGCCAGGATTGAGTTACTTGCAATCGTTCTGCACGAAAAGCACCGAACAGCGAATTTTGCAAGTGTCTCAGGATTGACCCTTCCACCTTCACTGCCCGATGAAAATCTGTGCGCTCGCCGGCGACATCACTCCGCCCACCGAAGCCTGGATCGATGCCGCGCCCGCCGGCATCGTGGCTGGAAGCTGGATCGCGATCTGGTACAGACCGGCGCTCCCCGGCGTCAGCACCGCCGTACCCATGACCGGGACCGCCACGCCGCCGATGGTGATGGTCGCCGTAATGGTCGCGGCGGGCGCGCCGGTGACCACCACCCCGGCGGGAATCGCCGGAGTCGTCGGTCCGAATCCCGTGCCCCACAGAATAAGGATGTCGCCGGGCGACGCCGGCGCGCTGGCATTGCCCACCAGCGCATAATCCGGATAGTGCGACGCAATCGCATAACCGCCGTACAGGAAAAATGCCGGCGAGCACGCCGCGAGTTGCGCCGTGAAAGCCGCGCTCTGCTGGCCGTTGTTCGTCACCACCACCGCAACCGGCCCGGTCGCGGAGTCCGACGGCGCCTGCACATTAAGCTGCGTGGGGCTGATGTAGTAGACAAAAGCCGGTCTCCCGTCGATCGTCACCGTGGTGCCGTCGAGATCGGTCGGCAAATTACCATCCACGATCTCGCTTGCCATCCACGTACGGCCGGGATTGGTGTTCGAGAGGTTGGAACCCTGAATGGTCACCCAGGAGCCGCTCTCGAATCCGGGCTGAAAGCTGGCGCCGTTCACCACGCCGGTAATCGTCGGCAGCGGCAGCGGCGCCGTCACCGCGAAAGTCACGCCGATCGATTGCGGACTGTTCCCGGCTCCCGCCGCGGAAACGGAGATCGAACCCGAATAACTCCCCGCCGCCAGGCCCGCGGGAGACACCGACACCGAAAGGACGCCGCTTCCCGAGCCGGAGGCCGGGGAAACGGTGAGCCAACTGGCCGAAGAAGTGGCGGTCCAGTCGAGGGTTCCACCTCCGGAATTCGAAACGTCCACCGATTGCGACGGCGGTGTCGCGCCGCCCGTGCTCGAAAACTGTAGAGCCTCGCTGCCCAGGCTGATCACCGGCGCGGCTACCGGCGTAAGGTTCAGAGCCACCTCTACGTTGCCTACGGGGAAAAGCTGCAGAGCGCTGGCGAGAAGTTGCCCCAGGTCGGTAGTCAGGGCGACCGTATAGTGTTGGGCCGGCACTGAAGGGAAGGCGATGTCGGGGCGCCCGTCGCCATTGAAGTCCGCCACGGCCAGATCCGTGGGTAGGATTGTCGAAGGCATCGCCAGGCTGATCGGGTTTCCGAACGTGCCGTCGCCGTGGCCCGGCCTGACGCTCACCGCGCCGGTGGGAGCGACTCCGGAAAGGAAATCGCTCGCGAACGTGGCTTCCACCAGGTCGAGCTTGCCCGTTCCCAGGATCTCGCCTAGCACAGCGCCGGACATGTAGTTGGCCTCACTGATGTTGAACCCGATGGTGAAGCCGCCTTTGCCATCCCCCAGAAGTACCGTGACAGCCGAGGCGCCATCGCCTTGGCCCAGCGTAGTGAGGCTCATCAGCATGGAAGAACCGGTAATCAGGATGTCGAGCTTGCCGTCGCCGTTGAGATCGGCCGCCTGAAGCGTCGATCCGCAGCTCGACGGGAGTGGATAGGCCACCGGAGTCGCGAACGTCCCGTCGCCGTGCCCGGCGGCGAACTGAAGCGCCAGGGAGCCTTTTGTGTAGATGGCGGCGGCCAGATCGGGCTTTCCATCGCCATTGAAATCGCCGGCCACCAGGGAAGCACTATAGGTCCCGGTAAAAGGCAGCGCGCGCGGCGATTGAAACTGGCCGTTGCCCTCGCCCAAAAGAAGATACCAGCCCGTCACCTTGTTGGTGTCGTCGTAGGTGGGAACGGCGACATCGAGATGGCCGTCTCCGTTGAAATCGGCAATGGCCGGATGGACATATCCGAACAGCATGTTCCCTACCCAGGCGGGCGCGGGCAGGGTGGTGACGATCGGTGTGCCGAAAGTGCCATGTCCGGTATTCGGTACCACCACGATCGGGCCCAGCGGACAGACCGCCAGCAGGTCCGGCCCGGCGGCGCCCGTGAAGTCGCCCGTCGCGACATACGCGGCCTGGCAGCCGGTGGGTAGACTTATGGTGGGGCCGGCGGAAAAAGTGCCTACGCCGGAGCCCAGGAAAATTGAGATGGTCTGCGATTCGGCGTTCGCCACGGCGATATCGATGGCGCCATCGCCGTTGAAGTCCGCGGCGGCGATGGCCAGCGGTGCTTTCTGAGCGGTATAAGACGAAGGACTGCCGAAATCCGGAGCCTGCGCGGAAGCCTCTCGCGCGGCGGGCGCCAGCAGCAGAGCCAGCGCCAACATCTGCCCCGGTAACGTACGGTAACGGTTGGCCATAGTGATTCCCACCCAGGAAGCGGGAATGGCGGGCGAAATGCCTCATCTGCGCCGGAGGGGAAAGCGCCACCGGCTCAAATTCAACTTCGTGGGCACCCTCGGATATTGCCAGGATGGGTTTTGGTTATCCTTTCAGCCGCAATCTTGGGAACGGTCCTGAGTTTGTGCCGTATTTGTGCCTTGGCGATGTTGCCGACGCCAAATAAGTGACTGAAACTAAAAGGAAAAGTTGGTTTAGGCCTCTTCCTTGACACGGTGGGGGTCTGGCGTTCGAGTCGCCACCGGCGCCACCTCCTCTTGATTAGCCCGCTGCGGTTAGCTAACATAGTGCAGGGAGATCTATGGGCAGTTACAACGTCCACGAAGCGAAGTCCAATCTTTCACGCCTCTTGCAGAAGGTCGCGGCAGGCGAAGAAGTCATCATCATGCGTGACGGCGAGCCCGTCGCTGAGTTGATCCCTTATCGTAAGCGGACTCGCAAACGTCAATTGGGCTTCGCCGCCGGCCAAATCGAAATGATCGAAGGATGGGATCGCCCCATGACCGGCGCTGCGGTTGATGCGTTCCTCAGCGGGCGGCAATGACGTATCTCCTCGACACATCCACGTTTCTGTGGGCCGCCGCGCAACCGGCGAAGTTATCGCGGAGAGCGCGCCGTATCTGTGAGTCTCAGCGGGAGCAACTGGTGATCAGTGTGGTCTCCCTATGGGAAGTGGTAGTCAAATGCGGAACGGGAGCGCTGCGCGTGACGAGTCCCGACCGGACGCTGCCGGATTGGATTGCTCGCCTGGGTGCTCGCGTGCTTGCCGTGGAATCGGCTCACGTGTATGCCGTCCACGCCTTGCCACAGGTTCACCGCGACCCTTTCGACCGCCTTTTGGTGGCTCAGGCCCTGTCGGAGGGCCTGCCTCTCGTGACCGACGACGAATGCATTCAGCAGTACCAGGTCCGTTGTGTCTGGTAGGCGCTCCGGCTACTGCGGTGGCTGCGATGTGCCGCCCGCGGTGCATGATATGACACGGTGGGGGTTTGGCGCTCGAATCGGCAATGTTGCGCTCTTCTGCCACCCGGTCGTCCATCTGGCCGGCCACGATGTTCAACTCTTCGATGTCGGCGTCGACCTCGGCATTTGCGCGATGGCGGCGATGCTGGTGTGGTCTTCTCTGCGCCATACGATCGAGCTTTACCAGGCGGAACGGCTCCCCTGAAACGCCTGGGCCGTCCATCGCCGTCGCCAGCTGTCCCGTCCTGAATTTCGCCATCGGGAGTGGTTCGTCTTCGGGTAACCCCTGGGTACCCACACCCAGCAGTTGCGCGAAAATCCCCGCCGGGTACCCGAAATCCGAACCGAATCAATATTAACTTGCCGTATTTACCTGTTTTTCCACAGTTTGTTGTGGAATTCGGCGTGCAAGGGTTGCCTCGAATCGCTGAAATCCAGGAGCATAACGCCCGATGGATAACGAGACGCTCACTATTACCGATAATCGGACCCAGAAAAACTATACTATTCCGATCTTCCGTGGCACCGTACGGGCCATGGACCTCCGCCAAATCAAGACCAGCCCGGAAGATTTCGGGCTCATGACCTACGATCCCGCCTTCATGAATACCGCATCCTGCCAGAGCGCCATCACCTACCTCGATGGCGACAAGGGCATTCTTCGGTATCGCGGCTACCCCATCGAACAGCTCGCCGAGCATTGCACCTTCCTCGAAGTTGCGTATCTGCTACTCTACGGCGACCTGCCGATGAAGGACCAATTGGACGCCTGGAACGCCCGGATCATGAGGCACACCATGATCCACGAAAACCTGAAGAAATTCATGGATGGCTTTCACCACGACGCTCATCCCATGGGAGTCCTGCTCTCCACCGTTGCCGCATTATCCACGTTCTATCCCGAAGCGCGTAATGTGCACGATCCCAAACTCCGCATGACGCAGATCGTCCGCCTGATCGGCAAAATGCCGACTCTCGCCGCCTATGCCTACCGGCATCGTCTCGGCCGGCCCTATATCTATCCCGATCCCGAGCTCTGCTACCCCAAGAACTACATGAACATGCTTTGGAAGAAGACCGAGCCGAAATATGTCGCCAACCCGGTCTTGTCGCGCGCTCTGGAGGTGCTCTTCATCCTCCATGCCGATCACGAGCAGAACTGCTCCACCAGCGTGATGCGCGCCGTGGGCAGCTCCGACGCCGACCCTTACGCCACCACCGCCGCCGCCATCTCCGCTCTCTGGGGCCCCCTCCACGGCGGCGCCAACGAAGAAGTGCTGCGCATGCTCGATGAGATCGGCTCCAAGGATCGCATCCCCGCCTTCATCGATCAGGTGAAGGAGGGCAAGCGCAAGCTGATGGGTTTCGGCCACAGAGTCTATAAGAATTACGACCCGCGCGCCCGCATCATCAAACAGGTCGCCGAGGAAGTCTTCGAAATCACGGGACGCAATCCCAAGATCGACATCGCGCTGGAACTAGAGAAAATCGCCCTCCACGACGATTATTTCGTAAAGCGCAAGCTCTATCCCAACGTGGACTTCTATTCCGGGATCATCTACCAGGCCATGGGCTTCACTCCCGATCAGTTCACCGTCCTGTTCGGTATCCCGCGCACGGTGGGATGGCTGGCCCAATGGAACGAGCTGATGTCCGACCCTGACAAGAAAATAGCCCGTCCGCGCCAGATCTTCATCGGGGAGGAGAAGCGCGACTTCGTGCCGTTGACCCTCCGCGGACATGAATTAGTCGGCGTATAGTCTGGATTCTCCCTTTCGGACGCCCATGCACCATGGCCCAGCCCTCCGGGGTTGGGCCTTTTTTCTGCTGGGACCTCTGACTCCCAAACCCGCTCAACAGAACTTGCCCCGTACCACGAAACGGACCCGCCGGAAGCAGCTTCCAGCAACTCGCCACCAGGATCGGCAAAGAGAACATGGCCAACGGTCCATTCCAAAGCGCCGAACAAATGCAGCGCGAGGACCGGGAGCGGTGACTTCATGTAATCGCGCGCCGGTGTCGCCAGGCCGGAGACCGTGTGGGTGAGCTCTGCGTACTTTGCGCCTTTGCGTGAGAAGCGAAAAGCAGTTCTCGCAGAGCCGCAGAGAACGCAGAGAAAGAACGTCAAGGCTCCAGCACCGCTTTTCTGCTTTGCGCCTTTGCGTGAGAATCCTGGGGTTCGGAAGACGACCTGAGCTGGGGGACGACGCATAACACGCTTTTATTTCTCGCAAAGCCGCAAAGGCGCAAAGAACCCATCCCATTTTTCGGTTTGCCTCTGCGTGCTCTGCGCCTCTGCGAGAAAGCAGTTCAGCCTACCGCTTGAGAAACGTCCCCTTTTCCAGTTCCTGAAACGCTTCCCGCAGTTGCGCCTGCGTATTCATCACGATCGGTCCGTACCACGCCACCGGCTCCTCGAGCGGCTTGCCCGAAACCAGCAGGAAGCGGATTCCTTCGTCCCCCGCCTGCACCGTCACTTCGTCGCCGTTATCGAACAGCACCAGCGAGCGATTGTCCGCTGCCGTGGGTGGCGCCATATCCAGCCATCCGACACCTTCGGTCGGCACTTCCAGCGGACCGGACGCGTTGCAGAACTTCCCCGCCCCGCCGAACACATACGCGAACGCATGCCGCGAGGTCTCCACCGGCAAGCTCCTCCGCCGCCCCGGCGCCACCGACACATCCAGGTAAATCGGGTCCGCCGCGATGCCATCCACCGGACCGCTCTTGCCCCAGAAATTCCCGCAAACCACGCGCACGTGCGTGCCATCGTCGTCGGTGATTTCGGGGATGTCCGGCGACTTCACTTCCTGATAGCGCGGCTCCGTCATCTTCAGCGCCGAGGGCAGGTTCGCCCACAGTTGAAAGCCGTGCATTCGCCCGGTCGGGTCGCCCTTGGGCATTTCCTGGTGGATGATCCCGCTGCCCGCGGTCATCCACTGGACGTCGCCCGCCGCGATGGCGCCGCGATTCCCCATGCTATCGCCATGTTCCACCGTTCCCGCCAGCACGTACGTGATGGTCTCGATCCCGCGATGCGGATGCCACGGAAATCCCGCGAGATAATCCTCCGGCACGTCGTTGCGAAAATCGTCGAGCAGCAGGAACGGATCGAATTCCTTGGTATTGCCGAATCCGAACGCCCGGCGCAAATGCACGCCGGCACCTTCCAAAGTCGGCTTGGAGCGGATGAGCTTTTTGATCGGTCGAATCGACATGGCCCCATCGTACCAGAGGCCCACCGCGATGCTTAGCTATTCCCCAGGAACATCACGTGAACGTAAGTCCCCAGGCGCACATTGAACGCCAGGTACCAGCCCACGTGGTCGGAGTCTTCGTAAATCACGATGTCATCACCCGTCCAGTTCCAGTCGGCGACGTACGCGAGGTCCGGGTCGGCCACTGAAAAATAGCAGCCATTAAACCAGAATCGCGAGGGTCCGCCGCCTCCGAGGCGCCAAACGTGGCTGGGACCGAAACCGAGCGTGAAATGGCCGTGCTCCCAGGGGTGGTCAATGTGAAGCCTGGGATCGTTCTTGCCGGTATCGTGGCCCACCCACTTGTTGCCGTCAACATGCGGGGCTTCCGGATGGCCGGCCTTATCCGCAACATGCTGCTGCGGGGCCGGATGCGCAGGAGCGTTCTTCACCGGCGCCGGACCGTGGGCCGGTGGTTTGCTGGGTGTGAAGTGAGGTTGTTCGCCGGCCTTGTGCTCCTGGGCGACGAGCGTTGTGCCAACAATCAGAATCAGAGTCGCGAGTACCGCAGCTGGAGGTTTCATCTCTCTAAGCCTACGCGAACCTCGCGATTCCCGTAAACAAAAAGAGTGCGATTTTTAACGTCGTTTCGTTTTCCGCCTCGGGCAGCACATCGCCCTCGCCCGCAATCCATACATACAGGGTCGGCAGCAGAAATATGCTCATCCCCAGCGCCGCGATCAGCCCGCCCACAATTACGATGGCGAACGGCCGCTGTGAGTCCGACCCGATCTCGTGCGACAACGCCGGCGGCAGCAGCCCCAGCGTCGCCACCAGCATGGTCATCATGATGGGGCGCAACCGCAGAACCGCGCCCTCGATGGCAGCTTCCTCAATCGGGAATCCCCGCGCGCGCCGATGCCGCCCCGCTCGATACGCTCCACGATTTCGAAGGCGCCCAGCTTATCGCCCTCGCAGACGCGATCGAGGAACGCGGCGCGCTCGCCGGCGGGCTGTGCCTGCGCGGCGGCGAACAGCTCATCGATTTTCTTCCACAGTTCCGCCTTCATCGGAAGCCTTCCACCAACATCAACTCGGCGCTACTGCGGTTAAACTGCGACCACACCACGAAAGCTTCGTCGAGTGAAACACAGAGGCCCGCAAGACCCCTGTCCAGGGTCGCCAGCGTGCTGACCTTGCCGCTGGAGAATTCCAGGCGTTGAAGAGCTTTTCCGTCCGGGGTGAAGTAGATTGCTTTCGCGACGATGGCAAAACCGGCCCAGTTCGCCACTCGCGGCACGACTTGAACCTCCGGGCCGCCTTCGACGGGCAAGCAGAACAAGGGGCCTGGGCCGCCGCCACCACCCGAGTACTTGTAATAGTAGAGATATTGACCGTCCGCCGACTCGAATGTGGGACCTCCGCCTTCATGCGTAACTTGCATAGCCGCTCCACCCGCCGCCGGCATTTTCCAGATTTCCATCCGTCCGCTGCGGTCCGATGCAAAATAGATCCAGCGCCCGTCGTGCGACCAACTGGGTATGATATCGTCGGCGGGATTATTGGTCATGCGGCGTTGGCCGCCGCCGTCGGCCCGCATTACATAGATTTGGGAGCGGCCTTCCACGCGCGAGTCGAAGGCGATCCACTGGCTGTCGGGCGACCAGCGCGGCGCGCCACCCTGGGCATTGCCGAAGGATGTCAGTTGCACACAGTTGGAACCGTCGGCATCGCATGTCCACACTCCCATCTCTCCCGAGCGGTTGGATTGGAAAGCGATCTTACGGCCATCCGGCGAGTACTGGGGTATCTGCGAAATCCCGTTCGAGCCCACCAGGAGCTTGCGTTCACCAGTGCGAGTGTCCAGGCGCCATAAGTCGGCGATGTTTGTGTACCGCACGTAGGCGAGCCGCGCGCGCGTGGGGGAGATGATCGGAAACCAAGCACTCGGCAGCACGTAGGGCAGCCGCTGGGGTGAATGGCGGCCGGAAGCAGGCACCCGGAAAAGAGTCATGTTGCCCCATAGGCCCGCCGAAAACACGACTTCGCGACCATCGGCCGTCCAGGCCGTTCCGCCCATACCGGCGTAGCGTTGCGTTGTGAGTTCTCGCGGTTGTCCCTCCGGACCGTAATCCCGCGAAAGCGGAAGCGCAAAGGGCGCCCAACGATAGCTCGTCACTTCCCGCGTAAACGCGAGGCTGCGCCCGTCTGGCGAAATGGAGGCATACACGTCGCCCGACATGCCTGCCGCGGGACTGGTTAAACGGCGCCGTTCCCCGGTGCTCGCCGAGACGAGCCAGATGCTGGAGGGGTTGTCTAGCGAATCTCGCAGCGATGTAGCCAGCCATTTGGAGTCCGGGGTCCAGGCTAGAAACACTGAGAAAGCGTGCAAATCCGCCAACTTACGTTCGGGGCCCCCGATGGATGGAACCAACATAAGGGTTTCAGCGCCGAGGTTATCTTGTCGGACGAAGGCGATGTACTTATCGTCCGGCGACCACGCGGGGTAGTAGTCGCCGGCTGGACCGTTGGTCAACTGCACGGGTCGCGCGCCGGAACCGATCTGCTCTACGTAAACGTGGAGGGTGTCTTCTTTCTCGCTGAACCACTCGAATGCCACTTTATCGCCATCTCGCGAAAACGAGGGAAATGTGGCCGCTCCTGGCCAGGCCATCAGCGGAACTGAGTGCAGATCCGCCGGGTGGGCCTCCGGCCGGGCCCACCAGTAAGCCGCCCCAGCGGCGGCCAGGACAACTGCCGCGACGACCGTGGCCACCAATGCCCGCCTGCTGCTTTTCCGATGTTCTGCTGTTTGCGGGTGAGCCGCAATAACCAGCCGGAGCGCATACCCCAAGTCCGCCGCCGATTGGAACCTGCGCTCCGGCAGCTTCTCCAAGCAGCGGCGCACGATCCCGGCAATCGCCTCCGGCACGTTCGCCGGCAAATCGGGCGCATCCGCGTTCACGATGGCGTTCATCACCGCCGCGTGCGAGTCGCCCGAGAACGGCCGCTTGCCCGAGAGCATCTCGTACAGCAGCACGCCCAAACTGAAAATGTCCGATCGCTGATCGACCTCCTTCCCCTCCACTTGTTCCGGCGACATGCTGGTCACCGTGCCCACCACTTCACCCGTCCTGGTCAGTGTGTCGGTGACCGTGCTGGCGCCCACGTCCCGCACCGCCCGCTTGGCAATGCCGAAGTCCAGGATCTTCACCAGGTCGCCCGGCGCAAGCATTACGTTCTCTGCCTTCAGATCGCGATGCACCAGCCCCGCGGCGTGGGCGGCCGCCAACCCGTCGGCGATCTGCGCCCCGATCTCCGCGGCTCTGCGTACTGGCATCGCGCCCTTGGCCAGCACCTCGCGCAGCGACCGGCCTTCTACCAGTTCGGTCACCATCCAACTGACACCGTCCGTGCTGCCGACCTCATGCACCGTCACGATGTTAGGATGCTTCAGCGCGCTGGCCGCCCGCGCCTCGTGCTCGAAGCGGCGGAGACGACCGGGATCGTCGGCGAAATCCGGCGGCAACACCTTAATGGCCACGTCGCGCTTCAGGCGTGAGTCGCGGGCGCGATACACCTCACCCATGCCGCCCCGGCCGATTCGCTCCACGATCTCGAATGCTCCCAACTTGTCGCCCGGATTGAGCGCGGGCCGGTCCGAAGGTGCGGCGGGCGGGTGTTCCAGGAAAGACTTGTCCGCCGTGGCCGCCTCCAGCAGCGACTCGAGTTCCGCCCGCAGTTCCTGATCGCCCTCGCAGACGCGGTCGAGGAACGCGGCACGCTGATCGGCCGGCTGGGCCTGCGCGGCGGCGAACAACTCATCGATTTTCTTCCAAAGGTCCGCGTTCATCGCCAGCGCTCCTTTCGAGCTCGCGCTTGAGCCAGGCTTTGGCCAGGCCCCAATCGTGAATCACGGTGTTGGGGTGAACGCCGAGCGCTTCCGCAGCCTCTTCCACGCTCATCCCCGCGAAGTAGCGCAACTCCACAACGCGCGCCTTGCGGGCGTCGAACGCCGCCAGGCGCGTCAACGCCTCGTCCAGCACCAACACGGACTCCGACATCGCGGGCGAGTATGCCAATTCCTCGTCTAGCGGCAGAAGCTGTACCCCGCCGCCGCGCTTGGCGCGGCACACGCGGCGGGCGTGGTCCACCAGGATCTGCCGCATGAGTCCGGCGGCTACCCCCAGGAAGTGCGCGCGATTCTGCCAGTTGACGCGGGATTGATCCACCAGCCGGAGGTAGGCCTCGTTCACCAGGGCGGTGGTTTGCAGGGTGTGGCCGGGACGCTCGCTCCGCATGGCGCGGTGGGCGATGCGCCGCAGTTCGTGATCGACGAGGGGGACCGCCTGGTCCAATCCTTCGCGGTCACCGGCCTTCCAGCGAAGGAGTAACTCGGTGACCGGTGCGGACCCCGCAGGTTCCATAAGTCTTCTCGCCGGGCTGTGTCTCTTCGGCTAGTTTAGCGCTTTCGAGGGCAGAAGCGGATAAAAAGCTCTGAAGTTTTCCGCCAAGGAGTTTCCCCAATGTCCTCGAAAACGCTAGTGGCCGTGGTGTGTTCAGCCGCAACGCTGTTCGCCGGAGAAAGTATGAACATCTCGGTCTGTAACATGGGCGAGGTGCCGGATAAGACCGTAGCGCGCGCGCAAACCGTGGTAGCGACGGTACTTAGCCAGTCTCAGATCGAAGTTAGCTGGAGCGGCTGCGAAGGGTCGGGGCCCGGTGCCCACATCTTATTGCGGCTGCGCCGCGAAGGTCCGGCGGACAGCGGACGGCGTGACTCGCTGGACGTCATGGGGATGGCGTTCACCGAGGAGGGCGTAGCGGGCACCATGGCCGACGCGTACTATAGCGCGATCGAACAATTCGCGAAGGCGCATCAGGCCGATCCGGCGGAGGTGCTGGGGTACGTGGTGCGCACGAACTCGGCCACCTGCTGTTAGGCCCCGGGCATACCGCGGGCAGCATCATGACTGCGGTGTGGGACGGAAAGACGCTGGCTGCCGCGCGCCAGCGCTGGCTCACCTTCAGCCAGTCACAACGCACCGCTATCCATCGCGAATTACAGGCCAGGACACTGCTCACCGCAAGTCGTTAGCAACACGTTTCTGAAAAACGCTATCCAGCCGCGGATCAACGCAGATCAACGCCGATAACTTCTTTGTTTTGAATCCGCGTTTATCGGCGTTCATCGGCGGCCAGCCATTTGAGGGACTCCAGTACCCCGCCCTTACGTCGTTTCGTTTTCCGCCTCGGGCAGCACATCGCCCTCGCCCGCGATCCATACATACAGGGTGGGCAGCAGAAATATGCTCATTCCCAGCGCCGCGATCAGCCCGCCCACAATCACGATCGCGAACGGCCGCTGCGAGTCCGACCCGATTTCGTGCGACAACGCCGCCGGCAGCAGCCCCAGCGTCGCCACCAGCATGGTCATCATGATGGGGCGCAACCGCAGAACCGCGCCTTCGATGGCAGCTTCTTCAATCGGGAACCCCCGCGCGCGCCGCTGGTTGATGTATTCCAGCATGATGACGCCGGTCTGCACCGAAACGCCGAACAGCGCCAGCATGCCCACGCCTGACGACACGCTGAAGTTGGTGTGCGTGATGAGCAGCGCCAGGAATCCGCCCACCGTCCCCACCATCACGTTGACCAGAATCAGAAGCGCCCATTTGAACGAGCGGAACATGCTGTACAGGATCATCGAGATCAGCGCGATGGTCAGCGGCACGATAATCGCCAGCCGCGCCCGCGCCCGCTGCGCGCTCTCGTACTCGCCCTCCCATTTGAGGTGATATCCGCGCGGCAACTGCACTTGCTTGGCAACCTTCGCGATCGCCTCTTCCACCGCCCCGCCGAGATCGCGATCGCGCACGCTGTACTTCACCGCGATATAGCGCTCGTTGCCTTCGCGATAGACTTCCGACGCGCCGTCCTTCACGTCGATATGACACAGTTGCGCCAGCGACACCCGCTCGCCGGTGGGAGAAAGCAGCCGGATGTTCTCGATCGCGTCCTTGTCGTCGCGATATTGTGGCAGGTAGCGCATCACCAGGTCGTAGCGGCGCTCGCCGTCCAAAACCTGCGTGAGCGCGTTTCCGCCCACCGCAGTCTGGATCGCATCCTGCACATCCGCGACATTGATCTGGTAGCGCGCCGCCTGATCGCGATCCACCGTGACGTTCAGATTCGGCTGTCCCATCACGCGAAATACGCCGAGGTCCGCGATCCCTTTCACCCCGCTCATCACCTTCACGATTTCGTCGGCCTTCTGCTCGAGCAGATCCAGATCCTCGCCGTAGATCTTGGTGGCCAGCTCGCCTTTGACGCCGCTGACCGCTTCCTCCATGTTGTCTTCGATCGGCTGCGAGAAATTCCAGAGCACGCCCGGAATCTTCTCCAACTCCTTGTTCATGGCGGCGATCACTTCGTCTTTGTTCTGATGGAATGCCTTACGCCACTCCTTTTTGGGCTTCAGTCCGACGAAATATTCGGTGTTGAAGAAGCCGGTGGTATCGGTGCCATCGTCCGGCCGGCCCACCTGGCTGGTGCAATCGGTCGCCTCCGGGAACGAACACAACAACAGCCGCGCCTGGTTCGCGAGCCGTATACCCTCGCTCGGACCGGTAGAGGGCGCGAGCGTCCCACGCACCCACAACGAGCCTTCATCGAGGTGCGGCAGAAACTCCGATCCGATGGCGCCGCCGGTCATCAGGTAATAGGAAGTAGCCAGGCACAGCACGCCGGCAGTTACCGGAACCCAGCGATGCTCGATGGCCCACCGCAAAAGCACCCGATAGATTTTCCGCAGCCACGCCATCGCCGGGTTGTCCCACTCCTTTGTCCCTCGGAAGAAGAAAAGGCTGGACAGCACCGGCGCCACCACGATGGAGAAAATCAGCGCGCCGCACAGCGCGAACGCCACTGTCCACGCCATGGGCTTGAAGAGCCGGCCCTCCACCGCCTGCAATGTGAAAATCGGCAGATATGCGGTGATGATGATCGATACCGCGAAAAACACCGGCCGCTGCACCTCGTGCGCCGCTTCGCGGATAATTTCGGCCGGCGTCGCCGAGCTGTCCGCCCGCCTGTGCGTCAGGTGGCGCACGATGTTCTCCACCATCACCACCGCGCCGTCCACCACCATGCCGAAATCGAGCGCGCCCAGCGATAGCAGGTTCGCCGGAATGCCTTTCAGCTTCAAACACGATGCGGCGAACAGCAGCGAAAACGGAATGGTGAGCGCGACGATGATGGCGCCGCGAAAATTCCCCAAAAACATCAGCAGGATGATGACGACCAGAATGATGCCTTCCGTGAGATTGTGCAGCACCGTGTGGGTGGTATGATGCACCAGTTCGCTGCGGTCGATAAACGGCGCGATTTTCACGCCCGCCGGCAGAATGCGGTCGTTCAGCTCGTCCACTTTGACGTGCAATCCCCTTAACGCCGCCTCGGCATCGGCGCCCTTGCGCATCGGCACCCACGCCGAAACCACATCGTCGTTATCGATGAGCCGGCCGTCTTCCCGGTGAATGGTGCGCGCAAACTGCCCCAGCCGGATCTTCGGACCCTGCGCCACCGCCGCGATATCCCTTACGCGCAGCGGCGTCCCGCTTTTGGTGTACAGCACCGTGTTTTCGATATCGTGAACGTTCTTCACCAACCCCACTTCGCGCACGTTGATCTGCTGCAGACCGGCCTCGACGAAGCTGCCGCCGGCGTTGGTGTTGTTGTTGGTGAGCTGCTGCTCCACTTGCGACAGGCTCAGACCGTAAGCGATCAGCTTGTTGGGATCGACGCGCACCTGGTACTCGCGCGTGGGGCCGCCAAACGTCGCCACATCCACAATATCCGGCACGGATTTCAAGTTCTTCTCGACTACCCAATCTTCGATGGCTTTCAAATCCATCACGTCGTACTGCGGATTGGTATTGTGCAGGGTGAAGAAATAAATCTGGCCCACCGGGCTCCAGTCGGTCCCCATTTGCGGGCTCAAGCCGGGCGGCAGCGTCACCTGCGAGAGCCGCTCCAGCGCGCGCTCGCGATTCCAGGCGTTGTCGCTGCCGTCTTCGAACATCAGCTTGAGGTCGGACAGTCCGAAAATGGAGAACGACCGCAGATGTTCGATACCCGGAATGCCGTTCATGGCAATTTCCAGCGGGATGGTGACCTGCTGCTCCACCTGTTCGGCCGCGATTCCGGGCCACTGGGTGATGATCTCGACGTAGTTGTTGGCCACGTCGGGATACGCTTCCACCGGCAACTGGTGGAACGCCACCCCTCCGGCGATGAACAGCATGAGCGCCCCAGCCAGAATCAGAATGCGATTCTTGAGCGCGAAATCGACCAGGCCCGCAATCATCGAGTGCTTCCTAACCAACCGCTCCCTTGCGGTCGCGGCTCTTCAACCGCGTGCCGGGACAGCGTTACTGAGCCGCGACCGCGAGGGAGCGGTGCTTTTCCCATTTACTGATCCACCGTATTCTGCAAAACCAATGCGTTGGCCACAACCTGCTGGCCCGGCTTGATTCCCGCGCGAATTTCCTGCTGATTGCCCGGGAGCATGGCGCCTCCGTTCACTTCGATGCGGCGGAACCGGTTCCCCTGCTCCGGCGTGTAAACCCAATCGCGATCGTGCAGGTGCAGGACCGCCGTCGCCGGCACCGCCGCGTGCTTTTCCTGCGCTTCCCCGTGGAAGGTCGCGGTCACGAACATGCCGAACCGCATTACCCCGGGATTCTCCACCTCCAGCCGCACCTTGGCGGTCCGCAGATTGGGATCCATGATCTGGCCGATATTGCTGATCCGCCCGCGAAACATGCGGTCCGGATAGGCATTCAAACGAACGTCGGCATATTCCCCGAGCCGCACCTGCGCCAGGTCGTTCTCGTAGACGTCACACATAATCCACACGTGCGAGACGTCGGAAATGGTGAACGGGTTGGGCGGAGTCAGCGCCTGCACGCCGGACGCGATGCTGATCTGCTGATCGGTAATTACCCCGGCCACCGGCGCCGGCACTTCCACGATTCCCGAGGGATGGTCCGGGTCCGATCCCAGCAGGCGCAAATGCTCCTGCGTGGTTTCGAGATCGACCTTGGCGTTCTCTTCGGCGTTCTGCGCGATTTCGAGCAAGCTCTTAGCGATCGCGCCGTTGTCGTACAGCAGTTGCGCGCGCTCAAGCTGTATTTTCGCCAGCTCCTCGTTCTTGACCGCCTTGCGATAGTCGGAAAACGCGCCCGCGATGTCGCTGCTGCGCACCTTGAAGAGGATCTGCCCTTTCTTCACCTCATCGCCCAGGCGGGCGTTGATCTCCACAATCTTGCCGGAAGCGAGCGACGGCACCGGCACCTGCCGCGATACGTCCGGGCTCACCACGCCCGTGGCTTTCAGTTCCGGCGACGCCAGAAACGCCGCCGCGGCTACCGTGGGAAACTTGCCGGCGTCGTCCACTTTGACGTTGTTGGGATCCATGTCCTGTTCCACTTGCCCGGGGTGCGGCCCGGTGTCGGAATCCTGCGCCGACACGGTGGACGGGCCTTTGCCGCAACCCGCCGCGAAAAGAATCGCGCCGAAGCACAATCCGAATTCGAGAAGAAGCCAACGATTCATGGAATCACCTCCCGGCCCACCGCCATGTTCATTTGGGCCGCCGCGGTCAAATAAGAGCCAATCAGATTCAGGTAAGCCAGCCGCGTATCGCGGTACGATTTCTCGGCATCCAGGTAATCCAGCAGCGACGCTCCGCCGTTCTGGTAGGAAAACGCCACTTTGTTGCGCGCGTCCTCGGCCAGTTTCAGATACTTGTCGCGATAGGGACGCAGCAGATTCAGGGCGCTCACCACCGTGTAATAGGCCGAGTCGACGTCCGAGAACACTTGCGCTTTGGTGGCGTCCTGCACCTGCTCGTTGCGGCGGATGTCCACCGCCGTCCGCGCCTTTTCGCCCTGATTGCGGTCGAAGATTTTTAACGGAATCGAAACGCTGACGCCGAAATAGAACGGGATCGGCGGATTGCGGCCGAAGTCCATGCTGAAAGTCGGATCGATCGATCCGTTGGCGATGGCCAGTTGATGATTGGCTTTCGCCAGTTCGACGTTTTGCACGGCCTCTTTCAGATCGGGCCGCGATTCCAGGGCCGCATCGCGAAATTGTTCCAGGGGATCGAGTTGATCGACGAAATCGTACGGGCCCGCGAGGTCGAACCGTTCGATGGCCGTTCGGTCGTTGAGCAGCGCCAGGACCTGGATCTTGGCGGTCCGCAGATTCACGAGCGCCGTTTCCAGATCGCTTTCGAACTGCACGCGCTGCAATTCCAGCCGCTCCATGTCCACCTGGGCCAAGTCCCCAGCGGCCAGGCGCTTGCGATTCACATCGAGTTCCTTATCCCAATAGGTGAGGTTTTCGCGCGCATTTTGTTGCACCGCCTTGGCTTGGATCACCTGCACGAAGGCGTTTCGCAGGTTGAAGAGGAGGGTCCGCGCCTGGTCGGCGTAGGTCGCCGCGGCGATGTCGGTGGTCTTGCGGGCAGTCTCCAAACGCAGTTCACGTTTATGGTCGCGCTCATGCAAATAGCTGATACTAAAGGATGGAAACACGTTGAGAAAGGGACGGTAGACGGGCAGCCCGGAAGTCGGCGAGGGCTGGGTCGAAAACGGCACAATCTGATCGACCCCGGTCGAGGCATTGGGGTTAGGACGCAGGTATGCCGTGATCTCCTCGGCGCGCGACTCGTCGATGTTTAGCCGGGCCGCACGCAAAGTTGGGTTGGAAGCCTCGAATTCTTGCTTCACGTCCTGCCAACTGAGAGGGGTTTGGCCGGAAAGGGCCAGAGGCAGGAATAGGACTACACCGATAAGCTTGTTCACGTCTCCTCTTCTTTAATAACGCGTCAAAAGATGGGACGCCAGGCATCTTCCTCGTCGATAGGCTGATATTTCGATAATCATTCAGGCAAGTACTCGTGGATTTGATGCAATTGCCGGTAGCGCGGGTTTACCGGATAGAGGGCGGCAACTGAGGCCGGTGGGTGACTGCAAGTGCTAGAAAACAGGACAATCTAAGGATTAATCGTTTGATTAGCGACAGCTATCGCTTGCTCCACGCGCGCGTCTCAGGCATCAGCGCCTCGTATTTTCAGTAACTTACAGAGCTGTGGCCGGGAGCGCTGGGTTGGCCGCGTCTTTCAACCAGCCCTAAAGCGTGGACCGATATTGTTCCAGCGCCACACGGACGAGTTGGCTGCGCGTCCGCACCCCCGTCTTGGCGAACAGTTGCTGGATGGTGTTCTTCACCGTACTTTCGGAAATCTCCATGCGGGCGGCGATTTCCTTATTTGCCAGGCCCTGCACCAGCAGCCGGAGCACGTCGGTTTCCCGCCCGCTCAACCCGGCCCCTTCACGGCCATCCTGGGATGCCCCCACCCCTCCCGTACCCAGCCCGACTTCCGCCTCTTCGCTGACGTCCGCGATGATGGCCGCCAGCTTCGGCTTCAATCCTTCTTTATACGTGGAGAACCAGACATCGGCCGTGAATGCCTCGCCGTTGCCGCGATGACCCCGGCACTGCATCGAGGCGCGAAATTGCGCCGCTTCCTCCCAGCGCAGGGCGTGATGCAGTTCCGGCAAAAATGCCGCGATGGGGTCGCCAATCAGGTTGCCGCCCCGTGGATTGAGCAATTCCACCGCCGCCGCATTCGCCAGTTCGATGAAGCCCCGCTCATCCACGGTGACGATAGCGGCCGGGCTGGTCTCCACCAGCACCTTCAATCTCTCCTGAGAGGCCAGACTCAACCGCCGGTTGCGCACCAGTTCCGCCACGAATAGTCCGCACCCCACCAGTGCCAGCGTTACGAACATGAGCCGGACGGGGGAGGGTTCGAGCGAACTGAACAGTTCCGCCAGATATGCGCAAACGAACCCAATCAAAACCACCAGCCACCGCGGAAGGAATGCCGCGGCGAACATGATGGGGAACAGGTAGAGGAAACCCAGCGAGACATATCGCTCGGTGCGCCAGTCGATGATGGCGATCACCAGAATGAATATGCCGCTGATGATGAGAACCTTGTTCCGGTTCCGTTCGTTCCAGAGCCGCTCTATAGAAACCATGAACGTGGGGCTGCACCCCATTGTCGCGCTTTTCCCCGCCCACGGCGCAGTGGCGCAGCCAAGCGGTATTCCCGGCCTTCGGCATCAGGAATAAACGTCGCGGCGGTGGCCGATACGAAGCACCAGGACAACCAGGCGGCGGTCCTCGATCGAACAGATGAGACGGTAGGCGCCGAGACGGTATTTCCAGAATTCTCCCAACTTGGAGCCGTGGAGCGGCGCTCCTATAGACCGCGGGTCGGCGACACTGGCTATACGCTCGCGCAAGAATTTCAGAATGCGGCGGGCGACAGGAGGGTCGAGCTTCGCAAGGTCTCTTTTCGCGCCGGAATCGATCTCAACTGTCCACGCCAAGGTCTCGTTCCACTTCGTCCAGCGAGAACGCGCGGCTGCGGCCGGAGCGGAGGGCCTTCAGACGCTTCTCGGCGAGATATAGATCCTCAAGGTCTTCCAGGTGCCGCTGGATCGCCTCTCGAGCATAGAAAGTCTTGGTGCGCCCGGTGAGCTTGGCGAGCCGTGAAAGCCTTTTCTCGATGGCGTCGGGGAGGCGGATAGCCAGCATGTTAAAGTCGCTATACAAGTATAGCAAAACATCTAGTTGCACAATACGTTTGTTCCGCACAAAAAGCACCGCTCCCTCGCGGTCGCGGCTCATTAAGCGCACAAGAGCCGCAACCGCAAGTGCTTCTGGCTGACCCGTTATTATTCCTGCTCGGGCGGCTTCCCCCGCCAGAATGTTTCGTCGATGGCGGCGAAGTCGTCCGAGACGTAGCTCAGGCGCGGCTCCACGCGGAACAGCAGGTGTTCGCGGCCGATCTCCAGTTCCGCCTGTTTGGGCTCGGCTTTGGCGCGGGCATCGGCCACGGGCGCGGCAAACGCCGGAACATCGGGCACTCCATCGTCCATGGAGCGGAGGTTGGCAAGCGGAGCGATCACCAGGTATATGCCCACCGGCGCGCCGGAAAACACCCGGTACGCCAGCTCGGGCCGGTTGAGATTGACGCTCTCGTTGGTCAGCTTGCGCAGACGTACCAACTGCTCGAAGTCGCTTTCCAGCCCCACCTTGATGCGATGGATGGTGACGCTCATGTAGCGTGCCTTCGGCAGCAGGCGGATGGCCTCGTCAGGCCGATAGCTCCAGTCGGGCTCGTAGATCGCGATGACGGTGCGCGGCGGCATCAGGAATTCATCGTGCGGCTCGGCGTAGGAATCGTGCGGGTATTGCGGCGGCGCGGTCGCGGCGATCGCCTTGTCGAGATCTTCGATGCTTGCGAAGTTGCTGTGCAGTTCGATGGTCCAGGTCTGCGGCATCCCCGTCGTCGAAGACATGCCCACCGCGTCCACGGCGGCTTTGGCGGCGGCGTAGGGTCTCGCGGGAGCGGAAAAGGTTCCGGACTCGCAGGTGATCTCGAGGAGGGGAGGCGGTGTCGTCGGCGCCTGGGGAAACGCGGCTGGAACGAGGGCCAGTGCGAAGAGCATTTTTCTCATGATTTACCCATCCAGATAAGACGAGCGCGCCAACCGAAACGTGGAGAAACGCACCTGCGGCACGATCGCGGCGAAATGCGTCACAATCGAAACTATGCGACTTTCGATCATCGCGCTCGCTGCCGCGATGTCTGCCCTCGGCCAGGCGCCGGTGCGTCTTCACGTGGATGCCACGGACGCGCCCCGCCGCCTGTTCCACGTCCGGATGACCATGCCGGTAAACCCCGGACCTGTGACCCTGCTCTATCCGCAATGGATCCCTGGCGAGCACGCCCCCACCGGCCCGATCACGAATCTGGTGGGCCTGAAGGTACAGAGCGGCGAGCAGACCATCGCCTGGAAGCGCGACGACGTGAACATGTTCGCATTCCATATCGACGTCCCGACAGGCGTAAAATCCATCGACGTGACGTTCGATTTCATTTCCCCGCCCGAGGGCGGCGGATTCACGTCCACCGCCTCCGCCACCAGCGAACTCGCGGTGCTCAACTGGAATCAGTTGTTGCTCTATCCCCAGGGCAGCCAACCCGACAGTCTCGACTATCAGGCTGACCTGCGCGTCCCAAATGGCTGGCGCTTCGGCACCGCGCTCCCGATCGCCAGAGAATCCGGCAATGAGATCGAGTTTCAGCCGGCGCCGCTCACTACGCTTATCGATTCGCCGATCTCGACGGGAAAGCATTACCGCACCATCGAATTGGGCAGCGTGAACGGCATCGCGCACTTCATGCACGTGGCCGCGGACAGCGATCGCGCGCTCGAAGCCGGCCCGGAAACCATCGGGGAATACAAGAATCTGGTCGAGGAAGCCGGCGCGCTGTTCGGCACCCAGCACTATCGCGATTATCATTTCCTGTTCACGCTGAGCAATCATGTGGCGCATTTCGGACTCGAGCATCACGAGTCGAGCGACGACCGCGAGGACGAGCGCTCGCTCATCGATCCCGATAAGCTGCGGGCGACCGCCGACCTGCTCCCGCACGAGTTCGTACACTCCTGGAACGGGAAATTTCGCCGGCCGCGCGGGCTCGTCTCCGATGAGCACGACGGCGGCTATTCCACACCCATGAAGGGCGACTTGCTGTGGGTGTATGAGGGGCTGACCGAATATCTGGGCGGTGTGCTGGCGGCGCGCAGCGGATTGTGGAAACCCGAGGACTATCGCGATAAATTGGCCTACACCGCGGCGCAGATCGACAACCAGTATGGCCGCCGCTGGCGCCCGTTGGAAGACACCGCGGTCTCCGCGCCATTCCTGTACGATGCCGGAAACGATTACGCCGACTATCGCCGCGGAGTGGATTTCTATCCCGAAGGCATCCTCATCTGGCTGGACGTAGACGTGACCATCCGGCAACTCAGTAAAGGAGCCAAATCCCTGGACGATTTCTGCCGGGCCTTCGAAGGCGGACCGGGCGGTGCGCCGGCCATGAAGCCCTACGATTTCGAGGATGTGGTGGCGGCGCTCGACGCCGTCCAGCCGTACGATTGGGCTGGCTTTCTGAAGGAGCGCCTGAATTCCACGAGCGATCACGCGCCCCTCGGCGGGATCGAGCACGCCGGGTGGAAGTTGAAATATAACGGCGAGCAATCGGATTTCTTCGAAACCGCGGAGGAGGGCGCCAATTTAAGCTACTCCATCGGACTGAAGGTCAAGGACGATGGCTTCATCTCCGACATTTCCATGGCCGGTCCGGCGGCCAAGGCGGGAATTTCGCCGGCTACCCGGATCGTCGCGGTGAATGGCCGGCAGTTCACGGCGACCATCCTGCGGGAAGCGATCGGCACGGCGGTCACGGATGGCAAGCCCATCGAGTTGCTCTTACGGGATGGTGAATATTACAAAACGTACAGCGTGGATTATCACGGGGGCGAGAGATACCCGCACCTGTCGCGTATAGAGAACACTCCCGATCTACTGGCGGACATCGTGGCGGCGAAAGTGAAGAAGTGAAGCGGGGCAGGTTGAGGCATTTGCAAAATTCGCTGTTCCGCATCCCAAAAAGCACCACTCCCTCGCGGTCGCGGCTCAGTAACGGTAGTCGTTTCAACGCATGCCTACTGAGCCACGACCGTAAGAGAGTGGTCGTCTGACGCATTACGCCGCTTCCGCGGCTTCCAGCGTCGAAGTATCGGTGTACTCCTGGAAGCGGATGGCTTTGCCATCGCGGAACGTCCACGCCATTGCCCAATGCGAAGCCGTGGTCCGTCCCGTCTGGCGCGAACGCATTTCATAGCGGCCGAAGGCCACCACCCGATCGCCGGACCCGATGAATTCCAATGGCTCGAAGGCCAGCATGTCCCAGCGTTCGGATAGCGTGCGAAAGAACTCGGCTACCTCTTCTTTTCCGTTGCGCTCGCCCGCCAGAACCGAATTGCCGGGCATGATCCATTGAATGCCGTGGTCAAATGCGGCGAACACCGAAGGCAGATCGCCGCGCGAAAACGCCGCATAGGCATCTTTGATGATCTGAATGTTCTTCTCGGCGCTCATCGCTGCCCTCCTGCGCTGTCCGGCCCGGCGCTCGCGATGTCGAACACGGCCTTCCACTCTCCGCCCAACTTCCGGTAAACGGTTACGTAGCTGCCGGCCGATGACATGGGCTTTTTAGTCGCGGGCTCGGTCGCAGTCATGGTGTACGTGCCTTGTGAGGAGGCCATATCGCCCCCTTCCGCGACTTCCACCCGGGACGTCTGAAATTTCAGCGAAAGCCCGGCATCCTCGACCATTGCCTTCAGCATGGCACGGATCGCGTCCTTGCCCTTGGCGGCGGGCATGCCCGGCGCCATCACGATGGCATCGTCGCTGTAGTGCCCGGCCATTTTCTCGAGGTCGCGCGCCTCGAATTCGCGGTTCCATGGCGATTCGAGATCCTTGACGGCCTGCATTTCCGAGGCGTGCTTGCCCGCGTCGCGCGCGGGGGCCAGCGCCGCCAGCAGAACCAGGATAGCGGCGAGGTGTAGCTTGACAGATTGGCTTTTCATGGCGGTTCTCCTCGTGGCGTCAATACTGCGGCAGGATCCGCGTTGCGGTCATCGTCCCGGTGTACACCGAACCCTGAGTGCCATGCGTGTCGTAATAGGTGAGGGTGTAGGTGCCGGAAAAGGTGTCGGCGGAAGTGAGATTGATCGTGGTCTGGAACGTCGCTGTGCCGGTAAGATTGCCGCTGGCATCGAACGTCCAGGAAGGGTGCGTGAGCTTAAAGGTTCTTGGAGATTCCTGGACCCAGACGCCGAGGCAGACGTTGCCTTCCGCCGGCGGCGTGATGTCGTTGAGCATCTCCGTTCCGTCGCTGTGAAAAGCTTCGAAGGCCATGTCCACCACCGTCCCGGCGGAAGAATAGGTCGCCTGCCATAAGCCCACGACTCCGGCTGAAGAGGCGGACTCCCGCTTCGCCTGGGGCGCTTCGCTCGGGGCGCTGGCGACTCCGAGTTTCAACGCGGGGTCGGCAAAGTTGACGGGCCGTAGTCCCATGCCGGCAGGCAGGCTGCAGGCGCCGGCGTTCGTTCCACACATAAGGATGGCGGCAACTGCTCCGAAAGCGAGGCCGCCGATTGTCTTCGAAAGTGTCTTTTTCATGGTCGTATTCCTTTTGGGATTTGATTTGGCGCCGGGGTGGCGCCACGGATGGATTCTGCCGGGAAGCGCCCTCAAAAATCCTTGGATCGATTGTGAAATCTCCTCAGATCTTCTAAAATCGTCCAAAGACTAGAGCCGTGGCGGGGAAAACAAAAGACTTCTACGATTTCGGCCCATTCCGCGCCGACACTGTTCGCCGCCAGTTACTGCGCGATGGCCTGCCCGTTCCGCTGACCTCGAAGGTCTTCGACACCCTCGAAGTGCTCATCCGCAATCGCGACCGCGTGCTGGAAAAGGAGGAACTGCTCAAGGCAATCTGGCCGAACAGCTTCGTGGAAGAGGCGAACCTCACGCAAAACGTTTCCATCCTTCGCAAGGCGTTGTGCGAGTTGCCTGGAGAGCGCCGCTACATCGCTACCGTGCCCGGAAAGGGGTATCGATTCGTCGGCGAGGTGCGGATTCCCGAGCCTGAAGTCCCACCCACTCCCCCGAAGGCCGCATCGGCGCCGGCGCGTCGAATTCGTTGGCTGGCAGTCGGGCTCACAGCGGTTGCCGTAATCGCCCTGCTGGCGGTGGCGATCTGGGTATGGCGGAATCGGTTGGAGGAGCAAGCCCGCCCTCGATCCATGGCAGTCCTTCCGTTCCGCCAGTTGACGCCCCGGCCGGGAGAAGAATACCTGGGCGTCGGCGTCGCGGATGCGGTAATCACCCGATTGAGCAACGTTCGGGAGCTGGTGGTCCGGCCGACAGGCTCGGTTTTGAAATTTGCGGGCGCGGACGACCCGCTGGCCGCGGGCCGCGAACTGAACGTGGAAGAACTCGTGAGCGGCAGTATACAGCAGGAGGGAGACCGGGTCCGTGTGACCGTGCAGTTACTTCGCGTGAAAGACGGCCGGCCGGTATGGGCGGAAAGCTTCGACGAATCCACCAGTGGACTGTTCGATATCGAGGACGCGGTGTCCGCGCTGGTCGCGGAGAAGATGGCAATCCGGCTGGACGGAGGCGAGAAGCAACAGTTGGCGCGGCACTACACCGAGAATGTGGAAGCCTGGCGGATGTATTTGCAGGGCCGGTATGCTGAATTCCGATTCACGCGGGAGGGCAAGGAACGGGCCATCGCGTACTTCAACCAGGCGATCGCGCTCGACCCCGGATACGCGGTGGCCTGGGCCGGCCTGGCCGACGCTTACACCACGGCATCCGATTGGGTGCTGGCGCCGCGCGAAGCGCTCCCCAAGGCGGAGGCAGCGGCGCGCAAAGCGCTAAGCTTCGACGATCGCCTGGCCGAAGCGCACTCATCGCTGGCCCATGCCCTGATGCACCAGTGGAAACTGAACGAAGCCGGCACGGAGTTCCGCCGCGCGCTGGCGCTCACCCCGAACAACACCTCCATCTACTTTGCTTACGCCGAACATCTATCCGCCTTGGGCAAGTATGACGAATCCGTCGCGGCGGTGAAGCAGGCCCTGAAACTGGACCCGCTTTCGCCCGCGATGATCTGCATGGGGACCTGGCCGCTGTATTTGAAGGGCGACTACAAGGGCGCTCTGGACGCAACGAAAGAAGCGCTGCGCGTGGACGCGAACTTCTGGCTGCCCTACATGTACCAGGCGTATGATCTCCTCTTACTGAAGCGCTACCCGGAGGCAGCCGCGCAGTTTCAAAAGGCCAATTCCCTGAACCCGGAATCGACCATCAACCTGTCGGGGCTGGGCGCCACTTACGCGCGCTGGGGCCGGCCGAAAGACGCGTTGGCGATTGTCGCGAAGCTGAACGCGATGTCGCAGCAACAGTATGTCTCCCCAATGGACATCGCGTACGTGTACGCGTCGTTGGGCGATCGGGACCACGCGATCGAGTATCTCACTCGCGGTTACCAGGACCAATCCGAGATGATGCTCTTCCTCCCGCTCTACGGGATCGGCGGAGTGGACCAGGACCCTCGTTATCAGGAATTGCAGCGGCGCGTACGAGGGAACTGAAGGGGCGCTTGCAATAGGTAGGTTACAAAGGCACCGCTCCCCGACAGGGGACGGATTTCGGGCGCGGCGGACATGTTTCTTAACATTATCAAAAGCCGTGGCGCCCGATCCCGCGGTATAGTCGATAGACAAGTATGCGCAAAGACCGTGCAGTTCGCCTTGCCCTGGCCGCCGCGGCCGGATTGGGATTGTGGCTCGCGTGGGCGCAGAACCCACCCCAGCAGCTCAACCTTCAGAAGGTCACCGACAACCTGTACGTGATTATCGGGGACGGCGGCAATACCGCTTTCATGCCCACGAGCGAGGGCGTGATTCTGGTGGACGATAAATTCGCCGCCGACGCGCCGCAGATCGTCGCCAAGGTGAAGTCGATCACCGACAAGCCGATCCGCTATGTGCTCAACACGCACCAGCACCCCGACCATACCGGCGGCAATGAAGCCATGCTGGCGGCGAACGCGGAGATCGTCATCCACAAGAACGCGCGCGCCAACATGGTCACCGGCAATCAGCCCGGACTGCCGCACATCACCTTCACCGACGAATCGCAGGTCTTCCTCGGCGGCAAGGAAGTGGTGGCGCGGCACCTGGGCCGCGGACACACCAACGGCGACGCGGTGATTTACTTCCCCTCCGAGCGCGTGCTGCACACCGGAGACTTGTTCGTGGTGGGCGCGCCCTACTGCGACTCCAACAGCGGCGGCAGCATCAAGGAGTGGGACAAGACGGTGCAGAAAATTCTCGATACCTACGACTTCGATACCGTGATTCCCGGACACGGTCCGGTCTCGAAGCGCGCCGATCTGGAGAAATGGGTCGGCACGATGGCCACCGTCCGCGATCGCGTGCGGCAGGCGTGCGCTTCGGGCGCGGCGAGCGCCGCGGATAAGCTGGATTTCTCGGGACTCAGCTTTCAGCCCAGCAATCTGTTCAAATCGGGCGTGCCGGGCATGTGCAAGGAGCTCGCGGAGTAGGCGGTCCCGCAGCGGTGGGCGAAATATCGATCATCGATCACGGCTGGCAGATGTTCCGCGACAGGCCTGCCATGTATTTGACGCCGGTCTCCATTGCGCCCTTCACAACTTCGTCCTGGGGTATGAGATGGGACGGATCGGATCAGGTGCGCCAAGCCCCTTTACGCTACCCTCGGATTTCCACGCATGGGTGGCTTATCGCCTTCATTTTCACGGTGCGAACAGCGGATGGGCCAACATGATCATCGAGCGCCTCGGCGACGGTCCGCACGCGGTCGACCGCTTCTTTAGTTTGCTCGATGAGCATAGCGCGCGAGTGGCGAGAGTGGTCGCTGAGTTCTCCGGCCGCCGGAAGACCTACACCGAGTATTATTTGGGCCAGGTGAATGAGCGGTCGTTCCCTTCCAAGATCACCTTGACGGCTTACACGGACGACCCGGGCCTGTTCGTCCCGGCCGAAGGGCACGAGCATTTCCCAGGCTCGGATTCCGCCCCAATCTGGAATGGTTTGAAATGACATTCGGACGGTGCCGCTCGCTCACCGTATTGGATCAGGCCGCCATCGATCACTGGTCAACGCCGGAGGACGAATGACGCCCGACTGGAAGAAGCACGGCATCCGTATCGTCCGCGCGGGCGAGCTCGACCCCAATACGCCGCAGACTCCGGGCATGACGCGGGCCGCGGCCATCAGCCATGCCAGCGCGGGCGCACGGAAATTATGGGCCGGCACAGTGGTAGTCGAGCCCAACGCCAAGAGCGGCGCACATCACCACGGCGAGCTCGAGACGGTACTTTACATTGTCCGCGGCCGGGCGCGCTTCCGCTGGGGCGAGAACCTGGAATTCGTGGACGAGGCCGGGCCCGGCGATTTCATCTTCGTGCCGCCCTACGTGCCGCACCAGGAGATCAATGCGCGCCCGGACGAGCCGGTGGAGGCGGTCGTGGTGCGCAGCGGACAAGACCCGATCGTCGTAAACCTCGATATCGCCAGTCCGGAAAGCGCCGATGGCGCGCCGGACGGATTCCATCGAAAGATCTGACTCGTCAGAGGAATCTGTGGGTCACTGATACGTTCGAATGGCGGCCAACGGACCCGAAGGCCGGTAAATACTGCGGTGTCAGGAAGGATCTGGGGTGCGGTTTGGTGGATTATCTTGCGCTTCGAGGCTCAGTTCACTTCTCTTGGACCGCTTCACCGTTTATCGCAATCGAATTGAAGATCGCAATAGGTCGGACCTCTATTTTTTCCGGCTCCCACTTTTCGCCGCTTGCACGATAGCCACCGAAAATACTGATACGCCCGATTCCATCTTTGATGATTACTAGCGTTGTGTCGTCATCGGTTCTGGTTTCTTCGGGGTCGCCGCCAGCGAGCCTCTTCACAGAACAGAGAAGAAGGTACACGCCCTTTGTGTATTGAGGTTCGCCGGTCATCACGAGCATTCCTTCGTGAGTGAAGGACCCGCCGCTTTTCTTTTGGTTCTGAAGACCACGGATCTCAAACCTCAGCTTTCCAGAATTGAAAGCATCTACCACTGACGGTGAAACAACCGCCGTCGCTTTTTCTGCCGCCGCCGTCGCTGGTGCGGACGGTGATTGTTGCGAACAGGCGACCGTAACCATACATGCAAATACAATGCAGACCAAATACAACACTCTTTTATTCCTCACGCTTAACTCCTAGTCGGCCCTAATCAGACTCTAGCATCCTTTATCCCGGTGCACCCTTTAATTCGGTCGGCAGCGGCTTTCTTGCGTTTGCATTACGCAACCCTCAGCCTTTCCGCTAATGCTCTCTGCGCTTTCGACGGTCTGCCGACGCCGTTTCTGATGCCTTCCAACCGGTCGCTAACAACCGCACATTTCCAAAGTGATCGACGAGAATTCCAAACCAACATCCTGGCATTGAACGCGGCGGTCGAGGCGGCTCGCGCCGGGGAAGCCGGGTTGGGATTCGCGGTGGTGGCCGATGAGGTCCGCAACCTGGCCCAGCGCTGCGCCACGCGGCTCGCGACACGGCAGCTTTGATCGAAGAATCCATCGCCCGTTCGGCGGATGGCATGTCCAAGGCGGGCCAGGTAGCGGAAGCTACCCGCGCGGTTAGCGCCGACGCCGGCCAAGTGAAACAATTGGTGGAACAGGTCCACAGTTGCAGCCAGGAACAGGCCGTAGGGCTGGAACAGATTAATAGAAGCATCGTGGCCCTCGAGCAGAGAACGCAGCGAACCGCTGCGGCATCGCAGGAGAACGCATCCGCCGCCAGGGAACTCCATGCCCAGTCGGGCGTTTTGGCGGAAATCGCTCATCGCCTTTCCGTCCTCGTCGACGGCGAATAACGCACACGCTAGACTAAGTGGGATGGCGATCTGGCTCAGCGAAGCCGACGTACGTTCCGTCTTGCCGATGAACGACCTTATCTCCTCGATGGAGACGGCGCTCACCGCGTTCTCCGCCGGGCATGTGCGGCAGCCGGTGCGGCAGGTCATCGAAGCCGGAACCGGCGGAAATTTCTTCGCCGCCATGCCGGCGTGGCTCGCAGCCGGACCGGCGATGGGCGCCAAGCTCGTCACCGTCTACCACGCCAACGGAGCACTTGGCCTGCCCACTCACCAGGCCGTCATTATCCTGCTCGATGCGGAAACCGGCGCGCTGCTGGCGGCGATGGATGGCCGATATATCACCGAGGCGCGCACCGCGGCAGTGTCGGCGGCGGCGCTCCGGCGGCTGGCGCGGCCAGGGGCGCGAACGCTCGGCATCGTCGGCAGCGGAGTGCAGGCGGGAAGCCATCTGCGCGCTTTCTCACTGGTGTGGAAATTCGACGAGATCCGCTGCTGGAGTCCCACACCGGCCAACCTCGAGCGATTCATCGAAGCACACCCGGACGTGCGGGCGGCGGAAAGCGCCGAACGAGCGGTGCGCGGCGCCGATGTCGTTCTCGCCGTGACCGCGTCGTCCACGCCGGTGGTATCGAACGGCTGGGTCGCGGACGGAGCCTGTGTGATCGCGGTGGGCGCCTGCCGGCCGTATCAGCGCGAGATGGATCCGCTGCTGGTGGCGCGCGGAAGGGTGATCGTGGATAGCCGCGCCGCAGCCCTGAAGGAAGCGGGCGACCTGGTCATGGCCATAGCGGAGGGCCATTTCGCGCCCGATGGCATCGCCGGCGAATTGGGCGAGGTATTGGCCGGCCGCGTGGCTGGCCGCACGGCGGATGCCGAGGTCACCATTCTCAAACCGCTCGGCCAGGCGGTGGAAGACGTGGCTGCCGCCCAGCTCGCGTACACACGCGCACTCGCCATGGGCCGGGGTCTGCCGCTTGTTTGACTGCGTGGTGGTGGGCGCCGGCGCATTCGGCAGTTGGACCGCGCTGCGGCTGCGGGATTCCGGGCGCTCGGTAGCGCTTGTCGAGGCGATCGGGCCGGGAAATCCCCAATCGAGCTCCGGCGGATCGTCGCGGGTCATTCGCATGGGTTACGGCGCGGATGAGATTTACACGCGCTGGTCGATGAAGTCGCTGGCCGCTTGGAAAGAGCTTTTCGAGCGTGTGGGCCGAAGCCATCTGTTCCAAAACACCGGAGTTCTATGGACCGCGCGCCGCGGACATCCGTATGGCGAAGCCACCGTCGAGGTGTTGCGCCGCCAAAACGTCGCGCACCGGGTGCTCTCCCCGGACGAGATCGCGCAGCGATATCCCGCGTTGCGCTTCGACGGCGAAATCTTCGGTATTTTCGAGCCCGAGAGCGGCGCGCTGCTGGCCAACCAGGCGGTTCGAGCCGCCGCCGACGAGGCGGAACGCATGGGCGTCGAACTGATTCAGGGGATAGTCCTTCCGTTTGCCGAAGAGGGCCGCCTGGAGCGGATAATTACCAACCGCCGGCAGACCATCGCGGCGGAAACCTTCGTTTTCGCGTGTGGGCCCTGGCTGCCGAAACTCTTTCCGGGCGCCATCGGCCGGCGAATCCGCGTCACGCGCCAGCCAGTCTTCTATTTCGACGCGCCGGACGTCGCGATGCCCGTCTGGATCGACTTTACCGACCCTCGCGGCGCCTACACCATCCCACCCATCGGGGGCAGAACCTTCAAACTGGCGCTCGATCGACACGGCGCGCCGTTCGACCCGGACTCGGGCTCGCGGACCGTCACCGCCGATGAGACGGCGGCCGCGCGGGCGTTCCTCGCCGAACGCTTCCCTGCCCTTGCCGACGCTGCCATCGTCGAAACGGAGGTTTGCCAGTATGAAAGCACGTCGAGCGGCGATTTCCTGATCGATCGCCATCCGGCGATGCCGAATGTGTGGCTGGTGGGCGGCGGATCGGGCCACGGCTTCAAACATGCACCGGCAGTGGGCGACTACGCCGCGCGCACGATCGGCGGAGGGGATGCCGAACCGCGCTTCTCGTGGACCAGCAAGCTCGAAACGGCGGCGCGAAGCGTCTACTAAGCAAGCTCTTAGCGGTCAGCAGCAATCAGCTAACCCCGCGTTTGCTGAACGCTGATCGCTGATGGCCGACCGCTCGGCCGGATAGGTTACGGGTATTCCGGAGTGGGCGCACTGAACTAAGCTAACAGGCCGCTGAATAAGGCACATAGGCCGCCGATGAACGCGGATAAGTTTTCTTGTTCTCAATCGGCGTTTATCGGCGTTCATCGGCGGCTGGGTCATTTAAGTTACTGCGTTGGCACAATCACGACGCACGCCGGCTTGTCGATCTTCGGGGTGGGGCGGCCCACCGGACGCAATTGTCCGGTATGAGGGTGAACCGTATACGCGCTGATGTTGCCGGAATCCTGATTGCCGACGAGCATGTATGCGCCCGTGGGATCGAGCGCGAAATGGCGCGGCGTCCGGCCGGTGAGCGGTGTTATTTCGAGCAGGGAAAGCATGAAGCGCACCGGGTCGGGCACCACCAGCGCCATGCTGTCGTGCCCGCGGTTCGAGGCATACACCACCGTGCCGGCGGAGTTCACGGCAATTTCGCCGCCCAGGTCGGCGCCCGTGTAGGAATCGGGCACGATCGGGATAGTTGCCAGTTCGCTGAGTTCACCCTTTTCCACGTTGAGGAAATAGCTGGTAACCGCGGGCTTCGTCTCGTGGATGGCGAATAGAATGCTGCCGATGGGATGAAACGCGAGATGGCGCACGCCGGCGCCCGGAGGGCCATCGATGTAAGGCTTGGCGGCGGGAGTCAACGCGCCGCTTTCGGCGTCGAAGCGGTAAACGTAGATGCGGTTCAGGCCGAGATCGGCCGCCAGCAGAAAGCGATTGTCGGGCGAAAACAGCACGCAATGTACGCGCGAAACGCCGTGGTGTTCCTCGAACGCCAGCGCTTCACCCACTCCGCCATCGCGGCGCAGGGGAAGGACGGCCAGACTGCCGCTCGCGTAGTTGGCCACGGCAATCCATCGGCCGCTGCGGTCGAGCGCCAGGTGGCAGGGAGAGTCCCCTTTCGAGGAGGCCTGATTGACGGGCGAAAGCCGGCCTGTTTTCGGATTGATGAGAAAAGAACTCACGCTCCCGCCGGGCTGCTGGCTGACGGCGTAGAGGAAGCGGTTGTCGGGATGCACCACCAGAAAGGTCGGGTTGGATAGGGTGGCCATCAGTCCGAGCGGTTTGAATTTGGCGTTGCGGGAATCGAAGCGATATCCGTAGATTCCGCGGCTCGATCCGGCGGTATAAGTACCGGCATACACCAGGTAGTCCGCGGCATGGGCGGCGGCCGCGAACAGCAGGGCCGCAGCCCACGCGCGAAGATGTAAGAGATTCACCAACGATCATTAGACCGCGGATGTCGCGTGGGAAGCAACGGCGTGGGACAGGGCCCCATCGTCCCACCCGTCACTGGGCCGAGCACCCTAGCCCCAGCACGGCATTGATCGCAATCTGGATGTCCGTCACATTCACCGTCCCATCGCGATTCAAGTCGTGCATCGCCATCAAGGAACCGGCGGCCTCGTTTATCAAGCGCTGCACATCCGCCACATTCGTCACGGAGTCCTCGGTGACATCGCATGGACTGAACGCGGTGATCGAGGTCAGACTCTCGCTCCCGGTCATCGCCGCACCCCCGCCCCCCACAGTCGCCTGATTGGTGATTTGGCCGGGTGCGGAAGACGAAATACTCGCGGTCACCGTGATCGGCGCATAGCTGTTACCCGGCGCCAGCGGATCCATACGCGAGCACGAATTCGTCCCGCAGGTCCAACCCGTCCCGGACATCGACGTGACCGTTAGTGACGATGGCACCATGTCGTTCACGGTCACTGTCCCGCTGGACGGCCCGGCGTTCGCAACGTCGCTGATGGTCAGCATATACTGCCCGCTCGATCCCAGTTTGAAATTGCCGGCAGGCGCCGTGGATACCGTGAGCACCGCCGGACCCCCGGCGGCCGTGGCCAGCCGCACGGTGTTCCGCTGCATTTCACCGATATACACATTGCCCGCCGAATCGAGCGCCAGCCCTTGCGGACTCAGCAACGTGGCCAGGGCCGCGGGACCGCCATCGCCGGGCGGACCGGAACCGCCGCCGGCGAACGTCGAAATAGTTCCGCTCTGGCTGACCACGCGGACATTATTGGCCGCCGAGTCTCCGATATAAACCGTCAGCGTCGTGTCCGCGATGTTCGCCGCTACTGCCTGGGGAAAAGAAAGCTGCGCGCTTGCGGCGGGGCCATCGTCTCCCGTGTTGCCGGGCGAGCCCTTCCCGGCAAACGTCGTGATGAAGTGGTTGTGAACTCTGCGAACGCGGGCATTCGATGGATCGGCGATGTACAGGTTGCCGGAGAGGTCGACCGCGACACCGGTCGGATGGCCGAGCAGCGCGCTGGTGGCCGACAATCCATCGCCGCCGAATCCGCAGTCGTTCGGTTTCCCCGCAACAGTGGTGATGGTTCCCGCGGTCGATACCTCGCGCACAATGCAATTTCCGTAGTCCGCGATATACAGGTTCCCGTGCGAATCCGCGGCCACGCCCGACGGATTTGCCAGCACTGCAGCGGTTGCCGCCCCGCCGTCCCCCCCGTATCCCACCGCGCCGGTTCCGGCGAAGGTGGTGATGTTGCCGTTAATGTCGACCTCGCGGACGCGCGAATTGCCGGAATCCGCGATATAGACATTGCCGGCGCCGTCAACAGCCAGCCCTGCCGGCGAGTTCAGTAAGGCGGCCGCCGCCGGCCCGCTGTCGCCGCCGAACCCCGCGGCGCCCGTACCGGCGAAGGTGGTAATTGTTCCGGCAGGCGCAATCTTACGCACCCGCTGACCAACCGATTCCGCCACATAGACGTTTCCATTGGCGTCCTTGGCCACCGCAGCCGGTTGGTTGAGCCCGGCAAACGGCGCCCACCCGCCATCTCCCGTAGCGCCTCCCGCGGTGGTTGCGATTTTGCCCGCCGACACTTTCCGGATTCGCTGATTGGAAAAATCGGCGATGTAGAGATTGCCCAGTCCATCCGCAGCTACGCCGCCCGGAGAATTCAGTTCCGCGGCAGTCCCCGCGGCGCCATCGCCCGCGAAGCCAGCCGTCCCATTGCCGGCCACGGTCTGAATCACGCCGTTTAAGCCAACCATGCGGATCCGCTGGTTTCCGCGATCGGCAATATATAGGTCGCCGGAAGCGTCAACCGCCACGGCGGCCGGCTGATTCACTTCCGCGTTGGCCGCCTGACCGTTATCTCCCGAATATCCGGCCGTTCCGTTGCCGGCGAAGGTAGCAATCAAAGTATTCGATACTTTGCGCACCCGATTGTTGGCCTCGTCGGCAATGTAGAGATTGCCGGATGCGTCCACGGCGATCGAGTACACCGCTCCGAATTCCGCGGCGATTGCCTTCCCGTTATCGCCGGCATATCCCGCGGTCCCGTTGCCGGCCACCGTGGCGGCGTTCCCAGCCGACACCTCACGAATACGGTAGTTATTGGTATCGGCGATGTACAGGTTGCCGAATTTGTCCACCGCGACGCCGGATGGATGGTTGAAGGCCGCATAGATTGCCGGTCCGCTGTCCCCCGCATATCCCGGAGATCCGTTGCCGGCCACGGTGGCGATGGTTCCCGACGAGTTCACCATCCGGATGCAGTTGTTGTTAGCGTCCGCGATGTACAGATTGCCGGAGCTATCCACCGCGACTCCGTAAGGTGCGTTCAATTGCGCGCTAATGGCCGGACCGTTATCGCCCGAGTATCCCGGCGAACCGTTGCCGGCGACCGTGGTGAGCGTGCCTGAGGTATCGAGGCGGAAGACCGCGTGCATATTGGCGACGGTGTAGTACACGTTGCCCGCGGCATCCGCCGCCGCCGACTGCGGATTGCCGATGGCGGCAGCGGTTCCGGCGAGCGCGGTCGCTGGCAGCATTCCGCCGGCGACGGTGGAAATCAGGTACGCGCCCGCCTGCGTAACCTGAATCGTCTGCCCCCCGATGGTGATCGTGGCCGTGCGCGCCGCTCCGGTGTTGGCGGCCACCGTGAAGCCGATGGTCTGGTCGCCGTATCCCGATGGCGTCGAAAACGTCAGCCAACTCTGGCTGCTCGTGGCACTCCACGGGCAGCCGTTAGTTGAGAAGACATTCACGGTATCGCTGCCTCCTCCCGACGGGAACGACGGCGTGTACGAGGCCTGCGCCTGGTATGTGCACGTGCTGAGGTCATCGGTGGTAAACGACCACACTGCCGAACTCGCGGTATGGGCCGGGGTGTTGGCCACCACCTGCCAGTAATAAGTGGTACTTGCCGTCAACATGGTTCGATACGAAGTGGCGGTGCTGTTTGCAAGGTAAGGCGGCGGGTAAGACGTCCCGAAGAATACCGAGTATGACGCGGCCCCGCTGGCCGCGTTCCACACCAGGCTGGCGCCGAGCTCTACCGACGATCCCAGGTTCGGCGGAGAAACCAGCACGGGAGTTGCCGGCACCACTCCACCGATGAGGGTCAAGTCTTCCGACCCGACAGTCAAGCCGGTGCCCGTCGACACCGTCACTTGGTTGGTTAGCTGGACGGGCGCCGGAGCTTCCACGTTCACCGCTACGGTGATCGGCGGATACGCACCGTTGGGCGCCGCGTCGGATCGCGTGCAACTGGCCTGCCCGCAGGTCCATCCGTCGCCGCTCATCGATGAGATAGTAAG
>Ga0181521_10000424_pt1 | contig 51169 bp, 55 predicted proteins | sample PEATcosm2014_Bin_32_FD_119764 | JGI IMG/M metagenome (GOLD analysis project Ga0181521, IMG submission 119764) | Peatland microbial communities from MTU Mesocosm Facility, Houghton, MI, USA - PEATcosm2014_Bin02_60_metaG | ecosystem: Environmental > Terrestrial > Soil > Wetlands > Peat | place... | reverse complement strand
TTCGGGTTTGATTCGCGGGTCCCACTCTGCACGCAGGCGGCCCTGTTTGTCATACAGGTATTCGGCCACCGGTATTGGTTTTTCCATTTCTTTGCTGGTGGGGTTATATGCCTCGAAGGACACCGTCTTTAGCCGCCCGAGGTGTTCGCCCCATTCACTCGGTGCTTCGCCTTTCGCGGACGTGCCAGTGGCGTATGTGAAGAGCAGCGCGCGGCAGCCCTTTTTGACTTCTTCTGCTTTTGTGCCGCACGAGACGCCTACGGGCGTCGGCGCGAGGACTCCGCTTGGCTCGATGATCGTCTTGCCTTCTTCGACTTCGACGGGCTCGTAGCCGTATTTCGTCGCGCCGCTTTTCAGGGGCCCTTCGCTGAGCGTCAGCAGCCACTGCGGGCGCGTCCACTCCTCAACACGGTTGTTGTTGTAGTCGTCCACGTAGATGCCGCCGGTCGCGCTGACTGCGATCCCGTCTGGTTCAGAGAGCTGGCCGGCGCCCGTGCCGGCGCTACCGAGCTTCGCGATCAGTTTGCCCGCTGGCGTGAACTCTTGCACGCGATTGTTGCCAGCGTCGGCGACATACAGATTGCCGCTTCTCGGATCGGCTGCGATGCCCTGCGGGCGGGTGAATTCGCCGTTACCGGCGCCTTCTTTACCGAACTGGCCTTCGTATTTGCCGGCCGTGGAGAGCTCCTGAACCCTGTCGTTGCCGTATTCGGAGACGTAGAGCTTTCCGCCAGAGACCGCGATCCCGTTCGGGGCTTTGAACAGGACTTCGCCTTTGCCTTCTTTCCCGAACCCTTGTAGGTATTCGCCCGCGGCGCTGAACTCTTGGATCCTGTCGTTGCCGGCATCGGTGACCCACACGTCACCGCTCGAGTCCACGGCGACGCCCCTCACTTCGCCGAACTGGCCGTTACCCGACCCCGCGAGCCCGGCTCCACAGCTGCTTCTGCAGATCTCGAATTCGTTTTTGCCGTCGCTCACGCCCCAGCCGAACGCCGCCACGAACGCTCCTGCCGAGTTGAGCTCCTCCACTCGGTGGTTGCCTTCGTCAGCGATGTACACGTTCCCGGTGCTTTGATTGATCGCGATCCCTTGGGGATCTTCGAACGTTCCCGCACCGGAGCCGCTCACGCCGTACGTCGCCAGCAGGGTGCCCGCCGGGGAGAACTTCACGACTCGGTTGTTCACGTGGTCAGTGAGCCAGACATCGCCGCTGGCGTCGACCGCGACACCAGCGGGATGCTTCAGTTCGATGCCTTCGGCCCCGAACTGGTCGGCATACGCCGGTGTAGTCGATTCAGTGCCGGTGGGCTGCGTGAAGTGGGTGCTCGTGCCTGCGATCGGGTTGGCCAGGACGTATTCGGTGATGCCTTTGCCTTTTTCTTCCTTCGCTTCGACCTTCAGGTTGCCGTCACCCGCCGGCGATTCAAATTCGCCTTTGCTGTTGCGCGTAAACGTCGTGAGGCCACCGCTGGCCGCTGACAGCACCACGCTTTCGTCCGGTAGCACAGTCAGAGTCTCGCTGCCCCCGAGGCTGACCGCCCACTGCGGCCCGAGCGGGCCTTCCGCACCAGCGGTCAGGTTCCGCGACTGATAGACCCGCGAAACGCCCACCGTACCGCCGAGCGAAACGTCGGTCGCGTCGAGCTCGAACTGGCCGGTCGTCGGGTCGACCGTGCCCGGCCCCACCGATACGGGGCTCGCATGGCGGACATCGAACGTGAATTCCTTCGCCGCGACATTGCCCGCGTTATCCGTTGCTGTCACCGTCAGCCGGTGCACCCCTTCGCTGAGATCTTCCGCGTCGATCGTGTATTTCCCGCTGGCCGTACATTCACCCGGAGCGCAGAACGCTTCCGGTAGCAGCGTCGCTTTTCCGCCGTCGACCTGTACAGCTAGCGACTTCACGCCCGAGCTGGGAGTCGGTTTTTTCCCGTCAGTCGCTTCGACCGTCACCGTATGTGGCGCGGTGCTGATTTCCCGGGTTTTTGGCCACCCGGTGACTTCAATGTTATACGGTGGCGCCGCGTCGACTTTGACCGTTCGCTCGAGGTTCCGCTCGGAACCGTCTGTGTTTTCGCCGAGCAGATACATCGAGTCATCGCCTTCAGCCATGCTCGGAAGGTAGGTTATGGGCGATTTGTAGGTCTCATTACATTGCACCCCACCGCACTTGCCTTCCGCATATATCGGTCTTTCGTTCTTGAACGAGCCACCTTCCTTCTCTTCCACCAAGACATACCCGATGCCGACCCCGGGGTCGTGCGCTTCGACTTCGAAAGCCCCCGAATTGGGCCCCAGCCAGCGTTCCGGGCCGTACAGAACGTTCGCGCGACCTTTCGCTTCTTTGAGTTCCGCTTCTTTGGTGTTGAAGCTCACTTCCGGCCCTTTTTCCTGCGCGATATACACCTTGGCTTCATTCATTTCGACACTCCAAGCCCCTGCGCCACCCCAAGCCGCCGTGAGTGCTTCAAGCTTGAAGATGTTGTTGGGGCTGCCCTGTTCCGGATAGCACGTCGATACCCCTTCGATGGCGCATATAGCCTCGTGCGCGCCAAAGGTGACCCCTTTCGACACAAGGAAATTGTTGGTCACTTTGCCGTCGGCTTCGACGACTTTCTCCGCCATCCCGGTTTCGGTTCCGCTGAGCACGCCGTAGATCCCGGTTTCGATGTAGTAGATCCGGGATTCGCCCTGCGTTTGATACGCCATGTCAGCCCATTCGCTGGGACCGTAGGCCACCTGCGGTTTCACGACCATCCACTGTGCTTCAGTCCCACCGCCAGCCCAATAGAACGTGCTGTATAGGAACCTGCCCGGATAGCTGTTGGGCTCCGTCCAGTTCGTGTCGCCCGTGTTGCACCAGTCCGGCGTCTGGTAGCACGAACCCGTCAGATCGATGTCATTCGCATAATGGTATTCCGGGTCCACTTGGAGCGGCCACTCGTATTCGTCTGTGCCGCCGCCGACTTCCAGGACGAGCGTGTCGCCCGTGGCTCTCATCGTGACTGGCACCGGCGTACCGGCTGCATCCTCAGCGCTCGGCGGGCGTACACCGCCGATCGTCACACCGCCGTCGACGATCTCCACCGGCCCGCGGTCGGGCTCCTGAACCAGACGTGATCCAGCCGGCATCCCAACCCGGTAGTAGAGCACCCGCGGGCTGTCGATCGAACGCAGGATCGCGTCCAGCTCAAAGCCGCCGCTCGTGGGCTTAGCGACCGTGTCGGTGTCCGTCTGCGTATTCGCGTACAACACGCTCGCCCCCTCGACGGACCCTTCAGAATCGCCCAGCGCAGCGCCCTGCGCATCGACCGGCGTCAACGACACGCCGCTCACCGGCGCCGTGACGCCGTCGCTAAGCCGCTTGGGGATTTCCACGGGAGCGTCCGAGGACACGGGCACATACGCCGAGCCTGCATCCCTCAAGCCGAGATCGATCGACGTGAAATGACCCGGCGATGTCTCATTCGCCATCGCCCCCATCGATTCGACCACCGCACGCTTCTTGCCCGGCAGGACGATCTGCGCGGCGTTCGGAGCGATATAGCGAACAAGCCGGTCGCCCGCGGACAACGATGGCGTGCCACCCGCACGCTGCTCCACGACCATCGGGAACGCCTCCCGCGCGACCTGCGCCGCCCGCGCCGGCCCGAGATGCTCGAACTCCGTGCGTGAGCGCTCCCGCGCCACAAACGCCGTAGAGGTCCACCGCGACGCTTCCTCAGCGGCGAACGTGCCCTGATCGCCGTCCAGCCATTGCGCGCCCGGGATCACCAGCGAGCTCGTGGCCAGCGCTTCCGCGGCGCCACCCGCCCCCGGGCCCGCAAGACCTGCATCTCCATAGGACCCCGCCGCGCCCGCGGCGACGCGGGCGCCAGTGTCGAAGAACCCCAGCCAAACGAAGGCTCCTACAAGCCCGGCTACGCACGCCACCAGGATCGCCCGCACGCTCGTCCTCACCAGACACCCCCGAGTAGCACCGCAAGCCTCATCTTTCGCCCCCAGTCGAAGAGTGTCCGGGCCCGCGACCCGCCCGATGGACAGAACAGTTGTCGCTACCCTACCCCACGAGCCGGACCGCCCTACCCGTAGGACACCCGTACGAGCGCCAGCCCCCGCGCCGGCGCCGTACGACCGGCCTCCGCCCGCGGGCGCCCCTCGAGCAGGGTCGTGAATTCCTCGAACGTGCGCACGCCGCTTGCGACGTCGAGCATCGTGCCGACGAGCACGCGGTTCATGTGCCTGAGGAACATGTCCGCCTCGATCCAGAACTCGAGCAGGTCGCCGTGCGCGCGCCACTGCGCGGAGAGGACGTTGCACGTGAAGTAGGAGTGCTCGGTTTCGGTGGGCGTGAACGCGGTGAAGTCGTGCTTGCCGACGATCGCGCTCGCGCACTCCTGCAGCGCTTGGCGGTCGAGGCGGCCGGTCCACCAGTACGCGCGGTCGCGCTCGAACACCGGGCGTGCGGCGCGCGATCACGCGGTAGCAGTACGTCCTGCTGGTCGCGTCGCGGCGCGCGTTGAAACCCTCCGGCGCGGGCTCTGAGGCGAGCACCGCGACGTCGGCGGGCAGCAGCCCGTTCAGGCGCAGCGGGTCGACCGCCTCGTGCGCGTAGCTTGCGACCTGGCCCCACGCGTGCACGCCCGCGTCGGTGCGCCCGGCGACCGTCAGCGTCAGCGGCCGCCCATCGGCGGCCGTCTCGCCGAGCACCGTCCGCAGCGCGCGCTCGAGCTCCTCCTGCACCGTGCGTTTGTCCGGCTGGCGCGCCCAGCCGGCGAAGTCCGTCCCGTCGTACTCGATCGTGAGCTTGGTGACCAAGCTCAGACGAGCTCGATGAAGACCATCTCCGTCGCGTCGCTGCGGCGCGGCCCCAGCTTGAGGATGCGCGTGTAGCCGCCCGGTCGCTCCGCGTAGCGCGGCGCGACCTCCGCGAACAGCTTGTGCACCGCGAACTTGTCCTGCGAGAGCGTCGACAGCGCCTGACGGCGGGCGTGCAGATCGCCGCGCTTTGCGAGCGTGATCAGCTTCTCGATCTCCGGCTTTACCGCCTTCGCCTTCGCCGCCGTCGTTTCGATGCGCTCGTGCTCGATGATCTCCTTGCTCAGGTTCATCAGCAGCGCCTTGCGGTGCGCGGAGTCGCGGCTGAGCTTGTTGCGGGTCTTCTGGTGGCGCATGAGATCGAGAAGTCTAGGGCCTCTTCAGTCCTGGCGGAGGTTGAGACCCCTCGCGTGCAGGGTTTCGATGACCTCGTCGATCGACTTTTTGCCGAAGTTGGGGATCGCGTTGAGCTCCGCCTCGGACTTGGAGATGAGGTCGCCGACCGTCTGGATGCCGGCGCGCTTGAGGCAGTTGTACGAGCGCACGCCCAGCTCCAGCTCCTCGATCAGGATGCCCCACTCCTCGCCCTGCAGCGCCGCCTGCGAGCCGCCCGCGACCGCCAGGCCGTGGCCGTCGAGCTGGCCGCCGGGGGCCGCGCGCAGCTCCTGGATGCGGTCGGCGTCGGTGAAGATCGCCAGCTGGCTGATCAGCAGCTCGGCCGCCTCGCGCAGCGCCGCCTGCGGGTCGATCGAGCCGTCCGTCTCGATGTCCAGCGTGAGCTTGTCGAAGTCCGTCTTCTGGCCGACGCGCGCCTGCTCGACCGCGTAGGCGACGCGGCGCACGGGCGAGAAGATCGAGTCGATCGGGATCACGCCGATCGGCTGGTCGGCGGACTTGTTCTCCTCCGCCGGGCGGTAGCCGCGGCCGCGGCCGATCGTCATGTACAGCTCGAGCTTCGTTTTCTTCTCGAGCGTCGCGATGTGCAGATCGGGGTTGAGGATCTCCACGCCCGCCGGCAGGTCGATGTCCTTGGCGGTGATCTCGCCCGGGCCTGTCACCACCAGCGGCGCCTCCACCTCGCTCGCGTCCGAGTGCATCCGGCAGACGACGCCCTTGAGGTTGAGCACGATGTCGGTGACGTCCTCCTTGACGCCCTGAATCGTGGAGAACTCGTGCGCAACGCCCTCGATGCGCACGCTGGTGACGGCGGCGCCGGCGAGGGAGGAGAGCAGGACGCGCCTGAGCGAGTTGCCGAACGTGTAGCCGAAGCCGCGGTCGAGCGGCTCGATCGTGAACGTGCCACGATTCTGCTCCACGGACTCGCTGGTGATCCGGGGGATTTGGAAGTCGAGCATGAGAGTCCTAACGTCGATTTGGTGTCGCACCGGCGCCAGTGAGGGCGCCGGCTCTGAACGCCGCCGCCCGGATGGGCCACAGCGCGGGCAAAAGTCCTACTACTTCGAGTACAGCTCGACGATGAGCTGCTCCTGCACCGGCGCGGCGACCTCGCGCCGCTCCGGCTTGCGCAGCACCTTGGCCGTGAGCGACTCGTGGTCGGCCTGTAGCCACGCGGGTATCTGTCCGGTCAGCTCGGTCGCGTCTCTGACCACCTGCGTCGCCGGCGTGCTCGCCTTGATGGTGATCACGTCACCCGGGCGCACCTGATAGCTGGGGATGTTCACCCGCCGGCCGTTGACCGTCCAATGGCCGTGGCGAATCAGCTGGCGCGCCTGCCGGCGCGACGCGGCGAAGCCGAGGCGCACCAGCACGTTGTCCAGCCGGCACTCCAGCAGCGCAAGCAGGTTCTCGCCGGTGATGCCCGGCTGGCGCGAGGCCTTGACGTAGTAGCCGTGGAACTGCTTCTCCAGCACGCCGTAGTAGCGGCGCGCCTTCTGCTTCTCACGCAGCTGCACGCGGTACTCGCTCTGTTTCATGCGCCCGCGCCCGTGCTCGCCCGGCGGGTAGGAGCGACGCTCGACGCCGCACTTGTCCGTCAGGCAGCGCTCGCCCTTGAGGAACAGCTTCTGTCCCTCGCGGCGGCACTGCTTGCACTGCGGGCTGGTGTCTCTGGCCATCAGACTCTCCTGCGCTTGCGGGGGCGGCATCCGTTGTGGGCTTGCGGGGTGACGTCCTTGACGCCGGTGACTTCGAGGCCCGCCGCCTGCAGCGAGCGGATCGCCGTCTCGCGCCCGGAGCCCGGGCCCTTGACGTAGACCTCCACCTTCTGCAGCCCCTGTTCCAGGCCCTTGCGCGCGGCCGCGTCGGCGGTCACCTGCGCGGCGAACGGGGTCGACTTGCGCGAGCCCTTGAAGCCGGCGCCTCCCGCCGACTCCCATGCGATCACGTTGCCGGCGGTGTCCGTCAGCGAGACGATCGTGTTGTTGAAAGAGGTCTTGATGTGCGCCTGCCCGATCGGGATGTTCTTTTTCGGCTTGCGGCGGCCGCGCGCGCGTTTGGGAGCTGGCGGCATTACTTCTTACCCGCGCGCTTCTTGCCGGCGACCTGCATGCGCTTGGGGCCCTTGCGGGTGCGCGCGTTGGTCTTCGTCTTCTGCCCGCGCACCGGCAGCCCGCGACGGTGGCGCAGGCCGCGGTAGGAGCCGATCTCCTGCAGGCGCTTGATGTCGTTGAGGCGCTCGCGCCGCAGATCGCCCTCGACGGTCAGCCCGTCGTCGATCGCGTCGCGCAGCTTTGTCACCTCGTCCTCGGTGAGGTCGCGGATGTAGGTATCCGGGTCGACGCCCACCTGCGCGAGGACCTTGTTGGACGTCGAGCGTCCGATCCCGTAGATGTACGTCAACCCGATCTCCGAACGCTTGTTCAGCGGGAGGTTGACACCGGCGATCCGCGCCACTTAGCCCTGCCTCTGCTTGTGGCGCTTGTTCTGGCAGATCACCAGCACCACCCCATGGCGGCGGATGATCTTGCATTTCTCGCACATCGGCTTGACCGACGGTCTTACCTTCATGATCCCTTTCGGCGGCTGGGTTCCGGCGACTCGGCTCTGGCTGCCGTTGCGGCCGCCGCTACCGGGTCGAGGATATGCCTTTGCGCACGCAGACAGCGACGCGCTAGGGCAGCACTCCGCATGGTAGCAAGGTCAGCCTGCGCTCGCGATCCCCTCGACGAGCTGCTCCTCCGCGCGGGCATCGGGGGACAGGTGCCAGGGGGTGAGGATCAGCGGCCCGGAGGCCGTGACCGCCACCGTGAACTCGAAATGTGCCGCCGCAGAGCCGTCCTGGGAGTAGATCGCCCAGCCGTCGCCGCCGACGCGCACCCCGGGGCGCCCGGCGGTGGTCATCGGCTCGATCGCCAGCACCATGCCCTCCTCCAGCAGCGCGCCCTTGCCGGGCTTGCCGTAGTTGGGCACCTGCGGGTCCTCGTGCATGCTGCGCCCGACGCCGTGGCCGACGAGCGAGCGCACGACCGAGAATCCGGCGTCCTCGACGACGCGCTGGATCGCGTTGGAGATGTCGCCCACGCGATTGCCCGCCCGGCACTGCGCGACGCCCGCGTGAAGTGACTCCTCGGTCACCGCGAGCAGGCTCACGACCTCCGCGTCGACCTCTTCCACGGCAAACGTGCGCGCGGCGTCGGCGACCCAGCCGTCGAGCGTGACGCCGACGTCGATCGAGATCGCATCGCCGCGCTTGAGCTTGTACGGCCCCGGGATCCCGTGCACGATCATCGCGTTCGGCGAGGCGCAGATCGAGCCGGGAAAGCCGCGATAGCCCTTGAACGTCGGCGTCGCGCCCTGCGCGCGGATGAAGCGCTCGGCGAGCTTGTCGAGCTCCGCCGTGCTGATCCCCGGGCGGATGTTGCCCTCGATCAGATCGTGCGTCGCGGCCAGCACCGCGCCCGCGCGCGCCATCTTCTCGATCTCCTCCGGGGTCTTCTTGATGATCACCCAAGGAGCTTAGCTTGAGCGCTTGGCCAGGCCGCGCCCGGGCGCGGGGGCGGGCCTCGCTACAGGTTCTCCTCCAGGCGCAGCGTGGCGACCGTCGCGCGGATGTGCGCGTGGACCTCGTCGGCGGTGCGCCGCCCGTCGAAGCGGCGCAGCAGCTGGGCGCGGTCGTAGTAGGCGATCAGCGGCTCCGTCTGGGAGTGATAGACCTCCAGGCGCCGGCGGATCACCTCCTCCCTGTCGTCGTCGCGCTGGATCAGCCGCGCGCCGTCCTGGTCGCACACGTCCTCGTGCTTGGGCGGGTCGAAGTCCACGTGGTAGATGTGGCTGGGGTTCTTCACGCACACCCGCCGCCCGGCCAGGCGGCGCACGAGGTCGTCGTCGGGCACCTCGATCAGCAGCGCCGCCGTCAGGTGCCTGTCGAGCCCCTTGAGCGCCGCGCCAAGCGCGTCCGCCTGCGCCTCGTTGCGCGGGAACCCGTCCAGCAGAAACCCGTCGCGAGCATCGCCGTCGCCGATCCGCTGGGTGATCATCCCCACGATCACCTCATCCGGAACCAGCTCGCCAGCGTCCATGAACCGCTGGGCCTCCATCCCGAGCTCCGTTTCATCGGCAACCTGCGCCCGCAAGATGTCCCCCGTCGAGATATGCGGCAGCTGGAAGTCGTCGCGCAGCCGCTCAGCCTGCGTCCCCTTCCCAGCGCCCGGCGGACCAAGCAAGATCAAGTTCAACTCGGACAAGACCGAAGCAGCCTATCCGCAAAGGGCATGCAGTTGCCTCCGTAGAGCACCGCGCAAATCGCCACCGCCGCGCCGCAGGCGCCCAACAAGCGCGGCCCCATGCCAAGCAGCCTTCCAAAGTCCCGACGAGCGAAGTTGCAGGCACCGCCCGCAAGTCCGTCTTTCTAGGACAAGCGAAGCCGTCTGACTGGGGCGGTCGCCGCGAAGTCGCGGCCGACCCAGGCAGACGGCGTAGCCCTACTTCAAGAACCCCTCGTAACTCCGCATCATCAGCTGCGCCTCGAGCTGCTTCATCGTTTCGAGCGCCACCCCGATCACGATCAGGATCGAGGTCCCGCCGAACTGGAACTGCTGGTGGGTCTGCGAGAACAGGATCGCCGGCAGCGCGGCGACGGCCGCCAGGAACAGCGCGCCGGGGAACGTCAGGCGCGCGAGGATGCGGTCGAGGAATTCCGCGGTCGGGCGTCCGGGCCGCACGCCGGGGATGAAGCCGCCGTACTTCTTCAGGTTGTCGGCCTGGTCGACCGGGTTGAACGTGACGGCCGTGTAGAAGTACGTGAAGACGATGATGAACAGCGACTCGCCGATCACGTAGTGCCAGCCGTTGGGCGTGAAGAAGTCCGACAGCGACTGGCCCCAGTGCGTTTTCACGAGCTGCCCGACGGTCGGCGGGAACGCCATGATGCTGGCCGCGAAGATCACCGGGATGACGCCCGCCATGTTCACGCGCAGCGGCAGGTAGGTCTGGCCGCCCTCGGTCATGCGCCGCCCGATCACGCGCTTGGCGTACTGCACTGGTATTCGCCGCTGGCCTTCCTGGACGAACACGATCCCCGCGACGACCGCGAGCACGAGGAACGGCGCGAGCACCTTGAACACCTGGTCCTGCGTCGTCCACCACGTCTGGATGCCGGAGGGCAGCCGCGAGACGATCGACGCGAAGATCAGCAGCGAGATGCCGTTGCCGATGCCGCGCTGGGTGATCAGCTCGCCGACCCACATCAGCAGCACGCAGCCGGCCGTCAGGCAGACGACGATCAGGAAGATGTGCGGCACGTCGAAGTGCGTGATGACGCTTTCGCCGGCCTTCGCCTGCAGGCTGTGGAACAGGAACACGTAGCCGATCGACTGCGCGAACGCGAGGCCGACGGTCAGGTAGCGGGTGTACTGCGTTATGCGCGCCTGCCCGACCTCGCCTTCCTTGGAGAGCTTCTCCAGCGACGGCACGGCGACCTGCAGCAGCTGCAGGATGATCGATGAGGTGATGTACGGCATGATCCCCAGCGCGAAGATCGCCAGTTTGGAGAGCCCGCCGCCCGAGAACAGGTTCAGGTAGCTGAGGATGCCGCCGCCGCCGAAGGACTTCTGGATGTTGTTGACGGCCGTCAGGTTGACGCCCGGCACGGGGACGTGCGAGCCGAGGCGGTAGATCAGCAGCATCCCCGCCGTGAAGGCGATCTTCTTGCGGATGTCCGCGACCTGGAAGGCGTTGAGGATCGTTGAGAGCATGGCTTTGACTCCACGGCGCGCGCAAGCTCCTCGCCCGCGCCGTCGGAGTGCCGGATTCTAGTGGATACGCCGCCGCGCGCAGCCGGTTGCTCGGCGCGAGCGCCCGGCTAATCCTCGATCGTCTGGCAGGTGCCGCCGGCAGCCTCGATGCGCTCGCGCGCGCTCGCGCTGAACGCGTGGGCGTGCACCGTCAGCGCCTTCGACAGCTCGCCCTTGGCGAGCACCTTCACCGGCACGCCCTTGCGCGTCGCCAGGCCGTTGGCCTGCATCAGCTCGAGCGTGACGTCGGTGCCGGCGTCGAAGCGGCTCTCAAGCGCCGCGATGTTCACCGGCTGGGTGTGCGTGCGGAACGGCTCGAACGGCATCGACTTCTTCATGTGCGGTCCGCGCAGCTTTCGCATGCGCATGTGGATCGGCATCTGCCCGCCCTCGAACGCGGCCCTGCTCTTGGAGCCCGAGCGCGAGCCCGCGCCCTTCTGGCCGCGACCGGAGGTCTTGCCGGTGCCCGAGCCTTCGCCGCGCCCGATGCGCTTGCGCGGCCGGCGGCTGCCGGGCGCGGGCGCGAGGCTGTGCAGCCCGACGCGCTCCTCGGCGTCCTGTTCGCCTGCCTGCGCCCCAGAGGGTGTGCCCCGAGCGGTAGCGGCGCTCACTTGCCCTCCTTGACCTCGACCAGGTGGCGCACCGCGTGCAGCATGCCGCGTGCCTGCTCCGAGTCCTTGACCTCGACCGTGTGGCCGATGCGGCGCAGCCCGAGCGAGCGCAGCGTGTCGAGCTGTTTGCTGTTGGCGCCGTTGCTGGAGCGACGCTGGGTGACGCTCAGCGCGGCCATCACGCGGACCCGTCGGCGGCAGCCGTAGCGGCCGTCTCTGCGCCTGCCGGCGTCGCCGCGTCTGCCTCCGCCGTTGTCTCCGTCTCGGCGTCGGCGAGGAGCGCCGCGCCGTTGGTCGGCGCTCCGCCGAGGCCGAGAACCTGGTTGATGCTCAGCCCGCGCAGCTTGCCGACCTCCTCCGGCGTGCGCAGCCCGCGCAAGCCGGCCACGGTCGCCTTCACCAGGTTGATCGGGTTCTGCGTGCCGAGGCTCTTGGAGAGGATGTCGTGGATGCCCGCGAGCTCGAGCACCGCGCGCACGCCGCCGCCGGCGATCACGCCGGTACCGGGCGAGGCGGGCTTCAGGAGCACGCGCCCGGAGCCGAAGATGCCGGTCGTCTGGTGGGTGATCGTGCTGCCGTGCTTGGGCACGCGGAAGAGATCCTTCTTGGCCCGCTCGACGCCCTTCTGGATCGCCAGCGGCACCTCGTTGGCCTTGCCGTAGCCGACGCCCACGACTTCGCGTTCGTCGCCGACGACGACCAGCGCCGTGAACGAGAAGCGCCGCCCGCCCTTGACGACCTTGGCGACGCGGTTGATCTCGACCACGCGCTCCTGGAGGTCCAGGCCGGCTGGGTTGACTGAGCGATCTATCGATATGGACATGAGCAGGAGGAGGGTAGCGGGAGCGAGGGCGTTCGGCGCCTAGACCGTGATGCCGGCCTCGCGGATGGCTTCGGCGAAGGCCTGCACGTGGCCGTGGTACTGGTAGCCGCCGCGGTCGAACACCGCTTCGGAGATGCCCGCCGCCTTCGCCCGCTCGGCGAGCAGCTGCGCGGCGCGCGCCGAGCGCTCGGCTTTCGCCAGCGAGCGCAGCTCCGGCTCGAACCAGTTGACCGCCGCGAGCGTGTGCGCGGCCACGTCGTCGACCATCTGGGCGGAGATCCCGCGGTTGGAGCGGAACACCGAGATCCGCGGACGCGTCGCCGTGCCAGAGATCTTCGCCCGCACCCTGCGCCGCCGTTTGAGCCTGCGCACCTCTTTCGTGACGACCGTCATGCGCGCTTTCCTACCTTGCGCGCCACGTGCTCGCCCTCGTAGCGGATGCCCTTGCCCTTGTACGGCTCCGGCGGGCGCTGCTTGCGGATGATCGCCGCCGTCTCGCCGACGAGCTGCTTGGAGATGCCTTTGACGACGACGCGCGTCGGCTGCGGCACTTCGAATTCGATGCCGCTCGGCGCCGGGATGGGGACGGGGTGGGAGTAGCCGACGGCCAGCTCGAGGTTCTTGCCCTTCAGCTGCGCGCGATAGCCGACGCCCTGGATCTCCAGCCGCTTCTCGTAGCCGTTGGTCACGCCCTCGACCATGTTCGCGACAAGCGTGCGCGTCAGCCCGTGCAGCGCGCGGTGTTCGCCGCGGTCCGTCGGGCGCGTCACCACCAGCTGCTCGCCGTCCTGGGTCACCTGGATGTCCCTGTGGATGCGCTCGCTGAGCTCGCCTTTCGGCCCCTTCACGCTGACCGACTCCGGCTCGATCGACACCGTCACGCCGGACGGCACGGGGATTGGCTGTCTACCGATTCTCGACATCGCCTCAGCTCACCACACCTGCGCCAGGACCTCGCCGCCGATGCCCGCAGCGCGCGCGTCGTGGCCGGTCATCACGCCGCGCGAGGTCGACACGATCGCCGTCCCCATGCCGCCGAGCACCTTCGGGATGTGCTTCGCGTCGACGTACGTGCGCTGCCCCGGGCGCGAGACGCGCTTCAGCCCCGAGATCGCCGAGCGCCTGTCCTCGGTGTACTTCAGGCGGATCTGGATCAGCTGCCCGGCCGCGCCGTCCGGCGCCGGCACCACCGACCACGACTCGATGTAGCCCTGCTCGTCGAGAATCCTCGCGAGCTCGCCCTTCAGCTTCGACGCGGGCACGTCGACCGTCTCATGCGCAGCGTGGATCGCGTTGCGCACGCGCGTCAGGAAGTCGGCTATCGGATCGGTCATCGACATGTTCGGCTCAGCTCTCTGTTCCAGGTTCTCGTGACGGCAGCTACCAGGAGGACTTCGTCATCCCGGGGATCTGACCGTTGTGGGCGAGGTCGCGAAGGCAGATGCGACACACCCCGAACTTCTTGTACACCGCGCGCGGCCTACCGCAGCGGGTGCAGCGAGTATATGCACGTGTCTTGTACTTCGGCGTGCGCGCCTGCTTGACGCGCTGCGAGGTCTTGGCCATCAGTCGCTGCTCTCCTTCTCGGTTGTCTGCGCGTCGGCGTCCGCCGCGGCGTCGCTCTGCTCGGCCGCCTCGGGCTCCGCGCCCGCGGCTCCTGCTGCCTCGGCCGCCAGCTCCTCGACCTCCGGCTGCCCGACGATCTCCGCTTCCGCCTCAGCCTCATCGGCCACGGCCTCGACCTCCTCGGCCACGGCCTCCGCCTCGTCGAGCGCGTCGGGCACGGGCGCGGACGCCTCGGGCTCGGGCTCCGGCTCACCGGCCGCCTCGGGCTCGGGCTCCGCGGCGGCCTCCTGCTCGGGCTCACCGGCAGGCTCCGGCTCGGGTTGCGCGGGGGCCTCCTGCTGAGACTTCGCGGCCTCGGCCTCCTCGTGGGCGCGCGCCGCCGCCTCGTCGGCCTGCGGGTCATAGCCCTTGGGGCGACCCTGGGGCGAGAACGGCATGCCCAGCGCCGCGAGCAGCGCGTAGGCCTCGATGTCGGTGGCGGCGGAGGTCGTGATCGTGATGTCCAGGCCGCGCACCTGGTCGATCTTGTCGTAGTCGATCTCCGGGAAGATGATCTGCTCTTTGACGCCCAGCGAGTAGTTGCCGCGTCCGTCGAACGAGCGCGGGTTCAGGCCGCGGAAGTCGCGGATGCGGGGAATCGCGATCGAGATCAGCCGGTCCAGGAACTCGTAGCTGCGCTCGGCGCGCAGCGTCACCGCCAGGCCGACCGGCATGCCCTCGCGCAGTTTGAACGCGGCGATCGACTTGCGCGCACGGCGCACGCTCGGCTGCTGCCCGGCGATGCTCGCCAGCTGCTCGGTCGCCGCTTTGAGCATTTTCGAGTCCTGCTTGGCCAGGCCCACGCCCATGTTCACCGTGACCTTCTCGATCCGCGGCGCCTGCATCACCGAGGAGTAGCCGAAGCGCTCGATCAGCGCCGGGCGGATCTCCTCCAGGTAGCGCGTCTTCAGACGAGCCGTCGGTGCGTTGTCTGTCATCGTCGCCATCGTCGTCACTCCAGCCTCGCGCCGGAGCTCTTGGCCACGCGCACGCGCTCGCCGCCCGTGCGGTCGATCGCCACGCGCGTGGGCTTGCCCTTCGCGTCCAGCAGCATCACGTTGGAGATGTGGATCGGACCCTCGCGCTCGATCACGCCGCCCAGCTGCTGTTCGCTCTGGGCGCCGGCCACCTGCTGTGGGCGGGTGTGGCGCTTGATCATGTTCAGGTGCTCGACGTACACGCGTTCCTTGGCCGGTTCCACGCGCAGCACGCGGCCCGTCTTGCCGCGGTCCTTGCCGGAGATCACCTGCACGCGATCGTCAGAGCGGATCTTCAGCGAGCGGCGCTTGGGGCGCGCCTTCGCCTTGTGCTTGGCGGCCATCACAGCACCTCCGGCGCCAGCGAGACGATCTTCATGAAGTTGCGCTCGCGCAGTTCGCGCGCCACCGGCCCGAACACGCGCGTGCCGCGCGGGTTGTTCTGGTCGTCGATGATCACCGCAGCGTTCTCGTCGAACGCGATGTACGTCCCGTCGTCGCGGCCGATCGGCTTCTTCGTGCGCACGACCACCGCGGTCACGACCTCGCCCTTCTTGACCGCGCCCTGCGGGTTGGCCTGCTTGACGGTCGCCGTGATCACGTCGCCCACGAACGCGTAGCGGCGCTTGGAGCCGCCCTTCACGCGGATGCACAGGATTTCGCGCGCGCCCGAGTTGTCGGCCACGCGCAGTCGTGTCTCGTTCTGGATCATCGCGCCCGCTCCAACACGTCCACCAGCGCCCAGCGCTTGGTGCGCGACAGCGGCCTGCTCTCGATCACGCGGACCACGTCGCCCTCGTGGGCGTCGTTGTTCTCATCGTGCGCGTGCACCGTGCTGGAGCTGCGCACGATCTTCTCGTAGCGGCGGTGCCGGCGCGCGACGTCGATGCGCACCGTGATCGTCTTGTGCGCCTTGTCCGACACGACGATGCCCTGACGTACGCGGCGCGCGCCCTCGACCGGCGCGTGCACCGGCGCCAGCGCCTCCGGCGCGGGCGCCGCCGCGCGGCGCGTGGCCGCCTTCGCGCGTTCCTGCAGGCGCCGTGCGCGACGGCGGGCGGCCTTCGTCTTGCGCTCCGCCACGCGCTCGGCGTGACGCTCCTCCGGCGAGCGGCTCGGACGCGCCTCGGTGTGCTTGGAGCGCGCTTTGCGGCGGCGCTCCTTCGGCGGGACGATCTCCACGGGCTCAGCGGGAGGCGCGGGCTCAGCGGTCGCGTCGGCCTGCACGGGCTCCGCGCCGGCAGCCTCGGCCGCGGGCGTCTGCTCGGGGGCGTCCTGCGCCGCCTCGGGTGTGTCGTTGTCTGTCTCGTCAGCCATTTCTGTCAGTTCGTCCTGTCGTGTATCGATCAGTTGCCGTCGCCCGGCGCAGCCGCAAGCTCGCGCTCGCGCGCAATCGTCAGCGCCCGCGCGAGATCGCGCTTGGCGCGACTGAGCCCAGCGGTGTTGTCCAGTTCTCCGGTCGCGTTGGAGAAGCGTAGGCCGAACACCTCTTTGCGCAGCTCCGCCAGGTGCTTGGTCAGTTCGCCGGCGTCAAGGTCTCGTATCTCGCTGGCCTTCATCGTCAGTCCTCACGCAACACGAACTTGGACTTGACCGGAAGCTTGTGCGCCGCCAGGCGGATCGCTTCGCGCGCGAGCGGCTCGGAGACTCCGGCCAGCTCGAACATTACGCGTCCGGGCTTCACCACCGCGACCCAGCCTTCCGGCGAGCCCTTGCCGGAGCCCATGCGCGTCTCCGCCGGCTTCTTGGTGACCGGCTTGTCCGGGAACACGTTGATCCACACCTTGCCGCCACGCTTGATCTTGCGGGTCATCGCGACACGCGCGGCCTCGATCTGGCGGTTGGTCAGCCAGCCGCACTCCAGCGACTTCAGGCCGTAGTCGCCGAACTGCACGTGCAGCTGACCGCGCGAGTTGCCGCGGCGACGCCCACGATGCTGCTTGCGGTGCTTGACGCGCTTGGGCGAGAGCATCAGCGCCCACCTCCGCCGGCCGGTCCGCCGCCGGAGCGCGGACCGCGTCCGCCACCACCGCCGCCGCCCGGTCCACCGGGACCACGTCCACCACCGCCGCGTCCACCACCGCCGGGACCGCCCGGACCACGTCCACCACCGCCGCGTCCACCACCGCCGGGACCGCCCGGACCACGTCCACCACCGCCGGGACCGCCCGGACCGCGTCCACCGCCGCCACCACCCGGCCGGTTGCGTCCGCCGCCGCGACCTTCACGTCCGTCGCGGCCGCCACCGCGGCCGTCACGATCGGAGCTCGGCGGCGCCGGCGCGGTCATGTCGGTCAGGTCCGCGCCGGTGTAGCCCTCGGGCATGATCTCGCCCTTGTTCACCCAGCACTTCACGCCGATCCGGCCGAACGTCGTGCGCGCCTCGTAGAAGCCGTAGTCGATGTCCGCGCGCATCGTGTGCAGCGGCACGCGTCCGTCTGAGTAGCTTTCCGTGCGGGCCATCTCCGCGCCACCCAGGCGCCCGGCGACCTGCACCTTCACGCCCTTCGCGCCCGAGCGCATCGCGCTCGTCAGCGCGCGCTTCATCGCGCGGCGGAACGCCACGCGGTTCTGCAGCTGCTCGGCGATCGACTGCGCGACCAGCTTGGCGTCGAGCTCGGGGCGCTTGATCTCGAGGATGTTGACCTTGATCTGCTTTTTGGTCATCCGGTGCAGATCGCGGCGCAGCGCGTCCACTTCCGTCCCCGACTTGCCGATCACGATGCCCGGCCGGGCGGTGTGGATGTTGACCTCGAGCTCGTTGGCGTCCTTGCGGATGGTGATGTCCGACAGGCCCGCGTGGGCGAGCTTGTTGATGATGTGCTCGCGCACGTGCACATCCTCCGCCAGGTACTCCGAGAAGTTTTTCTCGTTGAACCAGTTCGACTTCCAGTCGTGGATGTAGCCCACGCGCATTGCCTCTGGATGAACCTTCTGTCCCATTTCTCAGTCTCTCAGCGGTCTCTTTTGTTGGTTGCCGGCTCGGGGCGCGGGGTCAGCGTGATCGTCAGGTGGCTCGTGCGCTTGCGGATCGGCGTCGCGCGTCCCATCGCGCGCGGCCGGAAGCGCTTGATCGTCGGCCCTTCGTCGGCATACGCCTCCCGGACGATCAGATCGTCCTCGAGCAATTCGTGGTTGCTCTCGGCGTTCGCCACGGCCGACTCGAGCAGCTTGCTCCAGTCGCGTGCCACCTCACGAGGGGTGAACGCGAGGATAGCGCGTGCCTCCTGCACGGACTTGCCACGCAGGTGCCCGCACACCATGCGAGCCTTGCGCGCGGACGTGCGCACGTAGCGCGCGTGCGCCGCGACGACGCGCCTGCGGGGGGCTTCAGCGGCGCCTTTGCCGGCACGCGGAGCGGCCGCCGGCTTGGCGTCCTTCTCCTCGACCGCCTTCTCCGCAGCGGGCACTTTCGCCGCTGCCGGTTTTTTCTCAGCGGCGGGCTTTTTCTCGGCGGCCGGTTTTTTCGCAGCGGCCGGCTTCTCCTCGGCCGGCTGCTTCTCAGCGGGAGGCTTTTTCTCCGCAGCCGGCTTTTTCTCGGCGGCGGCTTTTTTCGCGGCCGCGGGTTTCTTCTCCGCGGCGGCTTTCTCGCCAGCGGGTTTCTTGGCGGCGGCTTTTTTCGCGGACGACGCTTTCGCGTCGGCGGGCTCCGCCGGCGTCTGCGCGTCCCGCTCCTCCTCGGCGCTCATCTACCTGACCTTCCCCGAGCCCGCGTGCCCACGGAACACGCGCGTGGGCGCGAACTCGCCGAGCTTGTGTCCGACCATCGACTCGCTGATGTACACCGGCACGTGTTTCTTGCCGTCGTGCACGGCGATCGTGTGACCGACCATCTCCGGGAAGATCGTCGACGCGCGCGACCACGTCCTCAGCATTTTTTTGTTGTTCGCCGCGTTCAGCGCTTCGATGCGCTGCATCAGGCGCTCTTCCACCCACGGACCCTTCTTGCTGGATCTGCTCATTAGCGGCTACGCCCCTTCCCGCGCCTGCGCCCGCGCACGATGTAGCGGCTGGAGGTCTTGTTCTTCTTGCGCGTGCGGTAGCCGAGCGTCGGCACGCCCCACGGCGTCACCGGGTGCCGGCCGGCGGTGGTCGAGCCCTCGCCGCCGCCGTGCGGGTGGTCGACGGGGTTCATCGCGACGCCGCGCGTCTGCGGGCGCACGCCCATGTGGCGCTTGCGGCCGGCCTTTCCGACCTTCACGTTCTGGTGCTCGGCGTTGCCGATCGTGCCGACCGTCGCCCTGCACTCGGCGCGCACCATGCGCATCTCGCCGGAGGGCAGGCGCAGCGTCGCCATCTCGCCGTCCTTGGCCATCAGCTGTGCGGATGCTCCCGCGGAGCGCGCCATCTGGCCGCCGCGGCCGGGCTGCAGCTCGATGTTGTGCACGACCGTGCCGACCGGCATGCGCGCGAGCTCCATGCAGTTGCCGACGGCGATGTCCGCGTTCTCGCCCGAGGACACGGTCATCCCCACGGTCAGGCGCTGGGGCGCGAGGATGTAGCGCTTCTCGCCGTCCACGTAGTGGAGCAGCGCGATGTACGCGGAGCGGTTGGGGTCGTACTCGATCGCCGCGACGCGCGCGTCGACGCCGTCCTTGCGGCGCTTGAAGTCGACCCGCCGGTACGCGCGCTTGGCGCCGCCGCCGCGGTGGCGGGCGGTCTTGCGCCCGAGCGCGTTGCGCCCGCCGCTCTTCTTCAGCCCTTCGACCAGCGTCTTCTCGGGCTTGCCCTTGGTGATCTCCGCGAAGTCCGGGTAGGACACGAAGCGTCGGCCGGGGCTCGTCGGGCGTGGTTTGCGGATCGGCATATCTATCGGCTCCTAACCCTCTAGGGCTGCGAGTCCTTGGAATATCGGGATGCTCTCGCCGGAGCGCACCTGCACGATCGCCTTCTTCCAGCGGCGCGTGCCTCCCTTGGCGGTGTTGCCGCGGCGCTTGGGCTTGGGCTTGACGGTCATCGTCCTGACGTCCACGACGTGCACGTCGAACAGCGCCTCGACCGCCTGGCGGATCTGCGTCTTGTGCGCGTCGGCGTGCACGCGGAAGGTGTAGCGGTCGGCGGCGGAGAGCACGTAGCTCTTCTCGGAGACGACCGGGCGGATGATCACCTGCGTGTGCTCCATCAGGATGTCGCCTCCCCGCCCCTGGTCGGCTTGGCCGTGCGTGCGGTGAGGGCCTGCAGGGCCGGCTCGGAGATGACGAGCGTGGCTGCGCCCAGCAGATCGGCGACGCCGACGTTCTCGGCGGTCAGCACCGCCACGCGCGCGAGGTTGCGGAAGGACAGCGCCGCCGCCGACTCCTCCGGGGCGAGCACGACCAGCGTCGGCGTTACCTCGCCGGTGGGCGGCTGCCAATCCTCGAGCAGCTCGTACGCCTGGCTGGTCTTGGGCGCGGTGAACGCGCTCGCGTCGAGGATCGCGATCGAGCCGCGGCCGGCGTGCAGCGACAGCGCGCTGCGAAGCGCCGCGCGCTGCTCCTTGCGGTTGACCTTGAACGTGTACGAGCGCGGCTGCGGCCCGAACACGGTGCCACCGCCGGTCCATATCGGCGAGCGGTTGGAGCCCGCGCGGGCTCGACCGGTGCCCTTCTGACGCCACGGCTTGGCGCCGCCGCCGGAGACCTTGCCACGAGTTTTCGTGGCGGCGGTTCCGCGCCGGCGCGCGGCCTGCTCGGCGCGCACGCTCTGGTGGATGAGCGGCCCGGAGAAGCGGGCGCCGAACGCGGACTCGTCGAGCTTGACCTTCTTGGCTGCGCCGGTCGTGGGTGGGTGGGCTCCCAAAATAGGGGCGTCAGGCATCGGTCCTCACCTCCACCAGCGAGCCGGTCGGCCCGGGCACCGAGCCGCGCACCATCAGCAGGTTCTCCTTGGCGTCCACGCGCACGATCTCCAGGCCCTTCTGGGTGACGCGCTTGTTGCCCATCTGCCCCGGGCCGCGGATGCCCTTCATCACGCGCGCCGGCCACGCCGAGGCGCCGATCGAGCCGGGGGCGCGCACGTTGTGCGAGCCGTGGGACTTGGGGCCGCTGGCGAAGTTGTGGCGCTTGATCGTTCCCTGGAAGCCCTTGCCCTTCGACACGCCGGAGATCTTCACGCGCGCGCCGACCTCGAAGGAGTCGACGGTGACCTTCTCGCCGAGCGCCAGCTCGCCGGCCTGGGTGGGTGGGATCCTGAACTCCGCGAGCGTGCGCATCGGCGGGGCGTCGACCTTCTTCAGGTGGCCGAGCTCGGGTTTGGAGATGTGCTTCTCCTTGGTCAGGCCGAACGCGAGCTGCACGGCGTCGTAGCCGTCGCGCTCGCTCGTGCGGATCGCCGTCACCGGGCAGGGACCGGCCTCGAGCACGGTCACGCGCGCGACGCTCCCGTCCTGGAGGAAGAGCTGGGTCATGCCGAGCTTCTTGGCGAGGATCGCGGCCATCGGTTCAGGTGGCGAGGCGGATCTCGATGTCGACGCCGGCCGGCAGATGGTCGAGGCGCTGAAGCGAGTCGACCGTCTTGGGCGTCGGCTGATGGATGTCGATCAGGCGCTTGTGCGTGCGGATCTCGAAGTGCTCGCGCGAGTCCTTGTCCTTGAACGGCGATCGAATCACGCAGTACACGTTCTTCTCGGTCGGCAGCGGCACCGGGCCGGACACGCTCGCGCCGGTGCGGGTGGCCGTCTCGACGATCTCCCTCGCGGCCGACTCGATGGCGGACGTGTCGTACGCCTTCAGCCGGATTCGGATCTTGTTTTGGTTGGTCGCTGCCATGTGGAAGTCGCCTTGCTGGTCCCGTCGTGTCGTGTGGTCTGGATGCTGCCTGTGCCTGCGTGCGCTCGTTGCCGTACATCACCGGCGAAAGAGCCTCCCGCCGAGCCCCTGCCGGACGGCGCCGGAGCCGGGCTCCGATCAGGGAACCCGCCCCGTCGCCGCCACACCTTGCGGTGGGGCTGAATTAGTCGTATCGGACTGCCAATGTGCGCGTCGCCCCGACGTGTTCGGATGGACGCGCGTGTACTACTCGATGATCTCGCTGACCACGCCTGAGCCGACCGTGCGACCGCCCTCTCGAATGGCGAAACGCAGGCCCTGGTCCATGGCGATCGGCTGGATCAGCTCGATCTCCATCTGGACGTTGTCGCCGGGCATGACCATCTCGACGCCGTCGGGCAGCTTGGCCACGCCGGTGACGTCCGTTGTGCGGAAGTAGAACTGCGGCCTGTAGCCCGTGAAGAAGGGGGTGTGACGACCGCCCTCCTCCTTCTTGAGCACGTAGACCTCGGCCTTGTACTTGGTGTGCGGCGTGATCGAACCGGGCTTGCAGAGCACCTGGCCGCGCTCGATCTCCTCGCGCTTGGTGCCACGCAGCAGGCAGCCGACGTTGTCGCCCGCCTGGCCCTGGTCGAGGATCTTGCGGAACATCTCAACGCCCGTGACGACCGTCGAGGTCGACTCGTGCACGCCGACGATTTCGACCGTGTCTCCGGTGTTGACGATGCCCTGCTCGACGCGTCCCGTCGCCACCGTGCCACGGCCGGTGATCGAGAACACGTCCTCGACCGGCATCAGGAACGGCTTGTCGAGCTCGCGCACGGGCTCGGGGATGTAGGAGTCGAGCGCCGCGGCCAGCTCGAGGATCTTCTCCTTGTAGGCCTCGTCGCCTTCGAGCGCCTTCAGCGCGGAGCCGATGATGAACGGGATGTCGTCGCCGGGGAAGTCGTATTCGGAGAGCAGCTCGCGAACCTCGACCTCGACCAGCTCGAGCAGCTCCTCGTCGTCGACCATGTCGGCCTTGTCGAGGAACACGACGATGTAGGGCACGCCCACCTGGCGGGCGAGCAGGATGTGCTCGCGCGTCTGCGGCATCGGGCCGTCGGCGGCGGAGACCACCAGGATCGCCCCGTCCATCTGGGCGGCTCCGGTGATCATGTTCTTGACGTAGTCGGCGTGACCGGGGCAGTCCACGTGCGCGTAGTGACGGTTCTCCGTCTGGTACTCGACGTGAGAGGTGGCGATCGTGATGCCGCGTTCCTTCTCCTCGGGCGCGTTGTCGATTTCCGCGAAGCTGCGGGCTTCGGCGCCTCCCTTCTCGGCCAGCACCGTGGTGATGGCAGCGGTCAGCGTCGTCTTGCCATGGTCGATGTGACCGATGGTCCCGACGTTGACGTGCGGCTTGTCGCGCTCGAACTTCTCCTTCGCCACTTTTTGTTCGCTCCTGTATCGACTTGTATGCCCGCCTCTGTGGAGGCGAACCTCAGAAATCTATCTAAATGCGGCTTTCGTTGACGGCTGACTGCGATTTGCCCCTATGCGCCTCGTTCGATGAGATGCCCGTGAGTCGAGCGAGACAAGGACGCAGGAAGCGTGGCGTGCTTTGCACGCGAGCGACCGAGGACGCGGTATCGCGAAGCGCTCACGGTCATCTCAGGCTGGTACCGGCTCGCCGGTTCGCTGTTCGACGATCTTCTCGGCGATGTTCGGCGGAACCTCTTGGTAGGCGTCGAACTGCATCGTGTACGTGGCGCGTCCCTGCGTGTTGGAGCGCAGGTCGGTCGCGTACCCGAACATCTCGCTCAGCGGCACCTTGGCGGTGACCGCGAGCGCGTTGCCGCGGCGCTCCTGTCCTTCGACGTGTCCACGGCGACGGCTGAGGTCGCCGATGACGTCGCCGAGGAAGTCCTCGGGCACGACGACCTCGACCGCGAAGATCGGCTCGAGCAGCACCGGCTTGGCGCGTTTGGCGGCCTCTTTGATCGCGTATGAGCCGGCGACTTTGAAGGCGATCTCCGAGGAGTCGACGTCGTGGTACTTGCCGTCGACGAGCGTCACGCGCACGTCGACCATCGGGTATCCGGCCTTGACGCCGTTCTCGAGCGCCTCCTCGATCCCCTTCTTCACAGCGGGGATGTACTCGGAGGGAATCGCTCCACCCTTGATCTTGTTGACGAACTCGAAGCCCTCCCCGGGCGCCGGCTCGAGGTCGATGTAGACCACGCCGAACTGGCCCGAGCCGCCGGTCTGGCGCACGAACTTGCCCTCGATCTTCTCGACGTTCCCGCGCACCGTCTCGCGGTAGGAGACCTGCGGCCGCCCGACGTTCGCCTCGACGCCGAACTCGCGCTTCATGCGGTCGACCAGCACCTCCAGGTGCAGCTCGCCCATGCCGGAGATCTCGGTCTGGCCGGTCTCCTCGTTGGTGCGCACCTGGAAGGTCGGGTCCTCCTCGGCGAGGCGCCCCAGCGCGGTCGACATCTTCTCCTGGTCGACCTTCGTCTTGGGCTCCACGGCAACCTTGATGACGGGCTCGGGGAAGACGATGTTCTCGAGGTGCACGGGGGCGTCGGGGGCGGCGAGCGTGTCGCCGGTGATCACCTGCTTGATGCCCACCGCGGCCGCGATGTCGCCCGCGTAGACCTCGGTGACCTCCTCGCGCTCGTTGGCGTGCATCATCAGGATGCGCCCGATCCGCTCGGTGCGCCCGGTGCCGACGTTGAGCACGCGCGCGCCGGCCTCCAGTTTCCCGGAGTAGACGCGGAAGTAGGTCAGCTTGCCCACGTACGGGTCGGCGGCGATCTTGAACGCGAGCGCGGCGAACGGCTCGGAGTCGTCGGCCTTGCGCACGACCTCGCGCTCCTGCTCCTCGCCCTTGATCAGTTCGGTGCCGACGACCGGCGGCACGTCCAGCGGCGACGGCAGGTAGTCGATGACCGCGTCCAGCAGCGGCTGCACGCCCTTGTTCTTGAACGACGAGCCGCACAGCACCGGCGTCAGTTTGGTCGACAGCGTGGCCGCGCGGATCGCCTGCTTGAGCGTCTCCTCGGGAACGTCGGCTTCCTCGAGGATCAGTTCGAGCAGCGCGTCGTCGTAGTGGGAGACCTCCTCGAGCAGGTGTTCGCGCGCGGCGGCGGCCGCTTCGAGCAGGTTCTCGGGAATCTCGATCTCTTCCTGTTCCTTGCCCATCTCGTCCTTGTAGACGATCGCCTTCATCGCGACCAGGTCGACGACGCCCAGGAAGTCGCCCTCGGCGCCGATCGGCAGCTGGATCGGCACGGGGTGCGCGCCGAGACGGTCGATCATCGTCTGCACGCCCTTGTCGAAGTCCGCGCCGACGCGGTCCATCTTGTTGATGTAGGCGATGCGCGGCACGTGGTACTTGTCAGCCTGGCGCCAGACTGTCTCCGACTGGGGCTCCACGCCGGCAACCGAGTCGAACAGCGCGATCGCGCCGTCGAGCACGCGCAGCGAGCGCTCGACCTCGACCGTGAAGTCGACGTGGCCGGGCGTGTCGATGATGTTGATGCGGTGGTCCTTCCACTGGGCGGTGGTCGCAGCGGAGGTGATCGTGATGCCGCGCTCCTGCTCCTGCTCCATCCAGTCCATGACCGCCGCGCCCTCGTGGACCTCGCCGATCTTGTAGGTGCGCCCGGTGTAGTAGAGGATGCGCTCGGTCGTCGTCGTCTTACCGGCGTCGATGTGAGCCATGATCCCGATGTTGCGGGTGTTTTGGAGTGAGAACTTACGGGGCATCGATCAGTGTGGGGTGTCGTTGGCTGGCGGTTGTGAGGGCAAAAAAATAGGCCCCTCGGGCCCACGCGCGCAGCTGGTCTTGTTTGGACCGGTACGCGTCGTTATCTGCTCGAGGTCTCCATCTTGATGCCGGCTCCGCGGGGGGCACGTGTGTACGTCGCGTCCACCCGCGACGCGGACTCGACTATAGCAGAGGGATTCTGCGCCCTAGACGGGCTTCCTGCCGGTGGCAGCCTGCGCGGGCGTGCGCTGCTGGCGCTCGCCGCAGACCTCGTCGGCGGGCGCGTCGTCGACCATCGCACCGAGCCGTTCGAGCACGCGCGTGGCGGCGCGCAGCTCGTCGACGTCGAGGCCGTCGAGCGCCTGCTCCCAGCGACTTTTCCAGGCCGCGCGCTTGGCCTCGATCGCGCGGCGGCCCTGACGCGTCAGGCGTGAGACGACCACCCGCCGGTCGGTCTGCGAGCGCACGCGCTCGACGTGGCCCTGCTCGGCGAGGTGGTCGAGCATCTGGGTGACCGTCGCAGGCGTCAGCCGCGCGGCGGTGGCGAGCTCGCCGGCGGCCAGCTCGCCGCGCTCGTGCAGCTCGCTCAGCAGCTCGAACTGGGCGTGGCTGAGCTCGCTCGCCCCGAGGTGCGTGTCGCGCCCGCGCAAACGGCTGAAGCCGCGAAAGACGCGGCGAAAGGCCATCCCCAGGTCGGCCAGCTGCGCCTCGCGCGCGTCGGCCGGCTGGGCTGGCTCGGCGCCTGCGGCGGGCTCGACCGCCGCGTCGGGCGCGAGCGGGGATGCGACGGTGCCGGGGCTGCTCATCGCGCGCCCGCTATGCCCCGAGTGGCTCGGCGGCGGCCTCGGCGTTGCCGGCCGCCTGGTCCGTGCGCGCACGCGGGCTCTCCGCGCGCAGCAGCACCAGGCAGGGGATCAGCGACAGCGCGGCGATGCCGACGGACCCCCAGTAGGCCTTGTCGAAGGCGTGCGCGAGGTGCGTGGCGGTGTGTGCGCCGGCGCTCGCGCGCTGGAGCACGACGGCGAGCACGGCCGTGCCGATGGCGCCGCCGATGCGCTGCAGCACGTTCAGCTGGGGCGTGGCGTCGGAGAGCTGGTCGGGGCGCAGCGACGCGAACGCGGCGCTCATGGCGGGCACGAACGCGAAGCCGATGCCGACGCCGCGCACGAGCAGCACGAGCGAGATCGAGAGGATCGACGTGCTGGCGGCGACGAACGCCAGCGGGAGCGTGGTGATCGACAGGACGGAGACGCCGACGATCGCCACGCGGCCGCCGCCGAAGCGTTCGGTCATGCGACCCATGAACGGCATCACGAGCAGCATCCCGAGCCCCTGCGGGCCGGTCAGCAGGCCGGTGACGATGACGCTCTCGTGGCGGACTTCCTGGTAGTAGAGCGGCACGAGGATCATCGCGCCGAACAGCGCGGCGCCGAGCCCGAAGGTGGTCAGCGACGCGGCCCCGAAGACGCGGTTGGCGTACAGGCGTATGTCGAGCAGCGGGCGCTCGATGCGCAGCGCGTGCCAGACGAAGACCGCGCACAGGACGAGCCCGGCGAGGATCGGCCAGACCACGCCGGGCGCCGTGAGGCTGCTGTTGGAGCCGAGCTCGCTGAGGCCGTAGACGACCGCCGTGGAGCCGCCTGACAGCAATCCCAGACCGACGACGTCCAGGCGCCCGGCCTCCCCGGAGTCCGTCTTCGGCAGCATCCGCCACGCGAGCAGCAGCGCGATCGCGCCGATGGGGACGTTGACGAGGAAGATCCACGACCAGTGCAGCTTCTCGAGGATCGCGCCGCCGACGACCGGCCCGAGGATGGGCGCGAGCATCGCGGGCATCGAGACGATCCCCATCACGCGCCCCATGCGCTTGGGCCCCGCGACCTGGGCCATGATCAGCTGGCCGATGGGCATGATCATGCCGCCGCCCGCCCCCTGCAGCACGCGGAACAGCACGAGCGACGTGGTCGAGGAGGCGACGGCGCACAGCGCAGAGCCGGCGGTGAACAGCACGAGCGAGGTCATGTACACGCGCTTGGCGCCGAAGCGCCGCGCGGCCCAGCCGGTGACCGGGATGACGGCGGCCAGCGACAGCAGGTAGCCGGTGATCACCCACTGGACCTGAGCGATCGAGCTGTGCAGATCGCTGCGCAGGGTGTGCAGCGCGACGTTGACGATCGTCGTGTCGAGGATCGACATGATCATCCCGAGGATGACCACGCCGGCGATCTTCCAGACGTAGGGCTCGATGCGCTCGGAGGCCTCGGGGTGGAAGCCGGGGTCGGTTGTCACGGACGCGGAAGCCATTCGGTACCGAAAGTTTAGGTACCGAACCTTTTTCCTTCAAGGGGTCCGCGGAAGGTCTTACGCGGGCGGGGTCCAGCCCCGCCACGACGCGGCCGCGGCGGGCACCGGCGCTTATCTCAGTAGCCGCGCCCGCCGTAGACGGCGCTGGCGAGGTGCGCGAGGGAGAGCACACCGCGGGAGAGCGCGTCGAGCTGGCAGGCGACGCCGACCTGCAGGATCATCGGTTCGATCGGCCCGCGGCCGGATCTCCCGATCGGCGATCCGTAGGCGGTGAGGAAGTCGCCTTCGGTGCCCGGCTGGCCGGCGCAAGTCGGCGCTGACTGACCAAGTTCGATTGCCGTGTTGGGGCCGCCTTCTTCGCCGTTTTCGCCGATGAACGAAGGGCATTTGTCGTGCTCCTTGTCGGGCGATTCTTCGCTGTAGACGGCCTCGCCTTCGAAGTAGTTCCCGCGACGCGGGTTTTTCGAGGTGACGAGCCCGAGGCCGCCTGGAGTCGAGCTCGCCTTTTTGGCCGCGAGCTTGGCGACGGCGAGCAGTCGCTGGCCGATCTCGGCGGGGGCGCCGAAGACGGACACGGAGACGACGAACGCGTACTTGCCCGGCTCCTGTCCGGACCAGGTGCAGGTGGTGCCGTGATCGCCGAAGGAAGTGAGCCCCGGGCCCTTGAGAGCCCCGAGCTGGAATCCGATGACGGTGCCCTCGAAGGCCGCGCAGTTGGGGGCCGGCCCCAGCTTCTTGCCGTGCGTCGTCGGCGTTGGCGATTTCGTCGGCCGCCTGGCGGCGGCGCCGGCAGGCGCGAGACAGCCGACGCACGCGGCCAGCAGCGCCGCCAGAGCGACACCGCGTGTGCAAGCCCCCCGTCGCATGGCGGCGAACCTATCAGGCTGGGAGCGAGCGCGCTACGTTGCGCAGCCGCAGCGCGGGCACTTCGTCAGATGGGAGCGGGACGGGGCGAGAGATACGAGTTAATCTTGCGGCGATGGCAGACGATGAGGACGACCTGAGGGTCGTGACCACGGCGACCGACGAAATGCAGCAATCGATCATCCTCGGGCGCCTTGCCGAAGCGGGCATCCACTGCATGGGCAGCGGCGGAGGACGCAGACGAGGCGCCGCCGGCGCCCGCGACGTGTACGTGCGCGCGTCGGACCTCGAGCGCGCACGGGCGCTGCTGAAGGAAGACGAAGGCGGCTTCGACGAAGACGAACTGACGCGCCTCAGCGAAGAAGCGGGCAGAGAGCACCCGGCGGAGCCATAGGCGGAGATGCCGTTCCGGTCGGCGCATGCGCCGACCGGCGTGGGCGTGCATGCACGCCCACCGGCGGGCCGCACATGTGCGGCCCGGGCAGCGCCACATGTGGCGCTGCCTGCGAGTGGCGCATGCGCCACTCGGCGAACCCGCGCATGCGCGGGTTCGCACCCTACCCCGTAGGGCGTCGAGGATCAGGCGAGCCCGTGAGCGGGCCGAGGACCAAGCGAGCCAAGGACGCAGGAAGCGAAGTGTGCTGTGCACATACCCCGTTCGGGGCACAGGCGAGCGACCGAGGACGCCGGCGCGCGCCGGTCATCGGGCCGCTACCAGCGGTAGTGGGCGAAGGCCTTGTTGGCCTGCGCCATGCGGTAGATGTCGTCCTTGCGCTTGTACGCGCCGCCCTGCTGTGACTGCGCGTCCATGAGCTCGTTGGCGAGGCGCTGCGCCATGGTCTTCTCGCGCCGCTGACGGGCGAACTCGACGAGCCAGCGGACGGCGAGCGTGCGGGCGCGCCGCGCGGGCACCTCGACGGGGACCTGGTAGGTGGCGCCGCCGACGCGCCGCGAGCGGACCTCGAGCGACGGCGTGAGCGCCTTGATGGAGGCGTCGAGCGTCTCGATGGGGTCTTTGTCGCTGCGCTCGGCGACGAGCGCGAGCGCGTCGTAGACGATCCGCTCGGCGGTCGACTTCTTGCCGTCGAGCATGACCTTGTTGATGACCTGCTGAACGAGCTTCGAGCGGTGTATGGGGTCCGCCTCAATGGGGCGGATCTGGGCGGCTGCGCGGCGGGGCATCGGCTATTTCTTCTTCACGCCGTACTGCGAGCGCGCCTTCTTGCGGTCGCTCACGCCAGCCGCGTCGAGCGTGCCGCGCACGACCTTGTAGCGCACGCCCGGCAGATCCTTGACGCGGCCGCCGCGTACGAGCACGACGGAGTGCTCCTGCAGGTTGTGTCCCTCTCCGGGGATGTAGGCGGTGACCTCGATCGATCCGGAGATGCGCACGCGCGCGACCTTGCGCAGCGCGGAGTTGGGCTTCTTCGGGGTGGTCGTGTACACGCGCGTGCACACGCCGCGCCGCTGCGGGGCGGCGACCTTCTTCTTGCGGCCCTTGCCGGACTTCAAGCCGGGGGTTGCAATCTTCTTCTTGGGCGTCACGCGGCCCTTGCGCACGAGCTGTGAGGTCGTCGGCATCGAGCGGATGCTAGCAGCGCCGGGCGGCCTCGGCCACGCGGGGCTCGTGCGGTGTCGCCATGACGGGAGCTAAGCGGCCTGCGGAAGGCCGGCGGCGCGCACCGGTGCGGGCATCAGCGCGGCGGCTACGACCACGAGCACGAACGCGAGCGCCTGCAGCAGCACGCCGGCGGTGCTCCCCGCGACGGGGTCGCCGAAGACGACGATCCCGCCGGCGATGCCGGCGATGTTCGCGGCGGTGCCGGTGACGGCGATCACGGGGACCGCTTCGCCGTCCTGGAGGCCGCGTGCGGACGCGTAGAAGGCCACGATCGACGCGACGACCGCCACCGCAAGCCATGGGCTGAGCGCGAGGCCGAGCAGCCCGTGCGCGCCGGCGATGCCGGTGAGCGCCTTGATGGCGGTGTCGGAGACGCCGAACAGGACGCCGGAGGCGGCCCCCAGCATGACGCCGTGGTGCTCGACGGTCCCGCCCATGCGCGGGCCCATCAGCAGCAGGCCGCCGAGCCCGAACAGGCCGGCCTCGAAGGAGATCATCGCGGCCTGCGAGAAGTGCGAGTGCGCGCCGTGCATCGCCGGCAGCGTCAGGCCCAGCAGCACCAGCCCGGCGGCCGTCAGAAACAGGCCCAGCCACTGGCGGCGTCCGACTTTGAAGCCGAGCATCCGCTCGGCCATGACGGCGATGAACACCATGCCGGCGGCGAGCGAGACCTGGATCACGGACATCGGCGCCAGCGACAGCGCGGCGACGTGCAGGCCCCAGCTGCCGGTCGCGATGAGCATGCCCAGCGCGAACCACTTGGAGGAGTACAGCTGCCTGACCGAGCGCAGCGGGTGCAGCACCTGCACCTTGGGCACGGAGTTAGCTCCCCTGTACTTGAAGAAGAAGCCCAGGTTCGCCACGAAGGCGCAGGCGAGCGCGAGGAGTATGCCGAGGTCCATGGTCATGATCGGGGGGAAGACGGACAGGTCATCGGCGGGGCATACCGACTGCTTTACTGCGCCCGAGCAAACTCGGCGCTTGATCCGTCTCCAGCAGCGTATCTGGCCCAACCTCTATGGGAGCTAAAGACGACCTCAGCGACGCCAACGGGCGCGAGAGGCCCCTGTTGATGGTGGACATCGACGGGGTCGTGTCTCTGTTCGGGGGCTGGGAGCGGCCGGCGTGGGAGCGAGACGACCGGTCCGGCGGCCGGTCGCTGGACGGCTCCTTCCATTCGATCGAGGGCATGCCCCACTTCCTTTCGTCCACCGCGGCCGCTCACCTGCTCGATCTTTCGGGCGTGTTCGAGCTGGTGTGGGCGAGCGGCTGGGAAGAGCGGGCCAACGAGCACCTCCCCCACCTGCTGGGGCTGCCGCGCGAGGTGCCGTTCCTGCGCTTCCCACGAGCGGTTGGACGCGCGAACGCGCACTGGAAGCTGGACACGATCGACGCGTACGCCGGCGGGCGAGCGCTGGCGTGGGTCGACGACGCACTCAATGGGGCCTGCCACGAGTGGGCGCAAGCGCGCACGGCGCCGACGTTGCTCGTGCAGACCGAGCCCGCGCTCGGCCTCACCGCGCGCGAGGCCGCGCAGCTGGCCGGCTGGGCGCACGCTCTGAGCGGGCACCCGGCCGGCGGCTAGGCAAGCGAGGCAAGGACGCAGGGAGCGTGGCGTGCTTGGCACGCGAGCGACCGCGAAGTGCCCCGAACGGGGTAAGGACGCCGCCTCGCGCCGCCTAGCGATTACTCCTCGGCGAGCTCCTCCTCGGGGAGCTCCAGCTCGGCCAGCTCCTCGGCGAAGCCGGGGTCGGTGCCGCCGGCGCCGATCTTCTCCAGCGACGCGAGATCGGCATCGAACTCCTGCCCGTAGCCGCCGTTGAAGCCGTCGCCGACGAGGCCGAGCTCGGCGGCGATCTCGTCCTGGTCGAGCAGGCCGACGTCGTCGATCGCGCGCGGAAGCGGTTCGGAGGGCTCGATCTCGATCCTCCGGTAGCGCTTGAGCCCGGTCGCGGCGGGGATCAGCTTGCCGATGATGACGTTCTCCTTGAGCCCGTTCAGGCGGTCGATCTTGCCTTCCAGGGCGGCGTCGGTCAGCACCTTGGTGGTCTCCTGGAAGGAGGCCGCCGACAGGAACGAGTCGGTGTTCAGCGACGCCTTGGTGATGCCGAGGATGATGTCCTCGAACTGCGCCGTCTCACCGCCGGCCTGGCTGACCGCGTCGTTGGCCTTGGCGAATTCGAAGCGGTCGACGAACTGCCCGGGCAGATAGTCGGTGTCGCCCTTCTGGTCGACGCGCACCTTCTTGAGCATCTGCCGGACGATCAGCTCGATGTGCTTGTCGTTGATGTCCACGCCCTGGGACTTGTAGACCTCCTGGACCTCCTTGACCAGGTACTGCTCGGTCTCCGTGCGCCCGCGGATGGCCAGCAGCTCGTGCGGGTACACCGACCCCTCGTTGAGCTGCTTGCCCGCTTTGAGCTTCTCGCCGTCGGCGACGAACAGCCGCGTGCGGCGCGGGAAGGCGTGGCGGTGCTCGTCGCCGGCATCGTCGGTGATGACGACGGTGAGCGCTTTGTCGGTCTCCTCGATCGAGACGACGCCGTCCTGCTCGGCGATTTTCGCGAGGCCCTTCGGCCGGCGCGCCTCGAACAGCTCGACCACGCGCGGCAGGCCGTGCGTGATGTCCGCGCCGGCGACGCCGCCGGTGTGGAACGTGCGCATCGTCAGCTGCGTGCCGGGCTCGCCGATCGACTGCGCGGCGACGATGCCGACCGCGTCGCCGATCTGGGCGAGCGCGCCGGTCGCCATCGCGCGGCCGTAGCAGGCCTGGCACACGCCGCTGGGCGCCTCGCACTTGAGCACCGAGCGTACGGGGACCTTCACCTCGACGCCCTTCTCGTGGTCGTCGCCGAACGCGCTGACGATGTCGGCGAACTCGGCGCGGCCGATTTCGGCGCCCTGCTCGGTGAGCATGCGGCCCCGCTTGGTCGTGATGTCGAGAGCGGCGATGCGCCCGACGAGCACGTCGTTGGGCTCCCCGCCGGCCTTGAACACGGCCATCTCGATGTACTCCTCGGTGCCGCAGTCGGCCTCGCGGATGATCACGTCCTGGGCGACGTCGACCAGACGCCGCGTCAGGTAGCCCGAGTCGGCGGTGCGCAGGGCGGTGTCGGCCAGCCCCTTTCGCGCACCGTGCGTGGAGATGAAGTACTCGAGCACCGACAGGCCCTCCATGAAGTTGGCCTTGATCGGGCGCTCGATGATTTCGCCCTTCGGGTTTGCCATCAGGCCGCGCATGCCGGCCAGCTGGCGGATCTGCTTGAACGAGCCACGGGCACCCGAGTTGGCCATCATGAAGATCGGGTTGAGCGTGTCGAGGTTCTCGATCATCGCCTCCGCGACCTCGTCGGTGGCGGCGTTCCACTGCTCGACGACCGCCTCGTGACGCTCCTCCTGGGTGATCAGGCCGTCGTCGTACTGGCTGGTGATGTCGCCCACGATCTCGTCGAACTTGTCGAGGATCGACTGCTTGGACGGCGGCACGACGACGTCGTTCTTGGAGATGGTGATCCCGGCCTGCGTGGCGTACTTGAAGCCGAGGTCCTTGAACGCGTCGAGCACCAGCGAGATGGTGGTCGCGCCGTATGACTGCACGAGCATGTCGATCAGGCGCGTGGTGTCACGCTTCTTCATCGACTGGTTGACGAACACGTACTTGGACGCGTCGAACTCGTCGCCCAGCGCCTCCGCGAGCGCACGCTCGATGCGGTCGTTGTAGATGATCCGCCCGATCGTCGTGAGCACGTGGCCGCCCTCGCGCCCATACGGGCGGAACTCGGCGATGTCGTGCAGCTTGACGACGTTGCCCTCGTATGAGAGCTCGGCCTCCTGCGCGGTGCGGAACACATGCGGGCGCGGCTCGTAGGTGGCGCGGTCGATCTTCGCGAGCTCCTCCGCTTCCGGCCCGTACGTGAGGTAGTACGCGCCCAGGATCATGTCCTGCGTGGGGGTCGCCAGCGGCGCCCCGTGCGCGGGGGACAGGATGTTGTTGGAGGAGAGCATCAGGATGCGCGCCTCCGCCTGGGCCTCCGCCGACAGCGGCAGGTGCACGGCCATCTGGTCGCCGTCGAAGTCGGCGTTGAACGCGTGGCACACCAGCGGGTGCACCTGAATCGCCTTGCCCTCGACGAGCAGCGGCTCGAACGCCTGGATGCCCAGGCGGTGCAGCGTGGGGGCGCGGTTGAGCAGCACCGGGTGCTCGTGGATGACCTCCTCGAGCACGTCCCACACCTCGGCGATCATCGAGTCGACCATCTTCTTGGCCGCCTTGATGTTCTGCGCGGACTTGCGCTCGACCAGGCGGGCCATGATGAACGGCTTGAAGAGCTCGAGCGCCATGATCTTCGGCAGCCCGCACTGGTGCAGCTTGAGGTAGGGGCCGGCGACGATCACCGAGCGCCCGGAGTAGTCCACGCGCTTGCCGAGCAGGTTCTGGCGGAAGCGCCCCTGCTTGCCCTTGAGCATGTCCGAGAGCGACTTCAGGGGGCGGTTGCCCGGTCCGGTGACCGGCCGTCCGCGGCGGCCGTTGTCGAACAGCGCGTCGACGGCCTCCTGGAGCATGCGCTTCTCGTTGTTGACGATGATCTCCGGCGCGCCGAGGTCGAGCAGCCGCTTGAGGCGGTTGTTGCGGTTGATGACGCGGCGGTACAGGTCGTTGAGGTCGGAGGTGGCGAAGCGCCCACCGTCGAGCTGCACCATCGGGCGCAGCTCCGGCGGAATCACGGGCACGGCGTCGAGCACCATCATCTCCGGCTTGTTGCCGGACTGGATGAAGGCGGACACGACCTTCAGGCGCTTGACGGCGCGCGCCTGCTTCTGGCCTTTGCCGGTCTTGACCTGGTCCTCGAGCTCGACCCGTTCGGCCTCGAGGTCGACCTGCTGGAGCAGGTCGCGGATCGCCTCCGCGCCCATGCCGCCGCGGAAGTACTCGCCGAAGCCGTACGGCGAGCCGAAGCGCTCCTTGAGCTCGCGGAAGGTCGTCTCGTCGTGCTCGATCTGCTTGGGCTCCATCGTCTTGAAGAGCTCCCACACGCTGCGCATCCGCTCAGCGGCGTCCTCGATGTAGGCTTCGGTGTCGGCGATGTCGGCGTCGAACGCCTTCGTCAGCTCCTTGACCTGCTTCTCGCGCTCCTCGTCTGAGAGTTTGGTCAGGTTGATGTCCAGCGAGTCCGCCCACAGGTGGTCGTCGTCGTTGAAGTTGGTCTGTTTGCCGTTCTGCAGGTACTTCTCGCGGCGCGCCAGCGACTCGCGCAGTTCGAGCACGCGCTCCTCGCGCTCGGCGGCGTAGCCGTCGAGGACCTTGTTGACCTCCTTCTCAAGCGAGTCGATGTCCTTCGCACGCGCCTCGTCGTCCACCCACGTGACGATCGACGCGGCGAAGTACAGGACCTTCTCGAGTTCCTTGGGAGCCATGTCCAGCAGGTAGCCGATGCGGCTGGGCACGCCCTTGAAGAACCAGATGTGGCTGACGGGCGCGGCGAGGTCGACGTGACCCATGCGCTCGCGACGCACCTTCGAGCGCGTGACCTCGACGCCGCAGCGCTCGCACACGATGCCCTTGTAGCGCACGCGCTTGTACTTGCCGCAGTAGCACTCCCAGTCCTTGGTGGGACCGAAGATCCGCTCGCAGAACAGGCCGTCCTTCTCGGGCTTGAGCGTGCGGTAGTTGATCGTCTCCGGCTTGGTGACCTCGCCGGAGCTCCAACTGCGGATTTGCTTTGACGAAGCGAGGCTGATCTCGATTGCGTCGAAGTTATTGATGTCGATCATCTGGGTGCGCTTTCGCTCGCGGGTGAATCGGGCAACTCCTCGGCGGACTCATCACCGGCGAGGCTGTCCAGGTCTATGTCCTCAGTCTCCTCGACGTCCATCAGCTCCTCCACGCCGATCGCGTCGTCCTCGACGACGTCGTCCTCGACGTCGTCGCCATCCTCGGCCGCCGCGGCCGGCTCGGCGCCGTCCTCGGCCTCAGCCGGCTCCGCCGGCTCCTCGGCGCCGTCGCCTGCGAGCGCCCTGACCCCTGAGAGGTCGATGCCGAGCTCCTCGGCGGCGCGCAGCAGGTCGTCGTCCTCGTCGCGCATCTCCGCGCGCTGGCCCTCCTCGGAGACGACGTTGACGTCGAGCGCCAGCGACTGCATCTCCTTGAGCAGGACCTTGAACGACTCGGGGATCGACGGCTCGGCGATGTTCTCGCCCTTGACGATCGCCTCGTAGGCCTTGACGCGCCCGACGGTGTCGTCGGACTTGATCGTGAGCATCTCCTGCAGCGTGTAGGCGGCGCCGAATGCCTCCAGCGCCCACACCTCCATCTCGCCGAAGCGCTGGCCGCCGAACTGCGCCTTGCCGCCCAGCGGCTGCTGCGTGACGAGCGAGTAGGGACCGGTCGAGCGGGCGTGGATCTTGTCGTCGACGAGGTGCAGGAGCTTGAGGATGTACATGTACCCCACGGTCACCTGTTCCTCGAACGGCTCGCCCGTGCGGCCGTTGAACAGCGTCATCTTGCCGGAGGCCTGCTCGCCCACCCGCCGGGACTTGTCGACGTCCATGCGGATGCGTCCTTCGTGGGCGTCCTGCCACTTGACGAGCGCGTTGTCCACGTCTTCGACGGTCGCGCCGTCGAACACCGGCGTGGATACGTACACGCGGCGAGGACCGGCGCCGGCGTCGGCTTCCTTGTAGGCCTCGGTGCCGTCGTCGTACCAACCCTGCGCGGCGGCCCAGCCGAGGTGCGTCTCGAGGATCTGCCCGACGTTCATGCGCGAGGGCACGCCCAGCGGGTTGAGGATCACGTCGACGGGCGTGCCGTCCTCGAGGAACGGCATGTCCTGCTGGTCGACGATCTTCGAGATGACACCCTTGTTGCCGTGGCGGCCGGCGAGCTTGTCGCCCTCGGAGATCTTGCGCTTCTTGGCGACGAACACGCGCACGAGGTCGTTGACCCCCGGCGGCAGGTCGTCGCCGGCGTCGCGGCTGAACGTCTTGACGTCGATCACCACGCCGCCCTCGCCGTGCGGGACCTTCAGCGAGGTGTCGCGCACCTCGCGCGCCTTCTCCTTGAAGATCGCGCGGATCAGCTTCTCCTCGGCGGTCAGCTCGGTCTCGCCCTTGGGCGTGACCTTGCCGACGAGCAGGTCGCCGGAGATGACCTCGGCGCCGACGCGCACGATGCCGCGGTCGTCGAGGTTGCGCAGCGACTCCTCCGAGCGGTTGGGGATGTCGCGGGTGATCTCCTCCTCGCCGAGCTTGGTCGTGCGGGCGTCGATCTCGTACTCCTCGATGTGGATCGAGGTGAGCTCGTCGTCCTGCACGAGGCGCTTGGACAGGATGATGGCGTCCTCGAAGTTGTAGCCCTCCCAGGACATGAAGGCGACCATCAGGTTCTTGCCGAGCGCCATTTCGCCCTTGTCGGTCGAGGAGCCGTCGGCGAGCACGTCGCCCACCTTGACCGCCTGCCCGGTGTTCACGAGCGGCTTCTGGTGGATCAGCGTGCCCTGGTTGGAGCGCATGTACTTCTGCAGCTCGTACTCGTCCTTCTTGCCGTCCTTGGTCTGCACGACGATCTGGTTGGCGTCGACGTAGTCCACCGTGCCGGCGTTCTTGACCAGCAGCACGTCGCCGGTGTCGAGCGCGGCGCGGCGCTCCATTCCGGTGCCGACGAGCGGCGCGTCGGCCTTCAGCAGCGGCACCGCCTGGCGCTGCATGTTCGAGCCCATCAGCGCGCGGTTGGCGTCGTCGTGCTCGAGGAACGGGATCATCGCGGTGGCCACCGACCAGATCTGCTCGGGCGAGACGTCGATCAGGTCGACGTCCTTGGGACCCACCGTCACGTACTGGCCGGCCTGCGTGCGGCAGAGGATTTCGGTGCCCTTGAGCTTGCCCGTCTTCTCGTCCACGGGCGTGTTCGCCTGGGCGATCAGCAGCTCCTCTTCCTGGGTGGCGTCGAGGTGGCGGATTTCCTCGGTGACCGAGCCGTCCTTGACCACGCGGTAGGGCGTGGTGACGAAGCCGTACTCGGAGACCTCCGCGAACGAGGACAGCGAGCCGATCAGGCCGATGTTCGGTCCCTCGGGGGTCTCGATCGGGCACATGCGTCCGTAGTGCGTCGGGTGCACGTCGCGCACCTCGATCGGCGCGCGCTCGCGCGTCAGGCCTCCCGCGCCAAGCGCGGACAGACGCCGACGGTGGGTGAGCCCGGCGAGTGAGTTCGTCTGGTCCATGAACTGCGACAGCTGCGAGGAGCCGAAGAACTCCTTCAGCGCCGCCACGACGGGGCGGATGTTGATGATCGTCTGCGGCGTGATCGTGTCGGCGTCCTCGGTCGTCAGGCGCTCGCGCACGACGCGCTCCATGCGGTACAGCCCGATCCGGAAGGCCTCCTGGATGAGCTCGCCGACGGTGCGCAGGCGACGGTTGCCGAAGTGCTCGTACTCGTCGAGGTGCTCGGCGACGGGCTCGCGCGGCATGCTCGTGGCCTCGGCCGCGTAGTCCTTGATCTCGACGTCGCCGTCCTCGGGGATGCCGAGGATCTTCGGCAGCCGCACGAGCTCGTTGATCAGGGCGACGATGTCGTCCTTGGTCAACGTGCGGATGTCCAGGTCGGTCTCCTGCTTCAGGCGCGAGTTGAGCTTGTAGCGCCCGACGCGCGTGAGGTCGTAGCGCTTGGGGTCGAAGAACAGCTGGTTGAGCAGCGCCTTGGCGTTGTCGACGCTCGGCGGCTCGCCGGGGCGCTGCTTCTTGAACAGCTCGATCAGGGCGCCCTCTTCGGTGCGCGTGGCCTCCGTGTCGGACTCGATCGTGTTGCGGATGTACAGCGAGTTCTCGAACAGCCGCAGGATCTCCTCATCGGTGGCGTAGCCCATCGCCCGCAGCAGCACCGTGACCGGCAGCTTGCGCTTGCGGTCGATGCGCACGTAGACCTTGCCCTTCTTGTCGATCTCCAGCTCCAGCCACGATCCACGCGCGGGCATCAGGTTGGCGATGAAGACCTGCTTCTCGCGGTCCTTCGGTTCCATCAGGTACGCGCCCGGGGAGCGCACGAGCTGCGTGACGACCACGCGCTCGGTGCCGTTGATGACGAACGTGCCGCGCTCGGTCATCCACGGGAAGTCGCCCATGAACACCGACTGCTCGCGGATCTCGCCGGTCTCGCGGTTGATGAACGCGACCGTCACGGTCAGCGGGCGGGCGTACGTCAGATCCTTCTCGCGGCACTGGTCCAGCGACGCGACGGGCTCGTCGAACGTGAACTCGCCGAACTGCACGGCGAGGTTGCCCGTGTAGTCCTCGATGGGCGAGATGTCGTCGATCGTCTCGCGCAGGCCGCCCGTCTTCGGGTCGGTGAGCCACGCGAACGAGCGGCGCTGGATGTCAATCAGGTTGGGAACGTCGACGGTCTTTTGCAGGCGCGCGAAGCTTCTGCGCGTCCGGAGAGCATCTACAGCAGCCAAGAAATGACTCCTTCGGAGGGCGATACACGGGCAGAGGAGGGCGCCGAAGCGCGACTAAGAAAGATAGCACAGGCTATCCCCACCCTGAAGGGCCGCCAGCGCTCACGGACCCCGCCCCTCGAGAAATTCGCGTATGTGGCGCGACCTCGGCGCTTCGGGCGGCTGCGACTATCGGCTAGCGGGGGGCACTTTACCGGAAAACGCGCGGATTTGTTAGGGGTGGGTAAAGACGTGCGGGGCGGTGCGCCGCGGCGTTGGTGGCTGTCTGCGCATGCCTATTGGCCGGCCACGCCGGCGCGAATCAGTTGGAGGCCGCGCGGCGGTGCTGCCGCCGCGCCCGCCAGGCAACCGACGCGAGGGCTGCGCACAGGACGCCCAACCCGTCGGCGACACCCTTCACCCGGCTGGTGGCAAGCACCGCGACCGCAACACCGATCACGGCGATCATCACGAGCAGCCAGAAGGTCAGCGCCCTGAGAGGCTGCTCGCGCCACCTTTCCTCAGCGGTCCTCACGCCCCAGACCGTGCTGCCATCGGGCGCGGTTTTCGATCCGGCCTCCGCGCACCCGCGGCCCCAGGCGCTGTGTCCCGCCGAGCGAAGCGTCCCGTCCGAAGGTCGCCCACGAAGTCGCAACCGTCGGGCGAAACCGGCGAGCGCCGTGCGACCGCGTAATCCGACCTGGGCATCGGAGCAGGCCTTGACCTACAGCCGACGCACGGGTCGTCCAGCATCCCGCCGGGAGACCCTAACCTGGCGCGGGCAGCCTGACTTTGAGCGCCGACAGGATTGGCTTGATGGCATGAACAAAGCAGTCGCCCTCGCCACCGTCCTCCGGCCGGTTCACTGCCACGACCATGCCTGCGACATTGAGTTGCTCGTCTACGACGACTGAGCCGCTGTCGCCCTTCGCGGCAAAACAAGTGCCTTTGCTTCCGTAAGTCCACCAACCGGTCGAGTAACGGGCTTCGACGTCCTCCACGTACTGATCCGACTGGATCGACAAGAGTTCGCCCGTTGTTTCTTGGGTGCTGGCACCGAGCTTGGTGACGGATATCGCGCTGTCGTGCTCGGACCTGAGCAGCAGGTCGCGCACTCGGGACGGAACGCCACAGCCCATCTCGTTGTCGCATCCGATCTCGGGAAATGGCTTGATGACGGCCGCATCCACGGCGATGGACGGCACAAACACCAGTGGGACACGGCGCCGCAGCACGCCAAAGTCTTGCCCATCGGTGCTGGCTGGCTCCGGCCCAGGAGGCGCAAAGGAGACCATGGCGCCATCAGGGATATCTTGGAAGAGATGCGCGGCCGTAAGGACGAGCCTCCGATCCTCGTCATCCGTGCTGGGGATTAGATCTTCAACGAGCAGTCCGTACGATCCACGACGCGTGTGGCGACGATCACCAAAGGTAGAGAGGGGGTCCGCAAAGACCCAACAGCCCGGTCTTAGCAGGGCTGGAGGCTAGCTGTATGCGAGCACAGACCGACGACCCTCACGCACACGTACGGGAAGGTTCTGGAATGTGTCCGGGAGGTCGATGGCATCGCAGTCGCGGACCTCTACATCGAGCGTCATTCGCCCCTCGATCTCACGAATCCGTACCCCTAGAACGCGGTCGTCATCCATGTAGCGCTGGACGAACTCTCGCTGTATGTCTGACAGGGCGATCACAGTTATCTCCGCAGAGCCACGCATAGCACATCTCGTGCCAAACTTGCAAGCTCTCGAAAGTGAGACTATGCCAGACATCGGCAGGAAAGCAAGCTAAAGTTAGCAAACTTAGTAACGATTGCCTCTAACTCTGCTCCGCTTAGTGGCCGTTTTTGGGATCGGCCGTGTCCTTGCCAAGCGAAGCCGTCCCCCCGACGGTCGCCGCGAAGTCGCGACCGACGGGGGGACGGCGTAGCGCTACTTCAACTCGACGCTACCCCCTGCCTCCTCGAGTTCCTGCTTGAGCTTCTCGGCCTCCTCGCGTTCGACGCCCTCCTTGACGGGCTTGGGGGCCTCGTCGACGAGCGCCTTGGCCTCTTTGAGACCGAGGCCGGTGGCGGCGCGAACGACCTTGATGACCTGGATCTTCTTGTCGCCTGAGCTGGCGAGGATGACGTCGACGGTGCTGCTCGCTTCTTCCTCGGCGCCGCCGGCCTCGCCACCGCCGCCGGCGGGCGCTGCGGCGGGTGCGGCGACAGCGGCTGCCGACACGCCGAACTCCTCCTCGAGCGCCTTGATCCGCTCGGCGAGCTCGAGCACGGAGATGCCCTTGAGCTCCTCGATCCAATCCTGTGTGCTGGTTGCCATGTGAGTCAGTCCTCCTTGGGGGGATTCGTCTCGGCGTCCTCGGGCTGGTTATCAGCCGAGACGTCCGCGGGGTTGTCGTCTGCTTGCGCCGGCTCGTCCTGCCTGTCCTCCGAGATGGAGGGCTCCTGCTCCGGCTCAGTCTGTGTCTCCGGCTCCGCCTCGGCGCCGGGCTCCTCGGCTGCTGGCTCCGCGGCAGCCGGCTCCGCCTCCTCAGCGGCGGGCTCCTCGGACGGAGGCTCCTCGGCGGCGGGTTCGGCCTCAGCGGCAGGCGCCTCGGCCTGCGGCTCCTCAGCGGGGGCGGCGGTCTCCTCAGCCGGGGCGGCGGGCGCCTCACCGGCGGGGATCTCGCCGGACTCCTTCTTGGCGTGCACCTGCCCGAGGGCGACGGCGAGGCCGCCGACCAGCGCGCCCAGCGAGCGGACGAGACCTCCGATGGGCGAGGCGACGACGCCGACGAGCTGGCCGTAGAGCACTTCGCGCGATGGCAGCCGCGAGAGCGAGCGGATCTGGTCGACGTCGATGGGCGCGCCTTCCATGAGCCCGCCCTTGAACGGCAGCAGCTGGGTGGCGCGGGCGTAGTCGGCGACGGCTTTGGCGGCGGTGGCGACGTCGCCGCGCACGAACGTGAGCGCGGTGGGCCCGGACAGGTAGTCCTTGAGCGCCTCGGCGCCGGACTGGTCGGCGGCGCGTTCGGTGAGCGAGTTCTTGACGACCTTGAAGGTGGCGTCTGACTCGCGCAGCTTGGCGCGCAGCTCGGCGACCTGGGCGACGGTGATGCCGCGGTAGTCGACGGCGAAGATCGCCTCGGACTCGTCTATGTGGGTCGCGATCTCGGCGATCGCGACGGCCTTCTGGTCTCGGTTCATGGGGCTCCTGTCCCGGACTTCTGCCGCGCTTGGCGCACCGGCTGCCGGGGGTCTCTGGTGGCCTGTGGTGGAAGGACGCTAGGCGGCGATGGTAGCCGCGGGCGCCTCCTCGATGATTTCACGTGTCTTGGAAGGGTCGACCTTGACGCCGGGCCCCATGGTGGAGGCGAGCGTGATCGAGCGCAGGTAGCGGCCTTTGGCGGCGGAGGGCTTGGCGCGGACGAGCTCTTCGATGACGGCGGCGTAGTTCTCGAGCAGCTTGCGCTCGTCGAAGCTGACCTTGCCGATGACGAGGTGCACGATGGCGCTGCGGTCGGTGCGGTACTCGACCTTGCCGGACTTGGACTCTTCGACGGCTTTGCCGACGTCCATGGTGACGGTGCCGACTTTGGGGTTGGGCATCTTGCCGGAGGGGCCGAGGATGCGCCCGAGCTGGCCGACGACGGACATCATGTCGGGGGTGGCGATGGCGACGTCGAAGTCGTCGAAGCCCTCCTGGATGCGTTTGGCGAGATCCTGTGCGCCGACGACGTCGGCGCCGGCCTCTTCGGCCTCGCGCGCCTTGTCGCCCTGGGCGAAGACGGCGATCTTGACGTCCTTGCCGAGGCCGTTGGGCAGGGCGATGGTGCCGCGTAGCTGCTCGTCGGCGTGACGGACGTTGAGGCCGGTGCGCACGTGCACCTCGACGGTCTCGTCGAACTTGGCGCCGCCCAGCCCGCGCACGAGCGCGATCGCCTCGGAGGGCTGGTACTCGTGCTCGCGATCGACCTTCGCGAGCAGCTCGGAGTAGCGCTTTCCGTGCGAGCTCACGACGCCACCTCCACTCCCATGGAGCGGGCGGTGCCGGCGATGATCTTGGCGGCCTGGTCGACGTCGTGGGCGTTGAGGTCGTCGAGCTTGCGCTCGGCGATGTCGCGCAGCTGCTGCTGGGTGATGGTGCCGACCTTCACGCGGTTGGGCTCGCCGGAGCCCTTGTTGATTTTGATGGCCTGGCGGATGAGCACGGCGGCGGGCGGCGTCTTGGTGACGAACGTGAACGAGCGGTCCTCGTAGACGGTGATGACGACGGGGATGACGGTGCCGGTTTCGCTCTGCGTCTGCGCGTTGAACGCCTTGCAGAACTCCATGATGTTGATCCCGTGCTGGCCCAGCGCAGGGCCAACCGGCGGGGCGGGGCTCGCCTGCCCGGCGTTCGCCTGCAGCTTGATCGTTGTGAGGACCTTCTTGGCCATTTCTCGTCTTCTTGTTCTAGTTGGTGAGGGAGCTTATTGGGAATCTGCGCGGCTGAGCGGGTCGAGGATCAAGCGAGACAAGGACGCAGTGAGCGAAGTGTGCTTGGCACACGAGCGATCGAGGACGCCGTCTCGCGCCGGTCATCGGCCCGCTCAGAGCTTCTTGACTTGGTCGAACTGGACTTCGACTGGTGTCTCGCGGCCGAAGATTGATACCAGCACCTTGAGCCGGGCGGCGTCCTCGTTGATCTCGGAGATCTCGCCGGAGAAGTCGGACAGCGGTCCGGAGACGACCTTGACGGACTCGCCGATCGTGAACTGGGCGCGCGCGCGGGTTGCGGTGGCGACCTCCTTGTGCAGCAGCCGGTCGACCTCGCCCTGGGTGAGCGCGACGGGCTCCTGGGAGGCGCCGACGAAGCCGGTGACGCCGGGGGTGCCCTTGACGACGCCCCACGAGTCCTCGTTGAGCTCCATGTTGACCAGCACGTAGCCGGGCATGGTGCGCTTCTCGACGGTGACCTTCTGGTTGTCCTTCATCTCGGACACGGCTTCGGTGGGCACGACGACCGAGCGCACGGCGCGCTGCTGCCCGAGCGACACGACGCGGTGCTCGAGGTTGTGCTTGACCTTGTTCTCGTGGCCGGAGTATGTGTTGACGACGTACCAGCGAAACATTCAGCGGACCTCAGACATTCGGGAGACCTCTAGAGGACGAATTCGACGATTTCCTTGGCGACATAGTCGGCCAGGCCAAGGTAGAGACCGGCGATGGCGACGAAGCCGAGCACGACGGCGGTCGCCTGGGTGACCTGACGGCGGTCGGGCCATTGGACGCGCTGGAGCTCTGCCCAGCTGGCGCGCAGGAAGCCGATCGCGCGGTTGCCACCCCGCAGGGGAGCGCCGGACGGGCGCTCGAGGTCGCCGCCGCCACCGCCGCCGGGGCCGCCGCCACCGGGGCCGCCGCCTCTACCGATCCCACCCGCCCCTGCAGGCTCCTGGAGCGCGTCCTGTGTGGCCAGGTCGAAGCCGTCCTCGTCGGCAGCCTCGTCGACGCGGTCGACCTCTGGCGCGACGGGCACGCCGCCGGCGCCGCGCACGAGCGCGGCGTCGAACTCGTCGACCTCGGCGCCGGCGTGGTCGAGCGAGCCCGGCAGGTCGGCGCGCTCGATCGTGCCGGGCTCAGGCGGGTGGACCGCCGTCTGCTCGTCGGTGGTCGCAGGCCGGCGGACAGCCGCGCCACCGCCGCGAGCGCGGCGTTGCTTTGCACGTTTGCGGTCACGAGCCACGGCAGCGCTCCCGCGCTAACGGGTCTCCCGGTGACTGGTGTGCTTGCGACACCAGCGGCAGTACTTGCGCAGGCTGATCCGGTCGGGATTGTTGCGCTTGCTCTTGTTTGTCTGGTAGTTGCGATGCTTGCACTCCTCGCAGGCGAGGGTGACAGCGATGCGTACGTCTCCGCGAGCCATAGATCAGAAATCCCTGCGTCGTTGTGGACGGGCGGCTCTGGGCGAAGAAAAACCCCGCCCAGGCGCGAGGTCTCAAGCAGTCTAGCGCGCTTTGGGTCCAATGGAACGCGGCGTGCGCGGGCGCGCGGCGGGAGCCTTGACGCGGACGGCTCAAACCGCGAAGCTCGGGGCGCCGCCGTGTTCCCGACCGCGGCGAATCCGCCGGCACGTCCGCCACCGATAGAAGGAGTCCACGCGATGCCCCTGCCCGAGCCGATCCCAGTGAGCGCCCACGACGAGTCGTTCGCGGGGGTGACGTACCACATCCGCGGCGAACTGGTTCCGGAGCTGCAGATCGACATCAGCGGCCAGCAGGTGATGTTCGAGCATCACACGCTGCTGTGGAAGGAGACGCAGCTGAACGTGGAGCTGAAGAAGCTGCCGGGGGCGATCAAGCGCAAGATCGCGGGCCTCGAGTTCTTCGTGACGCGTACGTCGGGCTCGGGGCGGATCGCGTTCTCGCGCGACTCCGCGGGCCAGTGCGTGCCGATGCACCTGAGCCAGGGCGAAGGGCTGGACGTGCGCGAGCACCAGTTCCTGGCGGCGACGGACAACCTGGACTACAGCTTCGAACGGATCAAGGGCGTGCAGAACATGCTGCTGGGCGGGTCGGGGATCTTCATGGACAAGTTCCGCGCGACCAACGGCGACGCGCTGGTGTGGCTGCACGGGCACGGCAACGTGTTCCTGGTCAACCTGGGCGACGGCGAGCAGCTGGACGTGGAGGCGGGCGCGTGGCTGTACAAGGACCCGACGGTGAGCCTGGAGGCGGTGACGATGGGCTTGAAGACGGGGCTGATGGGCGGTGGCGGCAAGCTCACGTGGAACCGCTTCACGGGCCCGGGGCGCCTGGCGATCCAGACGATGTTCATAGCGCCGATGGAGGGCGAGGGCGCGGCGCCGGCAAACGCGCAGGCCGCCACCGCGGGCGGGCTGGCGGGCGCGCTGATCGGCGGGCTGACACGCGGGTGAGCTACTCGTAGATGGTCAGCGTGGCGAGGACGACGTAGAGGGCGACGAGCGCCCAGCCCTCGAATTCGGCGGCCTCGCCGTCGCCGGTGACCTGCCACAGCGCCAGCGCGGTGAGCGCGAGCGCGCCTATGTACACGGGTGCGAGCGCGAACGTGAGCGTGGTGTTGAGCGCGAAGGAGACGAGCACGAGCGCCGGGAACAGGAACGCTGCGATCTGCGCGACGGAGTTTTTGACCACGGAGATGGCGAGGTCGGAGCGGCCCTTCCAGGCGAGCACGAGGCCGGCGGTGTTCTCGACGGCGTTGCCGGCGATGGCGACGATCACGAGGCCGGCGAACGCCTGGGAGATGTGCAGGATGGTGATCGCCGGCTCGAGGCCGTTGACGAACCAGTCGGACACGAACGCGGAGCCGCCGCCGGCGACGAACAGCAGCACGAGCGTCAGCGCGAGCGACAGCCGCGGCGCCGGCCCGTCGTCGCGCTCCGCGACGATCGCCTCGCCCGCGGCCGCGCCGCCGGCTCGGGCGCCCGGCGCCCCCTCGCCGTCCTGCGCCGCCCCGGGCAGGCTGTCGGAGCGCAGGTACGGCACGACCCAGGTCGTGTAGACGACGAGCAGGCAGATGGCGCCGACGATGGAGACGCCGTCGACGTGGTGGCTGGCGGGGTCGTGGGCGGCGAGCGACAGCCCGAGCAGCACGATGATGAACACGGTGAGGAGCAGCAGCGTGGCGGTGTCCCTGGGCAGGCGCTTGGAGAAGCGCATGAGCCCGTCGGGCGCGCGCCGTGCGCCGACGACGATCACCAGCCCGAGCACGAGCAGCGCGTTGGCGAGCACCGAGCCGATGATCGCCGTCTGCGCGACCACCAGCTCGCCCTTCTGCAGCGCGAAGATGACGACGAACAGCTCGGGCAGGTTGCCGAGCGTCGACTGCAGCATGCCCGTGATGCCCGGCCCGAAGCGCTCGCCCAGCTGCTCGGTGGCGGACGACACCACCCACGCGAGGCCGGCGAGCGCGAGCGTGGCGAGCGCGAAGCGCGGCACGGCGGCCCACGCGTCGTAGTTGGCGATGCCCGCCAGCGCGGTGAGCGCGGCGATGATCGGCAGGGCGGTGCGCTCGAGGGGAGTGGTGCCGGCCATGGGCGCGCCGCCGACAATATCCTGCGCGCGCGACACGCCCGCCCCGCGCGAACACAGCGGGGTGCTGCCGGAGGGCGCGCGCCGATACGCTCCCGTGTCGATGCGACTCGCCACCTTCCTGCCCCCCGGCTCCGAGACGCCCCGCGCGGGCGAGGTGCGCGGCGAGCCCGGCTCGGAGCGCGTGTACGGGTTCGCGCAGGAGGAGCTGACGGTGCTCGACCGGCTGGCCGAGCCGGAGGCGGCGCCGGTGGAGGGCAAGTCGTGGTTGTTGGACGAGGTAGCGCTGCTTGCGCCGGTGCCGACGCCGCGGGCGATCTTCGGGATCGGCCTGAACTACGCGGACCACGTGGCCGAGACCGGCGGCGAGGCGCCCGCACAGCCGCTCGTGTTCATGAAGCTCCCCTCCTCCGCCGCGCCGCCGAACGCGCCCGTGCACTGCCCGGCGGTCGTCAAACGCCTGGACTACGAGGGCGAGCTGGCGGTGATCATGGGGCCGGGGCGCGCGGTCGCGGGCTACGCGGTCGCCGACGACGTCACCGCGCGCGACCTGCAGGGCCGCGAGCCGCAGTGGACGCGCGCGAAGGGCGCCGACGGCTTCTGCCCGTACGGCCCGTGGATCACCACCGCCGACGAGGTGCCCGACCCGCACACGCTGGCGCTGCGCACGTGGGTCAACGGCGAGCTGCGCCAGGACTCCAACACGTCCAACCTGATCTTCTCGGTGCCAGAGCTGATCGAGTTCATCTCCGAGACGTGCACGCTGCACGCCGGCGACGTGATCCTCACGGGCACCCCCTCAGGCGTCGGCATCGGCCAGGACCCGCCCGTGTTCCTCGCCACCGACGACGTCGTACGCATCGAGATCGAGCGCCTCGGCTCGATCGAGCACCAGGTCGCCTGACCGACCGCCGGGCAAGCCCACCGCGCGACCCCGCGCGTGCCGGCCCGAGCCGGCCCCCTAAAACGAGCGCGCGAGTCCTACCCGGCGCTCAGTGGCTCTCGAGCACGCGGTCGATGAGGCCGTACTCGCGCGCCTGCTCCGCGGTGAAGAAGCGGTCGCGCTCCATGTCGCGGCGCACCTCCTCCGTCGGCTTGCCCGTGCATTCGGCATAGATCTCGTCGATCCGCTCGCGCACCTTGAGGATCTCGCGCGCGTGGATCTCGATGTCCGTCGACTGCCCTTCGAAGCCGGCCGACGGCTGGTGGATGAGGATCCGCGAGTTCGGCAGCGCCGCGCGCTTGCCCTTCGTCCCGCCCGCCAGCAGCAGCGAGCCCATCGACATCGCCACGCCGACGCACATCGTCGCGATGTCCGGCTTGATGAAGTTCATCGTGTCGTAGATCGCCAGACCCGAGTAGATGCTGCCGCCGGGGGAGTTGATGTAGAGCGAGATGTCCTTGTCCGGGTCCTCGCTCTCCAGGTGCAGCAGCTGCGCCACCACCAGGTTCGCCACCTGGTCGTCGATCGGCGTGCCCAGGAAGATGATCCGCTCGTTGAGCAGCCGCGAGAAGATGTCGAACTCGCGTTCGCCGCGCGCCGTGCGCTCGATCACCATCGGAATCAGTGGCATGGCCCCCACCCTAGCGCTCGCCGCGGTGCACTCGCGGGTGGCCACCCTCGCCGGCCAGGTCCTTGCGGTGGCCGTCTGTGCGAGTTGGGGCCGATAACTTCGGGTTGGAGGTCAGGGTGACGATGCAACAACCATGCCTCGAGCTGCCATGAGCCCACGTGTCCTCGCGCTCGCCGTCGTCGCCGCGCTCGTGTTCGCCGCGTCCGCCGCCGCCATGACCAGCCACGCCGGCTGGCCCCGCGACCAGCACCTGGCGATGGACAAGGGCCCCGCCGGGCGCCACGACACGCTCACCGGCAGGCCCAACGTCCACAACTACCTGCTCGGCGGCTACGGCGACGACACCATCTACGGCGGCGAAGCCGGCGACGTCATCTGGGGCGACTACCACCCGTCCGGCTGGCCGTCCTTCCAGACCGCCGTCATCCACGCCGGCAACGGCCCCAACTTCATCTACGCCAACGACACCGTCAACTACGTGTGGACCGGCACCAACCCGCACACCGTCGTGCACGCGCACGAGGGCTCCGGCGTGATCCACTGCGAAAACCCGCACATCGTCGTCTTCACCAGCCACCACGCACTGCCCCACTACAAGCTGCACGGCTGCAGGCGCGTCAGCTTCTACTCCGTCGGCTACTGACAACCTACGCGGCCTTTAGGAGCCGCGTGCACAATGTCCATGGCCGAACATTCGCAGCCACGGGGAGGACACGATGACACGCGCGCTCAAACAGAAGCTCATGATCGGCGTGGCCGTCGTCGCCGTTCTCGCCGGCGTGACCGCAGCCGTCGTCATGGCCGCGCAGCCGGCCGCCCATCACCGCGCAGGCGGCGCGCTCGCGACCGCCGCCGGCTATCTCGGCGTGAGCCCCACCCAGCTGCGCAGCGAGCTGCAGTCGGGCAGGTCGCTCGCCCAGATCGCAGACGCCACCGCCGGCAAGTCCGAAGCCGGCCTCGTCGCGGCGCTCGAGGCGGCCGGCAGGGAAAGGCTCAGCGCGGCCACCGCCAAGCTTCCGAGCCTGATCGCAGCCGAGGTCGACCGTGCGGGTGGCCCGACTGGCGCAAGCGCCAGCGGACGACCGCGACGCGGTCATCGCCGCGCGCTTGCGACGGCAGCGGGCTACCTCGGCGTCAGCGCCGCACAACTGCGCAGCGAGCTGCGCTCCGGAAAGACGCTCGCCCAGATCGCGGGCGCGACCAGCGGCAAGTCCGACGCGGGCCTCGTCCAAGCGCTCGTCGCCGCCAGGAAGGCGGCGCTCGCCGCCAGGGTCAGCGCGGGCAAGATCACGCAGGCGCAGGCCAACGCGATGCTCCCCAAGCTCGCCGCCCGCGTCAGCGCCCAGGTCAACCGCACCCGACGCTAGATGTTGACCGAGCGCATCCCCTGCTCGTCGTAGCGCGCGCCCGTCGCCGTCGGCACCGCCTCGGCGATCCGCTCGACCTCCTCGTCGCTCAGCTGCACGTCCGCCGCCGCCAGGTTCTCTTCCAGATACGACACGCGCTTGGTGCCCGGGATCGGCACGACGTGCTCGCCGCGGTGCAGCACCCACGCCAGCGCCAGCTGCCCCGGGGTCAGCCCTTTCTCGCTCGCCAGCTCGCGCACGCGTTCCGCCAGCTTGCGGTTGGCCAGCAGGTTCTCGCCGGTGAAGCGCGGCCCGTAGCGGCGGAAGTCGCCCTCGTCGAGCTCCTCCGGCGAGCTGAAGCGCCCCGACAGGAAGCCGCGACCCAGCGGCGAGTACGCGACCAGCGCGACCCCCAGCTCCTGGAGCGTCGGCATGATCTCCGGCTCCACGTCGCGCGTCCACAGCGAGTA